>Ga0208492_1001596_pt1 | contig 13460 bp, 8 predicted proteins | sample Subbioar_CSW14AB_FD_184820 | JGI IMG/M metagenome (GOLD analysis project Ga0208492, IMG submission 184820) | Serpentinite rock and fluid subsurface biosphere microbial communities from McLaughlin Reserve, California, USA - CR12Mar_CSW14AB (SPAdes) | ecosystem: Environmental > Terrestrial > Deep... | reverse complement strand
GACGCCCCATGGGGCGCACATGCTGCTCCGAGAAGCGCACCGCCTTGCCGCCGGAGCTGACCAGCATGAGATCGGCCGCGCCCTGCGTGAGCGCCACACCGACCAGGCGGTCGTTGTCATCCAGATCGACCGCGATGATGCCGGCCGAGCGCGGGCGCGAGAAACTCGCCAGCGAAGTCTTCTTGATGACGCCACTGGCGGTCGCCATCACGACATAGAGTTCAGGATCGAATTCCTTGATCGGCAGCACCGCGGTAATGCGTTCGTTCTCAACCAGCGGCAGCAGATTGACCAGCGGACGACCGCGCGCGGTGCGTCCGGCCTGCGGCACTTCGTAGACCTTGAGCCAATACAGCTTGCCGTGGTTGGAGAAGCACAACATGGTGTCGTGGGTGTTGGCCACGAACAGCTTGTCGACGAAATCCTCGTCCTTGGTGGTGGTCGCGGTCTTGCCCTTGCCGCCTCGACGCTGCGAGCGATAGACCTCGATCGGCTGCGACTTGGCATAGCCGGCATGGGACAAGGTCACCACCACGTCTTCCTGGGAGATCAAATCCTCCAGGGAGAGGTTCTCGTGGGTCTCGACTATCTGCGTGCGGCGCTCGTCACCGAACTGCTCGCGGATTTCCAGAAGTTCATCGCGGATGACCTGCATCAGACGCTCGGGGCGATGCAGGATGTCCAGCAGATCGTCGATGCGGGCCAGTACTTCGCGGTATTCCTCGAGGATTTTGTCCTGTTCGAGCGCGGTCAGGCGCTGCAGGCGCATGTCGAGGATTTCCTTCGCCTGCCGTTCCGACAGGTGATAGCCATCGGCCTTCATGCCGAACTGCGGGGCGAGATCCTGCGGGCGGGAAACATCGGAGCCCGCACGTTCGAGCATGGTCATGACCATACCCGGCGCCCAGGCTTCGGCCATCAGTGCTTCGCGCGCCTCGACGGGATTGGGCGAGGCCTTGATGAGCGCGATGATGGGGTCGATGTTGGCGAGCGCAACGGCCAGACCTTCGAGGATATGCGCGCGATCGCGCGCCTTGCGCACTTCGAACAGCGTGCGACGGGTCACCACCTCACGGCGATGACGCAGGAAGCAATCCAGCAGTTCGAGCAGATTCAGAGTGCGCGGCTGGCCGTCGATGAGGGCGACGGTATTGATACCGAACACCGACTGCATCTGGGTATGGCGATAGAGATTGTTGAGCAGCACCTCGGCGCTTTCGCCGCGTTTGAGCTCGATGACGATGCGCATGCCGTCCTTGTCGGACTCGTCACGCAGACCGTCGGGGCGGATGCCCTCGATCTTCTTTTCCTTGACCAGCTCGGCGATTTTCTCGATCAGCCGCGCCTTGTTGACCTGATAGGGCAACTCGGTGATGACGATGCTGGGCAGGTCGGTGTCGGCGTTCTCGATGTCGGCGCGGGCCCGCACATAGATGCGCCCGCGACCGGTGCGATAGGCCTCGCGGATGCCGGCCGAGCCATTGATGATGCCGGCGGTCGGAAAATCGGGCCCCGGGATGTAGCGCATCAGCGCGTCGACATCGAGACTCGGTTCGTCGATCAAGGCCACACAGGCGTCGATCACTTCGCGCAGGTTATGCGGCGCGATATTGGTCGCCATGCCGACCGCGATACCACTCGAGCCATTGACCAGCAGATTCGGAATGCGTGACGGCAGCACCGTCGGTTCGCGTTCCTTGCCGTCGTAGTTCGGTACGAAATCGACCGTGTCGCGATCGATATCGGCCAACAGTTCGTTGGCGATGCGATCGAGGCGGCACTCGGTGTAACGCATGGCCGCCGGCGCATCGCCATCGACCGAACCGAAGTTGCCCTGGCCGTCGATGAGGGTGTAGCGCAGCGAAAAATCCTGCGCCATGCGCACCAGCGTGTCGTAGATCGCGCTATCGCCGTGGGGATGGTATTTACCCATCACCTCGCCGACCACGCGAGCGCACTTCACATAGGGACGGTTCCAGACGTTGCTTGTTTCCTGCATCGCGAACAGCACGCGGCGATGCACCGGTTTCAGCCCGTCCCGGGCGTCCGGCAGTGCGCGTCCCACGATTACGCTCATGGCGTAATCCATGTAGGACTGGCGCATTTCGTCCTCGATGTTGACAGGCACCAGCTGGCGCGCGAAATCGGCCATGGGAAACAAATTAACTTATTGAATTTTTATAAGAATTTCCCGGCGACGGGAAGCGCGCAGTATAGCACGGTGAATTCGATGAAGGCACCCCTGATGTGGTTGCCTCTCAAGCGGCGAACAGGGCCGCGATGCGGGCCGTGTCGGGACGCTCGATCACGCCCTTTTCGGTGACCAGTGCATCGATCAATTCAGCCGGCGTGACGTCGAACACCGGGTTCAGGGCGCGCACCCCCGGCGCCGCCATCTCGACGCCGCCGAGCTGGGTCAGCTCGCGACCGTCGCGATGCTCGATGACGATATCCGCGCCACTGGCGGTCGCCGTATCGATGGTCGACAGCGGCGCGGCGATCATGAAACGCACGCCATGCGCGCGCGCCAGCGTCGCCAGACCATAGGTGCCTATCTTGTTGGCGCTGTCGCCATTGGCGGCCACGCGATCGGCGCCGGTGATGACCCACTGCACCTTGCCTTGCGCCATGAGCCAGGCCGCCGCGCTGTCGGCGATGAGCGTGACGTCGATGCCGTCCTGCATGAGTTCCCAGGCGGTCAGACGCGCGCCCTGCAGCCACGGTCGCGTCTCCCCCGCATAGACCGCCGAGATACGGCCATCGCGCCAACCACTGCGTATGACGCCGAGCGCCGTGCCATAACCAGCGGTCGCGAGCGCGCCGGCGTTGCAGTGGGTCAGGACACCTGAGCCGGGCGCGATCAGGGCGGCGCCGAAATCACCCATGGCGCGATTGGCGGCGAGATCCTGTTCATGCAGTCGGATGGCGAGCGCCAGCAGAGGTGCAAAGGGATCGGCGTCGATATCGGCGCAGGCCGCGTCCATCACGTCCAGCGCCCACATGAGATTGACCGCGGTCGGCCGCGTTTCACGCAGCATGGCGAGATCGCGCACCACACCGCGCCGCCAGTCGGCGGCGGCACGGGCGAAATGCTCGCGCGCCGACAGCGCGACCGCGTATGCAGCCGTGATGCCGATGGCCGGCGCGCCACGCACCACCATGCGTCGTATCGCTTCGGCCGCGCTGTCGGCGTCATGACATTCGATGTAATGCACCTCTGTCGGCAGCAAACGCTGATCGAGCAGCAGAAGATGATCTTTGTGCCAGCGTATGGCCTGCGTGGTTGCGCCAGTGAGCGACATGCCTGTGTTCCCTAAAGTTCGCTGTGGTACTTTAGACCGAAATCGACGCCTGCTTAAGTTCTTCATGCCGCACACCGCACAGGCCATACATGCCCGCTGGGTGATCCCGGTCGAGCCCGCCAACACCGTTCTCGATCATCACACCGTGCTCATCGAAGATGCGCAGATAACGGCCATCCTGCCGACCGCGCAATGGCGCAGTCCCGGCCCGCAGGTGGAAGACATCCATCTGCCTGAACACGCCCTGATACCGGGGCTCGTCAACGCCCATACCCATGCCGCCATGAGCCTGTTTCGCGGCATGGCCGACGATCGGCCCTTGATGGACTGGCTGGAAAACCACATCTGGCCGGCCGAAGCGCGCGCCATCAATCGCGAATTCGTGCGCGACGGCACGCGCCTCGCGGCGGCCGAGATGCTGCTCGGCGGCACGACCTGCTTCAACGACATGTACTTCTTCGGTGACGAAGCCGCCTCGGCAGCCATCGAAGCGGGCATACGCGCCGTGATCGGCATGATAGTGATTGGCTTCCCCAGCGCATGGGCGGCCGATGTCGATGAATATTTCCGCAAGGGTCAGGCGGTCCACGACAAATTCCGCGATCACCCGCTCATCACCAGCGCCTTCGCACCCCACGCGCCCTACACGGTCGATGACAACGCCCTGCGTCGCATCGCGACCCTCGCCGAGGAACTCGATCTGCCGGTGCATATGCATGTGCAGGAAACCAAGGATGAAGTGGAGCGCGCCATCGCTGTCAGCGGTGTGCGGCCCTTGCGTCGGCTGCAGGGACTGGGACTCGTCACGCCGCGCCTGCTCGGCGTGCACATGACCTGCCTTGATGCCGACGAGCTGGACCTCCTGGCTGTCAGCGGCACGACCGTCGTGCATTGCCCCGAATCGAATCTGAAACTCGCGAGCGGCTTCTGCCCGGTCGCCGAACTGCTGGCACGTGGCGTGAATGTCGCCTGCGGCACCGACGGCGCGGCCAGCAACAACGATCTCGACATGCTCGGCGAGATTCGCACCGCCTCGCTGCTGGCCAAAGGCGTGGCAGGCGATCCCTGCGCCCTGCCCGCCGCGCAGGCCTTGCGCATGGCGACCTACAACGGCGCGCTGGCACTGGGCCTGGAACGCGCCATCGGCTCGCTGGAAGTCGGCAAGCAGGCGGACATCGTCGCCGTCGATCTCGGCGAACTGCGCGCGCGGCCGGTGTATGACCCCATCTCCCAGATCATCTACAGCGGTCATCGCGATCAGATAGCCCAGGTGTGGGTGGGCGGCCGTCGCGTGGTTCGCGATCGTCAGCTCACTACGCTCGACCTCGCGGACGTGCGTCAGTCCACCGACGACTGGGCGGCGCGCATACGCCAGACCTGAGGCGGTCAATCCTGGGGAATGCCGATGGCCTGATCCCAGCGATTGACGATGGAACAGAACAAATCGGCGGTGCGCTCGGCATCGTAGATGGCCGAGTGAGCTGCGGCTGGATCCCATTTGAACCCCGCCGCGCGTACCGCGCGCGCCAGCACCGTCTGCCCATAGGCGACGCCCGACAGGGCGGCGGTGTCGAAAGTGCTGAAATTGTGGAAGGGCATGTCCTTGATGCCGCAGCGATCAGCCGCGGCCTTGACGAAGGCCAGATCGAAAGCAGGGTTGTGACCGACCAGAATCGCGCGCGTGCAGGCGTGCAGATTGATCTGGCGACGCACGGCGGCGAAGACTTCCTTCATCGCTTCGCCCTCTTCCACCGCCAGGCGGAAGGGGTGAAACGGATCTATCTTGTTGAACTCGAGGGCGCGACGTTCGAGATTGGCGCCCGGAAACGGACGCACATGAAAGGCGAAGGTCGCCTGACGGCGCCAGCCCGCTTCGGGATCGACTTCAAGGGTGACGGCGGCGATTTCCAGCAAAGCGTCGGTGCGGGCATTGAAGCCCCCGGTCTCGACGTCGACGATGACGGGCAGGAAACCGCGAAAGCGATTGGCGATGACGTTGTGGTTGTCGTTCATGAGCGGCACGGCACGCGCAAGGCGGCCCGTAACGCCGCCGCTCGCCATCCGATTGGCTTATGCGACTGTGCTGCGTAAATTGATTTCAATGGAAAAGTCCAGGCTAGGAAAGACGGATACCGAGGTCAGTCGCTGGGCGCTCGGCACCATGACCTTCGGCGCACAGAATAGCGCAGCCGAGGCTCATGCCCAATTGGATGCGGCGGCTGCCGCCGGCATCACGCTGCTTGACAGCGCCGAACTCTATCCCGCGCCCGCAGCGGCGGAGCGCTACGGCGAGAGCGAACGCATCCTCGGCCAGTGGCTGGCACGCAGCGGCAATCGTCAGCAGATGCTGATTGCGACCAAGGCCGCCGGTCCGGCCGCGTTCGTGCCCTGGATACGTGGCGGGCGGTCGCGCCACGACGGTGCGCACCTCAACGCCGCCGTGGACGGCTCACTCACGCGCCTCGGCATCGATTGCATCGATCTCATGCAATTGCATTGGCCGGACCGCGCCACCAACTTCTTTGGGCAGCGCAGCTACAAGCCCGCGCGCGAAGAGCCCGCTTTCGACATCGAGGCGACGCTGCGCGCATTGGAGGCCTTAGTCACGGCGGGCAAGATTCGTCACATCGGCATCGCCAATGAAACCCCTTGGGGCATGAGTGAATTCCTGCGTCTCGCCACTCTGCATGGACTGCCGCGCATCGTCGCCATCCAGAATCCCTACAACCTGCTCAATCGTGGTTTCGAGAGTGGTCTGGCCGAGATCGCGTGGCGCGAGCACTGCGGTCTGCTCGCCTATGGGCCGCTGGCGGGCGGCCTGTTGAGCGGCAAATATCTCGATGGTCGAAGCAATGAGGACGCGCGACTGGTGCGTCATGCCAGGCATTATCGCCAGTTCACCTCGGCCGCCGCCCACGCCGCCGCCGCGCGTTATGTAGGCATTGCGCGCGAGGCGGGCCTCGAGCCGGCCGCCATGGCGCTGGCCTTCGTCGCGTCGAAACCCTACGTCACCAGCGTTATCATAGGCGCCACCACGGCCGCGCAACTGGCTTCCAATCTGCGCGCGGCCACGCTCAAACTGCCCCGCGACGTCATGCGCGCCATCGACGCCGTCCACGAGGAGATTCCGAACCCGTGTCCGTGACCCCCGCTGCCATTCCGCCATTGTCGGAACTCACCGCCCTCTCGCCGCTCGACGGCCGCTATGCCCGCCACACCGGCGGATTGCGCAACACCTGCAGCGAGTACGGTTTGATTCGCTATCGTGTACTGGTCGAAGTCGAATGGCTGAAAGCCCTGGCCGGGGAAGCGGGCATCGCTGAACTGCCGGGCTTGAGCGCCGCCGCGCTCGCGAGGCTGGACGGCATCGTCGCGAACTTCGACACCGAGGCCGCAGGGCGCATCAAAGCCATCGAGCGCACCACCAATCACGATGTCAAAGCCGTTGAATACTTCCTGCGCGAGCAGATTAGCGACGAAGCGGCGCTCGCCGGCGCTATCCCGTTCATCCATTTCGCCTGCACTTCGGAGGACATCAACAATCTGTCCTATGGCTTGATGCTGCGCGATGCGCGCGAGCACGTGGTGGCGCCGGCGCTGCGCGGCATCAGCGATGATCTGCGTCGCCTCGCGCACGCCTTCGCCGACGTGCCCATGCTCGCCCGTACCCACGGCCAGACCGCGTCTCCGACCACCATGGGCAAGGAAATGGCCAATGTCTGCGCGCGCCTGACCGCGCAGATCGCGGACTTCGAAGCGGTCGCCATGCTCGGCAAGATCAATGGCGCGGTCGGCAACTACAACGCCCATGTCGTCGCCTACCCCGAAATCGACTGGCCGACGCTCGCCGCGCACTTCGTCGGCGCGCTGGGCCTGAAGTTCAATCCCTATACCACCCAGATCGAGCCGCACGACTGCATCGCGGCCTATTGCGACGCCCTGGCCCGGGTCAACACGGTGTTGCTGGATCTCGCGCGCGACATCTGGAGCTATATCTCGCTCGGTTATTTCCGCCAGAAGAAGCTCGAGCATGAAGTCGGTTCCTCGACCATGCCGCACAAGGTCAATCCCATCGACTTCGAGAATGCCGAAGGCAATCTCGGTCTGGCCGACGCGCTGCTCGGGCATTTCGCGCGCAAGCTGCCGATTTCACGCCTGCAGCGCGACCTCACCGATTCGACGGTGTTACGCAATCTCGGCGCGGCGCTCGGCTACACCATGATTGCCTGCCGCTCGCTGGCCCAGGGTTTGAGCAAGCTCGAAATCGATCGTGAGACCCTGGCGCGCGATCTCGATCAGGCCTGGGAGATCCTCGCCGAGCCGGTGCAGACCGTCATGCGTCGCTATGGCATCAACGATTCCTATGAACAGTTGAAACAGTTGACTCGCGGTCAGCGTATCGAGCGTGAAGGTCTGCATCGCTTCATCGATGGCCTCGCCATTCCGCTGGAGGCGCGCAGCGCGCTGAAGGCGCTGACCCCGGCCGGCTACATCGGCCTGGCCACGCGATTGGCGCGCGGGATCTGAGATGAACGAGGAGGCCGCTTCGCCCGCTCAGCATCTGCTTGGCGTCAGCGAGGCGCCCTTCGAGATCGATACCCGCGACGCACTGGCGACCGCCTGTCTGGCGATGGCCAGCCAGGCGCGACGCACGCTGGACATCGTCAGCCGTCATCTCGATGGGCCGCTGTACGACAACGAGGCCTTCGCCAGCGCGGTCAAACAACTGGCCTTGAGTCACCGCAACGCGCGCATCCGTCTGTTCATCCTGGAGCCGCGCCCGCTGGTCGGCCAGACCCATCGCCTGATCGATCTCGCCACCCGTCTGCCGACCTTCATCGAGATCCGCACACCGTCGGCGCACTACAGAAGCTTCAACGAAGCCTGGCTGATTGCCGATAACACCGGCTATGTGCGCCGCCAGTTCGCCGACCGCTACGCGGCGGAAGTGGATTTCTCCAGCCGGCGGCGCGCGAGCGCGCTCACCGAACGACTGGACGAGATGTGGGAACGCGGCCAGCTCGACGCAAATTTCAGGAGACTGCATTTATGACTCGATTCGGCCTGGCGCTGGTGCTGCTCTTCCTGAGTTGTCTCGCCCACGCCGACTTGCTGGTCATGGAAATCATCCCGCTCAAACATCGTCTGGCCAACGATCTGCTGCCGACCTTGCGTGAACTGGTGGCCGAAGGCGGCACCGTCACCGGCCTCAACAACCAGATTGTCATTCGCAGCACGCCGGCCAATCTGGCCGATCTCAAACAGGTGCTGGCCGGACTCGACCAGCGGCAGCAGCAGTTGCGCATCACCGTGCGCCAGAACGTGCAGGGCGCGAACCAGCAGGCCAGCGACAGACTGGCCGCCCATCTGCGTGCCGGCGATGCCGAAATCGCCGCCGGCAGAGGCGGTCCCGGCGATGCGCCGGGCGCCGCCATCCGCTATCAGGGTGACCACGCCGGTGCCAGCGTCGAGAGCTATCGCACCCAGGGCCAGGACGACCGCGCCAGCACCCACTTCATTACCGCCATCGAAGGCACGCCGGCCTACATCGCGACCGGCCAGTCGCTGCCGCTGCCGGCCACCTCGGCCGTCATCACGCCCTATGGCGCCAACGTCCAGGAATCGCTCGATTACCGTAATGTCGGCAGCGGGGTGTATGTCACGCCGCGCCTCGTTGGCGAGGAAGTCACGCTCGACATCTCGCCCTACAGCGAGCAACTCAGTCGCCAGGGCGGCGGCATGATCGCCGAGCGCAGCGTCAACACCGTGGTGCGCGGGCGCCTCGGCCAATGGTTGCCATTGGGGGGTGCGACCAGCGCCAGCCACGATGCCGGCGGCAGTGAACTCACCCGCACCGACAGCCGCGACGCGCAGGCCTACGACGTCTGGGTAAAAGTGGAACTCGCTCCTTAAGTCCACGACAATACGCCCTCATGGCGCGGCGCCCCCGGTGCCGGCCCAGGCTACAGGACCCGTTCTCGATGCTCTTACTCCGCGGCACCCGCGCGCTCTCCCCGTTTCGTCTCGACAAACTGCTGACTGCCGGCCGCGCCGTGTGCGCGACGTTGGCCGGACTCGAGGCCGAACATGTCTACGTCGCCTGGCTGACGAGCCCCAGCGACGACAGCGCCGAACTGCGCCAACGTCTGCTCGCCCTGACCCGCGCCGTGGCGGTGATCGATATCGCCCGCGACGCCGCGCCCGATGTCCTCATCGCGCCGCGCCTCGGCACCATTTCGCCGTGGTCGAGCAAGGCCACCGACATCGCTCGCAATTGTGGTGCGCCGCTGCTGCGCATGGAACGGGTCACTGCCTGGCGTTGCAGCGGCATCGATACCGACGATGGCGCGCTGCTGCTGCCCCTGCTCCACGATCGCATGACCGAAACGGTGCTTGACGGCTGGCAGGATCTCGCTCGGCTGCAGAGCGACGCCACGCCGCGGCCTTTGCGTCATGTGGCGCTCCTCGCGCAGGGCCGGCAGGCACTGGTCGAGGCCAATCGCACGCTCGGGCTGGCGCTGGCCGAGGACGAAATCGACTATCTCGTGACGCGCTTCAGCGAGCTCGCGCGCGACCCCAGCGACGTCGAACTCATGATGTTCGCGCAGGCCAACTCCGAGCATTGCCGCCACAAGATTTTCAACGCGAGCTGGACCATCGATGGCGTCGCACAGGACAAGAGCCTGTTCGCCATGATCCGCAACACCTTCGCGACCCATCCCAACGAGGTGCTGTCGGCCTATCGTGACAATGCCGCCGTCACGCGCGGCTATCACGCGCCGCGTTTCTATGCCGATCCCGCGACCGGCGAATATCGCGAACAGCCGCAAGACATCCACGTCTTGATGAAAGTCGAAACCCATAACCACCCGACCGCCATCTCGCCCTATCCCGGCGCGGCGACCGGCGCCGGCGGTGAGATACGCGATGAAGGCGCGACCGGCCGTGGCGGCAAGCCGAAGGCGGGGCTGACCGGCTTCAGCGTGTCCCATCTGCGCATTCCGACCTTGCCCGCGCCCTGGGAGCGGGCAAGGCCTTTGAATCCGCGCCTCGCCAGCGCCTTCGACATCATGATCGAAGGCCCGCTGGGCGCGGCGGCCTTCAACAACGAATTCGGGCGGCCGGCGCTGAACGGCTACTTCCGCAACTTCGAACACCATGCCGACACGCGCGGTCTGCTGCGTGGTTACGACAAGCCGATCATGCTGGCCGGCGGTCTCGGCAATATCCGCGCGGACCACGTCGAAAAACTGCCGATGACCGCCGACGCCGCGATCATCGTGCTCGGCGGGCCGGCCATGCTGATTGGTCTCGGCGGCGGCGCCGCATCCTCGGTCGGTTCGGGCGCCATCGATGCCGAACTCGACTTCGCTTCAGTGCAAAGAGACAACGCCGAAATCGAGCGCCGCGCACAGATGGTGATCGACGCCTGCTGGGCGGCAGGCGAAGACAATCCCATCCTCATGATTCATGACGTCGGCGCCGGCGGCTTGTCCAACGCCATTCCGGAGATCCTGCACGACGGCGGGCGCGGTGGTGAAATCGCCTTGCGCGCGGTACCCAATGCCGAGCCCGGCATGGCGCCGCTCGAAATCTGGTGCAACGAAGCGCAGGAACGTTATGTGCTCGCGTTACGCCCGGGCGATGTCGAACGCTTCGCCGCCATTTGCGAACGCGAGCGCTGCCCGTTCGCGGTGGTCGGCTACGCGCAAGCGACCGAACATCTCGCCCTGCGCGATGCCCTCGCCACCACCGATGACAGCCGCGCGCCGATCGATTTGCCGATGGATGTGATCTTCGGCAAGGCCCCGCGCATGGAACGCAACGCCGTGCATGTAGCACCCACGCTCGCGGCCTTCGACACCACCGACATCACCCTGGCGGACGCCATCGATCGCGTGCTGCGCTTCCCGACCGTGGCCGACAAGCGCTTCCTGATCACCATCGGCGATCGCAGCGTCGGCGGCTTGTGCGTGCGCGATCAGATGGTCGGTCCCTGGCAGGTGCCGGTCGCCGATTGCGCCGTCACCGCCAGCAGCTTCCGCGAACGCTGCGGTGAGGCCATGGCGATAGGTGAGCGTACGCCGGTCGCCCTGCTCGACGGGCCGGCCGCGGCGCGTCTCGCGATTGCCGAAGCCATCACCAATATCGCCGCGGCGCGCATCCGCCGCATCGAGGACATCGTGATCTCGGCCAACTGGATGAGTCCGGCCGGTTTCGAGGGTGAAGACGCGCGGCTCTACGACATGGTGCGCGCGGTCGGCATGGAATTGTGTCCCGCGCTCGGCATCAATATTCCGGTCGGCAAGGACTCGATGTCCATGCAATCGTCCTGGCGCACCGATGAGGGCGAATGGCGCACGGTCTCGCCGGTGTCCCTGATTGCGACTTCCTTCGCGCCGGTCATGGATATCGAAGCCAGTCTCACGCCGCAGTTGCAGTCCGACGAGGATACTCGCCTGCTGCTCGTCGATCTCGGCCGCGGACGACAACGGCTCGGTGCCTCCATCCTCGCGCAGTGCTATCAAGCGCTCGGTGACACACCCGCCGACTGCGACAGCGCCGAGGATCTCGCGGCTTTCTTTCGCGCGATCCAGGCCCTCAACGACGGCGGTCATGTGCTTGCCTATCACGATCGCTCCGATGGCGGCCTGCTGGTGACCGTCGCGGAGATGGCCTTTGCCGGTCGCTGCGGTGTGGAACTCGATTTGAGCGCGCTCGCGGGCGATGACCTCGCCGCATTGTTCGCCGAAGAACTCGGCGCAGTGCTGCAGGTGCGCGCGGTCGATGTCGAACGCGTGCTTGGCTATCTGCGCGACGCGACCGGCCTCGCCGACTGCACGCACATCATCGGCAGACCGCAAGCGACCCGCATACTGCGCATCGTGCGCGATGGCCGGGAACTGCATCGCGCAAGCCTGAACGCGCTGCTGGCGGCCTACAGTGCCACCACCCATGCCATGCAGCGACTGCGTGACAACCCGCGCTGTGCCGACGAAGAACTGGCGACCATTCTCGATCAGGACGATGCCGGTCTCGGTGTGCATCTGCCGAGTGCCGATTTCGCGCGTCATCGTCCGCGAGTGCATGGCGGCACGCGCCCGCGCGTCGCCATCCTGCGCGAACAGGGCGTCAATGGTTACGTGGAAATGGCGGCGGCCTTTGATCGCGCCGGCTTCACCGCCATCGACGTGCACATGACCGACATCATCGCCGGCCGGCACACCCTGGAAGACGTGCAAGGCCTCGCCGCCTGCGGTGGTTTTTCCTACGGCGACGTGCTGGGCGCCGGGCGCGGCTGGGCCGGCACCATACAATTCAACGACCAGGCGCGGGCGCGCTTTGAAGCCTTCTTCCAGCGCCCCGACACCTTCACGCTGGGGGTGTGCAACGGTTGTCAGATGCTCGCCCATCTCGCCGACAGCATTCCCGGCGCGCAGCATTGGCCACGCTTCGAGCGCAATGCCTCGGAGCAATACGAGGCGCGTCTGGTGATGGCCGAAGTGCTGGAATCGCCGTCCATACTCATGCGCGGCCTGACCGGCCTGCGTGCGCCCATCGTGGTCGCCCATGGCGAAGGCCGGGCCGCATGGCAGGGTGCGGCCGCGCCGGATATGCGCGGCGCGTGTCTGCGGTATGTCGATGGCGACGGCGCGCTCGCCACCACCTATCCGCACAATCCGAACGGTTCGCCGCTCGGGCTCGCGGGCTTGTGCAGTGACGACGGTCGCGTGACCATCATGATGCCGCACCCGGAACGGGTGTTCCTGCGCCAGCAGTATTCCTGGTTCCCGCCCGAATGGCAGGACGCCGAAGGCCCGTGGCTGGCCTTGTTCAATAACGCGCGGGCGTGGCTGGCGGGGGAATGAGTTCGTAGCCGCGAATTCATTCGCACATTCAATCGAACCTCACCATGGCCCGCTGCGCCGAGAAAAGTGTGCGAATGAATTCGCATCGTCGGAACAAGCGCCAATCCGATTGAGATATCACAGATGATTTGCGCATGAGCAAAGACGCCGACCCGCCGCCGCGCGACAAGAGCTTTCGCGAGCTCATCGGCAAGGTGCGCCCGCTGGTCTACGACACCATCGAACCCGAACCGCCGCGCACGCCGCCACGGCGGCGCCGTGTCGAGCCTGAAGCCTCACCGCTCACCCT
>Ga0208492_1001595_pt1 | contig 13462 bp, 9 predicted proteins | sample Subbioar_CSW14AB_FD_184820 | JGI IMG/M metagenome (GOLD analysis project Ga0208492, IMG submission 184820) | Serpentinite rock and fluid subsurface biosphere microbial communities from McLaughlin Reserve, California, USA - CR12Mar_CSW14AB (SPAdes) | ecosystem: Environmental > Terrestrial > Deep... | reverse complement strand
TGCAGGATGCCAGCCCGGGGGCATTATAAACTGATTAATTTTATCCTTCAGATGAACAGCATTCCGGGCCGACCGAAACAGCTCAACCCAGTAATGAAAATTTGCCCATACCGGATTCCAGCTGGCCAGAGGTGTAGTAATTCCATAAACTACCTCCTCTTCTTCCTTCCGGAAAGTACCGAATAAGCGATCCCAAATAATAAGGGTTCCCCCATGATTCTTATCAATGTATTCAGGGTTTGATCCATGATGTACCCGGTGATGTGAAGGGGTATTTATGATCCATTCCAAAGGGCCCAGATTGCCGATTAAACGGGTATGAATCCAGAACTGATAAAGCGTATTAAAGGCACTTACAGTGAGAAACATGATTGGCTCAAATCCTGCAAAAGCCAGTGGAAGATAAAAAATCCATGAAAATCCGGATTGAAACCAGGACTGTCGCAGAGCTACGGTCAGATTATACTCTTCCGACTGGTGATGTACAATATGAGCTGCCCAAAGAGCATTAACTTCATGGCTTAGGCGATGAAACCAGTAATAAAAAAAATCTACTCCGATAAACAGAAATAACCAGGTCCAAATGGAATTCGGGAAAGTATAAAACCTCCAGTGCTCATAAATGTACAAATAACTGTAGAATGTAGCTGTTTTCAGAAATATCCCAACGAGCTGAGAACCTATTCCCTGGCTCAGGTTTGCCAGTGAATCATTTAAGCGGTAATAATTAAGCTTTTTATGAATTGCATAGCCTAGCTCAATACCTATCAGTATAAAAAAAAGGGGAATCGAAAGAGCTATGTAATCAACTTTCATTACTCCAAATTAAGATTTAAACGGGAAAGAAAAAATACCCGGTATTATTGTTTATATCCCATCCAGCTTTATATCTTAGCGACCGCTTCTGAACTTATGGAAGCAGTATTCTAATTTTACATTGATTATTCATGAAACGTATTTTAATCATACTTGCTGTTTCAGCCTTAACGGCTAACAGCTTTGCTCAATCCAAGCCTGCAGTGGTAAAACCTGTGCCTGCAAAACCGGCGTCTGCGAAACCAGCACCGGCAAAACCGGCTGTAAATACTCCTGTATTAAAAACCCAGCTGGATTCTGCCAGTTATGCTTTCGGATCGAGCATTGCAAACGACCTGAAAATGAGAGGGGTAAACAATCTGAATTACGCTTTGGTATCTAAAGCTATGAACGATGTTTTTTCAGCAGGAAATGTAATTCTCAGTCCTGAAAAATCTCAGGAAGTAATCTACGGATTTCTTACTGCCCTTGAAAGAAAAAAGTTTGAGGGTACGATTAATGAAGCTACAAATTTCATGAATGAAAATAAGAAGAAAGCAGGGATTGTAACACTGCCAAGCGGACTTCAATATGAGGTTATAACTGCCGGAAACGGTGCAAAACCGGTTGCCACAGATGAGGTTACTGTTCATTATAAAGGTACACTGACCAATGGCAAACAATTTGACAGTTCCTATGATCGCGGAGAGCCGGCCTCTTTCGTACTTAATCAGGTAATTCCGGGCTGGACAGAAGGTTTACAGCAAATGCCTGTCGGTTCAAAATACCGCTTTTTCATTCCCTATAATCTGGGTTACGGTGAACGCGGTGCCGGACAGGATATTCCTCCCTACAGCACCCTTATTTTCGAAGTTGAACTGATTAAAATAGGAAAGTAGTTGACAATGGACAGTTGACAGTTGACAATGGACAGTTGACAGTTGACAATGGACAGTTGACAATGGACAATGGACAAAAAATTCGTAATTCTTAATTTTTAATTCTTAATTCTTAATTCTTAATTCTTAATTCTTAATTCTTAATTTTTAATTCTTAATTCTTAATTTTTAATTCTTAATTTTTAATTTTTAATTCTTCAAAAAGTGCTCTAAAAACAGGAATGCAGCTTCATTCGATTCTGGATTCGGTGTATGATCAGGGCGATTGGTCATTGCCACACGATTTTTGTATCCGAGCAATTGGTTCACCTGTATAGTCTGATTAAGCGGGATCCATCTTTTTTCAGGATCTTCAGAGCCTCCTGAAACCAGAAAAGGTCGTGGAGCCAGCAGTGCATGCAATTCATGTAAATCATAACCTTCAGCCACCAGTCGGGGATAAAGGCCACCGGCAGGATTCTGACTGGTGATTAAACCTCTTTTTCTCCAGGGCTTAGGATAATAACCCAGATACCAGGGCTCCCAGTAATTGACAGATTCGCGGGCTTCATCAAATACAATGCCCGGATCAGACCATACGGCACAGGCAAATTTATCATAAAGGGCAGAGGCAAACATGGCCCATTTACCTCCATAGGAATGTCCCATAATTCCTATTCGTTTTGAATCAACTTCAGGTATCCCGGCAAGTACGTTCCATGCATTTGCTGCGGCACAGGCAAGCGCTGAAAGAGGTTGAACACTTGCATTCTGAATATTGGGATAGTACAATGAATAAGTTTTGTTCGCTGTAGTTTCGGTTGTCCCGATAGAAAGTGTAACAAAACCTCGCTTAACCAGCTGAAAGGCAAAATCTCTGTCGGGAAGATCCGGTCTTCCTAATCCGGCAGAGGTTTCAGGTTCATAATAAACTGTAATCACCGCTGCTTTCTTTCCTATAGTGTTAGGAATCATGAGATAGCCTTCTGTTTTTTGTCCGGGTAACCAGTTAAATCTCACTTTGTATCTTACAAAACCATCGAGCTGTACCGTATCAAGCATTTCAAAGCTTTGCTTTTGAATCAATGCAGGCCACTGCCCCATCATCGAGTTCCATTTTGAAAGTATCTCTTCTCTTCTCCGGGCCCAGTCCCGGGCAGTTTTAACAGAATCACCATTATAAAACTTTAAAACAGGACGATAAGCACCATACTGATTTTTATATGTTTCAGGAACTATAAAATGTCCTGCTATCTTTTCAGGAATTGGTTTAACTGTTGCGGCAGACTTCATCCTGTTTTGCCCCAAAAGAGGTGCAGAGCTCAATGCGAGCAGAAACAGAAATCCGGAGTTTTTCATAAGTTTTTTCATTTCAGATATTTTTCAAACCAATCCAGCATCTCAATCTTCATATCATCGGTAAATACATGTCCCGTTTCCGGATAAATGATACTCTTAAATTTATCCTCCTGCTTGTAAAGAGAATAAACTGTATCCAGCTTTTTCTCAAGCGTCTTCATTCCGCTCAATGGGGAACCTGCATCGCTGTCGCCTGTTAAAGCCAGAAATGGTCGCGGAGCAATCAGTCCCATGACTGCTTCTGTATCAAAATGCTGCAGCATTCCCGGAACAAAATAGTAAATGCCATGAGCTTTGAGTTCCCGCTGTTCGATGAGTTCTTTATACCGGGTAAAGCAGGCTACTCCAACTACAACTTTAATCCGGTCATCAAGAGCGGCCAGCCACCAGGCTCGGGTACTGCCCATACTCATACCTTCAGCACCGATTCTTTCTGAATCTATTTCCGGACGACTGTTTAAATAATCCAGAGCAATCTGTTCATCACGTAATTGCATGCCCCAAAGCGAACGCCCAAACCATAAATTGATTTTAAACTGAGAAGATTCCTGATCCGCTCCCTTAGCCTGAGTCTCCAGTGTTCCTGCCGGACCGGTACCTTTACGCTCTCCGTTAAAGTAACTGTCAATGGCCATGACGGCATATCCCTTTGAAATCAGTAGAGCTAAAACATCCTGAGCAGTACTGGAATTAATTCCGAAAACATTTTCCTTACTGCTGCTATGTCCGTGCATCCCAAGCACAACCGGAACTTTCCCTTTTGCATTAGTAGGGATGGCCAGATATCCCGGAATCCACCCATCAATACCATTGTCAATAATAAATTTCTCCAGTATGTAGCCGTTCATTTGCTTCTTGGAAAGCGTTTTGACATTTAGCTTTTCCGGGCGGGCAGGAATATTTCCTAATAGACCTTTCAAGGTTTCCCTTACTTTTAAACGTTCTTTATCCCATACTTTCTGTTCCTTCGGGAAGTTAAAATCAGGATAATTCCATTTTTGATAATACTCAGGAACACCCTCAAATGCGACTTGTTCTTTCCATAATACTTCCTGTGCAGAAATTGAGCCGGTACAAAGGATCAGAAAACCAGCAATCAGCAATAATGTATGTTTCATCTGTTTATTTATTTTTAATCCCGCATTTGCCGGACATGATGGTTTCATCAGAGCATTAAATTGAAATCGTTTTTACTTGTGATTGTTACCGGCAGCATCAGCAATCAACTTTTGAGATAAATCTTTGCCTAAATAACGGTCAATAATACCATGTACAAAATAGAGTAATGGTGTCATCAGAATGGCCACAATGAACTTATAGGTATAATTTACCAGTCCTATTGCGGCTACCATCTGCCAGCTCCAGCTGTATTGGGGGTTAATATAAAATGCAATAAAAATTACTACAAAACTGTCGATAAACTGAGAGGCAAGTGTTGATCCGGTAGCTCTCAGCCACAAAAGCCTTTCACCTGTCATTCGCTTTATGCGGTGAAAGAGGAACACATCAGCCATCTGGCCGATTAAAAATGCCACAATAGATCCAACAATAATCCACATCCCTTGTCCGAAAACCCCTTTAAATGCCAGATTCATATTCACTGTTTCCCCATCAATTTTCTGGCTGATCCAAAAATCCGAAGGAACAAGATCAATCGCAAACCCAACCACCAGAAAGGCATAACTAATCAGGATTGCTGCAAGTACAGATAAAAAACGTACCTGCTTTAACCCGAAATACTCATTAATAATATCGGTCATGATAAAAATAAGAGGCCATGTTACCACACCGGCCGACATATTGAATGAAAGATCAGGTACACCGAACATATTGATGTCAAACTTTTCCAGTCCCAGAGAGCCCTCTACGGTAAAAATTTTAACCCCGATAAATTCGGCGAGAATGGCATTGGCGATGAGGAAAGCTCCAAGTACCAGAAATAGCCGGCTTTCTTTGGTTTTATAAGTCATTAAGCTTTATATAATTTGATTTTCAAATTAATAATTAAATCCGAAGAATAATAAAACATTCCAAATCAGGATGATGATAATTTTCTAATTTAGACCTCAATATGCATTTAAATTCAAAATTACCCGGGATAGGCACCACTATTTTCACCGTCATGTCCCAGTTAGCCAATCAGTATCAGGCTATCAATCTATCTCAGGGTTTTCCGGATTATGAATGTTCGCCCGAACTGGTAGAGCTGGTTAACCACTACATGAAATCCGGCTATAATCAATATGCTCCTATGGCGGGTGTACTTCCGCTCAGGGAACGGATATCTGAAAAACAGGAAAAGCTTCATGGAGCAAAATACGATCCTCAAACTGAGATAACGATCACTGCAGGTGGTACGCAGGCTATTTTTGCATCCCTAGCCTGTGTTATCCGGCCCGGCGATGAAGTAATTATTTTCGAACCTGCATATGACTCCTATGCTCCATCAGTTACTTTGTTTGGAGGTGTAGTCAGAGCAGTCGAATTAAGCGCTCCTGATTATAAAACCGACTGGCTTGAAGTTGAAAAGCTGATTAATGAAAAAACCAGAATGATTATTCTGAACACTCCGAATAATCCGACCGGCAAAACACTGACTGAAAGTGACATGTCTGAACTAATCAGAATCACACGTAATAAAAACATTCTGCTTATCAGTGATGAAGTCTATGAACATCTGGTATATGACGGAAAACAGCATTTAAGCATTTCGAAGTTCCCGGAGCTTAAAGAGAGAAGCTTTATTACAGCTTCATTTGGAAAACTACTTCATACAACAGGCTGGAAAGTGGGTTATTGTCTTGCACCGCAATGGCTGATGGATGAATTTAGAAAAGTACATCAGTATGAAGTTTTCAGCGTTAACTCAGCTGTACAGTATGCGATTGCCGACTTCATGAAAAATGAAGATAATTACCTGAAAATCAGTGATTTTTTTCAAACAAAAAAGGATTTTTTTTATAACTTGATGAAGGAAACCCGTTTCGACCTGCTTCCATGCTATGGTTCCTATTTTCAGTCAGTACAATATCAGCGTATCAGTGATGAAAAAGACACTGATCTGGCAATGAGGATAATAAAGGAATTTGGAGTTGCAGGTATACCTGTTTCGGCTTTTTACAGTAAGGGAACTGATCATAAAGTTTTGCGTTTTTGTTTTGCCAAAAAGCAAGAAACCCTCGAAAAGGCCGTTAATAGGTTAGCAAAAGTTTGAAGGCAACATTTATTTTATTTCACCGTAGAATATCCGCAAATGAGCATACTAAAAATTACTACTTTTCAGGCATATCTTTTTTGGGAGAACATCGAGAAGAACCTTCAGAACCTCGGACTGAGGCTATCTTCCATCCGTGAAAAAACTGATCTGATTGTGCTTCCTGAAATGTTCAGCACAGGTTTTTCCATGAATCCGGAAAAATTTGCAGAGGAAATGAATGGAAAAACTATGAAATGGATGCTGGAACAGGCAAAGAAATTTCATTCTGTGGTAACCGGAAGTATGATCATTAAGGAAGATCATAAATACTATAACCGGCTTATCTGGATGCGTCCGGACGGCACTTTTGAATACTATGACAAAAGACACCTGTTCGGATTAAGCGATGAAGATCAACATTATACTGCAGGTAAAAAAAAGCTATTTGTGGAACTGAATGGCTGGAAAATATGTCCGATGATCTGTTACGACCTTCGTTTCCCCGTCTGGCTTAGAAATGTTAATGAGGAATACGATATGCTGCTGATTGTCGCTAACTGGCCTGAACGACGCTCGCTGCACTGGCGTACTCTGATTCCGGCAAGAGCAATTGAAAATCAGGCTTTTGTTGTTGCAGTTAACCGTGTCGGACATGATGGCAATGAAATTTATCATTCAGGTGATTCCATGTGTATTGATCCTCTTGGCAAAGTAGTATACTATAAACCAAATGATGAAGATCTTTATACGTTCAGTATCAACAAGGAAGACCTGACTCATGCACGGACTGCATTCCCCTTTCTGAAAGATGCCGATAGTTTTAATTTGAAGAAATAATAATCGATTCTGAATAAAAATGATAATCAAACATCGTGAAAACACTCATAAAGGTTCCTTTTATATTGAGGAAGGAGATAAGCTACTTGCTGAAATAAGCTATAGTTTTGCCGGTACCAATATGATGGTTCTTGACTATACCACGATTAACAATGAATTATCAGAACAGAAAAAAACAGGTCAGGAGCTGCTTCATACCCTGATAAACTATTCGAGAACCAAAAACATCAAGGTTATTCCTCTCTGTAAAACTGCAAAAACAATCATTGATCAAAACCCATCCTATCGTGATGTTTTGCTGAAACAAGTCTGATCAGACTATCTTTCATTCATCAATAGATTTTTACAATCCAGAAGCTGCTTTTCTATATCATCTGCAAGCGGTGGCATATCCAGTTTCATAGACCGGAAAGTATGATTAATAATCTTGCTGACTGCAATCCTGGTAAACCACTTTTTATCCGCCGGAATAATATACCAGGGAGCATAATCTTCACTTGTTGCATTAATTGCCTCCTCGTAAGTTTTCATGTATTCATCCCATCTGTTACGTTCTTCAATATCTCCGATATTGAATTTCCAGTTTTTCAATGGATTGTCAATCCTTTCCAGAAAACGCTTTTTTTGCTCATTTCTGGAAACATTCAGAAAAAACTTGATAATTACCGTTCCATTATGTGCCAGATGCTTCTCAAAATTCCGGATGCTTTCATATCGCTTCTTCCAAAAAGCTGCATCAGGCTTACCTTCACTTTCATTCATCACAAATTCAGGATGGACTTTACAAACCAGCACATTTTCATAATGCGATCTGTTATGAATGCCTACTCTTCCCTTTTCAGGTAGCGCCTTACTATGTCTCCAGATAAAATCGTGATCCAGTTCTTCTGCACTGGGCTGCTTAAAACTGAATACCTGGCAACCCTGCGGATTTAATCCGCTCATCGTATGTTTGATTACGCTATCCTTACCTGCAGCATCCATAGCCTGAAAAATGACCAGAAGGGCATTTTTATTAAGTGCATACATTTTTTCCTGAAGTTCACTCATTTCGGCAGTCAGTTCATTGAGTAATTCAGGTGCTTTGTCCTTATTATAGGAGCCTGAAAAATCAGGATCATGATCATTCAGACTAAAATGTTTCCCTTTACTGACTTTGAGTTTTTCTATAAGATCTTCCATAATGATAAAATATAAGCAATCTAAAAATTTTATTACGCTCTTTTACGTTTAATAAGCTGCGATCATAAAATCATAGATATTTGCACATATTAATAACGATTTCCTCATATTTACCATATGTTCAAAAGAATTAAAAATACCCCGCTGCGCTATGCAGCAATAACCCTTTACTTCATAGTTCTTTTCTTTTGTGCCCTCGAAATCAATTTTCTTTGGCTTTTCGGATATTCCCCAAGTAAAAAGGATATCAAAACTCCGAATATGAACATCGTTTCTCAGCTGTATACATCCGACGGGAAACTTATTGGAAAGTATTTTAAAGAGAACCGTACACCGGTTGAATACGACAGCATAGCACCGGCAATTATCGATGCTTTGGTAGCCACAGAGGATGTAAGATTCTATAAACACAGTGGCATTGATATCCGTTCATTAATATCAAGTATTGTTTCTACCGTAAGCGGCGACAGACGTGGAGCCAGTACCATTACACAACAGTTAGCAAAAAACCTTTACAGCACGAGGAACAGAAAATCCGAGGGATTAATCAAATACATTCCGTTAGTAAGAACCATTGTTTATAAGCTTAAAGAATGGGTTACAGCTTATAAACTTGAGAATTACTACAATAAGAAAGAAATCCTGACCCTTTACCTGAATACCGTTCCTTTTGGCAATAATACATTTGGCATTAAAACTGCCTCCAAGTTGTATTTCAATAAAAATGTAAACAAAATACAGGTAGAAGAAGCTGCAGTACTGGTAGGTATGCTTAAAGCAACGACAACATATAATCCAATCAGAAACCCTGAAAAGTCATTAGAGCGACGTAATACTGTGCTTGCCCAGATGCAGAAGTATGATTATCTGACAGAAAAAGAATTTAAGAAATACAGTTCCAAGCCACTTAAACTAACACAGGGAAGTCTGGATGAAGGAAGTGACGGAGGTTCCTACCTTCGTTCAGCTGTTTCAAGGTATCTGGAAAAATGGTGTGAAGATAATGGGTATGACCTGTATGGCGATGGCCTGAAAATCTATACAACTATCGATTCCAGGATGCAGCAGTATGCCGAAGAAGCCGTGAACAGCCAAATGAAAATTCTCCAGAGAAGATTTGAAAACGTTTGGGGTAATGAAAACCCATGGAGAACTTCGGACGGACTTGAAATACTCGATTTCCCTGAAAAAGCAGCACAACGGCTTCCCTATTATGCCTTTCTGAAAAAGCGCTTTGATGGCAATCAGGACTCCATCGCCTTTTACCTGAATAAACGCAAAAAAATGAAAGTTTTCAGCTGGGAAGGTGAAAAGGAAGTGCAATACTCTACCATGGATTCAATTAAATATTATGCAAAAATCCTGAATACAGGCATGATGACACTTGATCCATTTAACGGACATATTAAAGTCTGGGTTGGAGGAATCAATCATAAATACTTTAAATATGACCATGTCAATCAGGCAAAGCGACAGGCCGGCTCTACCTTTAAGCCTTTCGCCTATCTTGCTGCCCTGGAATCGGGCATGAATCCATGCGATAAATTCATCGATAAAGCGGTAAAAATACCTTACCAGAACGGAGGAAAAACTGAATACTGGGAACCTAAAAATGCTGATTATAATTTTTCAGGAAGAGAAATGTCACTTCGCTGGGCGATGGGTAAATCTGTAAATTCAATCACTGCCCAGATTACTGAAAAAGTAGGTGCTGCCAATGTTGTAAAATATGCTCATGCCTGTGGCATTGAAAGTGATCTGAAAGCGGTTCCTTCAGTAAGTCTGGGTCCAAATGATGTGAGTGTATATGAAATGGTTAAGGCCTACGGAACTTTTTTAAATAACGGAATCCGTTCAGAACCTATTCTGGTTGAAAAGATTACTGATCAGGATGGAAACCTTATTGAAGAATTTAAGACTAAGCAGGGAAGAACCCTTACTGAAGAAATAGCCTACCTGATGCTGTATATGCTTAGAGGTGGTATGGAAGAACCCGGAGGAACCTCTCAGGCCTTATGGGAATGGGATCTGTGGAAGAACAATAACCAGATTGGCGGTAAAACCGGAACATCCTCCGATTATGTCGATGGATGGTATATGGGTGTAACCAAGGATCTCGTAACCGGAGTTTGGGTTGGTTGTGATGAAAGAAGCGTACATTTCAAAACTTCTCAAACAGGTGAAGGATCGCGTACTGCCCTGCCTATCTTCGGGAAATTCATGGAAAAAGTCTATAAAGACAAATCACTCGGGATAACCCCGGGTCCTTTCCCTAAACCCAAGGTAAAGATAACAAGGGAATATCAATGTGAAACTGTTGTCTATTCAGCCGATACCAGTGCGGTTGATTCATTGATTGTTGATTCACTTTATATTCCACAAGACAGACCTGACACCTCAGTAAGTCAGGCCCCTCCTTCTCCTCAACTGAGCAGGGAGAACAGAAGCACTCAGCCTTTGGAAAACAAAACACCCGCAAATTCAACACCCGAGCCTGCTGTAACTATTCAAAAAACCCGTAAAGAGCTTAGGGAAGAAAGAAAACAGAACAGAGCAAAGCAAAATAACTGATTTTACATTCTTCTGATTTATTTATAGACAGAGCAAAAATTGAAATTGATATTTTTACGTATTTTAGAGAAACATCATTTACTATATAAAATGAGAGAAAGTCAAATTGCCAAAAGAATGCCCTTATCCAGACTTATATTGTTCTTGATAATCTTTTTGTTTTCAGGCACGATCAGCAATGTTCAGGCTCAGTATTTCGGTCAGAATAAGGTGAGATATAAGAACCTTAAATTCAAGGTTTATGAAACTCCCCATTTCGATTTGTACTATTACCTGAAAAACGACAGCCTGGTTCATCGTTTCGCAAAGGAAGCGGAGGTATGGTATGAATTACATCAACAGGTGTTCCGCGATACTTTTCTGAAAAAGAATCCATTCATTCTTTATGCCAACCATCCTGATTTCCAGCAGACAACTGCATTAAGCGGCGAGATTGGCGTGGGAACAGGCGGTGTGACTGAAGGATTGAAAAACAGGGTTATTATGCCAATATCGCAGTTAAACCACCAGACAAGACATGTTTTGGGACACGAGTTGGTCCATGCTTTTCAGTATCATTCACTGATTGAAGGTGATTCAACCAATCTTCAAAACATTGCTAATCTTCCCCTTTGGATGGTGGAGGGTATGGCTGAATACCTTTCAGTAGGAAAGCAGGATTCTTATACTTCCATGTGGATGCGGGATGCATTCCTGAACAAGGATATTCCTACATTAAAAGACTTAACAACCTCCAATAAGTATTTCCCTTATAGATACGGACAAGCCTTCTGGTCATACATCGGATCAACTTATGGAGATACCGTCATCGTTCCTTTCTTCAAAGAAACTGCTAAATATGGCTATGAAATGGCTATCAGACGTACCTTCGGGTATGATGACCGTACCTTATCGAGTCTTTGGAAAACCAGCATAGAAAACACTTACAGGCCTTATCTTAAAGATACCGCACAGGTACCAGTCGGCAAAAAGATCATTGACGAAAAAAACGGCGGATCTAATTACAACGTGGCTCCGGCAATTTCACCTGACGGAAACTTTATTGCTTTCCTCTCAGAAAGGGATTTATTGAGTATCGATTTATTTTTGGCAGATGCCCGGACTGGGAAAGTAATCCGAAAACTTTCCAGTAAATCGAAGAACGGTGATATTGATGAGTACAACTTTATCGAATCAGCCGGTGCATGGTCACCTGACAGCAAAAAATTTGCTTTCAGTGTATTCAGCGCCGGAGTAAACAAATTGGTTATTATTGATGCTAAAAGCGGAAAGACCCTGTCAATGGAAGCGATGGGCAAGGTGGAAGAGTTCAGTAATATCAGCTGGTCGCCGAACGGATATGACATTGCTTTCTCCGGTCTAAAGGAAGGCCAGAACGATATTTATCAATACAACATAAGAACCAAATTATTAACCCAGTTAACCAACGATAAATATTCAGATTATCAGCCAAGCTATTCAAAGGATGGCAAATCATTGGTATTCAGTACTGACAGAACAACATTCGACCGGTCTTCAACCAGCGTTGATATTACACTGAACCTGGCAGTAATGGATCTGGCAAGTAAGTCGATTACCAATCTTGATGTATTTGACGGAGCCAACAACCTGAATCCACAGTATTCTGCCGACAGTAAGAGTATTTACTTTCTGTCGAACAGAGACGGTTTCCGAAATATGTACAAATACTCTGTCGAAAATAAATCAGTTGAACAGCTGACAGATTATTTTACCGGAATCAGCGGTATTACCGAGTATTCGCCTGCTTTGAGCGTTTCAGCTAATGATGACATTGTCTACTCTTATTACAGAGCACAAAAGTATACCATATACAACGCTAAAGCTTCCGAATTTAAACAACAGAGTGTTGGAAATCAGGAGATAAATTTTGATGCTGCTTCACTCCCACCTGCGAAATCGGTTGGTGTCAACATTATTAATGCGAATCTTAATAATTTCGAAAGGTTTGAAAGGATCTCCAAGGACTCCATCCGAACCATTGCCTATCAGCCTAAATTCAAGCTTGATTATTTGTCGAGTAATGGTGTCGGAGCATCAGTAGGCCGCTTTGGTACAGGTTTATCAAGTGGTATCCAGGGTGTTTTCAGTGATATTCTCGGCAGGAATCAGATTTTTGCAACTGCAGCCGTTAATGGTGAAATTTATGATTTCGGCGGGCAACTGGCTTATGTTAATCAGCAAAGCCGGATTAACTGGGGTGTTGTAGGATCACATATTCCATATGTATCTGGTTCAGTTACCGCAGCAGTTGAAAATCTTCCGGGCGTGGGCCAAACTTATATTGAACGTTTCGATATAATAAGAACCTTTGAAGACCAGTTTCAGGTATTTGGGTCTTATCCTTTTTCCAGAAATCATCGCTTTGAAACGGGAAGTGGTATTTCAAGATACAGTTACCGTATTGATCGTTATAATAACTATTATGGTTATAATACCGGTTATTCTTTGGGAAGCGACAGAGAAAAGCTATCCAAAGAGGAGGCATACCAGACTTACGGAGTTTATTTCAATCCTTTCACAACAGTACAGGTTAATGCAGCTTTTGTAGGAGATAACTCATTTTCGGGTGTTACCTCTCCGCTTGACGGCTTCAGATACAGAGTGGGCATCGAGAACTATATGG
>Ga0208492_1001594_pt1 | contig 13472 bp, 14 predicted proteins | sample Subbioar_CSW14AB_FD_184820 | JGI IMG/M metagenome (GOLD analysis project Ga0208492, IMG submission 184820) | Serpentinite rock and fluid subsurface biosphere microbial communities from McLaughlin Reserve, California, USA - CR12Mar_CSW14AB (SPAdes) | ecosystem: Environmental > Terrestrial > Deep... | reverse complement strand
GGGTGGGTGCGCGGGGGTGGAGACGCGGATGGCGGGGGTCGATTGGCGCTCAGTTGAGGTGCGAGGTTTGCGGGGACGTCGGGGTTCGAGGGCGCTGAGTAGGGTGGCGCAGGCGCGGATCGTTTGTGCGTTGGTGGTCGCGGCGGCGATGTCGGCGTCGAACTTGGCCCGGGCGGCGATGACGCGCTCAAGTTCCGCGTTGGCGTGCCGCAGGCGGGCGGCGGTGCGTTCGAGGTTGGCCAGGGCGTCGGACACGGGGGGAGTGTACGGTTTTTGAGGGGTGACTCAAGGAGGATCAGAGGGATTTGTTTGGATTGATTGTAAGTGGTTGTTTGGAATGTGGTTGCGGACGTGTGACTTTGGCGTTTGCGTCAGAAGGCGGGTAGCCCACCCTGTTCCGCTCACGACGACAGGCCGCACTCGGGGCAGCGAGCGTCGAGCGCGGTCCCGCGCCGGTCGTACCCGCAACCGAGGCACAGTCCCGCCCTCCGTCGCCGCCACTTGCGGATTTCGGGCCGGAAGATCACGTAGAAGTACCCCGCCAGCGCGAGCACAAAGGTCCCGATCAACAGTGCAACATCGAACCAGCCGTTCGGCCCCCGTCGGCTGAGGACAATCGGCGCAACGACCAGGATTAGCGTGGACGCGCCAATCATCGCGGCGGTCACTACAGAGAGGTCACGCACCACGGCCGCATCCTATCCTCTGACGCAAACGGCCTGCCGCCCCTCTTGCCACTCCCCCTCAATCCTGCGGCTGCGTCCACCCCTCGTCGCGCACGAGCGGGCCGTCCTTGGTCGCGCGGATGAACGCGGAGCCCACTGGCTCGGTCAGCAGCGGCACGATCTCCGGGTCGTAGTTCGCGATGGTGTTGACGTCGTAGACGTCGATGTTCTTGGGGTTCTCCGCGAACTCCGGCGGCTCGTCGCCCGCGAAGAACCGCCAGCCGCTGTCGACGCCGTGCGCCCGCTCGCGGTACATGAACCCGACACGCCGGCCCTCGACTGTGATGCGGTCGGTTGCGATGCAGGAGCCGTGGCCGACGGCGAGTGGCTGGAGGCGGTCTGCGGGGATTGCGAACTTCTTTTTGTGTGAGGACGGGCCCATGGGGGAGTCTATCCGTCGGTGCAAAAGGCGTGACTGCCTGCCGAGAGCGAAGATCGCGTTGTGGAAGTCGAATCTCTCCGGTAGTCTGTCCGCCAGGAGGAGAGATCTCATGAAGCTGATGTGTATGCTTGCGGTCGCGTTGTTGGCCGGGACGGCGAACGCGACGCTCCCGCAGTATGTGTTGACGGACCTCGGCCCGGCTGACCAGTTCAACGGGGCGCACGTGAACCAGGTTGGGCAGGTGTTCTGGACAGGGCCCGGCGGCGCGATGCGGTGGCAGAACGGTGTATCGCAGCCGGTGCCGATGGGCGGGCCCAACGCCTTCCAGAGCGGCATCCTGGGCGTGAACAACCTGGGCGATGTGGCGGGGTACAACTCGAACGGTGCCGCGGCGGTCCTGGGCGGGACGGCGGTCACGATCCCAGGGGTGATCGGGCGGGCCGTAGACGTGAACGATTCCGGGCAGGTCCTGGTGAAGACCGTCGACCGGTCGTACGTGTACCACAACGGCGGGCTGACCGAGATCACGGGCGCGACGAACATCAGCCTGGCGGTGATCCTGAACTCGGGCGTGGTGATCGGCAGTGCGCAGTTCGGCGGCAACTCGGTGCGCCGCGCGTTCGCATGGTCTAATGGGTCCTTCCAGACCTATGTCGTGCCCGGGGCGGAGAACAGCACTTCGTGGGCGTTCGGCGCCAATGAGCAGGGGGCGATCACCGGCGGCACGGAGGTGAACTCCTCCACGATGCAGCCGTGGCGGCTGGATGGTGACGGGCTCTACACGCCGCTGGGGCAGCCGCCTTCGAACAACCTGGTACACGCCCTGGCGCTGAACGCGGCGGAGACGACAGTGGGCTTCTACCGGCGGACGGTGGGCGGCTTCCGCGCGGTGGCGTGGGATGGCGCGACGCCGGTCCCGCTGACGGAGGCGGTCAACTCGCCGGGGTGGGTCCTCGAGCGGGCAAACAGCATCAACGACCTGGGGCAGATCGCGGGCATAGGGGAGCTCAACGGCGTGACGCACGCGTACCTGCTCACGCCGGTGCCAGCGCCGGGGGCGGCACTCGTGTTGGGGGTGGGAGCAATGTTGGCAGCGCGGCGGCGGCGGTCTCGCTGATGGAGGGGCTGACTTCGCGGGCGTGAGAGCGGTTCGAACGCCTGCTGGCTCACCCGGTTTCGTCGCCGGAAAGGGCTCGTGCGACTCTGCCGTTAAGGCGCCTGCCCGCACTCGGGGCAGGCGGCATCGGTCGCGAGGCTTTGGCGGTTGTAGCGGCAGCGGGGGCAGAGGCCTTGGGGGGTGCGGCGCAAGTAGAAGAACCACGCGGCGGCGCAGGCGAGGGGGGCGGGCCAGAGGGGGAGCGTGAGGATCCAAGGATCGCCGCGCTGGCGGGCCATGAGTATGCGTGGGGTGAACTCCCAGCGGGGGGCCGTGGGTTCGCGCATGATCCAGAGCGGACCGTCGCGGAGGATGAGCTCGGCGTAGGTCTGGATGAACTTCCTGCGCATGCCTTCATCGAAGACGTAGGTCTTGCGTGTGACCCCCACAAGGCCGCCGGAGAGCCCGGCCGTGTATCGGGAGTCGACGGGCCACCACGTCACCTGGTAATACCCGCTCGCGCCCCACACCGCGGCGAGGACGATGGCCGCGATGGCGAGGCAGCGTCGGAGGATCGGGCGGCGGCGGTTGGGCACGTGGGGAGGGTATCGGGGAGGCTTATGGACAGCTTTGCGTCGCTATGGCTTGGCGCCCCGCTGGGGGCGATCGCACTCGGGGCATGGCTCCCAGGGTGGTGTGCTGGTGAGGTCGTACCCGCAGCCATGGCAGGCTCCGTCGGCCGTGAGGCGTCGGGTGCGTCGATGCATGTAGGCCCTCGTCGCCCATGCGCCTGCGGCTGTCGCGAGGATCAGCGGCCAGGTCGGGCACATCAACATCCAAGCAGTGGTTTTCGGTGAAGTCAGCAGGTCGAACCACAAACCGAACAATGGCAACGCCTCGTCGCGGGTGTCCTCCAGATTCCAACCGGGGTCATTGAAGGCCATCGCTTGCTGCACCCAGATCGCCCCGCAGCCGAACCTCACGCCGTTGAAGTTGGAATCGGTCCACGAGATGCCGTAGCGCCAACTCAGGCTCGTCGCGGCCACGTTGAAGCCAGTGAGGAGAACGAGGAGCCAGAAGATGACGCGGCCGCGTTGAGGCACGGGCGCATGCTATCAGACGAAGTGGGGTGCCTCGCTGTCCTTGTCGCGACTCGCTGCTCACGGCCCAGCCGCGCGGGAACTGTCGTTCTTACCGATACCCCCCGCGGCCACTCCCACCCATTCCGAGACGGTCCACCCGGCGCGACTTGTGCTTGCGCCAGCCCGGGGGGCGCAGCGTGATCCAGAGGAGGAAGAGGGCCAGCAGGGCGCTCAGGGCGACCAGGTACAGCGTGCGGCGGTTTTCGGCGAACTCGACGATGGCGGTCACCATCCCGGCGATGAGGATCAACCGCCCCGCCCACGGCAGCACGTACCGCGGCAACATGATGTACAGCGGGAGCCATCGCATCGGTGGGGTGATCGTAGCGGAGGGGGTGTGAGTGCCGTTGCAGGCAGAACGATGAGGTCGAGGCAAGAAGGGGGCGCCCCTGCGGGGCTCCGAGATCATCTTCAACGCACCCAGGGTTCCGCTCGAAGACTCGCTGCACCCTGGGCTATTGCAAGCCACCCGCTGCGCGGGTTCAGGAAGGCACTGCCGCGAGTGCGGTCGTCAACGCGTCATTCGGAGGTGAGCTGCTTGAGTTGGCGGAGGGCGTCGAAGGCTTGGAGGGGGGTGAGGGAGTCAAGTTTGACTTCCTTGAGGGCGGCGATGGCGGGGTGGTTGATGTACTGGGTGAAGAGGGGCATCTGCGCGTCGGTGTCGATCGCTCGCGGCTTGGGGACTTTCTTGGTGTCGGGCTTGGCGGTGGTGGTGGAGGGGGCGTTGATGGGGAAGGTGGTTGCAGCGCCGTGGGTGTGGACGGCGAGGGATGCGAGGACTTCGCGGCCGCGGGAGACGACGGAGGCGGGGATACCGGCGAGGCGGGCGACGTGCAGGCCGTAGGACTGGTCGGTGCGGCCGGGGAGGATGCGGTGGAGGAAGACGATCTCGGCGTGTGCGTCGCCACCGGGCCACTCGCGGACGGCGACGTGGAGGTTGGTGACGCGGCCGGGGAGGCGTTCTTCGAGGTCGGTGAGCTCGTGGTAGTGGGTGGCGAAGAGGGTGCGGGGGCCGGGGGAATGGGGAGGTGAGGAGGTGGGGAGGTGGAGAGGTGAAGCGAGATGCTCGACGATGGCCCAGGCGAGGCTGAGGCCGTCGAGGGTGCTGGTGCCGCGGCCGATTTCGTCGAGGATGACGAGGCTGCTGGGCGTCGCGTGGTTGAGGATGTTGGCGGTTTCGATCATCTCGACCATGAAGGTGGACTGGCCCGCGTGGAGGGCGTCGTCAGCGCCGATGCGGGTGAAGAGGCGGTCGATGAGGCCGATGGTGGCGCGGTCGGCGGGGATGAAGCTGCCGGTGTGGGCGAGGAGGCAGAGGAGGGCAGTCTGCCGGATATAGGTGCTTTTGCCGGCCATGTTGGGGCCGGTGATGAGGGCGAGGGACGGGGAATGAGACGGTGAGGCGGTGAGACGGTGAGACGGTGATTCGGAGTGCGCGTCCGTGGGGTACGCGAAGGCCGAGCGTGCGCCGAGTTCGATGTCGTTGGGGACGAAGTCGCCACCCAAGGACTCGTCGAGAACGGGGTGGCGGCCGGCGTGGATCTGGAGGGCGGGCTCGGAGACCATGGTGGGGCGGGTCCAGCCGCGGCGCTGGGCTTTGTCCGCGAAGCCCAGGAGGACATCGAGCTCGGCGACGGTGTCGGAGAAGAGGGCGATGGGGGCGAGGGCGGCGGTGGCCTGCTCGCAGAGGTGGGTGAAGATATGGCGCTCGCGGTCGAGGCCGCGTGATTCGGCGGAGGTGACCTTGGTCTCGTACTCGCGGAGCTCGGGCGTTGTGTAGCGCTCGGCGTTTTTGAGGGTCTGCTTGCGGGTGAGCTCGGGCGGGGCGTTGCGGGACTGGGCCTGGGGGAGCTCGATGTAGTAGCCCGAGACGTTGTTGAAGCCGAGCTTGAGGCCGGGGAGCTTGTGCTGGGTCACGAGGCGGGACTGGTAGTCGGAGAGCCAGGCGCCGGCGTCGCGCTGGAGGAGGCGGGCCTCGTCGAGCGCCGCGTCGAAGCCGTCGCGGATGAGGCCGCCGTCGCGGAGGTGGGCGGGGGGCTCTTCGACGCAGGCGGCGAGGACGGCGCTGGCGATGGGGGTGATGGTGTCGCGGGCGTCGCGGATGCGGGTTTCGATGGTGGTGAGTGCAGGGACGCCTTCGATGGCTTCGAGCAGCGCGTCGGCCTTGTCGAGGGAGCGGGCGAGGCCGACGAGGTCGCGGGGTGTCGCGCGGCCGAGTGAGACACGGCCGGCGATGCGGGCGATGTCCTGGATGTTGTTCAGGATGTCGCCGAGCTGGGCGGCAAGGGTGCGGTCGTCGATGAGCGTGGCGACGGCGTGCTGGCGGGCCTCGATGGCGGCGAGGTCGCGGAGGGGGCGGCAGAGCCAGTCGCGCAGCGTGCGCTTGCCCATGGGGGTGCGGATCACGCTGCGCGGGCCGGTGACGGCGGTGAGGAAGACGCCCAGGAGCGAGCCTTCGAGGGCGCCGGCGGAGGCGGACGACTGGCCGCGGATGGTTTTTTCGATCTCGAGGGCGCGGAGGGAGACGGCGTCGATGGTGACGAAGCTGGCGGGGTCCTCGCGGCGAGGGGGGCGGAGGTGCTTGAGTGAAGCGCGGGTGGAGGCGACGCCCGCGGTCGCGGCGGTCTTGGCGTCCTCGTCGCTGAGGGTCTGGGTCTCGAGGAGGTAGCGGATGATGGCGCCTGCGGCGGGGAGGGCGGGATCGGTCTCGCTGAGGCCGAAGCCGGCGAGGGTCGAGACTTTGAAGTGCGTGGTGAGGGCTTCGAGGGCCTCGCTCACGCGGAACTGCCAGCTCGCGCGGGGGGTGCCGGAGAGGCCGAGCGTGTAGAGGACCTTCTTGACGCGGGGCGCGGGCTTGAGATCCGCGGCGGCGTAGAGGAGCTCGCGGACGCCGCGGCGGGCGAGCTCGTCGGCGATGGTGTTGTGGTGGCAGTCGATGAGGGTGAAGAGGCCGGTGGCGACTTCGACGACGGCGAGGGAGGCGGGGGAGTCGTCGCCGTCGCCGGTGAAGACGATGGCGGCGAGGGTGGTGGGGGCTTCGGACTCGAGGAGCGACTCGTCGACGAGGGTGCCGGGGGTGAGGACGCGGGTGACGGCGCGGGGGACGAGGCCCTTGGGGGCCTGGCTGGCTTCCATCAGCTGCTCGCACACGGCGACGCGAAAGCCCTGCGCGATGAGGCGCTTGAGGTAGGTGTCGAGCTGGTGGTAGGGCATGCCGCACATGGGCACGCCCGCGGTGCGCTGCGTGAGGGTGAGGCCGATGGCCTTGGAGACGGTGACGGCGTCGTCATCGAAGAGCTCGTAGAAGTCGCCGATGCGGAAGAGGAGCACGCAGTCGGGGTGCCGCTTCTTGAAGCGGTAGTACTGCTGCATCGCGGGGGTTTCGCGCGGGTCTCTTGCGTCGGCGGCCATGGGGAGGACAGGGTACCGCGCGGCGAGTCCTGAGTCCTGAGTGGAAAGTACTGAGTGGGGGAGAGCGGGCGATTGCTGTCACTCAGGACTCAGGACTTTCTACTCAGTACTTCGGCCCGCCTCCCCTGAGAAGCTGGGCAATCTCGCGGGCCATGGCTCGCGCGGCGTGGCCGCGGTGCGAAAGGGCGTTCTTCTGGTCCTTGGGGAGCTCGGCGGAGGTGTGGGTGAAGCCCGGGGCGACGAGGAAAAGGGGGTCGTAGCCGAAGCCGTGCTGGCCGCGGGGGATGTGGGGGGGTTGGCCGATGCGGCCTTCGAAGGTGCCGCGGGTTGTCGCGATGACCATGGGACCGGGGAGGCGGGCTTTCAGCCCGCACTCAGGATTCTCCTCAGGCAGAGGTGAAGGAACGGATTCGGTTGCGGGCTGAAAGCCCGCCTCCCCGCTCTCTGGCCGCTGCCCTTTCACGGTGAAGGGGTAGTCCTGCGGCCTTTCAACCAGCCCCGCTTCGACCGGGTTCATCCATACGTACGCCCACGTGTCCGGCCACTCGTGCTCCCGGATGATGCGGTCCCAGTACTCCTGTTGCCAGAACGGGCCAAAGGCTCCCCGCCGCTTCTGGATCTCCCGCGCGGTGAAGCCCTTAATGCTCTGCATGATTCGCGGGAGGGTGGGCCACTCGCCGTTGGGCTGGCGGAGCGGCCGGAAGATCAGGTGTACGTGGTCGGGCATGACCGTGGCGAGCTGCATCCAGAGGAGCTTGCCATTCCAGTGGAGCGCGGCGTCGCAGACGAGCTGCCTTTCCTCAGGTGACATCTCGCCGTGGAGAACGCGGAAGGTCACGAAGTAGCTCACGCCGCCGCGCTGCCAGTGGGGGAGGTCGCCCCAGAGGTGCTTCTCGAACTGGCCGGAGAAGGTGTGGTACTTGGAGGCGGAGCCTGTGACCATGGGACCGGGGAGGCGGGCGTTTAGCCCGCGGCCTGATTCTTGGTCGAGAGAAGGCGAAGCAGAAGAGCTGAGTGCGGGCTGAAAGCCCGCCTCCCCGGTTCCTTGGGGGATTGCCAGCACCATGACGCAGACGAAGCGGGCGGTGCGTTGGTCGGGGGGCGTGTTGGCGAGCTCGCGGAGGACGCGGGCGTTGTTGAGGGCGTCGCGTTCCTCGCGCGGTTTCATTTCGTCCTCGCGGCCATCGTTGTAGTAATGGCTGCTGATGACGCCGGGCTTGCCGTGGAGGGCGTCGATCTCGAGGCCGGAGTCGTCGGCGAGGGCGGGGAGGCCAGTTTGCTTGGCGTAGCTGAGGGCCTTGATGGTGGCGTTCTCGGCGAACGTCTTGCCGGACTCGATGGGTTCGGTGGTGGGGCCGACGTCGGCGAGGCCGAGGAACTCGATGCCGGTCAGGCCCTCACGGGCGAGGATCTCGCGGAGCTCGGTCACCTTGTGGGGGTTGCCGGTGGCGATCACCACCTTGGTCATGGGCCTGAGGGTCGGGGTCTGCATGCGGGAGGTTGGGGGGCTTGCCGCCGCCAGTCAAGGTCTGCCGCGCGTCTTTGATGGCTTTGACGGTGGACGCGACCGCCCACAGGCACACGGCGGCGCACACGACCACGGCGATGCCGATGATGATCCACTTCACGGCCGCGGCGCCCAGTTGCGGGCCGAAGATGAACAGCAGCACAATGAGCCCGACGATCAGCACCAGCCCCAGGAGCAGCCACGCCGCGGTGCGGAGCAGCCAGGCCCAGAACGACTGCCCCGGGCGACGCTCGAAGATGTCGAGCAGGGACATGACTTCCCACAGTTCCATGGCGTCTCCCTAGCATCCCCGAAGGGTTGCGGCGAACAGTTGTTGGGGATCACACGGCGGGCGTTGCGGAGAGGGATCATGAGCGAGCGAGGGATCATTGCATCGCGGGCCGCGGACGCGCTGGAAAGGCTCGCCGCCGCGGGGCAGCTCCGTCCCGCGCTCATCGGCTTCGACGGCTTCATCGACGCCATCACCGAGGCCGTGGACACGAGGGCCAACATGACGCCCCGCGGCTACGCGCGGATGCGGACGATCACGCAGTTCGCGGCCCGGGCCGCGGCGGCGGCGGGGAAGAGCACGAACATCGAGCTGGTCGTGACGGAGGAGCGGTTCGGGGGGAATGGGCCGTTGATGGCGGGGGCGCTGGGGCGGGTGGGGATGCCCGTTACGTACGTGGGAGGCGTGGGCCAGCATGGCGAGCACGGCACGCGGCTGCACCCGGTCTTTGAGCCCTTCGGGCAACGCTGCCGTGCGGTGTTCCCGATCTGCCCGCCCGCGCACACGGACGCCCTCGAGTTCGACGACGGCAAGATCATGTTCAACCGGCCCGCGAACGCGCAGGCGGTGACGTGGGAGCGGATCGTTCACGTGCTCGGGCTGGAGCGGCTCGTCGCGCTGGTGGACGAGGCGGCGCTGCTGGGCATCGTGAACTGGTCGCTGCTGGGCGGGGTTGAGGGGATCTGGCGGGGGCTGATGCGCGACGTGCTGCCGCGGGTGCGGGATGCGAAGGGCAAGCGCGTGTACATCGACCTGTCGGACCCCGCCAAGCGGACCGACGAGGACATCAAGCGGGCGATGGGGCTGCTCGCGGAGCTCAACACGCACGTGCCGGTGACGCTGGGGCTGAACCTGTCGGAGGCCGAGCGGATGGCCCGCGTGTTCGCAGTCACATCCGATGTCCCCGGCCCCACATCCCACATGCCTGCCCGCCGCGACTCTCTCCCCGCGATGGCCGCGTCACTGCGGACCGCCATGCACCTGGACACCATCGTCATCCACCCCCGCGAGGGCGCGGCCGCGGCGACGGCCACCGCCCGCGCCTGGTTCGACGGCCCCTTCACCGCCACGCCCCGCCTCTCCACCGGCGCGGGCGATCACTTCAACGCGGGCTTTGCGCTCGCGCAGGTGCACGGGCTGCCGGTGGAGCAGTGCCTGGCGGTCGGGTGCGGGGTGAGCGGGGCGTACGTGCGGGACGCGGAGTCGCCGGGGGTCGAGAGGCTGGTCGCGTTTCTGAGGGAGTTGCCTGATCCTGAGTGAGCCGTGGTCGGGCGCTCAACCTTTCACCACAGAGACACAGAGGGGCACAGAGTGGGCACAGAGGAAGGCAGCGGGAATGTGGGACGCGGGATTTGGACTGTGAGGCTACGGGCGGAGGGGGTTTTCCTCAGCTTTGATTGAGTTCGTCTCTGTGCCCCCTCTGTGCGCCTCTGTGTCTCTGTGGTGAAATGAGGAGCGCCCGTCAACGGCCAACGTGGAGTTCGCCAACGACTACCGCGCCGGCGCGTAGTACCACGCGACGCTGCGCCACGTCTCTTTGGCCCGCCCGCGCTCGCCCTCGGCCGGGGTCTCAATCGGCACGCCGCCCGGCGTGCCCGGGGGGAAGACGCTCACCACCACCAGCGACGCGCCCGCGTCCTGCGCCGACGCCGCGATGCCGGGGTCGTTGGGGTCGATGGGCTTGTCGGCGGTCACCTCGGCGGTGCCGATGAGCATCGTCGTGTCCGGGTCGTTGTACACGCCCAGCATCGGGAACTGGATCCGCTGGAGGTCGCGCTGCTCGCGGGGCGAGGCGCTGGCCCGCGTGCGAGAGCGGCCCGCGAGGAACTTCGCCTCCGCGTCCATCGCGTCCAGCATCCGCTCGGGCATCACCACGCGGACCTCGGGCCTGATGAGCCCAGGCGCGGCGAGCGCATCGGCGGCCAGCGGCCCGGGCGTGTACGCGCCGGACCAGTTGTTGCCGGTGCAGCCGGTCAGGGGCACGAACGCGGCGAGCATTAGAACGAGCACGGGGAAGACCTTGGCGGCCGTCAAGCGCATCGGGTGTACTCCTGTGGTCATCTGGAGAGTACCACAAGGGGGAAAGCGAAAAGTGGAAAGTGAACAGCGAAAATGAAGGCACCGCAACCTCGGGCCCTTGCTTCCCTCCGCGTTCTCTGCGATCTCTGCGTTCAAGTCCGGAGTTTGAACGCAGAGCACGCCGAGGGCGCGGAGGGAGGGAAATGAAACAGGCCCGGCGCGAACGCCGGGCCCGATGTCTTTTGGTTTTTCGCTGTTCGCTGTTCGCTTTTCCTCAGGCCGCCAGCTTCCCGCCCGTGAGCCCGGTGATGGCGAGGTTGCCGCCGCCGTCGACGCCGAACTGCAAGGTGAAGGGCGTGCTCGAGTCGCCCTGGCTGGCGCCGCGCTGGGCGGTGACCTGGTACACCGCGCCGCCGCTGGCGGAGGGAATCGTCGCGTCGGTGAAGTTGCGGGCGGCCGTCACGCCCACCTGCGACCACGCCTGGCTGTTCAAGAGGCGGCGACGCACGAGGTACACCGTGCCCGTGCTGCCCTGCGGGTTCTTGCACTGCCACGTGATCTTCACCGAGCCGTCGGGGTTGAGCGTCGCGCGGAACGTGTCGGGCGTGCCCGGGGGCGGCATCTGCGAGGGGGCCTGCGGCGGGATCAGCTGGCTGGCATCCCAAACCGCCTGCGGGTTTGCGGAGGCCGCGGCGAAGGCGTCGATGGCCGCGACGGTCGCGGTCATGGTCGCGTTCATGGCGCGGAACTTGTTCGTCGCCTTCGTGGACGCCACCTTGAGCTGATCCTTGAGCGACTGCACCTCCAGCAGCGCGTCGTTGCACTCGGTCACGGCGGTGACGTAGTTGGTCACCATCGTGGTATTGAGCCCGATCGTGGTGCCCCCCGTCTGGAAGGGCGTCTGATGCGCGAGTGCAAAGTTGAGAGCGTCAAGACGCGGTGCGCGGACGATGCGTTGGACCTTTGGCATGGTCAATACTCCTGTGTGGTGGCCCGGACACACGCGCCCGGCCCTGCCTTGCGGCAGGATGCTCATCGGGGGTTTCTCCGAGCACCCCTCGCGCCTGCGCCCACAATTGACGCTGCAAGCGCCCCCTGCGCGGCCTGCGCGGCCTGTACGCCCCTCCGCACGCCCGCGCGGGCCCACAACGCACCCATGCTCCGCCAAAGCTCGCACGAGTTCTGCCAGAACGCACCCGGGTTCTGCGGGACCGCGGCCACTTGTTCCCGCGTTGCGACGCAACGGCGCAGAACTCACCCACATGGTGCCGCGTTGCGACGCAACGCCGCGGAACTCACCCATGTTCCGAGAGGACACGGCGCCGCGCTCCCAAGCACCGGAGGTGCGGGCCGCCGGTAGCCCAGGGCGTGAGCCCTGGGGACGCGCGGGCCCCCTCGTCGCTCTTCCTCTTTGCCTTCGAGCCCCGGCGGGGCGGCAGTCGTTCGTTCATCGCAGCGCGGAGTGCCGCCCCGCGGGGCTCCGATCGCAAGCGCGACGCGGACCCAGGGCTCACGCCCTGGGCTACCGGCTGCACGCCGCATCCGCGGCTCAGGAAGGGCGCGTTCGGCCTCACTGGTGTCGGTCAAGTTGCATCAGGGCGCGAGTTGCGTCCTACCGACACCTGGGCGGAGCCGACCAAATTGTCTTTGCCTTCCAGCCTGCTGCCAACGGGATGTCGCGCAACCGAGAAGGCCTCAAGGCCGGCCCTCTCGGGCTCTCCCTAGCGGCGCAGTGGGAACGTTCGGTGGCCGTGGTACGCTGTGTGGGATTGGCAGGCCATGGTCACCGACAGTTCTGGCTCCCCCTCATCGCTGTTATCGCCTTGGCGGTGGCCTTTGGCTACCGCCTCATCGGCGGGTCTACTTCGTCCGCGCAGACGGTTCAGGCGACGCTTTATGTGGTTGGCGCGGTGTTGCTGCTGGTATATTGCGCGTCTCTCGGGATGCGGTTGCGCAGGATGGATCGTTGGGAACGTGAAGGCCGCTGTCGTACCTGCGGATATGACCGTCGGGGGCATTTGATCACCGAGCCTTGCCCCGAATGCGGCAGCGGCGGCATCCAATGAGTCGGCCAGCCACGAGCACGGGGAAGGGCTGGGCCGTCAAGGTCACCCTCTGCACCCTCGCGGGCGCGATAGTCACGTGGGGAATGGCGTGGGGGTGTGCGCTGTGGGGGCCTGAGGCGCAGAAAGGTGACATCACGATTACGCGGCCGTCCGGGCCATGGCCGATCTCGGTGCCCGACGGATGGGGCGAGCCGGGCTGCCTCATGGAGGTTCGGACCTTCGCGAGTGAGTCGCGCTCGTGGGTGCGTGCCGACGATCCGCATTCCCTGAAATACGTGACGATCTACGCGATCGGCTGCCCGCTCCGATCGATGGGCGGGATGTCATGGTCGCGGATGGGTTCTTCGAGCGAGTGGAGCATGGCGTACGCGCCGCGGTGGCTGCTCCCCAATGACAACTGCCATGGATTGCCGACCCGAATCATTCTTGCCGGCTTCACCCTCAACACCCTGCTCGCGGCGGGCGTGATGCTGGGGATGGTCGAGGGCCTCGCGTTCGCGCGGCGGCGGGTGCGGCGGGCGAAGGGGCGGTGCGTTGCGTGCGGGTATGACCGGGGCGGGCTTGCGGGTGGTGAGGCGACGGCGTGCCCGGAGTGCGGGAGTGTTGCGGGGTAGGGAAAGGCCATTGGGTCCGCTTCGCGAAGGTGTCGGTAGGGCGCGGCCGTGTGGCTTCGAACTCTTGACCGACACCAGCGGGTCAACTGTTTCTGTGCGCACGTGCGGGGGCCGCGGGTTCGATGGTTCGGCACCGAGATGAGGACATCTCGGTGGCACGGGTGCGGGCGGGGGTGGGGGGCCAGGGGACGGGGGGGCGGGCTTTCAGCCCGCGGCAGGGG
>Ga0208492_1001591_pt1 | contig 13494 bp, 16 predicted proteins | sample Subbioar_CSW14AB_FD_184820 | JGI IMG/M metagenome (GOLD analysis project Ga0208492, IMG submission 184820) | Serpentinite rock and fluid subsurface biosphere microbial communities from McLaughlin Reserve, California, USA - CR12Mar_CSW14AB (SPAdes) | ecosystem: Environmental > Terrestrial > Deep... | reverse complement strand
AGCGAGGCAACCGAGATCACCGGCAACTTCACCGTGCAGCAAGCGCGCATCTCCGTGGAACAGCCCGCCTCATCCTCGATCCCCACCATTCCCGGCCTGCGCCGCGTGAACTTCCCGAACCAGACGGGAGAGGAAGACGTCATCGCTGAAACACCGCCCTGGCTGCGCCCGGTACAGCTCAACGTCAAAGTCTCCGCGCCGCGCCGCATCGTGGTGTTCGGACGCGGCCTCGACACCGAGTGGGGCGCGGACGTCCGCATCACCGGCCCGATCTCCGATCCCTCCGTCTATGGCGTCGCCACGCTGGAACGGGGGGACCTCGATCTCGCCGGCCGCCGCTTCCAGTTCGACACCGGCACGATCACGCTCGACGGCCCGATCCGCATGGCCCGCATCGACATCGCCGCCAACCGCACGACGGCCGACATCACCGCCAGCGTCCGCGTCTCGGGCACACCGGTGGAGCCGAAATTCGTGCTCGAATCAACACCCGCCCTGCCGCAGGATGAAGTGCTCGCGCGCGTGCTGTTCGGCCGCTCCGTCACCGAGCTCTCCGGCTTCGAAGCCGCCCAGCTGGCCGCGGGCCTTGCCCAGCTCGCTGGCGGCCAGGCCGGCTTCGATCCGGTCGGCCTCGTCCGTCAGGCCACCGGCCTCGATCGCGTCAGCTTCGGCGCGGAGGACGGCCTCGCGACCGTCTCCGCCGGCAAATACATCGCGGAAGATGTCTACGTGCAGGTCGGCGCGGGCGGCACGGGCGGCGTCGGCGCGGAAGTAGAATGGGAGCCGACAGACGGCCTCTCCATCATCTCCTCCGCCGATGGCAATGGCGACACCAAGATCGCCGTGCGCTGGAAGAAAGACTACTGAGGCAACCTTACTGCGGCGGTGCCACCTGCTCCTTCGGCCATAGGAAGCGCGCACACGCCGAGATCACCATCCCCACGATGAACATGTGCACCAGTATGGTGGCGTACAGCATCTGGTGATCCGTGATCTTGCCATCCGGCCCACGCGGCCCATCCGGCAAGGCGCCGCTGCCATGCACGGCGGATAGCGGCAACACGACGGTGTACATCACCACCATCACCACAATCCCGTAGGCCGGTCCCATGATCCACCAGAACCGGCGCAGGTCATTCATGTGCTGCGCGGCGAGGATGTAGACGCTCGCCATGATCAGCGTCAGCACGAACTCCAGCACCAGCCCGAGCATCGCCGTGCTCCACCCGCCCTCTGCCGCCGCGGACCCAATGAGACCACGCGCAATCGACTGCAGGATCTGCATCGCGTCCAGCTTGAAATAGCTGCCGATGTGGATGAAGGCATAAAACAGATCCGCCACGCCCACGATCAGCGCGGCGATGACGATCGGCTTCCACAGTCGCAGATACACTGACATCGGCACCCCCTCATGCCGCGCCTCTGCCGGACGCTAAGACGTCAGGGGATCATAACTCACGCTGGTAAGATAGAGCCCGTCCGGCGGCGACACCGGCCCGCAGGCCGTCCGGTCCGCCGCCTTGAGAATGTCGGCGATCCAGCCCACCTGCTCCTTGCCGCGCCCCACTTCCACCAGCGACCCCACCATCGATCGCACCTGCCGGTGCAGGAAGGAACGCGCCGAGGTCTCGATCACCACTTCCTCGCCATGGCGCATCACGCGGATCATTTTCAGCGTCTTCACCGGCGTATCCGCCTGGCAATTGCTGTCGCGGAACGTCGTGAAGTCGTGCCGTCCGACCAGCGCCTGCGCCGCTGCATGCATCGCGTCTGCATCCAGCAGTGACGGCATCTTCCACGCCCGCCCCTTGTCGAGCGTCAGGTCCGGCTTGCGGTTGACGATCCGATAGAGATAGCTTCGCCCCGTCGCATCGAACCGCGCATGGAAATCATCCGCCGCGACTTCTGCCTTCAGCACCGAGATCGGATGTGGCCGCAGGTGCGCGTTCAGCGCATCGCGCACCTTGTGCGCCGGATGCGGCTTGGCGAGATCGACATGCGCCACCTGCCCGAGCGCGTGAACACCCGCATCTGTGCGGCCAGCGCCGATGAACTGCACCGGATTCCCATCCAGCGCCTCGCCGGCTTCCTCAAGCGCCTGCTGCACGGATGGCGCGTTGTCCTGCCGCTGCCACCCGGAATAGCCGGAGCCGTCGAACTCGATGGTCAGCCTGTAGCGCGGCACCTCACGCCCCGAATGCGCGCGGAAACAGAAGCTCGCCCGACATGGGCGGGCCCGGCCGCAACCGTACCGCAAAGAAGTGCGGGCCCTTGTAGGTCGACTGGAACGGCTCGGTATTCTCCACCGTGAAGCCGAACTTCGGATAGAACCAGTCATGCCCCAGCACGAACACGATGGGCACGCCACCCTCGCGCATCATGTGCAGGCCGGCATTCACCAGCTGCTTGCCGATGCCTTTCGCCTGCACAGCCGGATCGACGCTCATCGGTCCCAGCCCCGCCGCGCTCAACCGGCCCCGCACGCCGAGCAGGTAGAACATCGCATGCCCGACAATCCGCCCGTCCTGTTCCGCCACCAGTTGCAGCAACGCTTCGCCGTCGGCTTCGAGCTGACGGATGATCTTCGCTTCATCCGGCTGGCCGAAGGCCCGCGTGGTCAGGTCCTGGATTGCGGGCTTGTCGGCCTGGATAGCGATGCGGACGGTCGGGGTGCTCATCATCTCTCCAGTCACGACAGTTTCGCGCCGCGCGGCAATCCCGCGCCGCGCTGGAAGTCTTCGGCAGTCATCTGCCCCTTCCCGGCCCGCTGCAAGCGCAGCAGCTTCACCGCCCCCGACCCACAGGCCACGCGCAGCTCATCGTCCAGCACCAGCCCCGGTTCGCCCGATCCCTCGACAGCCTTCGCATGCAGCACCTTGATCCGCTGCCCATCCGCCTCGAACCACGCCCCCGGAAACGGCGACATGCCGCGAATACGCGACGCCACATCCGCCGCCGGCAACGACCAGTCCACCTTTGCCTCACCCGGCGAAACCTTGGACGCAATGGTGAGCCCGTCTTCGGTCTGCTCGATGAGTTGCACCGGCCCGGCCTCAAGCTTCGCCAGCCCCTCCACCATCAACGTCGCACCAAGCTGGCAGAGCCGATCATGCACATCGCCCGTGGTGTCATCCTCGCTGATCGGCGTCGTCGCCGTCAGCATCACGGGGCCGGTATCCAGCCCCACATCCATCTTCATCACCTGAACGCCGGTGATCCTGTCCCCCGCCATCACAGCGCGATGGATCGGCGCCGCGCCCCGCCAGCGTGGCAGGATGGACCCGTGAATGTTGAAACACCCCAGCCGCGGCGCATCGAGGATCGCCTTCGGCAGCAGCAGCCCGTACGCCACCACCACCGCCACATCCAGGTTCAGCGCCGCAAACGCCGCGCGGTCTTCCTGCGCCTTGAAGTTGAGCGGCGTGCGCACCTCGATGCCAAGCCGGTCGGCAACCTCATGCACCGCCGTCTTGCGCAACTCCTTGCCCCGCCCCGCCGGACGCGGCGGCTGCGAATAGACGCACGCCACGTCGTGCCCCACCGAAACAATGGCTTCCAGCGTCGGAACGGCGAAATCGGGCGAACCCATGAAGGCAAGGCGAAGCGTCATGGCGGCCCTTCTAGCCAAAGACGCCGCAACCCGAAACCTCCGGCTTTCAGCGTACGTCCGGTAGGGGTGTACACGGTTCAGAGAGTCACGCTTCCACTAACGGCAAACCGGCCTTACCTTGGCCCCATGAACTTCAAGCCTCACGAAATCGCGTTCGCCATCCTTGGTTTCATGGTCCCGGTTACGATCCTGACGCTGGCCTTCGTGCCGGGCGGAATGAACTGGGTGTTCGCGCTTGTGCTCGATCCGGTGCTCGGCCCAATCGTGTTCTATACAGGCGCGGTCTTGCTCGCCGTCCTGCTGGCCTGGCGCATCTATCGCCGCATCAATCCGCCACCAAAGAAGAAAGCGCCGCCTGCCGCGCCGCACGTCAGCCCGACGCGCATGCCCAGCATCGAAGGCTCCGCCACGATCGAGCGTCTGAAGAACCGCAAGCCCGGTGGCTCGACTTAGGCGGCCGTCTCAGGCGACCGGCGCCACCTGCGCATAGCGCATCGCAAACACCAGCGCCGCCAGGAACACGCCGCCAAGGAAAATCGGCGTCGCGAACTTCTTCACATAGTGGAAGGTCAGCGCCTGAATGATCGCCAGCGCGATGTAGATCGGCCACGCCGCCAGCAGCCCTGACAGCGTCGGCGCCGGCATGCCCGCGAACGGATCGACACCCGCGTTGAAGCGCGGCCACACCACCGGCAAGACGCCGCCCAGCCAGATCAGGAACACCGCCGCGACAAACACGGCCGCGTGCTTGGCCCACTCCAACGGTTTCATCGCGCTATCCTCAGAAAGGCAGCTTGAAGCCGGGCAGCATGCCGCCCAGCCCGCCGGTGGCCTGCTTCATCGCCTCGGCCATCGCATCATCCAGCTTGCGGCGCGCATCCGAATGCGCCGCCTTGACCAGGTCCTCGACCATCTCCCTGTCGCCCGGCGTCATCAGCGCCGGATCGATCGACAGGGCATGCAGCTCGCCCTTGCCCTTCAGCGTCACCTTCACCATGCCGCCGCCGGCCACGCCGTCAGCGGTGATCTGGTCCATGCGCTCCTGTGCTTCCTGCAGGCGCTGTTGCATCTGCTGCGCCTGCCGCATGATCTCCGAGAGGTCTTTCATTCGTCGTCGTCCTCACGCTCTTCAGGGTCCGGAATGGCCTCTTCGGCCCGCTCGCGATAGCCGAAATCAACATGGATGACATTTGGCGGCGCCGACGGGAAATCATCCGTCTCGTCCGCGGTCTCGCCCTCGTCGACCCGCAACACCCTGGCGCCCGGAAACACGCGTAGCGCCTCGGCGATCACCGGATGCGCCTCCGCCGCGCGCAGCTTCTCCACGCCCTTGCGCGTGCGCCGCTCCTTGACGCTCTCCGGCCCGCCATCGTTCGCCTGCAGCACTTCCCACTCGACGCCGGTGGTCTCTTCCAGCCAGTCCTTGATCCGCTGCGAAAGATGGTTCGGCGCGTTCGGCGCAGCCGTGTAGCGGAAATGCCCGAAGTCGATTTCCGCCGGCCGCACATACCGCTCGATCTCATACTTCAGCGCGATCTCGCGCCGCGCATCCAGTTCCGCCACGATCTCGCGCAGCGAGGACAGTCTTACCACATCGGCATGGTCTTCTTCCGGCGCAACGCGCGCGGCGATGGCGACGGACGATGGCGACATGGAAGACGGAGACGCTGTCTCGACGCGCACAGGCGCGCGCACCGGTTCAGGGGGGGACTTTGGGCCGGGCACAGCGGCCCCGGCCGCAAGCGTCCGCGCCGCATCTTCCGGGGACGGCAAAGCCGCCGCCGCCGTCAACCGCAGCACCACCATCTGCGCCGCAGACGGCGGATCGGGCGCGCGCGCGCAATCCTCAAAACCCTGCAACAGCAACCGCCACATCCGCGCCGACTGCGCCGGCGACAACTGTTCGGCCATCGCCCGCGTCCGCTTCGCCCAGTCCGCCGGACCAGAGAAGACATAAGCGTCCTTCAAGGCTTGCGCCCGGCTGATCTCAACCACGACGTCCATCAGGTCCTTGATCAGCACCGGCGCATCCGCGCCCTGATCCAGCAGCGCGCTGGCTTCGTTCAGCGCCGTCTTGTGGTCCGCCGCGATGATGCGATCCATCAGGTCCAGCACGCGCGAGCGATCCGCCAGCCCCAGCATGTCGCGCAGCTGTTCAGCGGACACTTCCCCACCCTCGCCCTGCACGATCGCCTGGTCGAGAATGGACAGGCCATCCCGCGCCGATCCCTCCGCCGCCCGCGCGATCAGCGCCAGCGCCTCGGGCGAGACTTTCGCGCCCTCCTTGGCGGTGATGTTCGCCAGATGCTCCGCCAGCTGTTCCGTCGAGAACCGCTGCAGGTTGAACCGCTGGCACCGCGACAGCACCGTCACCGGCACTTTGCGGATTTCGGTGGTCGCGAAGATGAACTTCACATGCGGCGGCGGTTCTTCCAGCGTCTTCAGCAGCGCGTTGAACGCCGCCGTCGACAGCATGTGAACTTCGTCGATGATATAGACCTTGTAGCGCGCGCTCACCGGCGCATACCGCGCGCCACTCAGCAGGTCGCGCATGTTGTCGATGCCGGTGTTGGACGCAGCATCAAGCTCCAGCACGTCCGGATGCGTCGACGCCATGATCGACGTGCAATGCACGCCCGGCGGGTCCAGCTGCATCGACGGCTGGTGAACATCCTTCGTTTCGTAATTCAGCGCCCGCGCCAACAGCCGCGCCGTGGTGGTCTTCCCCACCCCGCGCACGCCGGTCAGCATGAAGGCATGGGCGATGCGGCCGGTCCTGAACGCATTGGTCAGCGTCCGGACCATCGCCTCCTGACCGACCAGATCCTCGAACCGCGTCGGCCGGTATTTCCGCGCCAGCACCTGATAGACGGCAGGGCCCAGCTGCACGTCGTCCCCGAACATGGACGCCGTCATCGTGTCGCGTTCTTCCGCGACATCGTTTTCAGGCCCGTCTTCGGGCGGTTTCGGGGGCTTCTTGCCGGCCATGGAGCCTATATGGACCAGCGGGAGCGGAATCGCCAACTCACCCGCCGGAACCTGCGGATTCTGCTGTGGAATGCTGCGATGGAATGAGGTGCAGGCTGGTCACGACCCAAGCTAAACTCGTTACGGCTGCTTCCTTCCGGACCTGACCGGGTTGGCGAACCGCTCGTCCGCAACCAACCTGCGCCTGTCTTATAGGAAGCCGGCCGCCGGGCCGCAATGTTCTGGATGTCGCTGAATCCTGCCGGGAACCCGTCCACCAACGAAAATTCACTGGGCAGGACGGCCAAAATCGTTAACTAGCGGCCGCTACGGAGCGCGGAAGCATGAGCTGCGACGTTTTCATCAGCTACGGGCGCGCCGACCGCGAAATGGTCGCCGCGATTGCCCGCCGCCTCGAAGAGCGCGGCCTCACGGTCTGGTATGACGCCAGCATCGCCGCCGAGGATGGCTTGTCCGAAGAGGGCGAAGCCGCCCTGCGCGAAGCCACCCTCATGTCGCTGTTCTTCTCCGAGGAATGCAACCGCTCGCGCCAGGTCGCCGACGAGCTCGCCCTCGCTGACGAACTCGGCAAACCCGTCGTCCCCGTGATGCTCGAACACGCCGCCCCGCGCGGCGCGCTGCTGTTCGACCTCGCCGACCGCAACTGGGTGCAGGCCTATCCCGAGCCGCGCCTGCACGCCGACGAACTGGCGAGCCTGCTCGCCCACGTCGCCGGCAAGCCCGCCCCGGGCATCCCGCCACAGAACGCACCCACAAATCCCGCCGCCTATGTCGGCCGGCAGGATCCCGATGGCTTGCCCAGCCGCTATGTCACCGGCAAGACCTACCGCATCCTCAATCTTCTCACGCTCGGTCTCTATGGTTTGGTGATGGGCGATTATGCGATACGCAGCTTCGAGGACAACATCAGGAAGCTCTAGTGCCGCTCTCAAAAGCTGCCGCCGCCATCCCGCTCGTGCCCGTGGGGCTCGACCGCGCCGCCCATCACCGCAAGGACGCCGCCTGGCTCGACAAGGCTTTCGCGTCCGATAGCGCCCAGGTGCTCGTCATGCGCGATGGCATGCCGCTGGTAGAAGGCTCCGCTCCGCCGACCGCACCCGCCGCCATCGGCACGCGCATGGGTCCGGGCCGCCCGATCCTCTGGCTCGGTCCGCAGGCCGGCATGCTCAGCCCGAAGGCCACCCGCATCTTCCTCGGCGAGACGGACAAGGGCTCGCCCGTCTTCGCACTCGAACTCCCCTCCAGCTTCAGCCTCGACTCCTCACCCATCGCCGGCCTCGGCGTGTTCGAGGATTTCCGCGCCGCCGCCATGGGTTTCTCGCCGTTTGAAGGGGGCGCTGCCTCCACCGCGCGCTGCATCTTCGAATGGCACCGCAAACACGGCTTCTGCGCAAATTGCGGGGACCGCACGAAGATCGTCGAAGCCGGCTGGAAGCGCGTCTGCGAGGACTGCAAGGCCGAGCATTTCCCGCGTGTCGATCCCGTCGCCATCATGTTGGCCGTGCGTGGCGACAAGGCGCTGCTTGGTCGTCAGGCGGCTTGGCGTCCCGGCTTCTGGTCGTGCCTCGCTGGTTTCGTCGAACCGGGCGAGACGATCGAACAGGCCGCCGCCCGCGAGATGTTCGAGGAAGCCGGCGTCCGCTGCACCACGCGCGCCGACTATCTCTTCTGCCAGCCCTGGCCCTTCTCGCACTCGCTGATGATCGGCCTCATCCTCGACGCCGACAACGAAGACATCACCGTCGACACCAGCGAACTCGAAACCGCCCGCTGGTTCACGCGCGAGGAAGTCACCGCCATCATGGCCGGCACGCATCCCGAAGCCTTCGCGCCCCCGCACTTCGCCGTCGCCCACCACGTCATCAAGGCGTGGCTGGATCGGGGCTGAGCTCAAACATTTGGAAGCGTGGAGACTGACCCCCTCAACCCGAACAAACCCTAGATCGCCTGCAGTTCCACCACATCCGGCAACGGATCGATCATCTGCGCCAGACGCGGGTCATCGAGACCCTTGCCGTATACCTCGGAATAGATTCGCCGCAGCCAGTCCTCGAGCGCGAACACGGAAACGCCCATCGTCTCCTGCTGCGCCATCACCAGCAGCCACATCGGCGGCGGCTTTCCGAACGCCTCCAGCGGCAACTGGTAGTCCAGCCCGCCCACCTTCCTGCACCCCAGCCTGCGATAGAAGTTCAGCCGCTGCGCCTGCTCCGGCGCACCAAGATCAGCATCCACCTCGACCAGTGCCGCGCGCTCCTCCCCCGCCACCATGCGCGAGGCGAGGAACAGGTTCGCGCCAACGCCGCGTCCGCGCATCTCGCCATCGACCGCCGCATATTCGAACAGCCAGAACCCCGCGCCCGGCGGCATCCACGACACCGCCACGCCGATCAGCTTCCCCTCCATGATGGCAGCGAGAAAGCGATAGTCCTCGCGCGACGCCAGCGCACGAAACGCGGCCTCCGGCCTCTGCTCCGTCTTCTCGATGGCGCTGGCATACAGCGCGAACGTCGCATCCATCAGCGCCGTGTCGTCCGCTCCGATGAACTGGATGGTGATGTCCGTCACAGCCCACTCCCGCCCGGCCCTTGGTGATGGCCGAAAACAAAATGCCCCCGCGATCGCTCGCGGGGGCATCTCGTATCAGATCAGCTCCCGATCCGGGAGCCGAAGCTTAGAAGCTGCGGACGTAGGACAGAGAGAACGCGTCCACATCGCCAGCGTCATAGTCGTGACGGGTCCAGTCGCCGCGGATACCGTCGACCGAGGTCAGGTTCCACTGCGCGCCGGCGCCGTAGGCGACGCCGTCTTCAGAACCGCCCGGCGAGGTTTCGATGCGGGCCGCACCAACGCGGGCGAACAGGTCGAACGCCGGGCTGATCGGCAGTTTGCCGACGACGAACACGCCCAGCTCGTTGTCGAGCTCGGTGCCGCCATCGTCTTTCACGCCGACCGAGCCTTCGCCTTCGATGGCGAAGTTCGGGGACAGGTTCACGCCGACGCGGCCGGTCACGGCGCCGAGTTCAGCACCGCCGTCGCCGTCGAAATGCGTGTAGCCGCCCGAGACATAGACGCCCGAGGATTGCTGCGCATTGGCGGTCATGAAGGCCGGCGCGATCAGCATGGATGCGGCGGCCAGGGCAAGTTTCAGTTTCATGGGGAAGACTCCAGTTGCATCTGGAGCAGGGTTCCGAGGGGATTGCGTGATCCCGACAGTCATACCCGCTCAGGTTGTTATCGAACCGCGCCGCCGCCCCCACTCGGAAGGCCCCGCCGCGTTGTAGTATCCACCCAGCAGCACTGGGTATGGAGCCTAAATGGGGTTCGGGCAAAACAGTTCAGCCGCAGACATCGATTAACGTGCGTTAGGTGTCCTGAGGGCAACAGCCTTCGCTGTATTGGGCTGAAACCGTGGCGTGGCATGGCAAAATCGTGGCGAATGCTTTTGAGACGCCCACGAATACATATGAATACTTGTTCAGCTGAATTCCGCTGCACCGACAAGTCGGAACCATGTGTCGGGCCCTGCCCCCGCCGATCTGGGGACGCAAAAACCACAGTTCAAATGTGACGAAGCGAAGGCGGTTCCCCGCCATGTGCAGTTCGCTGCCGACAGGCGCATCTGGCCGAAATCAGGCGAGGCCGGCTGCCTTGCCGCGATAGGGGTGGGCCGCGAACACGCCCAGATGACGAACCTGGGTCGAGAAGAAGCCCAGCTCCTCCAGCGCCCGCTGCAACGGGGCGTCGTCCGGATGACCCTCGACCTCGGCATAGAACTGCGTCGCCGAGAACGAGCCGCCGATCTGGTAGCTCTCCAGCTTGGTCATGTTCACGCCATTGGTCGCGAACCCGCCCATCGCCTTGTAGAGCGCCGACGGCACGTTACGGACGCGGAAGACAAACGCGGTCACCCACTGCTTGTCGTCGGTGCGTTCCGGCATCTGCGCCTCGCGGCTCATGATCACGAAACGCGTTGTATTATGGGCCGCATCCTCGATGTTCTCGGCCAGGATATCGAGGCCATAGACCTCCGCCGCCAGCCTCGGCGCGATCGCCGCCTGGGTCGGATCGCCAAGGTCGCGCACCTCGCGCGCAGCCCCCGCCGTGTCCGAGCTGGTCCTCGCAACAATGCCCCGCGCCCGCAGGAAATTCCGGCACTGGCCCAGCCCCATTATGTGGCTGTGCGCGCCCTTGATGTCCTCGAGCTTCGCGCCCTTCAGGCCCATCAGCTGGAAGCGGATCGGCATGAAATGCTCGCCGATGATGTGCAGCGGCGAGGTCGGCAGCAGGTGGTGGATGTCCGCCACCCGGCCGGCGATCGAGTTCTCCACAGGGATCATGGCCAGCTGGGACTCGCCCGTCGCGGCCGCCTGGAACACGTCCTCGAAGGTCGGGCACGGCAACGGCTCCAGGTCCGGGTAGGTATCCCGGCACGCAATGTGGGAGTTGGCCCCCAACTCGCCTTGGAACGCGATCTTGCTCATGCCCGCCTCTATGCCTCGCCCTAACGGAACATGGCAACGGAAATAGGGGGTTAGATAAGACCCCGGGCCTACGGCTGTGCGTCATTTCGCCGGGATTTCTCCGGTTGCCGCCCCTGCCCCAAAATGCAAGAAAGCCTCGCGCGCATGGGCTCGAATCGAGCCCTTTCCATGCGTTTGAGGGACCGGGAGCAGGGCCAACCCATGAGTGATCTGGGCTTCAACAAGATCGCGTTTTGCGTCCTCGGCACGGGTCTCGCGCTGATCGGCCTGAATGAGGCCTCGCACGCGATGTTCCACCATTCGGAACACGAATTCCCTGGCTATTACGTCGAAGTGGAAGAAGCTGGCGCTGCTGGCCCCGCTGTCGTCGAAGGCCCGCGCGACTACGGCACGCTGCTCGCTGCCGCCGACATCGCGAAAGGCGAGGAGCAGCACAAGAAGTGCGTCCAGTGCCACACCTTCGATCAAGGCGGCGCCAACCTGCAGGGCCCGAACCTCTACGGTGTCGTGGGCCGCAAGATCGCCTCGCACGCAGGCTTCAAATATTCGACGGGCGATGGCTCGATCACCGCAAAAGGCGCTGACGGCTCGGTGTGGGACTTCGAACACCTCGACCACTTCATCGAGCGTCCGAAGGGCTATGCGCCCGCTACCGCGATGAACTTCGCGGGCATCAACAGCCGCATCACCGGCCTGCAGGACCGCATGAACCTCATCGCCTACCTGCGCACGCTGGGCTCGGAGAGCGTTCCGCTCCCGGCCCCGCTGCCGCCGGCCGCTGCTCCGGCCGATGGCGCTGCTGCCCCGGCTGATGGCGCTGCCGCGCCGCCCGCCGATGGCGCAGCTCCCGCCGCTCCGGGCGCAACGCCGGCTCCGGGCACGCCCGCGCCGACGACGCCCGCCCCGGCACCGGCTGCTCCGCACTAACCGGACATACATTCGAACACTGTGAGCGCCGCTGCCTGTCTCGACAGGCGGCGGCGTTCTGCCATTTGGCCCTGCGTTTGCCCTCAGGCCGCGTCGTGAAGAATGACGCCCAGCGTGAAACGCTGGCCTGACCGGATGCGGCTGACGCCATGGCGCATCTTCACGCGATAAACGCCCTTCGTCCCCCGCACCGGCCGCTCGTTCACCGCAAAGATCACCGCCTGCCCCTGGCTCAACGGCGCAACCTCCACCCGCGATTGCATGCGCGGCCGCTGCTCCGTCAGCACGAACTCGCCACCGCTGAAATCCTTGCCCGGCCGCGACAGCAGGAACGCCGCCTGCAGCGGAAAGACGAGATCGCCATACAGATCCTGATGCAGGCAGTTGTAGTCACCCGCCCCATACTTCAGCAGCAACGGCGTCGGCCGCACCTGCCCCGCCGCATGACACGCCGCCAGATAGTAGGCGTGCGAGACAGGAAACCGCGCCTCGCGCCCCAGCATCTCCTCCCACCGGTTCGCAACTGGCGCGAGCCGCGCATAGAGCCCCGCGCGCAACGTCCTCACCATCTCCGGCAGCGGATCAGCGAAATAGCGATACTCGCCCCGCCCGAACCCGTGCCGCGCCATCACCACGGTCGAGCGAAATAACGACGTCTCATCATACATCGCCTGCAGCGCCGCGCAGGTTTCCGCATCGAGCAGAGGCGGCGTAACGGCGACGCCTCCACCATCAAGGTCCGCCGCGATCGCGCTCCAGTCGAGCTGGTTCAGTGCATCTGTACAATCCATCCGCGCATGAAGCCGCAAATTGCGCGAGGCCTGCGCCGATTTTCGGAGATTGCATTCCGATCAGCGTTACGCCGGCGCGTGGCACACCGCCTCGATATTGTGCCCGTCCGGGTCCAGCACGAACGCGCCATAATAGTGGGGATGATAATGCGGCCGCGGCCCCGGCGGACCAAAGTCCGTGCCGCCAGCCGCCATCGCCGCCGCGTAGAACGCATCCACCTTCGCCCGGCTCTCTGTCGCGAACGCCACATGCACACGCTCCGTCGCGCGGGGCTGTTCGTTGAGCCAGAAATACGGCTTGAAGCCTTCGCCATAACCGATGAAAGGCGTGCCGCCATTTTCCGCGCCCGTCCCCTCATAGAGCACGCTGATGCCCAGCGGCTTCAGCGCCTTGTCGAAGAACGCCCGCGACCGCCTGAGATCTGTCACCTTCAACCCGACATGGTCCAGCATCAGGCCCTCCCGCGAATTCGGCGCGAACATGCGCTGCGCCAAAGTGCGTGTCATCACCCGGCATATCGCCGCAAACGCGAAGCATCCACGCATGCCGCGCTTGCGCATTGCTTGTAGTGGAAAAAATTTCGCTATCCGCAGAAACGTATAACGACTCCCGCACGACCTTCTCGGCATTGCGTTATTTCAAGAAACCGTTGGCTTTCCGGGGCTAAGGCTTGTTCCGCCCCCGCTGGACAGC
>Ga0208492_1001590_pt1 | contig 13499 bp, 11 predicted proteins | sample Subbioar_CSW14AB_FD_184820 | JGI IMG/M metagenome (GOLD analysis project Ga0208492, IMG submission 184820) | Serpentinite rock and fluid subsurface biosphere microbial communities from McLaughlin Reserve, California, USA - CR12Mar_CSW14AB (SPAdes) | ecosystem: Environmental > Terrestrial > Deep... | reverse complement strand
GGCCGCGTTTTCATTTCCGGGAGTTGAGGACTGATGGCCGAGCTGGTGCTGAGCAAGGTTGGCGAGGCGGCGGGACAGGCGCTGTTGCCGAAGGGGCTGCAGTTTCTCGCGGCGACGGCGGGGCGTGTGGCGGGGGCGTATATCGATGCCCGCCTGCTCTCGCCGCCGGTGGAAGGGCCGCGCGTGCGGGAGTTTCATCTCACGGAGGGGCGCGAGGGGGCGGGCGTGCCGATTGTGTATGGGCGCTTTCGGGTTGGGGCGCAGCTGATCTGGGCGGCGAACTTCAAGGAGCGGCGCGATGTGGACAGCGGCAAGGGCGGGCCACGCGTGGCGGAGTATTCCTACTCGCTGAGCTTTGCCGTGGGGCTGTGCGAGGGCGAGGCGGCGGAGGTGACGCGGTGCTGGGCGAATAGCGAGCCGTTCGACCTGAGCCAGGTGACGTGGCGGTTCTATCCGGGGACGGAGGATCAATTGCCCGATCCGCTGATCACGGCGATCGAGGGCGAGGCGCCGGCGTATCGCGGGCTGGCGTATATCGTGTTCGAGGACTTGGCTGTCGATCAGTTCGGCGGGCGGATGCCGCAGCTGTCGTTCGAGGTGGTGCGGCCGGCGGGCGGCGGCGCGGGGCGGATGGAGTCTGTCGCGCGGGCGGTGAACATGATCCCGGGCTCGGGCGAGTTTGCGCTGGCGACGGAGATCGTGAAGCGGCGCACGGGTCCGGGACGCGAGACGGCGGAGAACCTGCACGGGCCGGAACTGAAGAGCGATTTCGAGGCGTCGCTGGACCAGCTGCAGGCGCAGATGCCGAACGTGTCGCGGGTGAACCTGGTGGTGGCGTGGTTCGGGACGGACCTGCGGTGTGGGGAATGCCTGGTGAAGCCGGGCGTGGAGATACTTTCGAAAGTGACGGTGCCGCACACGTGGAGCGTGGCGGGATATGCGCGGGGGACGGCGCATCTGGTTTCGGCGACGGACGGGCGCGCGAATTATGGGGGGACGCCTTCGGACGAAAGCACGCGGCAGGCGATCGCGATGCTGAAGGCGCGCGGGTATCACGTGACGCTGTATCCGTTCCTGCTGATGGATGTGCCGGCGGGGAATGGGCTGCCCGATCCGTATGGCGGCGCGGAGCAGGCCGCGTTTCCGTGGCGCGGGCGGATCACGGCTATTGCGGGCGATGTCGGGGATCAGGTCGCGGCGTTCTTCGAGCAGTACAGCGCGTTCGTGGCGCACTATGCGGAGATGGTTGCGGAGACGGGCGCGGACGGGCTGCTGATCGGGTCGGAACTGGTGGGGCTGACACGGGTCAAGGATGGCGCGGATTATCCGGCGGTGGAGGCTCTGTGCGAGCTCGCGGCGGAGGCGCGGGTGGTTGTCGGATCGGATGTCGAGATCAGCTATGCGGCGGACTGGACAGAGTATGGCGCGCATGTGGTGGGCGATGATGTGAACTTTCCGCTGGATGCGCTGTGGGCGCATGCGGCGGTGAGCTATGTCGGGCTCGACTGGTATCCGCCGATGGCGGACTGGCGCGAGGATGGTGTTCCGCCTGCGGCGTATCTGGCGGGACATGTGGCGGGCGGCGAGGCGTTCGACTGGTACTATGCGGATGAGGACGGCCGGATTGCGCAGGAACGTCTGGCGATAACGGATGGCGCGTATGGCGAGCCGTTTGTGTTCCGGCAGAAGGATGTGCGCGGCTGGTGGGAGCAGGCGCATCATCCGCGGGTTGCGGGTGTGCGGTCAGGGACGCCGACGGCGTGGGCGCCGGGGATGAAGCCGGTGCGGCTGGTCGAGATGGGCGTGCCGGCGGTGGACAGGGGCGCGAACCAGCCGAACGTGTTTCATGATCCGAAGAGTTCGGAGAGTGCGTTGCCGTATTTTTCAGATGGGTCGCGGGACGATGTGATCCAGCGGCGCGCGATCGAGGCGTTTCATGCGCACTGGGGCGACAGCGCGAACAATCCGGAGTCGGAGGCCTATGACGGGCGGATGATTCCGGAGGACGGGATCGCGCTGTGGGCGTGGGATGCGCGGCCATATCCTGCCTTTCCGGCGCGTGACGATGCGTGGAGCGATGCGGGGAACTGGCGGCTGGGGCATTGGCTGAACGGGCGCGCGGGGGCCGCGTTGCTGGGCGACGTGGTGGCGGATGTGTGCGCGCGGGTCGGTGCTGGCTGCGATGTGAGCGAGCTGACGGGCGTGGTGTCGGGCTATGGGCTGGCGGGGCCAGTGAGTGCGCGCGCGGTGCTGGAGCCGCTGGCACAGGCGCATGGCGTGGACGCGACGGAGCGGGATGGTGGGATCGTGTTCCGGATGCGGGGTGCGGAGCGTGTCGAGATCGATCCGGGGCGGCTGGTTGAGGAGGATGGGCCGGCTGTTGCGTTCACGCGCGAGCGTCTGGAGCAGGACAAGGTGGCGGTGCGGCTGCGGTTTGTGGATGCCGCGGGCGACTACATGCCGGGGCATGTACGCTCCGGTGGAAGCGCTGGTGCGCTGTCCATTGATGTGGAAGCGCCGCTGGCGATGGATCGTGGGCAGGCGCAGCAGCTGGCCGAGCGGCTGGCGGAGGAGCTGACGCTGGATGGGCAGCGGGCGCGGTTTGCGATGGCGGCGGATGGCGTCGGGCTGGAAGCGGGCGATGTGGTTGCGCTGAATGGCGAGGAGTGGCGTGTCATCGAGATCTCCGATGGCAAGACCATCGGGTTTGAGGCTGTGCGCGCGGGAGCATCCCTTGCGGCGATGCTGACGCATGCTGAACCGGTCGCGCCCCCGGAGGTGGGGACACCGGTTGAAGCGGACGTGGTGATCGTCGATGCGCCGGCCTTGCCGGGCGAGGAGGATGACCTTCGGCCGATCGGGTTTGCATTTGCGGAGCCGTGGGGCGGGCCGCTTGCGATTGTCGGCGGTGCGGGCGCGGACCAGTTGACGGTGCGTGGGCGGATCGAGCGGCCGTGTGCGATGGGGCGGCTGGCGAGCGGGCTGTATCCTCACGTGTCGGGGCGATGGCAGGAGACGTCGGTGTGGGTGACGCTTGCTGGCGGGAGCCTGGCGTCGGCGACGGAGATGGCGGTGCTGAATGGCGCGAACCGGGCGCTGGTGGAGACGGAAGCGGGATGGGAGCTGATCCAGTTCCAGGAGGCGGAGCTGGTTGATGTCGAGACATGGAAGCTGTCGATGCTTTTGCGGGGGCAGCAGGGATCCGAAGACGCGCTGGCGGCGGGCGCGGCGGTGGGGTCGCGTGTGCTGTTCCTGACGGGGGCGGAGCAGCGGCTGGATGTGGCCGGCTGGGAGCGCGGGCTGGAGTTGTCATGGCGTGCGGGGGAATGGGCAGGCGCCTATGCACATGAGGCGGTGGCGGGGCGGCCGTGGTCGCCGGCGCATCTGAGGTTGGGCTGGCAGGACGGGGACATCGTGCTGGGGTGGGTCAGGCGCGCCCGGAAGGATGGCGATGGGTGGGGCGCTGGCAATCCGCCGGTCGAAGGGATCGAAGCGTATCGTATCCGCGTGACGGGCGGAGAATCAGATCGCGAATGGGAGGTGACGGCGGCGGCCGCGATCTATCCGGTTACGGAACAGGTTGTGGATTTCCCGGCCGGGGGAATGGCCCGGATCGAGGTGGCGCAGCTGGGTCTCAATGGCGAACCAGGCGGCTGGACAGGCGTGGATGTGGCGATTCCCGCAGCGTGAAGGGGCAGGATCTTCAGTTTTGCCTCAATATCCCCATCTTCTGGCTTGTCTTGCAGGGGGGTGAGGTCTCACGCTAGGGGCCAAGTCTTTCGCCAAGGATCGACAGTTGAGTTGGGATCCCTATGCGGCGCTCGGCGTGCCACGCGCCTCGAGCGCCGAGGACATCAGGAAAGCCTACCGCAAGCTCGCCAAGGAGCTGCACCCGGACGTGCGCCCGAATGACAAGGCGTCGGCGGAGCGTTTCAAGCGCGCGACAGCTGCGTTCAACATGCTCACCGACGAGGCGCAGCGCGGCCGGTTCGATCGCGGCGAGATCGATGCCGATGGAAACGAGCAGCCGCAGTTCCAGCCGGGCGCAGGCTTTGGCGGCTTTGCCGGAGCGGGCGCTGGTGCGCGGGCGCGGGGCGGGCGCAGCGATGTGTTCGAGGACCTGTTCGACGGGCTGTTCAGCCGGGGCGGCGGTGCGCGCGGCTTTGGCCAGCAGCGCGGCGAGGATGTGCGCTATCGCATGGATATCGACTTCCTCGATGCGGTGAATGGCGGCAAGCGCCGGGTGACCATGTCGGACGGGCGGACGCTGGACCTGGCGATTCCGGCGGGCCTGAATTCCGGGCAGACGCTGCGACTCAAAGGTCAGGGGCTTCCCGGCGCAGGCGGAGGGCCGTCTGGCGATGCGCTGGTCGAGGTGAAGGTCAGCGAGCATCCGGTGTTCCGCCGCGAGGGCGACGATATCCGGATGGACTTCAAGATCACGCTGGTCGAGGCGGTCGAAGGCGGGCGCGTGCCGGTGCAGACGCCTTCGGGGCCGGTGACGATGTCGGTGCCGCCGAACTCCAGTTCGGGCGACCTGCTGAAGCTGCGAGGCAAGGGCGTGCAGACGCGGCCGAATCCGGGGGACCTGCTCGTGCGGCTCATGATTGTGCTGCCAAGGAAGGACGATCCGGACCTGCGCGAGTTCGTCAGCAAGTGGCCGGGCCGGAAGACTGATATTCAACGGTGAATCGGGGGATAACCAGTGAAAAGCAGCAGAAACTGCACGGTTTTCGCGTGTGAGGTGTCTGTTCAGATGGGGTTCACGGTATCCGGTCTAGATAATTGATCATGTTCCGCAGAGCCCTCATACCGATGATTGCGATGGCGGTGGCCACTGGCCTTGCCGCTACGCCTGCCAGCGCCCAGCGCGGGCGGGATCGCGATCACACCCTCGAAAATCCCTTCCAGCGCGGCGACAACTTCTCGCAATGGGACCAGCCGCGCCAGGAGCGCGCCCCGCAGCGGGAAGTATCGCTCAGCGAAGTGCTGCGTGACCTTCGGTCCAAATATGGTGGTCAGCATCTCGATGCACGTCGGGTTGGCGATAGCTATATCATTGCCTGGATGACGAATGACGGCCGCCGGTTGAACCTGCGGGTCAACGTTTTCACGGGTCGGGAAGAGTAAGGGCCTAAGGACAGTTATGAGAGTTCTCGTCGTCGAAGATGATCCCGATCTGGGCCGGCAGCTGACTGAGGCGCTGACGCAGGCTGGCTATGCCGTGGACCTGGCGCCGGACGGCGAGGAAGGACACTTCCTCGGCGAGACGGAGCCATATGACGCGGCTGTGCTCGACCTCGGCCTGCCCAAGATGGACGGCGTGCGCGTGCTGGAGAAATGGCGTGCGAGTGGCAAGGACATGCCGGTGCTGATCCTCACGGCGCGCGATCGCTGGAGCGAGAAGGTGGCGGGCTTCGACGCCGGCGCCGACGATTACCTGACCAAGCCGTTCGTGACCGAGGAATTGCTGGCCCGCCTGCGTGCGCTGATGCGCCGGGCTGCGGGGCATGCTTCGGCGGCGCTGGAGTGTGGCGACCTGCGCGTGGACACGCGTGCGGCGCGGGCTTCGGTGAATGGCGAGCCGATCAAGCTGACGGCGCACGAATACCGCGTGCTGTCCTACATGATGCACCATCAGGGCCGGGTTGTGCCGCGGACCGAGCTGGTCGAGCACATCTACGATCAGGACTTCGACCGTGATTCCAACACGATCGAGGTGTTCGTCGGCCGCCTGCGCCGCAAGATCGGGTCGAACCGCATCTTGACGGAACGCGGGCTCGGGTATCGGTTGATCGATCCGAAGGCCGAGAAGATCGTCGACTAGCATGACAGAAACGGCAGGCGCCGAGACCGAAGGGACGCGCACGCGCGGCTCCATCGCGCGGCGCATGCTCGTGGCCGCGGCGGTGTGGAGCGCCGTTGTGCTGCTCATTGCCGGGTGGTCGCTGCAGGCGTTCTACCGGACCGAAACCGACCAGCAGCTGGACCTGTCGCTAGACGATACGCTGCTGACGCTGGCCGCCGCCGTGAACTCCGAGACCGGCGAGGTGCAGTTCGACGACACCAAGCTGCCGCGCGATGAGCGTTTCAACCGGGCATTGTCAGGCCGCTACTGGGCGTTTCTCGATCTCGACGCGGAGAGCGAGATTGTGGGCCGCAAGGAATCGGAGAGCTTCTTTGATGAAGACGCGATCGTTGCGACCGATGTCCGTCAGGTTGCTGTGAAACAGCCCGGGACGATCCATCACCTCGACGCACCCGGGCCGAACGACAAGCAGGTGCGGATTGGCGTTCAGGCAGTGACGCTGACGGGGCGGCCGACGCCCATCCTGCTTTATGCGTCTATCGACCGGACAGCGGCGGATACTTCGGTCGGATCGTTCACGCTGCGGCTTGCGATTGCGCTGGGCGTTCTGGCGGTGGGGCTGATTGGCGGCGTGCTGGTGCTGATCCGCTATGGCCTGCGGCCGCTGCACGAGATCGAGCACAAGCTGGGCGATGTGCGCGCGGGGCGGCGGGACAATCTCGATGGTGAGTATCCGGACGAGCTGGCGCCGCTGGTGAAGGAGATCAACACGCTGATCTCGCACAACCGGAAGGTGGTGGAGCGGGCGCGGACGCATGTGGGCAATCTCGCGCATGCGCTGAAGACGCCGCTGGCGGTTCTGAAGAACGAGGCCAAGGGCAGCGACAAACTGTCCGACCTGGTGCGCCGGCAGACCGAGTCGATGATCAGCAACGTCAACAGCTACCTCAAGCGGGCGCAGGCGGCGGCGCAGGCCGAAGTGCTGGGCGCACGGACCGAAGTGAAGGAGCCCGTTGAGGGAATTGCCCGGATGCTGGAGCGGTTGCACCGCGGCAAGGGCGTGGCGATCGACGTGGATGTCGATCCCAAGGCCGTGTTCCGGGGCGAACGGGGCGACTTCGATGAACTTGTCGGGAACCTGTTGGAGAACGCGGCCAAATGGTGCAAGTCGCGGGTCAACGTGACGGTGACCCGGAGCGATGACGGCATGGAAGTGAAGGTGGACGACGATGGTCCGGGCCTTCCTGCCGAACATCGGGCGAAGGCGCTGGAACGCGGCAAGCGGCTGGACGAATCCGAGCCGGGAACAGGTCTGGGACTGTCGATCGTGACTGAACTCGCAGACATCTATGGTGGTCGCCTGCACCTTGAAGACAGCCCGCTGGGCGGTCTGAGGGCGCGGCTCGTGCTTCCGGCGGCGCCGCTTTGATCTGGATCCTGATCGTCGCTGTGGTGTTTGTGGCCGGTGGCGCGTGGATGATCACGCGGTCCATGCAGACGCGGGCCATCGTAGCCGCGCTCGGCGTGGTGGCGGTGGCGACCTACTGGTTTGTGGGCCGTCCCGGCATGGCGGATGAGCCGCTGGAGTCGCGGCTGGTGCGGATCGAGGAACAGCTGAAGACCAATCCCGGGGCTGTCGATGCGCGGGCTGTGATTGCGGTTGTCGAGCACAAGATCCGCGAGCGGCCGGATGATTCGACCGGTTATGTGCTGGTCGCGCGGGCGTACAAGTCGCTGGGCGCAGAAGCGCAGATGAAAGCGATGCAGTTCAGCCAGGCCGGCGACGAGCAAGGCGCGGGCCGTGAGGCGGCAAGCGCGCAGACCAGCATGGAGAACGCCGAGCAGGCTTTCGTCGATTACCTGAAGCGGGGCGGCGACGATCCCAAGGCGATGGGCGAGCTGGCGGATCTGCGTTTCACGCGCACCACGGACGTCGATGAATTCACGGCGACGCTTTACCAGAACGCTTTTGCGGCCAATCCGGACGAGGTGCGGCTGGGCTTCCTCGCTGGAATCGGCCTCTGGAAGCAGGGCAAGAAAGCCGAAGCCGAAGCGCTGTGGGCGGACGTCGATAAACGCACGCCGCCCGAAGCGCCGATCCGCAACATGTATGCTGCAATGCGGCAGATGTTTGGTGTCGATCAACCCGCAACGCCCTGAATCCCAGCTGAAAAGTGACCATATCTCGCGCCATCGTGTCGCTGGCGTGGGCGAAGGGCGAGGCATATAGTCCGCAAGCTCGTCGGCCGGGGCGACAGCGTCAGGAGACGTGTATTTCATGCGCAAGCGTTCACAGAGGCTATGGCTGATCGGCGCGGCGGCCGTTCTCGTCACCGGCGCGGGTGCGCTGGCTGTCGTAGGCCTGCAGGGCGCGGTGGCGTTCTTCCAGTCGCCATCGGACATCGCGGCCAAGGGCACGGCGAGCTATCACCAGAGCATTCGTGTCGGCGGGCTGATCGAAGTCGGCAGCCAGAAGCATGGCGATGGCGGCAAGCTGCTCACCTTCACGATCACGGACGGCAAGCACACCGTGCCGGTCGTCTATGAAGGCATCCCGCCGGACATGGTGAAGGAAGGCAAGGGTGTGGTCGCCGAGGGCAAGTTCGACGCCTCGGGCACGCTGGTCGCCTCGCGCGTGCTGGCGAAGCACGATGAGAACTATATGCCCAAGGAAGCCTATGACGCGCTGAAGCGTGCGTCCGAGGAAGAAGGCGGCGATGCCGCCTATGTCAAAGAGCCGACCACTTGATCGCTGAACTGGGTCACCTGCTCGCCTTCTTCGCGCTGGCGGCGGCGGCGGGGCAATCCGTTCTTGGCCTGACATCGGGCGGAGAGACGGTGAGGCGTCTGGCTGTGGCGAGCGGCATGTTCTCGCTGCTGGCGATGATCACGCTGATCATCTGCTTTGTGCGACTGGATTTCTCCGTCGCGCTGGTGGCGGAGAACTCGCACACGCTGAAGCCGCTGATCTACCGGATCGCGGGCGCGTGGGGAAACCACGAAGGCTCGATGCTGCTGTGGTGCCTTGTCATGGCGGGCTATGGCGCCGCTGCCGGGCTGTTCATGCAGGAAGGCAAGTTGCGCGACCGCGCGCTCGGCGTGCAGGGCCTGCTAACGACGGCGTCGTTCGCTTACCTCCTGTTCGTGTCGAGCCCGTTCACGCGGCTGATCGATGCGCCGTTCGATGGCGGCGGGATGAACCCGTTGCTGCAAGACCCGGCCGTCGCGCTGCATCCGCCGATGCTCTATCTCGGCTATGTCGGCATGTCGTTCGTGTTTTCGCTTGCCGCCAGCGGGCTCATCAATGGCCAGATCGACCGCGAGTGGGCCAAGCGTACGCGTCCGTGGGCGCTGTTTGCATGGAGCTCGCTGACCATCGGGATCGCGCTGGGCGCTATCTGGGCTTACTACGAGCTCGGCTGGGGCGGCTGGTGGTTCTGGGATCCGGTCGAGAATGCGTCCTTCATGCCGTGGCTGGTTGGCGCGGCGCTGATCCACTCCCTGATTGTCACTGAGAAGCGCGGCGGGATGTCTGCGTGGACGGTGTTCCTTGCGGTGCTGGCGTTCGTGCTGGCGTTGCTGGGGACGTTCCTGGTCCGCTCGGGCGTTATGACATCGGTGCATGCGTTCGCGACGGATCCGACGCGCGGGATTGTGCTGCTGGTCGGGCTTGGGCTTGCGGGTGGCGCGGCGCTCGCGCTGTTCGCCTGGCGCGCGCCGATGCTCAAGCCGGGGCCGGAGTTCGACCCGGTGAGCCGTGAAGGCGCGCTGGTGTTGAACAACCTGTTCCTGTCCGTGGCGGCGGCCCTGGTGCTGGTCGGCACGGTGACGCCGATGATCCTGCAGTGGTTGGGCGATACCGGCATGATTTCGAGCGAGGCGGCGTCGCTGTCGATCGGGGAGCCGTACTTCCAGCTGACGCTCGCGCCGATGGTGGCGATCCTGTTGCTGTTCATGCCGCTGGCGCAGGCCGCGACATGGCGCAAAGCCGAGGTGTCGCCGCTGATGAAGTGGCTGGCGCCGGCGGCTGTTGCGGCTGTGGTGGCGGCGCTTATCGCCATGGCGATGGGCGGGTGGGGGCTGTGGCTCGGCTTCGGCGTGCTGGTTGGCGTCTGGGTTGTGTTCGGCGTCGGCTTCGACGTGATGCGACGCGTTGGACCCGGAGGCGCTGGGAGATTCTTCCGCATGCCGCTGACGGTGTGGGGGATGGCGATTGCCCACCTTGGCATCGGCATCTTCGTGATCGGCGCGACCGTGGAGACGGCGACCCGCACCGAGCGGACCTTCCCGCTGAAGCCCGGCGAGATCGCCGAGATGGGCGGCTGGACGTACGAGTTCCTGGGCGTGTCGTCGGTTGACGGTCCGAACTACACGGCGCTGCGGGCCGACATCAAAGTCACGCATGGCGGTTCGACCGAGATCATCCAGCCCGAGACGCGCAGCTTCCCGCTTGCACGGACCAGCACGACCGAGGTTGCGATCCGCAAGACGCTGACGGGCGATGTCTACGTGGCGCTGGGCGACCAGGTGCGGGATGTGCCGGGATCGTGGCGTATCCGGATTGCGCAACACCCGCTGATTGACTGGGTGTTTGGCGGCGCGGGATTGATCGCGATTGGTGGCTTCCTGTCGCTGGCGGCGCGCATTCGCGCGCGTGCGCCGGTGACGACACCTGAAGAAGCTACGGCAAGCGGAGAGTCGCCAGCTGTTCCGGCGAGTACGCCGGCATGATCGCGGTTGTCGTTGCCTTGCTCCTTCAGGCAGCAGCGGCGGTGGACCAGCCGCTGCCGGACCCGGCGCTGGAGGCGCGGGCGCAATCACTGATGCGGGAGCTGCGCTGCACGGTCTGCGAGAACGAGCCGGTGTCGCAGTCGACGGCTGACATGGCGGTGGATGCGCGGCGCAAGATTCGCCAGCTGGTCGGTGAAGGGCAGAGCGACGGGCAGGTGCGGGATTTCTTCGTCGAACGCTATGGCGATTATGTCTCCTTCCGGCCGTCGAACTGGCTGCTGTGGCTGTTTCCGTTCGTGCTTCTCGTTGGGGCAGGCGCCTATCTGGCGCTCCGCGGGTTCGGCCGGCGGCACAGGGAGCTGGCGCCCGTGCCGGATGACCGAAACAACGAAAGCGCCTGAAACCGGGAAAAATCGCTCCCGATTCCGAGCAATCCGGCCGGTTGGCCACTGGCGTCGCCGCATGATTGCCTTAAAGTAAGGCACAATCGGCCCCTGCCCATGGATGCACAGCGAGCACATCAGCACACAGGCAAGGTCCGCGATGCTGGCCTTTGCAGTTGCGGAGGCCGGGGCTGCCTCTAGTTTCGGATACCGCAAGTCGCGCAGGCGAATGCAGTGAGAGAGAGCGAATGATGAAGGTTGGAAAGCTCCGCACCCATCGGCTGGGAATCGCGGCGGGCCTGATGGCGGCGCTGGCGGCTGGAGCGTCGCTGGCTCCCATGGCGGTTGCCCAGAAGGTCAACATCGCCCCGCCGGCCGGTGCGCCCATGAGCTTTGCCGACCTGATCGAGCGGGTGAGCCCGGCGGTGGTCAGCGTGCAGGTGACGACCGAGATCAAGGTTGCGGCCCGTGATGGCGCCTTCAACCAGTTCCGCGGCCTGCCGGGGTTCGATGAGTATGAGGACCAGTTCGGCGACAAGGAAGACGGCGAGGGCGACGACGAGGGCGGCCCGGAAACCGACCGCGAGGGCAATGCGCTGGGTTCGGGCTTCTTCATTCGCCAGGACGGCTACATCGTCACTAACCACCACGTGGTGGAGAATGCACGCGAAGTGACGGTCACCCTGAAGAGCGGCGACCAGCTTGAAGCGGAGATCATCGGCTCGGACGAGCAGACCGACCTCGCCGTTCTGAAAGTGAAGAAGAGCGGATCCTATCCGTATGTGGACTTCGCGACGAAGAACAAGCCACGCGTCGGCGACTGGGTGGTTGCCGTCGGCAACCCGTTCGGCCTCGGTGGCACGGCGACAGCCGGCATTGTCTCGGCCGATGGCCGTGAGCTGCTGGGCGGCAACTACAACGACTTCATCCAGATCGACGCGCCGATCAACCGGGGCAACTCGGGCGGGCCGACCTTCAACCTCAACGGCGAAGTCATCGGCGTGAACACGATGATCTTCTCGGACACGGGCGGCGGCAGCGTCGGCATCGGTTTCGCGATCGAAGCCAACGCCGTGAAGCAGATTTCCGAGACGCTGATCAAGAACGGCAAGGTCGTTCGCGGCTGGCTCGGTGTCGAGATCCAGAGCATGAGCCAGCGCCTTGCGGACGCGTGGAGCCTCAAGACGCCGACCGGCGCCATTGTACGCTCGGTGACGGCGGGCGGCCCGGCTGAAGCCGGCGGGATCAAGCGCGGCGACGTGATCATCGCGGTCAATGGCGACGAGGTGAAGGACAACCGTCACCTGACGCAGCGCGTCGGCAGCCTGCTCGCGGGCACGACGAACAGCTTCAAGGTCATCCGCGATGGCAAGGAGCAGATCGTGCGCGTGACTGTGCGGGCGCGCGACGACAAGGCGCTCGCCAATACCGATCTTGATCCCAAGCGCGCCAACATGAAGCCGCCCAAGGCCGGGCCGGACGACGTGAAGGTTGCGGGCGGTTCGATACGTGCGCTGTCGGCGGAGGAAGTCACCAAGTTCGACGTCGGCGCTGCCGGCGCGGGCCTGATCGTGGTTTCTGTGGAGGCGCGGGGCGCCTTCGCTCATGCGGATATTTATCCGGGCGATGCGATCCTCGAGATCAACAACAAGGCCGTTAAAACGCCGAAGGATTACCAGGATGCAATCGCAGCGGCGATCGCCTCCGGCAAGAAGGACGTTGTGGCGCGGGTGGGCTGCGGTAACCAGCAACGCTGTGGAGATCTCACGGTGTTGCGTCCCATCGAAGTTGCTCCTGCAAGGTAAGGTTCATGAAAGTACTGGTAATCGAGGATGACGCGGACGCCGCTGCCTTCGTGAGAGGCGTGCTCAGCGAAGCCGGTCATTTCGTCGATGTGTGCGGCGATGGCGAAACCGGCCTCAAGCAGGCGCGGGGCGGCGAGTATGACGCCCTTGTGGTCGACCGCATGTTGCCGGGGCTCGATGGCATCCGGCTGGTGAAGGGCTATCGCGATGCGGGCGGCCGTGCGCCAGCGCTGTTCCTGTCGGCGCTGGGCGAGGTGGATCATCGTGTCGAGGGCCTGCAGGCCGGCGGCGACGACTACCTGACCAAGCCGTACGCGCCGAGCGAACTGGTGGCGCGCGTCGAGGCGCTGGGCCGCCGTGCGACGGGCGACATTCCGACAACCAAGCTGGCGGTCGGCGGACTGGAGATGGACCTGCTGGGACGCACGGTTCACCGCGATGGTCAGAAGATCGACCTGCAGCCGCGCGAGTTCCGCCTGCTGGAATTCCTGATGCGCCATGCCGGGCAGGTGGTGACGCGCACCATGCTGCTCGAGAAGGTATGGGACTATCACTTCGATCCCCAGACCAACGTGATCGATGTTCACGTCTCGCGCCTGCGGGGGAAGATCGACAAGGATTTCGACCGTCCGTTGCTGCACACGGTGCGCGGCGCGGGCTATCGACTGGAAGCATGAAGAGCTGATCGATGAAGATCGGCCAACTGCCGGCGCTAACCCGGACGACCACGTTCCGGCTTGCGCTGCTTCATGCGTCGATCTTCATCCTCTT
>Ga0208492_1001585_pt1 | contig 13523 bp, 12 predicted proteins | sample Subbioar_CSW14AB_FD_184820 | JGI IMG/M metagenome (GOLD analysis project Ga0208492, IMG submission 184820) | Serpentinite rock and fluid subsurface biosphere microbial communities from McLaughlin Reserve, California, USA - CR12Mar_CSW14AB (SPAdes) | ecosystem: Environmental > Terrestrial > Deep... | reverse complement strand
CCTGGCCGAACTTGGCCCCACTCCGCCCCCCGGCCTCCACACCCTCTACATCTCGCCCCTCAAGGCCCTCACCGCCGACATCCGCCGCAACCTTGGGCTGCCCATCGAAGGTGCCGCCCTGAAGATCCGGGTCGAGGACCGCACCGGCGACACCACCACCACCCAGCGCCGCCGCCAGCGCGCCGACCCGCCGCACATCCTCCTCACCACCCCCGAAAGCCTCGCCCTCCTCCTCAGCTACGAGGACGCCCCCCGGATTTTCCAAGGCTTGCAGCGGGTTATCATAGACGAACTCCACGCCCTCGCCGAATCCAAACGCGGCGACCAGCTCGTCCTGCAGGTCGCACGCCTGCAATCCCTGAACCCGAGCCTCCGCCGCATCGGCCTTTCCGCCACGGTGGAAAACCCCCCGGCCCTCGCCCGCTTCCTCGCCCCCGAAACCACGATCCTTCAGGCCGACCCCGGCCCAGATCCCGACATCTCGATGCTCGACACCGACGCCCCACCCCCCTGGTCCGGCGGCGGTGGCCGCTACGCCATCCCCGCGATCCTGAACGAGATCACCCGCCACCGAACCACCCTCATCTTCCACAACACCCGCGCCCAGTGCGAAATCTTCTTCCATGAGCTTTGGCTGCAGAATACTGAAGACCTCCCCATCGGCATCCACCACGGCTCCCTCTCCCGCGAACAACGCGAGCGTGTGGAAAAAGCCATGTCTGACGGGGCCTTACGCGCCGTGGTCTGCACCGGCTCGCTCGACCTCGGCCTCGACTGGGGCGACGTCGACCTCGTCATCCAGGTCGGCGCGCCGAAGAACGTCAAGCGCCTCGTCCAGCGCATCGGCCGCGCCAACCACCGCTACAACGCCCCCTCCAAAGCCCTCCTCGTCCCCGCCAACCGTTTCGAGGTGGTCGAATGCCAGGCCGCCCTCGACGCCGTCCGCGCCCATACCCTCGACGGCGAGCCGCGCGGCCCGGGACCAAGGGACGTCCTTTGCCAGCACATCCTCGCCACCGCCTGCGCCGGGCCCTTCGACGCCGAAGACCTCTACCACGAAGTCACCTCGGCCGGCCCCTATGCCCTTCTCACCAAAGCGGAATTCAACGCCTGCCTCGATTTCACCGCCACCGGCGGCTATGCCCTCAAAGCCTACGACCGCTGGCAGCGCCTCAAGCAAACCAATGGCAAATGGCACCTCCGCGACCCCCGCGCCGCCGCATTGATCCGCCAGAACCTCGGCACGATCATCGACATCGAGACCCTGAAAGTCAGGTTCCGCGGCCACGGCGCGCCCTTGGGCGAGGTCGAGGAAAGCTTCGCCGCCACCCTCACCCCCGGCGACACCTTCCTGATCGGCGGCCAGATCGTCCGCTACGAAGGCTTGCGCGAAATGACCGTCGAGGTCTCCAAAACCCCCGGCCGCGACCCCAAGGTCGCCGTCTTCAACGGCAGCAAATTCGCCACTTCCACCCTCCTCACCGACCGCATCCTCCAGATCTTCCAGGCGGAATCCTGGCCCGATCTCCCCGCCCACACCGCCTGGTGGCTGGCCAGGCAACGCGAGGTCTCCCGCCTGCCCGACCCCGCCTCCCTCCTCCTCGAAAGCTTCCCCCACGACGGCCGCGAACACCTTGTCGTCTACGGCTTCGCGGGCCGCAACGCCCAGCAGACTCTCGGCCTTCTCCTGACGAAACAGCTGGAATCCCAGGGCCTTGCCCCCTTGGGCTTCGTCGCCACCGACTACGCCACGCTGATCTGGGGCCTCGATCCCGTCACCGACCCCGCGCCCCTTTTTGATCTCGACACCCTCCGCGACGGCCTCGACACCTGGCTCTCCGGCAATGCCGTGATGAAGCGCACCTTCCGCGCCACCGCCATCATCTCCGGCCTGATCGAGCGCTCGCACCAGGGCCGCCGCAAGACCGGGCGGCAGGCCACATTCTCCACCGACATCCTCTACGACACGCTCCGCCGCTACGACCCCGACCACCTCCTGCTGCAGATCACCCGCGAAGAGGCCCTCCGCGGCCTCATCGACTTTTCCCGGATTGAGGCCCTCCTCGCCCGCGTCGGCCCGAACATCGACCTCATTCGCCTCCCCCGCGTCACCCCCCTCGCCGCCCCCCTGTTTTTTGAGCCGGGTCGCATCCCCGTCCACGGCCAGGGCCGCGACCGCCTTGCATCCGCTCAGGCCCAGGCTCTGATGGAAGCCGCAGGCCTAGCCTAAGTCTTTGCGCTTTCTACAAATACTCCCGCCGGAGGCTCGGCACTTGCCATAAGTGCCAGCCTCGGGCAGGTATGCACCCATGCACCACGCGCTCTTCTTCCATGGCGAGACGCTCCACCTGCTGTCCTCCGGCGGCCTCTTCTGGCCCGCCCGCAAGACCCTCACTGTCTCCGACCTCCACCTTGGCAAGTCCGAACGCCTCGCCCGCCGCGGCGGCAGCCTGCTTCCACCTTACGAGACTCAAGCCACGCTGGACAAACTCGACCGTGACCTCGAAGCCACCCGGGCCGAAACCGTCATCTGCCTCGGCGACAGCTTCGACGACCTCGCCGCCGCCAACGGGATCGAGGAACCCTCCCGCCTCTGGCTCGCCCGGCTGATGGCGGGCCGACACTGGACCTGGATCACCGGCAACCACGACCCCGGCCCGATCGAGATCGGCGGCACGCACCGGGCCGAGCTGCACCTTCGGCCCTTCACCTTCCGCCACATCGCCGAACCGCAGGAAAGGGCCGAAATCTCGGGCCATTACCACCCGAAAGCCCGGCTGGCGGGTCAGTCGAAACCCTGCTTCCTCGCCGACGCCCAACGCATGATCCTGCCCGCATATGGCGTCTATACCGGCGGCCTCAACAGCCACGATGCGACCCTGACCGCGCTGATGGCAAAGGACGCGCTTGCCGTCCTCACCGGCCCCCGCGTCCTCGCCATTCCGATGCCGCGCTGATCGCGAATTTTCGCAGAAAATTCGTGACTTACGCCGTCAGACCCTTCGGCTCGGCCAGACCATTGGCCCGGCAGCAGGCGGTCAGCGTGTTGGCCAGCAGGCAGGCAATCGTCATCGGGCCCACCCCCCCCGGCACCGGAGTGATCGCCCCGGCAACAGCAGCCGCACTTTCGTAGTGGACATCGCCCACCAGCTTTGCCTTGCCGTCGCGAAGGGTCCGGTTGATGCCGACGTCGATCACTGTCGCCCCCGGTCGCACCATGTCGCCGGTGATCATCTCGGGCCGTCCGACCGCCGCCACCAGAATATCCGCACGGCGGCAGACCTCGGCCAGATCCTTCGTCCGGCTGTGTGCGATCGTCACCGTGCAGCTATCGCCCAGCAGAAGCTGCGCCATCGGCTTGCCCACGATGTTCGACCGGCCCACCACCACGGCATTCAGCCCCGCCAGCTTTCCATGGTGATCCCGCAGCATCATCAAGCAGCCCAGCGGCGTGCAGGGGACCATAGACTTCTGCCCGGTCCCAAGGAGGCCGACGTTCGAAATATGAAATCCGTCCACATCCTTCGCCGGATCAATCCGGTTGATCACCAGTTCCGAGTTCAAATGCCCCGGCAGCGGCAGTTGCACCAGAATCCCATGCACCCTGGGGTCGGCGTTCAGCTGGTCGATCAGCGCGAGAAGCTCTGCCTCGCCGGTGTCGGCAGACAGGCGATGTTCGAAAGATGCCATTCCGACCTCGATGGTCGAGGCATGCTTGTTGCGGACATAGACCTGTGACGCCGGATCTTCGCCCACCAGCACGACGGCCAGCCCGGGGGTCAGCCCGTTCTCTTCCTTCAGCCGCGCCACATGCGCCGCCACCTCTGCCCGCACCTTGGCCGCAAAAGCCTTGCCGTCGATCACCTTGGCCGTCATCGTCATCCCTCGTTATTGTCGCGGCCCTTGTCCGGGGCTTCGGTCTTGTCATTTTCCGTCAGCGGACGCAGCGTGCGCGCGTCGTAGCGGTAGTATGTCAGCAGCACCCCCCAGAGGTAGGCGAGCAGACAGGCCGCGGCCGCCAGGCCTGCAAAGACAACAGCCCGGACGAGGACTGCGTCGAAATCGCGATGGTAGTCGCGGCCGTTGCCCCACAGGCCAAAGTCGTAACTCACCAATGCGACAAATCCACCGAAGAGGCCGACGGACACCAACACCAAACCCAGCGCCAGCGCCACCTCCAGCAACCGTCCCCCAGGTCTGCCGTGGTGCGTTGCCACCCCTTTACCCCTTCCGCAAACTGTCCGGCCCTAGCCGGCTTTCTTCCCGAGCGATCGACCAGTCGATCAGCCGCCGCCACAGCTTCTCCACCAGCTCGGGCGGCAGTCCGTAAGTCTCGGCGTGGCGTCGGACATTGCCGACCACCTCTTCCACGCGGCTGCCAATCCGCGCGGGCAGGTCGACCTCGGCCTTGATCTCTGCCGCCCGGTCAATATAGCCCGCCCGTTCCGCGAACAGCCGGACGAGGTCTTCGTCCAGCCGGTCGATCTCGGCCCGGATCTGGGCCATCGTGGTGCAGTCAGCGGGCTTCGGCATTGAAACTCTCCCTTTTCAGGCTGCTCCCGAGATAAGGGGACAGCCCGCAAAGGGCAATGCGACCGGTTAGAACAGCCCCTCGACGTTGCCATCGTGGTTCAGGCGGATCACTTCCGCCGATGGCACCTTGGGCAGGCCCGGCATCGTCATGATCTCACCGCAGATCGCGACGATGAAGCCTGCACCCGCCGACAGCCGCACTTCGCGGACCGGAACCGTGTGGCCGGTGGGCGCGCCGCGCACGGTCGGATCGGTGGTGAAGCTGTACTGGGTCTTCGCCACACAGATCGGCAGATGGCCGTAACCGGCGGCTTCCCAGGTCTTCAGCTGGTCGCGGATCGACTTGTCGGCGATCACGTCGTCGGCGTGGTAGATGCGCTTGGCGATGGTCTGCAGCTTCTGGAACAGCGGCATGTCATCGGGATACAGCGGCGCGAAGTTTGCCGAGCCGCCTTCGGCCAGCGAGACGACCTTGTGCGCCAGTTCCTCGATCCCCGCCGAGCCGTTCGCCCAATGCTTGCACAGGATCGCTTCCGCGCCCTGCTCGGCGACATAGGCCTTCACCGCCGCCACTTCGGCATCGGTGTCGCTGTAGAAGTGGTTGATCGCCACCACCACCGGCACCCCGAACGACTTCACGTTGGCGATATGGCGGCCAAGGTTCGGGCAGCCCTTCTTCACGGCATCGACGTTTTCCGCCCCAAGGTCGGCCTTTGCCACCCCGCCGTTCATCTTCATCGCGCGCACCGTCGCGACGATGACAGCCGCCGATGGCTTCAGCCCGGCCTTCCGGCACTTGATGTCGAAGAACTTCTCGGCGCCAAGGTCCGCCCCGAACCCCGCTTCGGTCACCACATACTCCCCAAGCTTCAGCGCCGTCTTCGTCGCGATGACCGAGTTGCAACCGTGGGCGATGTTCGCAAAGGGTCCGCCGTGGACGAAGGCCGGGTTGTTCTCCAGCGTCTGCACGATGTTCGGCTGCATCGCGTCTTTCAGCAGCACCGTCATCGCTCCATCCGCCTTGATGTCGCGGGCGTAGATCGCCTTCTTGTCGCGGGTATAGGCGACGACGATGTCCCCCAGCCGCTTTTGCAGGTCATCGAGGTCGTTCGACAGGCAAAGGATCGCCATGACCTCGGAGGCCACCGTGATGTCGAAACCCGTCTGCCGCGGGAACCCGTTCGACACGCCGCCCAAGCTGACCACGATGTCGCGCAGCGCCCGGTCGTTCATGTCCATCACCCGGCGCCAGACCACCCGGCGCTCGTCGATGCCAAGGTCATTGCCCCAGTAGATGTGGTTGTCGATCATCGCCGACAGCAGGTTGTGCGCCGAGGTGATCGCGTGGAAGTCGCCGGTGAAGTGAAGGTTCATCTCCTCCATCGGCACGACTTGGGCGTAGCCACCGCCCGCCGCCCCACCCTTCATCCCGAAGTTCGGGCCAAGCGAGGCCTCGCGGATGCAGACCACCGCCTTCTTGCCGATCCGGTTCAGGCCGTCACCCAGACCCACCGTCGTCGTCGTCTTGCCCTCGCCGGCCGGGGTCGGGTTGATCGCCGTCACCAGCACCAGCTTGCCATCCGGGCGGCCTGCCAGCGACTTGATGAACTCCTGGCTGACCTTGGCCTTGTCATGGCCGTAGGGCAGAAGATGCTCCGAAGGGATACCCAGCTTGGCCCCGATCTCCATGATCGGCTTCTTCTTCGCTTCGCGCGCAATCTCGATGTCGGTCTTGAAGGCCATGTGCGTCTCCCAAAGGGGTTCTGTCCCGTTTGCGACGTGATATCGGGCGGCGGGCCCTTGTCGAAGGTGTTTTGCGACCTAAACCCTGCGAAATTCGCCTTGGCTTGTTTCCGATACGAAACTGCGGAACGCCTATGTGAAATTCCAAGTCTGCGGAACGTTCATTCTAATATGCGGGTGCGTCCTATCGCCCATGACTTCTGCGCCGGAACGTGCAGGGTGACCACATCGCCCAGCCGCAACACCCCCTCGCGCTCGACCCAGGCCGTCACCCCCCGTTTGCCCTCTGCCGCGCGCTTGAAGCCCTTGCCAAGGCCGGGTCGCGCCTTCTCGATCGTCGCCGCAGGCTCCTGACAGGGCAGGTTCTCCATGTCCACCACCAGCGTCACCCCGTCCGGCCCCTGCAACCGGCTGGAGGGCGGCAGATGCGTCAGGTCCGGGATGCCCTCCAGAACCAGCGATGCCCCGACCCAGGCATAGTCCATTGCCGTAAGTCCCATCTCAACCGCCACCTCCGCCATCTCTTCGGCGCTGACGACACACAGCTGGCGCACATTCCTGATCTCGGTCCCGCGCGGATGCTGCTTCAGGACGCGCGAGCATGAAGGCCGCGTCACCCCCGCATGAACCTCGCCCGCAAAGCCCGCGAAACTCAGAGGCATCGCTTCCAATGCGACCGAGGTGATCACCAGCTTTTCCACCGGCACTGGCTGATAGCCCAGCCATACGACACGGGCGGCAAACGAAGTCGGGATCAGGGCGGGCATCAGGAACGCTCCAGGACGAAGAAGACGCGGGAAAAGGGGAAGATCACCCGGCCATCCGGCAGCGGCGGGTAGGCAAAGTCCATCGCCGCGTCATAGGCCGCCACAAAGGCGCGGGTCTCCTCTGGCGAAAGCCCCTGCACGAAGGGCCGCATCGCCGTGCTTTCGGTGAAGGCACGGACCGGATGGCCGTCCTCGACCGGATCAAGCAGCTGGATGTAGTCGGTCGTCCAGGCGCTGACCTTTCCGAACGGCAGCAGCATCCGCATGTAGTCCCCTGCGGCCATCACCGGCGACGGATCGACCTTGATCCGGTCGGGAAACAGGGTTTCCGCCACTTCGCGCAGATAGCGGTGCGAAAGCCCCGCGCCCTGCCGCGGCATCTGCACCGCAAGAACCCCGCCGGGGGCCAGCATCGACGCAAGCCTTGGCATCAGGACCGCATGATCCGGCAGCCAGTTCAGCGCGGCGTTGGAGTAGATCAGCGCCGGGGGACTATGCGCCGTCCAAAGTGCTATGTCGGCCTGCGTCAGGCCGCTATACAGCCGGTTTCCAAGCCGCGTCAGCCGCTCGACCGCCTTTGCCAGCATCGCAGCCGACGCATCGACCCCGATCACAGGATGATCCGGCGTGAACCGTGCCGCCAGCGCCTCCCCGACGGCGCCGTCGCCGCAGCCAAGGTCGATCACGTCCCCCGCAGGCAGTTCCGGCACCTGCCCCAGCAAGTCCAGCGCCGGGCGCAGCCGCAGGTCGCGGAACGCGCCATAGCGTGCCGGGTCCCAGTCGGTTACAGCCACTTCTTCCACCGGAAGACCATGTAGGGCACCAGCGCGGACAGCACCATCAGCCCAAGCGCCATCGGATAGCCCCACGTCCACTGCAGTTCCGGCATGATGCTGAAGTTCATGCCATAGACACTGGCGATCAGTGTCGGAGGCAGGAAGACGAAGGCCACGACCGAGAAGATCTTGATCACATCGGACTGCCGGATGTTGATGACGCCCAGCGTCGCGTCCAGAAGGAACCGCACCTTGTCGGCCTGCACCCCCGCCACCTCGCGCAAGGACCGGATGTCTTCCAGCAGCACCAGGGCCTTGGCCTTCTCCGCCGGGCTAGGCACCGGGCCGCCTGCCGGGTCGCTCGCCACGCACAGGTAGCCCACCATCCGCACCAGTGTGCCCAGGCTTTCGCTGACCTTGCCGTTGATGTCTTCGGCCCGCCCGATCCGCTGCAGGACCACCGGCAGCGTTTCGGCCCGGCCCGCGGGCCGGTGCGCCGCGAAGATCGCCTTCGACAGCGCGTCGTGCTTGCGCGCCTCGCCTTCCAGAATGTCCGCCAGCCGGTCCACCACGGCCTCTAGCAGGGCCAGAAGCGCGTCCAGTCCCGAAGCCAGCACTGTGTCATGCCGCGCCGCCCATTCGGCAAAATACTTCAGCGAACCGGGGTGGTGGTAATGCACCGTCACCAGGCTGTCGGGCCGGACGACAAAGGTGACCGGGCCGATCTCGGTATCGCGTCCGTCATGACTGGCCACGACCTGCGCGGTCAGGAACAGCGCGCCGCCCTCGCGGTAGATCCGCGAGGACACCTCGATCTCCTGCATGTCCTCGCGGGTCGGGATGTCCAGCCCCAATGCCGCCTCGACCGCGTCCTCCTCGGCCTCGGTCGGGCGGTCGAGGTCGATCCAGATCGCCTCGCTCATGCGACCCTCGGCAAGGTCAAGCTTTTGCAGTCGGTCGTGCCAGGACCTGTATGCCGTGATCATGCTTTGTCTCCGCCGGGGCCTCTGGGGCAGACTAGCCGGTGGACAACACAAGAAAAAGGCCCCGCAGTGCGGGGCCTTTCCGGGATCAAAGAGGTGCCGGTTGCGGATCGGTTCCGGGCTTCTTTGCGCGCCCCTTGGTCTTCGGGATCGACGCGATCGACGCCGTTCCCCCGCCCGAGGACGGCTTGTCCGCGCCGTCGTCGCCCCCAAGCGGCTCACCTGCGATCACCTTGCGGATCTCGTCGCCCGTCAGGGTCTCGTATTCCAGCAATCCCTTGGCCAGCCGCTCCCAATCGTCCTGCTTTTCCAGCAGAATGCGGCGGGCGGTTTCATATCCCTCGTCGATGAAACGCTTCACTTCCTGCTCGATCAACCGCTTGGTCTCGGCGCTGACCGAGAAGCCACCCGTGTTGCCGGAATAGCCCTCTGCCGCCTCGGCATAGTCGATGTTGCCGACCACGTCCGACATGCCCCAACGCAAGACCATCGCGCGGGCCAAAGCCGAAGCCTGCTGGATATCACCCGACGGCCCGTTGGACACGGAATCCTCGCCCCATTTGATGATCTCGGCTGCCTTCCCCGCCATGGTCATCGCGATGCGCTGTTCGCACTGGTCGCGGTGCCAGTTCAGCCGGTCGATCTCGGGCAGGCTCATCACCATGCCAAGCGCACCACCGCGCGGGATGATCGTCGCCTTGTAGACCGGGTCGCATTTCGGCAGCGACATGCCCACAATCGCATGCCCAGCCTCGTGATAGGCGGTCATTTCCTTCTGCTCTGGGGTCAGGACCATGCTGCGACGCTCGGCGCCCATCATGACCTTGTCCTTGGCGGACTCGAAGTCGATCATCGTGACGAACCGCCGCCCCGCCCGCGCCGCCATCAGCGCCGCCTCGTTCACCAGGTTCATCAGGTCGGCACCCGAGAAACCGGGCGAGCCGCGGGCAATCGTCCGCAGGTCGACATCCGGCCCCAGCGGGACCTTGCGGGCATGCACCGACAGAATCTTCTCCCGCCCCTTGATATCCGGGTTCGGCACATGAATCTGGCGGTCAAAGCGACCGGGCCGCAACAGCGCCGGGTCCAGCACGTCCTTCCGGTTCGTGGCCGCGATGATGATCACGCCCTCGTTCGCCTCGAACCCGTCCATTTCGACAAGAAGCTGGTTCAGCGTCTGCTCGCGCTCGTCATTGCCGCCGCCGATGCCCACGCCCCGGGCGCGGCCCACGGCGTCGATTTCGTCGATGAAGACGATGCAGGGCGCATTCTTTTTCGCCTGCTCGAACATGTCGCGGACCCGGGACGCACCAACGCCCACGAACATCTCGACGAAGTCGGACCCCGAGATCGTAAAGAACGGCACCCCCGCCTCACCCGCAATCGCGCGGGCCAGAAGCGTCTTGCCGGTGCCCGGAGGGCCAACCAGCAACGCGCCCTTCGGGATCTTGCCGCCAAGCCGCGAGAACTTCTGCGGGTTGCGCAGGAACTCGACGATTTCCTCAAGCTCTTCCTTGGCCTCGTCGATACCGGCCACGTCGTCGAACGTGACCCTACCCTGCTTTTCGGTCAGAAGCTTGGCCCGCGACTTGCCAAAGCCCATCGCGCCGCCCCGGCCCCCGCCCTGCATCCGGTTCATGAAGTAGATCCAGACCCCGATCAGCAGCAGGAACGGCAGGAAGCTCAGAAGCACCGACACAAAGCCCGACTGCGCCTGCGGCTCGGCCTGGACCTCGACCCCCTTGGCGATCAGGTCACGCGCAAGATTGTCGGTGACGATATCGCCCGGCGGCTTGATCGCGACATAGGAATTGCCGTCCTTGCCGATGACGACGATCCGCTCGCCGTCCAGAACGACTTTGGATACCTGGCCCGCGTCGACCCGTTCGATGAAATTCGAGTAGGACAATGACCGCGACGACATCGTGGTCTGGTTGCCCGAAAACAGCTGGAACAGCGCCATGACCAGAATCAGCAGCACGACCCAGAAGGCGATATTGCGCGCATTACCCAAGGTAAGGGATCTCCCTGATGCGCCATCTGCCCCCCATGAGGCCAAGGCGACTTTGCGTGTAAGATAAACCTTTGGCCCGCAGGTTCAATCCACGAGTCCGAAAAGGTGGAACGGTCGGTCCAGTTTCGCCTGCCAGTCCCCCGAGAGCCCCGCCAAAGGCGCCGCGAGCAGCACCTCTCCCCGCCAGACACCCGGCGTCACGATCAGAACCTCGCGCGGCAGACCCGTCCCGCGCCAGTCCTTGACCTGCCGGAGCCCCTCCGCCCCCAGCGCCCGAACCTCGCCCGCCGGGCCCTTAACCCGCCAGCGCCGGTCCCAAAGCGCGCCCACTTGGACCGGCGCGCCCACCGCACGGTGTTCACGCATCAGCCAACCCTTCCGCGCCCGGGCTCCGGCCAGCGTCGCATCGCGCCCCGCCGCCATCGCCGCGATCAGCCGCGCAACCTCGGTGGCGCGAGGGGTGTATGCAGCCCCCGAAAGCCACCCAAGCCCTGCGATGACGACCTGCCGCTGCATTTCCGCCGGTTCGGACCACAAAGCCCTGTCGATGCACAGCGCACCGGCCAGTTCGGCCACCCGCGCTTCCGCGACTGCCCTGACCTGAACGGCCAGGGCCGCCTGAACCTGCGCCAGATGCCCGGCGATTTCGGCCAGCCTCTCGGCCGTCACGCCAAGCGGAGCGAGGGCCACCAAAGCCTTGCGTGCCTTGATTCGGGCAAAGCGGATGTCGTCATTCGTCGGATCGTCGATCCATGCGATGCCTTTCGTTCGCAGCCAGTTCCGCAACTCCACGCGCCCGGCGGACAACAAAGGGCGGAAGAACCGCAGGCTGCCCTCATCCCATGCCGGGCGCATCCCCGACAGACCAGCAAGCCCTGCAGACCGCGCCAGACCCATCAGCACTGTCTCGGCCACGTCGTCGCGCGTGTGGCCCAAGGCCACGACACCGATCCCCCGCGCCCGCGCCCAGTCGGCGATCAGCCCCATCCGCGCCCGCCGCGCCGCATCCAACAGGTTTCCCTTGACTGCGCCATGCTCCCAGACCCGCACTTCATGCCTAACTCCCATCGCCGCACACGAGGCCGCAACCGCCGCCGCCTCCGTCGCACTCTCGGCGCGCAAGGCATGATCCACCGTCACCGCCTCGACCTTGAACCCTGCCGCCAGGCACAGATGCAAAAGGGCGGTGGAATCCCCACCGCCCGAAAGCGCCACTCCGATGGTCTCGCCTGCAGGCAAGCCGTCCCGGATCAGCCCGACCAGCCGATCCGCGTCTACTGGCACCCGAACCCCTGCATGGCCACGGTCGCCTGCGTCGCGGCCATGCTGCCCGGGAACCGTGTGCCGACCTCGGCCAGCGTCACGCAGGCCTCGGGCACCTGGCCCAGCGCCCCCAACCCCTCGCCCAGCTTCAAGAGGGCATCCGGCGCAAACGGCCCCTCGGGTGCTGCGGAAAACGCATCCAGATAGGCCCGCGCCGCGTTCCCCGTGTCGCCCTGCTTGGTCAGCGCCTCACCGCGCAGGAAATGCGCTTCGGGCACTAGCGGCCCGCCAGGATAGGATTGGGCATAGGTCTCAAAGAGCTTTGCAGCTCCGGGAAAGTCACCTGACCCGAGCACCTCCTTGGCCCGGTCAAAGTCTTCCTTCTCGGCCACCGCCAACTCGGTCCCGCCTGTCGCAGGGGCCGTGCCGCCACCCGTGCCAGTCCCGCTATCCGTCGCAGCCGACGCAATGGCACCGCCCGCATCGCCAAGGGTCGGCGTCTTGCCCAGCGTCGCCGGATCACAGCCCTCCGTCACTTCGCAAAGCCGGTATTCGATGTCGCCGATCCGGTTGGTGCCATCCGACACCACCCGGTTCAGCTTCAGCTCGACCGCTTCGGTCCGCGCGGTCAGGCGCGCCAGCTCGGCCTCGATCGTGTCCATCCGCTGCAGCGCGTCGCCGCCCGCAGCCCCGGTCGCCGCCGCGCCGGACGAGACAAGCTCGGCCTTCAGCGCGTTGAACTCGGCGGCTAAGGCGCCAAGCTCGGTGCGGATATCGGCCAGGGTCTGCGCCCGGTCCTGGGCATGGCCCAGCACCGGCACCAGACAAAACGCTAAGGTCAGGCCAAGCCGCCGCATCAGGGTCACACCCCGGCGCCAGCCGACAGCACCGTCACCGCGCGGCGGTTCTTGGCATAGCAGGCCTCAGCCGAGCAGACCTCGATGGGGCGCTCTTTCCCATAGGAAATCGTCCGCAACCGGCCTGCGGGCACGCCCTGGCTAATCAGGAAGTTCTGCACCGCCGCCGCGCGCTTGGCGCCGAGGTTGAGGTTGTATTCCCGCGTGCCCTGTTCGTCGGCATGGCCTTCAATGATCGCGGCATAACCGGTGTTGGTCATCAGCCACTGCGCCTGCGCCGTCAGGACCGCGCGGCCTTCCGGCGAAATCGTCGCCTGATCGACGGCGAACAGCACCCGGTCACCGACCGTCTGGTTGAAATAGGCGATCGACGTCGGGTTGTTCGGATCGCCCAGACCCGTGGTGTCGATCCCGCCAGCCCCCCCGGCGCCACCGGCCCCGCCAGGGCCACCGGCACCATACCGGTCAGGATTGTTGCAGGCTGCCAGTCCAAGGACGGCAATCAGAAGCAGGGATTTTGCAGCAAAGCTCATTGGATCATCCTTCTTATTGGCTCGATTGCGGGCAGGTTAACAGCTTTGCGCCGC
>Ga0208492_1001584_pt1 | contig 13523 bp, 8 predicted proteins | sample Subbioar_CSW14AB_FD_184820 | JGI IMG/M metagenome (GOLD analysis project Ga0208492, IMG submission 184820) | Serpentinite rock and fluid subsurface biosphere microbial communities from McLaughlin Reserve, California, USA - CR12Mar_CSW14AB (SPAdes) | ecosystem: Environmental > Terrestrial > Deep... | reverse complement strand
GCTCGTTCGCTGTCCCTGACTCTCACGGCACGTACGAGAGCGGTCCTTCACGCTCCAGCAAGAAGTAGCTGGGGGTGCCGACCCGGGTGATCCCGAGATCGAGGTACGTCCATCCGAGCAGACGGGTGACGCTGCCGGCTTCGAGGGCTACGAGGGGATCCCTCCCGCGGCGGACCGGATCGAGGGCGGGGTTCTTGCCGAGGCCATAGTCGATGACGAGGCCGTGCCGTGCGGCGACCGGCATGTCGTATTCGCGACCGTCGCGGACCTCGTAGAACCCGAAGCAGCGCGGGGTGCCGCGGGCGTCGCGCATCGGCTCGCGTGGGCCGTCGAGCCCCGTCTGTTGCATGCGGACGTTCCAGCCGCGGAGCGCGCCCGTCGCCTTGTCGCGATGGAACGTCTTGCGGAAGGTGAGCCAAGAGAGCTTCACCATTGGCGCGGGGAGCCCGAGCGAGACGCCGCGGTACTCGCTGTCGTCGAGCGCGTGGGGATCGATGGGGTGGCCGCGTTCGAGCATGGTGCGCAATTCGGCGCGATCGAGCGAGAGGAATGCCTCCGTGTTCATGTCATCTCCCAGTGCGCCCGTGATCATGATCGCCTCTGCTTGGGCTCGAGGTGTTTCAGGGTGAGCTCGTCGCGTCGGGCGAGCTCCGCTTCGACGTCGGGGAGGTGCTTCTTCGTGGGGTGGGCGAGCCAGGCGACGAGCACCCGATACGCCGCGATGCCGCCTGCGATGTCGCGGTACATGGCCGCGACGAGGGCCGGCATGGAGCGCAGCACCGCGGCCACCGGGTTGAGACAGAGCTGGAACACCGGGCTGCCGGTGGCCTCGAGGATCGCGGCGAGCACGTCGAGATCGAGCTCCGCGGCCTCTTCCGGACGGAGCCCTGCCTCTGCGCGCTTCGCGTAGGCCTCGACGGCCGCCTCGATGTGCGCGCGATGGGCCTCGGTGATGCCTTCGCTCAGTCGCTCGAGGACGGTGCGCGCGAGCGAGCGACGCACCGCCAACAGATCGCGTGCGATGAGGCGCTCCTCGCCCGGGCCGTGTGCCTGGGCGGCGATGCCGGCGATGAGATCGGGGCCGCCCTCCCGTCGCCAACGGCGCACCACGTAGCCGCTGCCCTGTCGAACGCTGAGGAGGTTGGCCGCCGAGAGCTGCGCGAGTGCGCTGCGGAGGGTGAGGCGGTTTACGCCGAGCTCCTCGGCGAGCGCGCGTTCGGGCGGAAGGCGACTGCCGGGGGGCAGATCGCCGGAGAGGATGCGGCGCCGGATGATGTCGACGCAGGCAGCGGGGGCGGACTCGGACATTGGTTGAACCAATTGGTTCAACCAATTGGGGCGTGTGTCAAGTCAGGTCGTCTTCGAGGCCGGAAACCAGCTCCCACGGATCGCCGACCACCGTGTCGTCCACCGACACGGTGATGCGCAGGCTCCCCGCGTAGCCGAACGCGCTGAAGGCGATCGGCACCGTTCCCGGCACGGGCGACGCGAAGAGGATCGACGTGATCGGCACGGAGCCGAAGTGGAGCGGGATCGGTGGACCGGCGAGATCGCTCGCGACCAACGACACGCCGCGCGACGCCGCGAGCACGCCCGCCCGCTCGAGGAACCCACCGAGTCGGCCGCCGACCGCTGTCGTGAGCGAGGTCCCCCAAACCAGCATCCGCCCGAGCCCGAGGCCTGCTTTCGTGCGTGCGGCGCGCATCGCGTCGCGGGCTGCCATGAGCCGTGCGACCGGGTGCTCGAGGTGCACCGGTATCGGGACGAACGCCGACACGAACTGGTTGCCCACGGAGTCGGCGTGGGGCAGGGCGATCGGCACCAACGCGCGGAGCGGCGCGTCGGGCGACTCGCCGCGACGGAGGAGGAACTCTCGCAGCGCGCCGCCGATGCTCGCGAGCAGCACGTCGTTCACGTGCGCCGAGAACGCGTGCGCCCGTTGCCGCAGCTCGGTGAGCGGGAAGGCGCGTGACCAGGCGAAGCGCTTGTGACCACCGAGTGGGCGCGACAGTGCGCGAGGACGTCGCGTCTTCGGGGTATGACTGAAGAGATCGCCGAAACCGGATGCAACGATTCGCGAGGACGATGGGGTGATCGGGACGACGCCCGCGCCCTCGTCGCTCAAAGCGAACAGCACGCCGAGCAGCGACACCCCGTCGGCGATCGCGTGGTGGATGCGTGCGACGATCGTAGTGGCTCCGCTCGCGTCGTCGATCGACCACAGATGCCAGGGCGGTCGCGTGAAATCGAGCGGCGTCGCGGCGATCTCCGCGACCAGGTCGGCGAGCGCGCGCTCGTCGCTGTTGCTCGCGAGCGGGGGCAATTGCGTGACGAACATCTCGGGCCGGAGCGCCGTCGGCTCCTCCCATCGCGGTGTGCCGAGCCACGGCACGACGATCCGGGCTCGCATCCGCGGAAGGCCGAGCGCGCGGGTGGCCACCAGCGTGTGAAGGGCGTCGAGGTCGAGCCGCCCCCCTAGACGGAGCACCGCCGTCACCACCATCGGGTTGTGACGCGTGCCCATGAAGAGTCGCGCGGCATCGTCTCGATGCAGGTGCGTGCCGGGCATCCGCTGGGAGAATGCAGCGAAACGTCCGGCGAGGGAACCCGGGATCAGGCGATCGCGCGTCGACGCTTGCGCCAGAGCGCGAGCAACGTGCAGGCGACGAGCAGCGAGCCCGGTCTGCCCCCGGTGCGGCGACCGTAGCCGCACCCGCCGTCCTCGCCGGAGGTGTCGAAGACCACGGTGGGCGGCACGCACTGACCCTCCGCACATGCGGTGCCACGCACGCAGTCATCGGTCGTGGTGCAGCGGTCGAGGCACGCGCCGTCCTTGCAGACGAGCGGCGCGCACGAGGTCGATTTGCCCTCCGCGTCCACCAGGGAGCCGCGGTCCTCCGAGCAGCGCCCGAAAGGCTTCACGCACGCGGCGCTGCTGCAGACGAACCCGGGGGCACAGTCGTCGGCCTTGGTGCACGTGGTGGCGCACGAGGCTCCGTCACTGCCGCATGCGAACGGTGAGCAGGTCGTCGTGGTGGCAGCGCCGCACGCGCCCTTGCCGTCGCAGGTCCCCGCGCTGGTCGACGCACCGTCGGCACACTTTGCTGCGCGGCAGCTCGTCTCGGGCCCAGCGAGCGCGACGCAGCTGCTGCCATCGCTGCCATCGCAGCTGGTCGACTCGCACGGATGCTCCTTGCTCTTGGTGCATCCGATGCGCTTGCCGTGGGGCTCGCCCTTGACCGAGACACACTTGCCGAGGCTGCCTGCGACGTCGCACGCCTGGCATTGGCCATCGCAGCTCGACTCGCAGCAGACGCCGTCGACGCACGCGCCCGAACCGCACTGTCCATCGCTCGTGCAGGTGGTGCCGTTGACCACGCTGCACTCGCCCTTGTGCGCCGCGAGCGCGCACGACTTGCCCTCGCCGCACGAAGCAACGCCACAACAGACGCCGTCGGTGCAGAACAGCGAGCCGCTGCACGGCGTCGTCGCGCTGCAGGCCTGGCCGAGGCCGGGCGCCGGCAGACACGCCGTGCCGCTGCAGACGAAGCCGGCTGCGCAGTCGGTGTTGGCCGCGCAAGTCGTCCTGCACGCGCTGCCGCTGCACGCGAACGCGCCGCACGTCTTCGGTACGTCGCCGCAGTGACCGATGCCGTCGCACGTCCGTCGGTGGGTCTCGATGCCGCCGGTGCACGCGTCGGTGCCGCAGGCCGTCGCCGCCGAGGGGAAGACGCAGCCCTTGCGATCGGTTCCGTTGCAGGTGGCAGCGCAGCTCGAGCCGTCGCCGGAACAGGCGGCGCGCGTGCCTCGCGGCGCACCGCTGACCGCTTTGCAGGTCCCGGCGAAGCCCGGGACGTTGCAGGCCTCGCACTGACCGACGCAAGGAACGTCGCAGCACACGGTGTCGGCGCACGCGCCCGAGACGCATTCCTTGGCGGCGGCGCAGGTCGCGCCGTTGGTCTTCTTCGTCACGCAGATGCTGCCGTTGCACCACGCGTCGTCGGAGCACTCCGAGTCGCTGGTGCACGCCGCGTCGCACGCGCCCGATACACAGTTGTTGTAGGGCGCGCAGCTCGGGTGGCCGCTCCGCGGAGCGCCGCTGACACCAATGCACGTGCCGGTGGTGCCCGTGAGATTGCAGGCTTCGCAGCTGCCCGTGCACGCCTTGTCGCAGCAGACGCCGTCCACGCAGAAGAAGCTCTGGCAGTCGCCCGCGACACCGCACGTCGCGCCGTTGGCCTGCTGCTGGAAGATCTCGGTGGTGAAATTGAAGCCGTCGACCGCAGTCCGGCCGCCGGTCACGAGCGCCTTGCCGCCGCCGAGCGCGATCGCGAGGGGAAACGAGCGCTGGTAGAGCATCGCGGACGCGGCCACGAGCGCGTTGGTGGTCGGGTTCCAAACGCCCGTCTTGTTCGACTCGTGGCCGCCCGCGAAGAGCACGCGATCGCCGGGGAGCAACGCACCGGCGAGGTACGGCTCGGTCATGCTGGTTCCCGGCGTCGTCCAGGTATTCGTTGCCGGATCGTAGAGCGCGGCGCCGAGACCACCGCCCGCCACGACGACCTTCCCCGTCGAGAGCACGACCGCCGCCGCTCCGGCGCGCCCGGCCGACATCGGAGCGCGGTTCGACCAGGTGTTGGTGGCCCCGTCGTACATCTCGACGGTCGAGAGCGGCGCGCCCGTCGGATATGGATAGCCGCCGATGCGGAGCAGCTTGCCGCCCGACAGCGTGACCAGGGCGACTGCCTGGCGCGAAGAGAGCGGAGTGGCGCCAACGGTCCACGTGTTGGTGGAGGGGTCGTAGAGGTGGAGCGCCGTTTGAAAGCCGGCCACGAGTTGGCTGCCGGTGATCACGTAGCGCGAGACCGGCGCGCCGAGCCACGCCGCGTCGGCTCCGCCCCCGCGACCGCTCGGAGGTGCGGCGAGCGCCGTGTATTTGTCGAGCGTCGGCTCGTAGAGGAACGCCTCGAGCTCGTGGCCCGCCGAGCCACCGACGGTCATCAGCTTGCCAGGAGCGATCTCGACGATGTTCGCGAGGGTCGGTGTGGCGGTCGAGGCGCTGGTCCATTTCGCCGTGAGGGGCGACCAGCGCTCGTTGTCCCCGCCGTTCGCGGTGACCAGGACGTCGCCCGAGGTCGGGAGCAGGAAGATCCCGCCACCCTGGTGCATCCAGTCCATCTCCCCGCTGAGGGTCCAGCCGTAGACGGCGCTTCGCGACTTCCCCGTCGGCGAGGGCGGCGAGCCTCCTCCACCGACGTTGCACGCAGCGAGCGTGAGCGGCAGAAGCTTCCACAGGCGCGGAGCACGTCGCACGAGGAGGAAGGCGGCGCACAGCGCGAGGAGGCTGAACGCAGAGGGCTCGGTCGAGCGAGGAGAGTGCGAGCAGCCGCCCGACGAATCGTCCCCCGGCGGCGCAGCCTGCACGCAGGTGGCTCCGTCACAGTTGTACCCGGGCGCGCAGTCCTCGGTGGTTGCACAGCGGCCGATGCACGAACCGCCCTGACAGCGGTACGGCACACACGCCCGCTTGGTCCCGTCGGAGAAGACCGCGCTGGTGCCCGCATCGTCGCACGTGTCACCGCTCGGACGACAGGTTCCGGCGACGCACTTGTACTTCGCCGCGCAATCCGTGTTCGCGGCGCACGCGAGGAGGCAACGCTTGCCCTCACCGTCGCAGCCGTAGGCACCGCACGAGGTCGTCGTCACCGCGGGGCAGCTGCCGCTCCCGGCGCACGACGCCCCCGCAGTCGCCTGACCATCCTTGCAGAGCGCCGCTCGACATTCGACATCTGCGCCGACGAAGGCAGCGCAGCTCGCGCGCTCCTTTCCGTCGCAGAGGCGTGCGCTGCACTTGTCCTCGGAGTCGCTCTTGCACGCATCCTTGCCGGCTCGTGGCGTGCCGACCACCGGCCTGCACTTGCCCACCTGACCGGGGACCGCGCACGACTCGCATTGGCCAGCGCACGCCGACTCGCAACAGTGGCCTTCGACGCATGCTCCCGACGAACACTCGTCGGCGACTGCGCAAGCGATTCCGTTCTTCTTGGTGCAGCGGCCCTCCTTGCCCTTGGCGGCGCAGGTGCTGCCCGCGCCGCAGCTCGCCGCGGCGCAGCACACGCCGTCGACGCAGTTCTCGGTCGCGCACGCGCTCGATTCGGTGCAGGCCGCACCGAGCCCGGGCGCTGCGATACACGCGCCGAGCGAGCAGATGAATCCATCTGCACAATCGAGCTTGCTGCCGCACGCGGTGCGGCAGGTGACCGAGCCACAGCGGTAATTGCCGCAGCTCTTGGCGACGTCGGCGCAGGCTCCGGCGCCGTTGCACGTGCTCGCGTGGGTCTCGACGCCGCCCGAGCAGGCGTTGACGCCGCACGGGACGGTGCCTGCTGCCAGGTAATTGCACTTGGTGCCGTCGAGACCGTTGCAGGTCGTTCCGCAGGTCTTGCCGTCGTCGGCACAGAGGGTGCGGCCGCCGCGCGGACTGCCGCTCACCGCGCGACACGTGCCATCGCCGCTCAGGTCGCACGACTCGCACTGCCCGGTGCACGCGCGATTGCAGCACACGCCGTCGGCGCAATAGCCGCCGAGACACTCCTTGCTTGCTCCGCAGCCGGCGCCGAGCGCCTTTCGAGGGGCGCATTTGTTCGAGAGGCAATACGAGGTCGAGGTGCAATCGGAGTCGAGGGTGCAGGAGGTGCTGCACGCGCCGGCGCTGCACGTTGCGTAGGGCGCACAGGCCGTCGCCGAGCCGGGAGGAGCGCCCGTCGTCCCCTGACACGTTCCACTGGAGTCGCATTGCTGGCAGGGACCGCTGCAGGCCGAGTTGCAGCACATGCCGCTCGAGCTCGGGGTCGTCACGCAGTACATGGAGGTGCACTCGCCGGCGAGCGACGTCGTGCAGGCCGCCCCGTTGGCGAGGGTGGTGAGCAGGCTGACCGCATTGGTCGCCGTGCTGCCGATCCAGCCCCCCAGAGCCAACGCCTTTCCTCCGCCGACCGAGACGAGGTCGTAGTTGGTGCGGATGGGCGTCGGTTGGCTGATCGGCGCCCATCGCAGCGCCTTGCCGTCGAACACCCCCGCGCGCGAGTCGGCCGCGACGAGGAAGCGGTCGCTGCCGAGCGGCACGACGCCGCCGGCCTCCGCGAACACTGCGCTCGGTCCGGCGGTCCACATCGAGGTCGCCATGTCGAACACCTCGACCGTCGCCTCGAGCCCGCCGCTCGGTCCACCCGTCTCGCTGATGTAGAGCATTCGGCTCGACGACAGGGCGAAGAGCTCCCCGTAGCTCCGGGGCTTTCCGAGGTCTCCGACCGAAGTCCAGCTGTCGGCGAGCGGATCGTAGATCTGCGACGTCGTGTAGACCTTGCCGCGATTGTCGGCGCCACCGGCGACGAGCACGCGCCCGTCGTCGAGCGCGCCGACGGCGTAGGCGTTCCGCGGCTTGGGGTTGCTCGCGCCCGTGGCCCATGTGCTCGCGGCGTCGTCGAACAACGCGACCTGCTGCCACTCGAGGAGCACCATCTTCGAGACCTTCTTCGACCACACCGTGCGTGCGGTGTAGCCGCCGAGGGCTGGCGCTCCGGCCATGGCCGACCACTTCTTGGTGACCGGGTCGAACTGTTGCGGGCCGCCCGTGGGTATGCCGGTCAGGACGACGCGACCGCTCGGGAGCTGGATGAGCGAGGGGATGCCAAGGCCCGGCATCGGATCGGCCGCTTCCCAGGTGTTCTTCGAGGGATCGTACAGCTCGACGGTGTCGAGGTTGGCGACGGTCTCGTTGAACCCACCGGCCACCATCACCCGACCGTCGGCGAGCCGCAGCGTTCCCACCGAACGGCGCGCGGTGGGCATGCTCGCGACCGTGGTCCAGACCGGATCGACGACGATGGGCGGCACGAGCCCCTCGAGGGTGGCGCGGAACGTGACGATGTCTCCGTCGGCCTGCACGGTCACGTCGCGACGCGTCCCGTCGGCCCCGGCGCACCACGCCGGATCGGTGCCGAGCGCCACGCGGCCCTTGCGATCGACGAGCTCTGCGCGCCCGTCACGCACCCGCAGCGACAGCATGGCGTGATCGAAGCCCAGGCGGACGCGCTCGACGAAGCGGGAGCGTGCCGAGTGCACGACCCGCAGCTCTTCGAAGCCGTGCGTCCGCGGCGCGATCACGGCGTCCTCGCCCGGGTGCACCTCGCGATAGACGACCGAGCCCTCGACGAGCGTTCCGGCGGCGTCCGCCAGGTCTTCGTTCTCCAACGTCACCGTCGTCAGCGGATCGCGGAGCGCGAGGCTCGTGCGGTCATGCGTGGTGCGACCGATGTCCACGATCGGATCCGTTCCGTGGTGGAACGCTCCGTTCAGGAGGACGAAGGAGACGCCGCCGCTCTTGCCGGCGACGAGCCGGGTCGACTCGACCGAGCTCCCCTGGCCGGCAGGCGCGCAGCTCGCAACCAACGCGACGACGCCCGCCCACGCGATTGACCTCGGCGACATGTGATCCCCTCCCGTCGAGCGCGAGAGTATCGGCGGTCTGCGGGGCGTCCATGCGGGAACGCATCCACGAGCCTCATCTTCAAAGCCGTCGCCGTCGGACGCCGGTGGCCCTATAGAGCTGGCCATGAGCCAGTCCGCCACTGCCGTCGTCGAAGACTTTCTCGCGAAGCTCCAGGCGAACGATCTCGAAGGTGCGTTCGCCTTGCTCGACGACGACGTCGTCTACGAGAACGTGCCGTTCCCGCCGGCGCGTGGGAAGCGCGCCGCGATCAAGCTGCTGAAGTCGTTCATGCCGCACTTCCAGGAGTTCCGCGTGACGATGCACAACATCGCCGAGCGCGACGGGGTGGTGCTCACCGAGCGCACCGACGTGCTCAGCGGACGCTTCCTCTACCTGGACATCTGGGTGTGCGGCACCTTCGAGGTGCGTGACGGCAAGATCACCGTGTGGCGCGACCGGTTCGACCTCGTGGAGAGCACGGTGAAGCTGTTCACCGGACCGTTCCGCAAGGTGCTCGGTCTCGTTCGCTAGAGTCGTCGTGCGAGGAGGCGGCGGATCTGCCAGCCGTAGACGTCGAGGCCGTCGCGTTCGAGGTTCGGGAGCAGGTCGCCGAAGGCGTTCCCCTCGAGGATGCGGTGGTGTTGCCATCCGGGCTCGAACATCAGGTCGACCCCGACGTGGAACGCACCGCTCGCGCGCTGCAGCTTGACGCAGCTCTCCATCGCGCGCTCCCACGCGTCGGTCGAGATCTTGGCGCGCAGCTCTGCGAGGTCGCCCCGCTGGCCACCGAGGTGGAGGTTCGTGATCGGGTGCGGCGAGGTCCGAGGCACGACGAACGCGGGCTCACCGTCGATCACGAGCACGCGTAGATCGCAGTAGCGGCCGCCGAGCCTGGCTTTGGGGATGGAGCGTTCGACGTGCGCGCCTTCCCCCAGGATGAAGCCGAGCGTGCGATCGATCTGCGCGCGGTCGACGAGCCGTTGCAGCTTGCGGGTGTTGAACCGCGCGTCGCCCGTGTCGGCGATGGTGGTGATCACGTGCTCGCCGCGCGGTCCGTGCACGAACAGCGCGAGGCAGCTCGCCGAGGATCCCGAGGTCAGCTTCACGAACACGCTCGAAAACCCCGCACGGCGCATCTCTTCGCGCAGCGCATCGGGATGGGTCACCTTGGGGAGTGAATCCGGGACGGGGATCTCGAGCTCACGGCACAGCGCCGACGTGGCCGCCTTGTCGAACAAGAGACGAATCGCCGAGGTCGCCGGCAACAGGCGTGTCGTAGCCCGTCCTGCGGCTCGCTCGATTTCGTCGAGCACGGCGAGGAACCCGAGGTGCTGTTGGCGCGGATACAGGATCCTGCCGAAGCTCTTGGGGAGCGCCTCGAGGCTCGCAGCGTCGATCGCATCGAAGCCCCCTTCGCGCGCAGCCGATTCTCCGCGCCGGAGGAAGGCGCGTTCGACGTCGTCGTCCTCGCCGGCGGAGTCGAGGCGCACGACGCCTTCGAGGTGGACGCGCGCAGGCGCGCCCGGTTCCGCGAGATCGCGCCAGGCGAGCACCTTCGCGGCTGGATGGCCCTGCGCGGCGAGCGCCGCCTGGAACATCGTGACGCGGCGATTCGCCGGATTGCCGACGACGATCACTCGGCGACGGCAACGAAGTAGTGGAGCTCGTCGCCGTAGTCGGACGGCGTCTGCTGGTCCTCGGTGATGACGTTCTTCGCGAGCCCCTTGACCAGGGCCAGCCCCTTCTCCGTGAGGAAGCTATGCGTGAGATCGAGCACCTCGAGGTGCTTGAACGCATCCTTGCTCTTGGCCATCGCCTCGGCTCCCTCGTCGGTGAGCGTGCCCATCGAGAGGTCGAGCTCCCTGAGCTGGCGGAGGATTGGCGACATGCCGATCGCTTTGGCGATGTCGTTGGAGAACATACTGTTCTTGAGCCCGAGGTGGGTGAGCGACTTCAAGTCGGTGCGTTCGAGGAGCGGCATCACCTCTTTGATCGAGCAATTGCCGCCGTAGTTGTCGTCGCCGTACCAGATGTCGAGATGGCGAATCTTGGGGATTTGCGCGGTCGCGATTGACTTGCCCGCGGCCTTCGCGAGCCCGCCGGTCTTGAAGATCGCGTGCTCGAGGTTCGGGAGCTCCATCGAACCGACCAGGAACTCGCCCGCCTCGATCTCCAACGACCTGAGGTTCGGCACACCCTTCCAGAGCGTGCCGAGGTTGCCGACGTGGTACCAGCTGATCTGATCGACGTTGTCGCCGATGACGATCTTGCGCACGGTCGGCGGCGCCTTCCGGCCGAGGAGATCGAGCAGATCCTGGAGGTCGTCCTCGTTCGGATCGCCGTTCGAGTTGAACGCGAGCTCGACGATGAAGCGCCCGGAAGGGTGGCGCAGCACCAGGTCGAGAATGTCGACCAGCCTGCCCTGGAACTCCTCGTTCGCGTACGAGTCGTGGGCGAGGCGGACGCGGTGGATGAAGCCGTTCTTCCACAAGAACGCCTGTTGGTTCTCTTCGACCCACTCGTCCGAATTCGTTCGGTTGTTGTTGCCGAGGTCGCCGTCGTAGCAGCTGGTGTGCTCGGCGAGCGGTCCGAGGAAGTACTCGGACTCCTTCTCGAGCAGCGCCTTTGCTTCCTTCACCTTGCCGGCGATCTGGAGCGACATCAGCTCGCCGCGCGGATCGCCCTGCTCCTCGAGGAAGTCGGCGAACACCGAGTAGAGCTGCTGATTCTCGGGATCGGCGATGATCGCCTTCTCGAGCTCGGGATTGCGCGCGTCGTGTTTGCCCGAGCCGCCGGCGGCTTCGATCTCGGCGTAACCCTTCTTCGTCTTCTCGGCGACGAGCTTGGCGAGCTCTTTGTAGGCCTCGCCCCTGTCGTCGTAATCCTTCTCCGTCTCCTGGCCCGCGGTGCCGATCTTGCCGTACCGGGTCCTCACGGTCGTGTCCTCGAGGATGACCTCCCAGAACTTGCTCGACGTGCCCTCGACGAACTCGAAGTAGCGCGCGCCCGGCTTTCCCGAGGCGCTCGACGCCTTGCTCGCCGGCGCCGCAGCGGGTGCGGGAGCCGCCGCGGGAGCGGCTTTGGCCTCTACTTTTGCAGCAGGCGGAGGTGCCGCAGCGGGAGCCTGCGCCGCGCCCGCGAGGGCGTAGCCCTTCTTCACCTTCTCGGCGACGAGCTTGTCGTATTCCTTCTTCGCCTCGGCCTCCGACGCGAACTTCTTGATGGTCGTCTGTCCGTTCGCGCCGATCTTCCCGTAGCTCGTCGTGAACGACGCACCTTCGAGGGTGATCTCCCAGAACTTGTTCGATGTGCCTTCAGAGAACTCGTACCGCGGCATGGTGGCTCCTCGCGTTCGGGCCCTGAGCATACCGGCTCGAGGCCACGTTGCAGCGCGAATGAAGGCAACCCGCAGGGATGCGGTTCCCGTGGCCGACGCGAACGGGCGGCGAGGGGAGTCGAGACCTCCCATCGCTCGGCGAGCCCGGTATCGGTGATGGCTTGGCGTAATCGCCAACGGGCGACTCCGCTCCCGCTCCCGCTCCCGGGCTGGGGAGAGTGCTGAGCGACGTTGTGGCCGAGTTTCTCGGCGAATCTCGCTCGCGACCACGATGAAGAAATCGGGAGCGGGAGCGGGAGGATGGTTGGCTTACGCCAACACCCTCCGAGGTTCACGCGCGCACTATCGAACACCTGAGCCCGACCTGTCGAGGCGCGCTCCGACGAGCGGATCGGAGGTCTCCATCTTGGTGAGCCGCACAAAACGCTCGCGGACGTCAGGCTGGGTACTTCACCGGTCGCACCGGTCGCGGGGTCACGCGAGGAGGCGGAGGAGCTCGAGGCGCGAGTCGAGGCCGAGCTTCGTCAGGACGTTGCTCTGGTGGTACTTGGCCGTGCGCAGCGTGATCGCGAGGGCCGTCGCGATCTCGTGGGTGGTGCGCCCGAGGGAGAGCAGGTCGAGGACCTCGCGCTCGCGCGGGGAAAGTCCGTGTTGGGCGGCGAGGCGGGCGCGGCGAGCGGCCAGGATCAGTTGGGTGGCTTCTGCGTCCAGGCGTTGGATCTGGATCGAAGCGGTGTGCTCGGAGGCGTGTGCCGCCGAGACCACGTCGAGGGAGTGCTCGGATGCCCACACCATGACGCAGTGACTCGTCGCGAGGTCGCTGGCTGGACACTGCTCGCAGGGAACACTTCGTGCCCAGAGCGCGTCGTGGCAGGTGCGGCCGACCAGCGCCGCGTTCTTCGAGCCGACGATTCTTCCGAAACTCTCGGGTGAGACGGAGATTTCGTACGAGGTCTCCCGGTACGGCCCGCGCCACCACTCCCGGGCGGTGATGACGACGGCGCCGCCGCCCTTCACGACCGCTGCACGGCACCGAAGCGACCAGGTGCCGCTCGCCACGACCCACTCGTTCTGGTCGCCGCGGAGCAGCTTGGCAAAGAGCTCGGGAAGCGGGAGGCCGAGAGGGCTCCGCTCGAAGAGCGCCTCCCAAGGGCGCCCGGCGATCGCGTTCGCCGTTCCGATCAGTTCTTCGGCGGGCGCGTTTGCGCCGCGCAGGAGGCCGTGCCGATCGAACACCATCGTCGGCCGTTCGCAGTGCGTGAGGAGCGCTTGCGCGATGGCCTCGCAGTCCAGAGCAGCAGGCAGGGCCGACCCACGCCTCATACCGACCGGGGCAGCCTGACTTCGAACGCCACGTCGGCGGTCGTGGCGATCGTTGGGAGGATGATGCCCCCGACCTCCGTGGCGATACGATCCGCCGCCCTCAACGCGAGGTCAGGTGCCGCTACCACGTAGTCGCCCGTGCCACGGACGACGAACCGCGAGAACCCAGGGCGGTCTTCGCTCTCGGCGAGGAGGGGGTCGATGTGGACTGCGCCTCCTCGGGGCATGCAGTCGCGCACTTGGGCGGCGAGGTTCAAGACGAGTTGTGCCAGGTGCGTGGGTTGCGTTGCGACACTCTCTCCTCGCGGGAGGGTCAGGCGCAACCCGATCGAGCGTCCGAGCAGCTGGCGGAGGATCGGCTCCCACTCGATC
>Ga0208492_1001582_pt1 | contig 13538 bp, 7 predicted proteins | sample Subbioar_CSW14AB_FD_184820 | JGI IMG/M metagenome (GOLD analysis project Ga0208492, IMG submission 184820) | Serpentinite rock and fluid subsurface biosphere microbial communities from McLaughlin Reserve, California, USA - CR12Mar_CSW14AB (SPAdes) | ecosystem: Environmental > Terrestrial > Deep... | reverse complement strand
TGGCTGCCGCTAACGATTTTGAGCGCCAGCGCGTGGAAGCCGATTTCGGCTATGTGATCCAGCAGGCGTGGGAGCAGGCTGACCGTCAGGGCCGCCGCGTGCGCATCCAGGCCCGCGAGCGTATTTCCAACGACGTGCTGGCGCTGGCGCGGCAAGTCGAAGAGGTCGAGTTCGACGCGGAAGCCGATCTCGACGTGATGGACGATGCGCTTGCTCCGATCAACGGGGGCGATGACGCGCAGACGCTCGACAACTTCATGGTCGGCGATTCCAACCGCATCGCGTTCGGCCTGGCGCGCCGCCTCGCCATGGGCGCCAGCGTTTCGGCCCATGTCGTCACGATTGTCGGCCCGCATGGCGTCGGCAAGACGCACCTGATGAAGGGCATCGAGGCGGCCCTGCGCACCACGCGCGGCGAAGGCAGCGTGCTCTACATGAGCGCCGAAGACTTCCTCCACGCCTTCATCGACGGCGTGAAAAGGAAGGACACGTCCGACCTGCGCACCATGTTCCGCCGCGCGAAGGTCGTCCTGCTCGACGATTTCCAGTTCATCTGCGCCAAGCCGGGCACGCTGGTGGAATTCTTCTCCCACCTGCGCGCCATCGTTTCCAATGGCGGCGTGGTCGTGCTGGCCGCTGACCAGACCCCCGCGCTGATCGACCAGCTCGACGAACGCATGCGCGACGAGATCCATGGCGGCGTCATCGCCCAGATGGAACTGCCCGAGCGCAACCTGCGGCGCGAAATCCTGCGTGCGCATGCTGACGCCGTGTCGGCCTCTGCCTCGGCCATCGAGGCGGAGTTCCAGCTGACCGAAGAGTGGATCGACCTGCTGGCCGACCGCCTGCCGGCCTCTGGCCGTGCGCTCTGCGGCGCTGTCCGCAACGTCTATTGCGGCACTGTCCTCGCCGGGAAACCGGTGGATCGCGCTGCGGTCGAGAAATCGATCCAGCTGCAGATGGGCGGCGCTCCCGCCCGCGCGCCGCGGATCGACACGATCAAGGACGTGACGGCCCGCGCCTACGGCGTCACCAAGGCCGAGCTGGAATCCGCTTGCCGCAAGCGTCAGTACGCCCTGCCGCGCCAGTACGCGATGTATCTCAGCCGCCAGCTGACCAAGTGCTCCTATCCGCAGATCGGTCGCATGTTCGGGGATCGCGATCACACCACGGTGCTGTTCGCCTACCGCAAGATCGCGGCGATGGTGGCCTCGAACGAGACCATGGCGGACGAGTTGCGCCAGCTGGAACAGCGCATTCTCGCCGATCCGCGCAACGCACGCTGATCGCTCAATCCCGCGCCATTCCGCCCAAAATCGGGGGAGGGCCATGTGGATAGATCGGGTTGGGGCCGCAAGAGGCCTTCCCGCAACGTGCAAATTGGCTAATCTTCCGGCCCGCCTGACAGGCGGGCCGAACCTTTTTCGGCGATCTGCCGGGCGTCCTTCCGGACGCCCCCTGACCAGGAACCGGACGAATGAAACTGACCATCGACCGCAATGCGCTGATGCGGGCGCTGTCCCACGTTCAGGCCGTGGTTGAGCGGCGGAACACGATTCCGATCCTGTCCAACATCCTGCTCGAAGCCGAGGGCGATCGCCTCAGCCTCACCGCCACCGACCTCGATATCGAGGCGACGGACGCGGCCGAGGCGAAAGTGAAGAAGGCGGGTTCCATCACCGCGCCGGCGCAGACGCTCTTTGATGTCGTCCGGAAACTGCCCGAGGGTTCCGAAGTCGTGCTCGATCTTGCCGAAGGCCGCCTGTCGATCTCGGCCGGACGCTCGAAGTTCGCCCTGCCGACGCTTCCGGCCAGCGACTTCCAGACCATGGCGCGCGAGGACGCGCCGGTGAAATTCGAGATGGAGGCCGCCGAGCTGCGCCGCCTGATCGACAAGACCCGCTTTGCGATCTCGACCGAGGAGACGCGCTACTACCTGAACGGCATCTACCTGCACCACGCCAAGGGCGCGAAGGGCAATGTGCTGCGCGCCGTGGCGACGGATGGCCACCGTCTCGCGCTGGCCGAGGGCGACGCGCCCAAGGGGTCGTCCGCGCTGAAGGGCGTGATCGTGCCGCGCAAGGCCGTCGCCGAAGTGCGCCGGCTCCTTGATGATGCTCCTGAAACGATTGCTGTTGAGGCGTCGGATTCGAAGATCGTCTTCCGCATCGGCGAGGCGGTGCTGACGTCCAAGCTGATCGACGGCTCGTTCCCGGACTATCAGCGCGTCATTCCGAAGAACAACAACCGCATCATGATGGTCGACACCAAGGCTTTCAAAGCCGCTGTCGATCGCGTCGCGACGGTGTCCGCCGAGCGCTCGCGTTCCGTGAAACTGTCGGTGTCGCCGGGCAAGCTGATGCTGGCGGTCTCGCATTCGGAGTCCGGCCACGGCGCCGAGGATCTCGAAATCAGCTATGACAGCGAACCGATCGAGATCGGCTTCAACGCCAAATACCTGCTCGATGTCGCCGGCCAGATCGAAAGCGAAGAGACGCGCGTGGAATTCAACGACGCCGCCTCGCCCGCCCGCGTGATCGACGCCAAGGACGCCGGCGCGGAGTACGTGCTGATGCCGCTACGTGTGTAGGGCGCACGAGGTCGGGGCTATTCCGGTCGTGCATTGCTCTCGCAGGAACGCTAGGAACGCGCGCAGGATGGAGCGTGCGTGAGCGACTTTCCCGAAATCCGCCGGCCGCATGTGCGTCTCACGCGGATGGGGCTGCGTGATTTCCGGAATTATGCGGCGCTCGACCTGCGGCTTGATGGCCGGCATGTCTGCCTGTTCGGCGCCAATGGCGCGGGCAAGACCAACCTGATGGAAGCCGTTTCGATGCTGTCGCCCGGGCGGGGACTGCGCGGGACGGAGTTTGTCGATCTCGTCCGCCAGACGCCCGAGGGCGGGCGCGCGGCCGGCTGGGCGATCTCAGCCGACGTTCGTGATGGCGAGGTGGATCGCCGGCTGTCGCTGGCGCTGGAGCTGGACGAGAATGGGCGCTCCAAGCGGTCGGCCCGGCTCGATGGCGTGGAGACGGCGCAGGGCGACCTGGGCGAGCTGATGCGGGTGATCTGGCTGACGCCCTCGATGGACCGCGTCTTCGCGGGGCCTGCTGGCGACAGGCGCAAATTCCTCGACCGGCAGGTGCTGGCGCACTTCCCGACCCACGCGGCGGCCTCGGCGGCCTATGACAAGGCGATGCGCCAGCGCAATGCGCTGCTGGAGCAGGGGCGGCAGGACCCGGCCTGGCTGGATGCGATCGAGACGGGCATGGCGGCGGCAGGGGCGGCCATCGCCATCCACCGCATCGACGCCGTGCGGGTGATGCAGGAGGCGATCCTGGCGCGTCCGGAGGGCGCTTTCCCGAAGGCGTTGATCGACCTTGATGGCGAGTTCGAGAACCACGCCGCGCACGGCATGGCGCTCACCGATATCGAGCAGGAAATCACCACCCAGCTGCGTGAAAACCGGTCGCGCGACCGCGCCGCGGGGCGCACCACGGAGGGCGTTCACAGGAGCGATCTGCGCGTCTTTCACGCGCCCAAGGGGCTGCCTGCGGACCAGTGCTCGACGGGCGAGCAGAAAGCCTTGTTAATAGGGTTGATTTTGGCCAATGCGCAGGCGCTTTTTGAGCGTGATTTTGCCCCCTCTCCCCTGCTATTACTGGACGAGGCGGCGGCCCATCTCGATTCGGATCGGCGGGCTGCATTGTACGACGAACTGGACGCGCTCGGCGGCCAGGCATGGCTCACAGGAACGGACCGCTCCCTGTTCGACGCGTTCGGCGATCGCGCCCAGCGCTTCGAAGTTGCAGATGGGGCGATCCGCGAGAGCTAGGTAGAGACATCCGCGTCCGCACGCCGGACGCAAAGAGGGTTTGATGACGGACGTTATCGACAACGGCGGCGAGCCGAAGAAGAACACCTACGGCGCGGAGAGCATCAAGGTGCTGCGCGGGCTGGACGCCGTGCGCAAGCGGCCGGGCATGTATATCGGCGACACCGATGACGGCTCGGGCCTTCACCACATGATCTACGAAGTCGTCGACAACGGGATCGACGAGGCCCTGGCCGGCCACGCCAACTTCGTGCGCCTGACCCTGCATCCCGATGGCTCGGCCGAGATCGAGGACAATGGCCGCGGCATTCCGGTCGACATTCACCCGGAAGAGGGCGTGTCGGCGGCCGAGGTCGTGATGACCCAGCTGCACGCGGGCGGAAAGTTCGCCAACACCGAGGAAGAGGGCTCCTACAAGGTTTCGGGCGGTCTCCACGGCGTGGGCGTGTCGGTGGTGAACGCGCTGTCGGATGTGCTCGATCTCAAGATCTATCGCGGTGGCAAGCAGCACGAGATGCGCTTCAAGCTGGGCGATGCGGTCGCGCCGCTGAAGATCACGGGCGAAGCGCCCAAGAAGGAAGATGGCAGCTATGCCACCGGCACCACGGTCCGTTTCCTGCCGTCGCCCGCCACTTTCTCCATGATCGAGTTCAAGCGCGAGACGCTGGAACATCGCCTGCGCGAGCTGGCCTTCCTCAACTCCGGCGTGAAGATCGTCTTCCAGGACCTGCGCGGCGCCGAGCCGTGGGAAACGGTGATGCAGTACGAGGGCGGCGTCGAAGCCTTCGTCAAGCACATCGACCGCCAGCGCAATGCGGCGATCCCGAAGCCGATCTATTCGATGACCAAGAAGGATGGCGTCGTCGTCGAGGCGGCGCTGCAGTGGAATGACGGCTACTACGAAAACGTCCTCTGCTTCACCAACAACATCCCGCAGCGCGACGGCGGCACCCACCTGGCGGGCTTCCGCGGCGCCCTCACGCGCGTGATCAACAAATACGCCAACGAGACCGGCCTCGCGAAAAAAGAGAAGGTCGATATCTCAGGCGACGATGCCCGCGAGGGCCTGACCTGCGTGCTGTCGGTGAAGGTGCCGGACCCGAAATTCTCGTCGCAGACCAAGGACAAGCTGGTCTCGTCCGAGGTTCGCCCGATCGTCGAGAGCCTTATGACGGATGCGCTGAGTCAGTGGTTCGAGGAGAACCCCGGACCGGCCAGGCAGGTCATGCAGAAGATCGTCGAAGCCGCAGCCGCACGCGAAGCCGCCCGCAAGGCGCGCGAACTGACACGCCGCAAGACGGCGCTCGACATCACATCCCTTCCGGGAAAACTCGCTGACTGCCAGGAAAAGGATCCGGCGAAATCCGAACTGTTCATTGTCGAGGGTGACTCGGCCGGCGGTTCGGCGAAGCAGGGCCGCAATCGCGAGAACCAGGCGGTGCTCCCGCTGCGCGGAAAGATTCTCAACGTCGAGCGTGCGCGCTTCGACAAGATGCTCTCGTCCGACCAGGTCGGCACGCTGATCACGGCGCTCGGCGGCGGCATTGGCCGCCGCTCGGAGACGAACCCGAGCGAAGGCTTCCAGATCGAGAAGATGCGCTACCACCGCATCGTCATCATGACCGATGCCGACGTCGACGGCGCCCACATCCGCACGCTGCTGCTGACCTTCTTCTATCGCCAGATGCCGGAGGTGATCGAGAAGGGTTACCTCTACATCGCGCAGCCGCCGCTCTACAAAGCCGAGCGCGGCAAGTCCGAGCGCTATCTCAAGGACGATGCGGAGCTCGACGAATTCCTGATCGAGGAAGGCGTCAAGGGACAGATGCTGATCAGCGAAAGCGGCGAGCGCATCCTCGGCGCGGATCTCAGCGCACGCGTGCGTGAGGCGGCCGCCTTCAATGGCACGCTGTCGCGTATCGCCCTGCGCGCGCCGGGTCACATCGTCGAGCAGGCGGCGCTCGCCGGCGCCATGCGCGCGGGTGCTGGCGCGGCGCAGGCCGAGCTTGCCGCCACGCGTCTCAACCGCATTGCGGAAGAGGGCGAGGACACCTGGACGGGCGCATTCGCTGATGGCGCCTTCATCTTCTCGCGCATCGTGCGGGGCGTGGAGGAAAAGGCGGCGCTCGATCCGCAGCTCCTCGCAACGCCGGATGCACGTCGTCTGGCCGAGCGCGCCGAGGCGATGGGCGATCTCTATGCGGAGCGTTGTACGCTGCGCCACGAGAAGACGGGCGACGCGCAGGTGTTCGGCCCCGGCTCGCTGCTGGCGGCGGTGCTGGAAGCAGGCGAACGGGGGATCAAGATCCAGCGCTACAAGGGTCTTGGCGAAATGAACCCCGAACAGCTCTGGGAGACCACGCTCGACCCGAACGCCCGCACGCTCCTGCAGGTCCGCGTGGAGCATGCGGATACGGCTGACGAGATGTTCTCGAAGTTGATGGGCGATGTGGTCGAACCGCGCCGGGAGTTCATCCAGGAAAACGCCCTCGAAGCTGAGGTCGACGCGTAGGTCGAAGGCGACGGTTTCCGGCGTTCAACGTGTCGGAAAAGCGTGGCCGCCGTACATCGCCGGGGCGCGATTTCAAGGCGCGGGCCGGGGGGAAGCCGTCGCGGAAGGCCTAATCAGCCACTTCGAGTATGGTTAATTGACCAGTGTTTTTGGGGTGACCTTGCGAAATGTGGCAAGATCCTGCCCTTGCCGCGATTTCGTAATGTGACCGGGGCCGGGCATTTGTCACATTCGGCAGAACGTTTTGCCTTCCCCAGCGAAAGCTGGTGCAGAAATGCTGCACATTCACGCATCTTTGCGGAAAATCTTTCGTGATCGCGCTCGGGCCCGTTGACGGGCCAAAGTTTATGACGGGAATGTGGCCAATCCGCCAAAGGCTCGGGTGCAAGGCACCGGGCGCTGCGGCGGGCCAAGGCGCGATGCCGCGCCAATTTGGTCGGATTATTTAGAGGGGTCCACAACGTGAGAACTACCGCGAAAGCGTATCTGCTGCGCTCGACGCTGCTTGCAGCACTCTCAGTCACTCCAGGCTTCATCTCGGGCGCATTCGCTCAAGAGACCCCGGCTGCGCCCGCAGCCGAACAAGGTCGCGATGTTGTTACCATCACCGGCACGCGGATCTCTTCGCCGAACCTGACGACGACCAGCCCGGTCACCCAGGTGACGTCCGAGGATATCAAGGCGCAGGGCGTGACGCGGGTTGAAGACCTCGTCACCCAGCTGCCACAAGCTTTCGCAGCCCAGAACTCGACCGTTTCGAACGGCGCGTCCGGCACCGCGACGGTCAGCCTTCGCAACCTAGGATCCTCGAGAACGCTGGTGCTGATTGACGGCCGCCGCATGCCGTACGGCTCGCCGAACGACGACGCAGCCGACCTCAACCAGATCCCCGGTCCGCTTGTCGAGCGCGTTGAAGTGCTGACGGGCGGCGCCTCCGCCATCTACGGCTCCGACGCGCTGGCGGGCGTTGTGAACTTCATCATGAAAAAGGACTTCGAAGGCATTCAGGTCGATGCCCAGTACGGCATGTACCAGCACGAGAATTCCTACGACGACACGAATCTGCGCACCGTGATCGCCAACCGCGGCGCGACGAACCCCTCCCAATTCCGCCTGCCGGACGACAATGTCGATGACGGCTTCTCGCGCGAAGTCACGGCCATTTTTGGCGTCTCGAACGACGATGGCCGCGGCAACGTCACCGGCTATATCTCGTACCGCAACAACGACTCGATCCTGCAGAAAGACCGTGACTACTCGGCTTGCGCCATCGGTGCCGCCACCGCGACGGGTTTCACCTGCGGCGGTTCGTCGACATCTTTCCCGGGACGTTTCACGGACTTCGCAACCTTCGACTACACGCTGGATTCGTCCGGCAATTTCATTCCGTGGAGTGCCGCCCGTGACCAATACAACTTCGGGCCCACGAACTACTATCAACGCCCCGACGAGCGTTATGCCTTCGGCCTCTTCGGTCGCTATGACCTGAATAGCACTAACGAAGCCTACGCCGAGGTCATGTTCTCGGACTACACGTCTAACTCGCAGATTGCTCCGTCCGGCAACTTCTTCGCGACGTCGACGATCAACTGCGGCAATCCGCTCCTGTCTGCCGGACAAGCTGCGGCCATCGGCTGCGATGCGACCGAAATTTCGACGAATGCGTCTACCCCGCTCTACATCGGGCGCCGCAACGTCGAAGGCGGTGGCCGTCAAGACTACCTCAACTACGAGTCCTATCGCGGCGTGGTCGGCGTTCGTGGCGATCTGCCGATGATGAGCGACTGGACGTACGATCTGTTCGCCCAGTTCTCCAAAGTGGGCATGTCCCGCGTTTACCAGAACGACTTCTCAATTCAGCGCCTCAATCGGTCGCTCAACGTGGTCGATGACGGGGCCGGCAATCCGGTCTGCGCAAGCGTGCTGGACGGTTCCGACACGGCCTGCGTCCCCTACAACCCGTTCGCCGCTGGCGGTATCACGCAAGCCACGCTCGACTATCTGCAGATCCCGCTCATGCAGACGGGCTTCACCAAGCAGCAAGTTGTGCAGGCTTCGGCGGTTGGTCCGATCGGCATCACCTTCCCGACCGCGAAAAGCGGTGTCGAGGTCGCTGTCGGTCTAGAGTATCGCTCGGATGAACTGTCGTCCGAAACCGACGCCGCATTCGCTTCCGGCGACGGCGCCGGCCAGGGTGGTCCGACCATCGGCCTGAGCGGTCAAACCGACGTGTTCGACGCCTTCTTCGAAGCGCGCGTTCCGATCGTCGATGGGCTGCCCCTGGCAGACCAGATCTCGATGGACCTCGCCTATCGCCATTCGGAGTACGAAAACTTCGGCTCCGACACGTATAAGGTTGGCGGTGACTGGGCTCCGGTGCCGGATCTGCGCTTCCGCGCCAGCTTCCAGCACGCGGTTCGCGCTCCGAACGTCATCGAACTCTTCGCCGCTCAGGGCGCCAACCTGTTCGACATGGACGATGATCCGTGCGACTTCACCGACCCGGCTGGCGACGGCACTGCCACTGCGGCAGCCTGCGTCGGCGCGAACCCGTGGCAGGTGACGAACGGCCAGGCGACTGGCGGAGCGCTCTCCAGCCCGGCGGGTCAGTACAACTTCCTCGGCGGCGGCAATACCCAGCTGAACCCCGAAGAAGCGGACACCACGACAATTGGCTTCGTCTGGCAGCCTGATTTCCTGCCCGCTTTCACCATCTCGGTGGACTATTTCGACATCGAGATCGAGAAGCTGGTCTCCACGACGGGCGCGATCAACACGATGAACGCCTGCTACTTCTTCGCAGATACGACCTCTTGCTCGCGTATCAACCGCAGTGGTAACGGTTCGCTGTGGGTGGGTACCGGTCAGGTTGAAGACCTCAACACCAACATCGGCGGCATCGCGACGTCGGGCTACGACATCAATGCCAACTACGCCTATGATTTGGGCGAGCTCGGTGGCTTGTCGTTCAACTTCGTTGGAACGCTGCTCTCGGATCTCACAACCGATCCGGGCCTGGCGACGGCGACGTCCTATGACTGCACGGGCTTCTACGCGAACCAGTGCGGAACCCCGAACCCGGAATGGCGCCACCACTTCCGCGCTGGCTGGGAAACGCCGTGGATGGACCTGAACCTCGCCGCCACGTGGCGTCACTTCGGTGAAGTCTCGCTGATCAGCGCGGCAACGAACCTGGCGCAACCTGGTCGTGTTGACTCGGTCCTGGAAGCCCAGGACTACATCGACATCTCGGGCAACATGCCGATTGGCGACAAGGTTAAGCTGCGCTTCGGCATCAACAACGTCCTGGATGACGATCCGCCGCTGTCGGCTTCGGTCGGCACGACCGGTAACGGCAATACCTATCCGCAGTCGTACGATGCCCTGGGACGGTTCATGTTCCTTGGTGCGACCGTCGATTTCTAATCGTCGGCAAGACAGCGGCAAAGTGTGGGGCGGGTCTGACGACCCGCCCCATTTCTTTTGGGCCGGCGCCTTTCCGCTTCCCTGGCTGCGGGTCTTGAACATTGGCCCGCCAGAGGAAACAAAAAGGGTGGCCACCCTAGGGCCCGGCAGACGAAGTCGGCCAAGTCTCGGAGTCGTGCGATGACGACGGCGAACGAAATGAAGCAGGCCCAGACCCTGGCCGCAGAAGGAATGGCTGCGCTGTCCAGGAGGGATGGAGTCGCGGCGCGAGCAACGCTTGAGCGCGCGATCTCCCTGGGTTGGCCGGGCGCGCCCGTGTGGCTGGCGCTTGCTTCGGCGAACCGGCTTCTCGGAGATTCGCCAGCTCGGCGGTCAGCCCTGGAGCAGGCCATCAAGCTGGCGCCGACCAACGCGCGCGTGCTCCTTGCTGCCGGCGAATATTTTGAAGAGAGTTCCGATCTTGCGCGCGCGCGCATACTTTATCAATCCGCACTCAGGGTGCTGGGCCCGCAGGCTGGGCAGCCAGGGCTCTCGGCGCAGATCAATCAGGCGCGCGCGTTCCTTGCGGCGCACCCGGACCCGCTTGAGCAGAGCATTCAGGCTGCGTTCGGCTCTGCCAAGCTTGGCGAGTCGGCGGAGGACAGGCTGTTCAGCCTGTCGCTGGATATACTCTGCGGAAAAGCGCTTCCCAGCTACCAGCAGCCCACGCGTTATCTCTATCCAGGCCTGCCACAACGCCAATTCTATGAGCGCCACGAATTCGCGTGGACAAAGGCCGTGGAGGCTTGCACGCCTGCGATCCTTTCCGAGTTGATGGAGCTGAGGAGCCGGCGTGAACTGTTTGCGCCCTATGTGGAGGCCCGCGGCCGCGAAGCGGGCATCAAGGCGCATGCATTGCAGGGCAATGCGGACTGGAGCGCCTTCTATGTTGTCAAGCAAGGTCAGCGGGTGGAGGAGAATATCGCGCTCTGTCCTGCGACGTTCGCCGCCATCGATGCGCTCCGCGAGATTGCGCAACCGGCGCCGGGGCAATCGGTCCTGTTTTCACGACTCGCCCCAGGCGCTGTCATTCCTCCCCATCATGGGCAGCTGAATACTCGACTGATTTGTCACCTGCCTCTGATCGTCCCTGATCGTTGCGGTTTTCGGGTAGGCAATGACGTGCGCGAATGGCGGCAAGGCGAACTGATGGTCTTCGACGATACAATCGAGCACGAGGCTTGGAACCTATCGGCCAGTGAACGGCTTGTGCTGATCTTCGAAATCTGGCGGCCCGAGCTCTCCCTGCGCCAGCGGCAACTTGTAACCCGCCTTCTCAACGTTGTCGGCGGAACGCCTGTCCGCGATCCGTGACTGATATGGACTTACTGTCGATGACCAAGGCCGACCCCAACGCTCTTCTTGCTCTCGCGGCCGGTCTCCGAGCGCAGGGGCGCGTTCGCGAGGCGATCGCTGCGTATGAAGAGGTGCTGAAGCAAAACCCCTCGCTCACCGACAGCTGGTACAATCTTGGCCTTCTGCGGCGACGTGCCGGTCTGCACGAGGCGGCCCTGGGCGCTTACGACGAAGCCTTGGCACGCAAGGTCGCCATGCCTGAAGAAGTTCATCTCAATCGGGCCATCATTCTGTCTGACGACTTGCGCCGACCGGATGAAGCGCGTCGTGATCTCGTGGCGGCTTTACAGCTGAATCCGGCCTACGTGCCGGCGATGCTCAACTTGGGTAATCTTGCAGAAGACCTCGGGCAGGTCGATGAGGCAATTTCTGCCTACGAGCGCGTGCTTGCCATTCAGCCTCATCACGCCGTGGCGTTGTCGCGGCTGTCCGGAATGGGAGCCTTGTGGGCTGGTCATGATTCGGCCATGACGAGACTGCGAAAGGCGTTGTCCGGCGAGTCGACCTCCGCTGGGGACCGCGCCACCCTCCTGTTTGCGCTAGCCCAGCGGCTTGATGCTTCGGGCCAGTTTGAAGCGGCCTTTGACAAGGCAAGCGAAGCCCGTGCGGCCAGCGGCGCCTCCAGCGTACGGTACGACCGAAGCGCCATGGAGCGGCGGGTGGCGCGACAACGCGAGACCTTCACCACTGCAGAACCTGCCAGCCCGATCCGCCACGCGCTGGAGCCGGTCTTTATTGTCGGCATGTTCCGTTCAGGCTCAACACTAATGGAACAGATCCTGTCAGCGCATGAGTCCGTGCGGTCTGCAGGCGAGCTCCCGCTTGTGCCGAAGATCGCGGGCCTTTTGCGCCCCTATCCCATGATCGTGGCAGGCGCTGCACGCGCGCAACTTGATCGCCTCGCAGGCGCCTACATTGCCGAACTGGACAAGATGTCTCTCGTCGCCGGCGTGGTCACCGACAAGCGCCCTGACAATTTCGAGCATGTCGGATTGATAAAACGGATGTTTCCCAACGCTCGCATTTTATACATGCGTCGTCACCCGCTGGACATTTGCGTGTCGACGCACTTCCTGCACGTCGACTCAAGTCTCAGTTGGGCGTCCAGCCCGCCCGATATTGCGCACCAGATCATCCAGTGCACGCTCTTGATGGAGCATTGGACGCACCTGTACCCGAATGACATCCTGACGGTTGACTACGAACGGCTGCTGGAGGAGCCGGAGGGGCAGATCCGCGAAGTGTTGTCCTTCCTGGGGTTGCCGTGGTCTCCCGCTTGCCTTGCCTTTCACACATCCCGATCCCAGGTCCGTACAGCAAGCGTCTGGCAGGTTCGCGAACCGCTACATCGACGCTCGGTTGCGAGGTGGCGCAACTATGAGAAAAAGCTGGAAGGCGCGACCGCCATGCTGCGGTCAGCCGGTCTTATCGACCGTTAGAAAGGCTCGCGCCTGAACCAGGCAGCGCTCCGCTCAATCCCCGATCGAATGCAGCACGCCGCCGCGTTCGTGGAGCCAGGCGCGGGCTTCCTGCCAGTTCGGGTAGCACCTCTCGACCTGTTTCCAGAACCGGGTCGAGTGGTTCATCTCCTTGATGTGCGCGACCTCGTGGGCGGCGACATAGTCGAGTGCGAAGGGTGGCGCGCAGACGAGGCGCCAGGAGAAGTTCAGCCGGCGTTCGGACGAGCAGGAGCCCCAGCGCGAGCGCATGTCCTTGATCGAGATCGACCGCGGCGTGACGTTGAGCGTGGCGGCGTGAACGGCGACCCGTTCGGCGAAGTCCACGCGGGCTGCGGCGCGCAGGAAACCGAGCGTTTTATCTGCAAAATTTTCCCGCGGACCCGGGATCAAGATTACGGGAGTGGGGCCCAGGTTGCGGTCGATTCTGACGGTACGTCCCGTCTCGGCATGGCGCAGGCGATGGATCACGCCACGCAAGGGAATGTAGGCGCCGGGCTTGAACGATACCGGCGGTGGTAAGGCGCCCAGACGCTCGGCTATCCAGTCCACCCGTTCCGTTGCAAAGCCGATTGCATCGAGGGCGTAACGGGGCGATGGCGCGGTCGCAATGGCCTCTCTTGCCGTTGGGTCAATGCGGACGGAAACACGCCGTGCGCGCTTGTCGATATGAACCCGCACAGGCACCGAAGTGCCTGATTTCGCAAGCAAAAATACGCGGTGATGCGATTCCGAGGCGAGCATGCTAAGGCGTAGCCTTCCGTGCTCGCGGACGCAACACGACCCAACTGTAGGGGGATTTCCCGATGAAGCTGAAGCTTGCTTGCGCTAGCTTGCTGGTGCTGGCCGCCTGCGGCCCGAGCCGGGAGACGCTGGACGTCCTGCAGAGCATGCAGATCCTGCAGAACGACCC
>Ga0208492_1001581_pt1 | contig 13570 bp, 14 predicted proteins | sample Subbioar_CSW14AB_FD_184820 | JGI IMG/M metagenome (GOLD analysis project Ga0208492, IMG submission 184820) | Serpentinite rock and fluid subsurface biosphere microbial communities from McLaughlin Reserve, California, USA - CR12Mar_CSW14AB (SPAdes) | ecosystem: Environmental > Terrestrial > Deep... | reverse complement strand
CGAGTATAGATCGGCCCATTGCCGCCACGACAGGCTGTCCGCGCCGAGGTTTCCACACCGCGACGCATTGGCTACCATGCGCCGGTTCCCGTAGCGCGCGTCAGGAAATAACATGGATTCATCCGGCTCCGGCAGCCTGACCCTCTCTCCCGTCTCCGACAAGCAGACCCTCAACGATTTCGTGAATGTGCCCTGGACGGTGTTCGCCTCCGATCCCCAGTGGGTGCCGCCCCTGAAACTCGAACGCAAGGACGCCCTCGCGGCCAGACATCCGGTCTTCAAGCATCTCGAGTGGCAGGGTTTCGTCGCCTATCGCGATGGCCGACCTGTGGGCCGCATCTCGAGTCAGGTCGACAGACTGCATCTCGAGCGCTATCAGGACGCCACCGGCTTCTTCGGCTTTCTCGATGCACTCGATGACGCGGAAGTATTCGACGCGCTGTTCAAACATGCGGAAGACTGGCTGCGCGGTCGCGGCATGCAACGCGCACGCGGCCCGTTCAGCCTCAACATCAATCAGGAAGTGGGCCTGCTGGTGGAAGGCTTCGAGACCCCGCCCTATTTCATGATGGGCCATGCGCGGCCCTACTACGGCGTGCATGTCGAACGCCAGGGCTATGCCAAGGCGGTCGATCTGTTCGCCTATCTCATCAGTTCGCACTTCCAACCACCACCGGTGATGGCGTCGCTGTTCGCGCGGCTGCGACGTCGGGTTCATATCCGGGCGCTGGATCCCAAGCGCAAGGATGCCGATCTCGACGTGGTCTGCGACATCTTCAACGACGCCTGGGCCGAGAACTGGGGCTTCGTGCCCTTCACCCACGATGAATTCCGCACCATCGGTCACGAGATGCTGATGCTGATCCCGCCGAACTTCATCCAGATTGCGGAAATGGACGGCGAGGCGGTGGCCTTCATCGTGCTGCTGCCGAACATCAACGAGGCGATTGCGGATCTGAACGGCGAATTGTTCCCGTTCGGCTGGGCCAAACTCATCAAGCGACTCAAGTTCGGGTATCCGGGCACCGCGCGCATTCCCCTCATGGGCGTGCGGCGCAAATTCCATCACACGCGCTTTGGACCGGGACTGGCACTGTCGGTGGTCGAGGCGCTGCGCGAGCCCGGCAAGGCGAAAGGCATCAAGGAAGTCGAGATGTCGTGGATACTGGAGAGCAATGAGGCGATGAAGAACATCATCGACATCCTCGGTGGGCGCCAGTCGAAGCGCTACCGCGTCTACGAGAAGACCCTCGGGTGAGCCTGGGCGAGCGCAACGATTCGCAGTCGTGGTTGCCGCGCGCCGGTGCCCGCGACCCGACGCTGCCATGGCCGGCCATCGTGCTGGCGGGCGAACGCCCGGGCGGCAACGCGCTGGCGCGTGCCCATCAATTGCCGGCCAGTGTGCTGGTGCCGGTCGCCGGCAAGCCTTGTCTCGCGCGTGTCATCGCCACACTGCGGGCCTGTCACAGCATCGACGGCGGCCTGCTGGTCGGCCCGGCGGCCGACATCGTGCAGGACAACGACATCCTGCGTGAGCTGCTCGCGATCGGCGATTTCCGTTGGCTCGAACCGCTGCGCGGACCATCGGCCAGCGCGCTGCGCGCCGCCGCGGCCCTGCGCCATTATCCGGTACTGCTGACGACCGGCGATCACGCCCTGCTGGAAGCAGGCGTGGTGGACCGCTTCTGCGCCGCGGCAGCGGCCAGCAATGCCGATTTCGTGGTCGGGCTGGTGCCCCATGGGCTGGTCAAGGGTCGTTTCCCCGACTCCAGACGCACCGTGCTGCGCTTTCGCGACGGCGCCTGGTGCGGCTCCAATCTGTTTCTGTTGCGCACTCATGCCGGGCGCCACGCACTTGAGCTATGGCAAGCATTGGAAGCCGATCGTAAGCGACCATGGCGCATGGCGAGCCGCCTCGGCGTGGGTTTCCTGCTGCGGTATCTCGGGGCTGGCTTGAGTCTGTCCGACGCGCTCGCGATCTTGTCGGCACGCGCCGGGTGTCGTATCGCCCATGTGGTGGTGGAAAGCGCGCGGGCCGCGGTCGATGTCGATTCGAGCGCCGATCTCGCGCTCGCCGAAGAGGTGCTCTGCAATGAATGACAATGTCGCGCCGGGCGCGCATCGCAAGACCTGGCACCGTGCGCTGGTGCATCGCCTGGGCAAGGCCTTCCTGCGCTCGGTGACGGATTTCCAGGGCCGTCATTCGCTGATTCCGGCAACACCCGTGTTGCCGAATGAGACCTTTGACTGGATGCCGCGCCTCGCCGCCGGCACCGACGCCATCCGCCGCGAATTCGACGCGGTATGGCAGCACCCGGAGGACATCCCGTCCTTTCACCAGATCGCGCCCGACCAGGCACGTATCTCCAAAGGCACCCACTGGAAGACCTACGCGCTCTACATCTTCGGCCAACCGGTCGCCGACAACTGCCGCGCCTGCCCCGACACCGCGGCCCTGCTCGCCGGCATTCCCGGCCTGCTCAACGCGTGGTTCTCGATCCTCGCCCCGGGCTATCACATTCCGCCGCACAAGGGCCCGACCCGCGCACTGGTGCGCTGCCACCTCGGCCTGCGCGTGCCCGCCGATTACAAGAACTGCTGGATACGGGTCGATCGCGAAATCCTCAACTGGCGCGAAGGTGAGTTGATGCTGTTCGACGATACCTATGAGCACGAAGTGCGCAACGACACCAACGAGTTCCGTGCGGTGCTGTTCATCGACATCGACCGGCCGATGGACGGCGTCGGCACCTGGTTCAATGCCTTCGTCCTGCGCCTCATGCAGGCCACCCACTACGTCAAGGATCCGCTGCGCAATCTGGCTGAATGGAATCGGCGCGTGGCGGCCAAGCGCGGCGCACCCTGATCAGCATTCGGGTCGAACACCCGGGCCATTCGTGCTAGAGTCGCGCCGCCTCGGCGAGGCCGTCGAAACTTGGAATACCAGTTCAATGAAAGCGATTATCCTGAGCGCGGGTCAGGGCCGGCGGCTGTTGCCGCTGACCGCCGACAAACCCAAATCGGCTTTGCCCGTGCTCGATCGCTCGGTGCTCGAGTGGCAGCTGCACGAAATCGCCCAATGCGACATCGACGAGGTGGTGGTGGTGACGGGCTTTGCCGCCGACATCATTGACGACATCGTCGCGCGTCAGACCTACGTGCCGACCCGCACGCTCTACAACCCCTTCTTCGCGCAGTGCGACAACCTCGGCACCTGCTGGGTGGCCAAGCCTGAAATGCAGGGCGATTTCATTGTCATCAATGGCGACACCCTGTTCGAGGCCGCCATCCTGCGGCGCCTGCTGGCCAATGACGTCGGCGCGGCCGTGACCCTGGTCACCGACAGCAAGCCCGGTTATGACGACGACGACATGAAGGTCATCGTCAGCGATGGTCGCCTGCGGCGCGTCGGCAAGCAGCTCGACCGCGCCAACGTGACCGGCGAATCCATCGGCATGATGGCATTCCGCCGCGAAGGCCCGGCGCGCTTCGCCGCGCAACTCGATTACATGATGCGCCACGGCACAGGCTTGAAGCAGTGGTATCTGGCGGCGGTCGATCAGCTGGCCGATCAGGATCTAGTCGCGACCTGCCCCATCGACGGTCTGTCGTGGTGCGAAATCGACGACCGCGCCGATCTCGAACGCGCCGCCAAGGTCATCGCAACCTGGTATCCGGCGCGCGGCGCGTCGGCCGGCGGCTGAGCTTGAGACGATGAACGCGACTGGCATCAAATTCGGCTACCCGGCATCCCTGGTTGCCGAATACGCGCATTGGGTGGTGCTGCTGCGCCCGCAACAGGTCACGCTCGGCGCGCTGGTGCTGGTGTGCAAGGAAGAGGTGACGAGTTTCGGTGCGTTGTCAGCCGCGGCGGGCGCGGAACTGGTGGCGGTCAGCCGGGACATCGAACACAGCCTGGCCGCGGCCTTCAGTCACGACAAGATCAACTATCTCATGTTGATGATGATAGACCCGGATGTGCACTTCCATGTGCTGCCGCGTTATGCCGCGCCGCGCGATTTCGCCGGCCAGGCGTTTACCGATGCTGCCTGGCCCGGCCCCCCGCAGCTGGCGCAGATCAACGCCACCGACAGCGAGACCCAGGCGCGCATACGTGCGGCGCTGACGGATGTCTGGCCCGCGCGCGCGGGCTGAGCCACGTCATTTGCGGTTGGGATGGGGTGCGGTGATGACCTTGACCCGCCCGTGGGTGCCCGCCTCGAAGGTCTTGCGGTCGAGGGAATAGCGGATGCTCTCGCTGCTGATCGATTCCTGACCTTTCACTATCATCGCCGCGCCCTCGAGACGCATGAGCTTGGCGCGCGGATCGAAATCGAGATGCTGACTGCGGCCTTCGAGCGGCTGCGCCTGGTCGTCACCGGTGACGATGATGCGCGCCGGATTGCCGTCGACCACCACCCGCGCGGGATCGCCGAGATTGCCTTCGACGCGTGCGGTGTCGGCGTGGATACGCCAATGGGAACCACGCAGCTGCAGGTCGCCACGGATGAACATGACGTCGCCTTTGTCCGACTCCCACGCTTCCTGGGCACGCGCGATGATGGTGTCCTGCAGCTCGTTCAGCGGCTTGTCTTCAGCGGCCAGCGCGCAGGACACGGGCAGCACGAACCACAGCAGTGCGATGACGCCTTGCGCGCCCCGCCCGCGCTGCCCATGATACCGGCTGCCGCCGACCCAGACGCCATCCATACTCGTTGACCTGACCATCGTGGTGCTCGATCGCTACCTGTTACGTGAAATCGGCGCGAGCTTCGCGGCGGTTGCGGCTGCCCTGACCGTGGTGTTCCTGGCCTACAGCCTGACCCGCTTTCTGACCGATGCCGCCGGCGGTCTGCTGCGCGCCGACGAAGTCGCGTTGCTGACGCTGTACAAATCGATCATCGCGCTGGAAGTGCTGCTGCCGCTGGCGCTCTATTTCGGCCTCATCGTCGGCTTTAGCCGCCTCAACAGCCACGCTGAACTGACTGCCATGCAGGCCTGCGGCTATGGTCGCCGCCGTCTGCAGCGGCCGCTCTTCGTGTGCAGCCTGCTGCTCGCCACCATGATCGGCGCGTTTTCCTTCACCGTCCGGCCGTGGGCCTACTCTGCGATGTTCGAACTCAAGGCGCAAGCCGACGCCTCCTCGGAACTCGATCGCATCAAGGCCCATCGCTTCTACCTCTACGACGCCAACAACCGCGCGGTTTATGTCGAGCACATCAGCCGTGACGGGCGCGCCTTGAGCGGCGTCTTCATCCGCGAACGGCGCGGTGACGGCATCGTGGTGATGTCGGCGCCGAGCGGCACCCTGCACCCTTTCGCAACGCCGGACCGCCATCGATTGACGCTATCCGACGCCAGCATCTACAAAAATGTCGCCGGCGGCTCGGACTTCTACGGCAACTTCGCCAAGCTGACACTCTCGATCAAGGCGGCACGCGCGCTGTCCCGCGAATACCGCACCAAGTCCGAGCCGACCGCCGCCCTGCTGCTGTCCAGCCATCCGGACGACCGCGCCGAACTGCAATGGCGTTTGTCGACCGCGCTTTCGACCATGCTGCTGGCCCTGGTCGCGCTCGGGCTGGCCGAAACGCGTCCGCGCCAGTCGCGCTTCACGCGCCTGCCCATCGCCATCGGTGTGTACGCGGTGTATTACAACCTGCTCGGCATCAGCCGCACCTGGGTCGAGCATCAGTGGGCGCCGAGTATCTGGTGGGTGCCGGCGCTGCTCGCCGCGGCCCTGCTCGTGATCTGGAACGCCAATCCATTCTCACGCAGCGCATGAACACTCACGCCCGCCATCAGCCTCGGTCTGACCGACGCCATCCCTTACACTCCGCGCCATGACGCTCATCGATCGCTACATCGCGCTCAATTTTCTGAAAGCCGCCTTCGCGGTGCTGGCCCTGTTGCTGGTCCTGTTCAGCTTTCTGGCCCTGACCGATGAACTCGACGACGTCGGCGAGGGCAGCTTCACCACCGTCGATGCCATCGCGGTGGTGATCCTGACCTTGCCGACCCGCATCATCGATCTGCTGCCGGTGACCGCCCTGCTCGCCTCGGTGCTGGGACTGGGCGCTCTCGCCAATCACAGCGAACTGCTGGCCTTGCGTGCGGCCGGCATGTCGCCGTGGCGCATCGCGCGCGGGCTGCTGATATTGACCAGTGTGGTAGTGGTGACGGCCATGATCGGCCGCGCGACGCTGATTCCCCTGGTCGAACGTCAGGCGCAGGAATACCGATCAAAGACCTTGCCACAGACTGCCCTCGGCGGCGCCGAGTTCTGGAGTCGACACGAGAACCGTTTCATCCGCGTGGGCGGCGTCGACTTCGGGCGCATCCCGCGCGATATCGAAATCTATGAACTCGGCGTGCGCGGTCGCCTGCAACGCTTGCTGCAGGCCCACAAGGCGGACATCGTCGACGATCGCAAATGGGTGCTGCACGACGTCGAGGAACGCGTGCTGGGCGAGGATTCGGTGGAACACAAGCGCATGAGCACCCTGACCTGGCAGAGCTTTCTGACGCCGGAGCAGATGGCCACCTTGATCGCGCCGGCGCATGCGCTGTCGGTGTTCGATCTCTATGCCTACATCCACGAGATGGAAGGCTCGGGCATCGACACCCGTCAATACCAGGCGATCTTGTGGCAGCAGTTGTCGCTGCCGACCGCGCTGTTCGCCATGACGCTGCTCGGCCTGCCTTTCGTGCTGGCCAGCATGCAGAGTCGTACTCCAGGGTTCCGCGTGCTGCTGGGTGGCGCGGCGGGTATCGCCTTCTATCTGTTCGACCAGATCACCAGCCACCTCTCGACGCTGCTCGATCTGCCGCCGGCACCAACCGCAATGGCGCCGTCGGCGATATTGCTATTGCTGGCGATCATCGGCATCAGCCGCACCACCTGAGTTCCCGGGAGGAGTGGGTCAACGCGTAGCGGGCAGGCGACGCCGCGCCCGAGCAGCGCAGCAGTTGCATCAAAGCTTTCTCAGGCCAGAGCCACCGGTACCGACCAGCTGTCGCGGGTGTGCAGACGCATGGCGCCGTCGCTGTCCTCGCATTTGAGCTGACAATCGACCTGCCACTGCGCGCCGGCGCGCGTGATCTGCAAGACGCGGTAGGAAGCGGGATTGCTGAGCACGGTGCTGGAAGCCGGCGCCAGGACCATCACCCGCGTGCGGCCGTCGAGCACGTGTATGGCGTTGTGATGCAGATGGCCGTGCAGCACCAGTTCAACCTGGTGGCGACGGAGCAGCGCGGTGAGTTCGGCGGCGTCGGCCAGATTCTTGCGGGCCGGTGCCTGCTCCGGCAATGGCGCATGATGCAGCATCACGCAACGGAAACGCCCAGCACTTTCGCCCAGCAGCTTGTCCAGGCGCGCAAGCTGTGCCGCGCCGAGACGCCCGCCGGCCGACCACCATGCCATGGGTTCGGCCGAGGACAGCGCAATGATTGACACTTCGCCCTGCTGCACCAGACGCGGGAACGGCGCGGCTTCGATGCCGTGCAGATAGACGGGCCATTGCTGCTCGATACCGAGTGCGGTATCGGCGCGATAACAGTCGTGATTGCCCGGCACCAGCACCACCGGCTGCGTCGCCGCCAAGGTCTCCAGCCAGGCGCGGGCCTGTTCCAGTTCCGAGGGCAGACCGATGTGCACCAGGTCGCCCGTCACCAGGGCCAGGTCGGCGCCCTCGCCGCACGCGGCGCGGGTCACGCGGGCGAGCGTGGCGGCGCTCAGGTGATGGCGGCGTTTGGCCCACCATGACAAAAAGCCCAGGCAACGCTTGCCGCGCAGCGTCCACGGTGCGATATCGCCGAGCGAACTCAGGTGCGGGTCGGTCAGATGCAGCAGACGAACGCTCACAACCCTTTACCGCGGATCTCTGAAATTTCTATAATTCAAGGATTTACTCAACGATCGTCGAGAGGCGCAGTATATCCCATGGTCAGCATTGCCTGCATACTCGGAGACCACCCGCTGCGCCTATGGGGTTTGAGCTCGCGCGAGCGCCTCGAACGTCAGTTGCGCGCCGCCGGCTTCACTGACATCACCACTGATCCTCACGTCGCGAGCCAGGCCGCTCAGGTGGTGATCGTGCGGGCGGCGTATTTGTTCGAACAGCGCACCATCACCGCCCTCGCCCGCCAGCAGGACGCCCTGCTCGAGTGTCCCGGCGACCAGGGTCTGGCCGGCGCTTCCTGCAGTGGCGCGCGTGCGCTGGAATTTGCCGCGGCCCTGAGCACGGGCGATGCACCGCGCCCGATTGGCGCGCGGGTCGTGCGTCCGAGTGAGCTCGAGCAATACGACGACAAGCTGCGCCGTGTCGAACCGCCACTGCTGGAGCCGATGCGCGAAGACCAGCGCGACGCGCTTGAAAGCCTGCTTTACGGCAACGCCTACAAGGGCATCACCGATCTCGTCACAAAATGGCTGTGGCCGCGTCCGGCGCGACGCGTGGTCGGCTGGTGCGCCAACTCGGGCATCACGCCCAACATGGTGACATTGGTCGGTCTCGCGCTGGTCCTGGCGGCGACCTGGTTATTTGCCCACGGCGCGTTCGCCAGCGGTCTTTTGTGCGGCTGGGTGATGACTTTTCTCGACACCGTCGATGGCAAGCTCGCGCGCGTCACCGTGCAATCGAGCAGACTCGGCCATTGGCTGGACCATGGCATGGACATCGTCCATCCGCCGTTCTGGTATGTGTGCTGGGGCGTGGGCCTCGGCGCCAGCATCACGCCCGAACTGGAACACACCATGGTGCTGTTGATCGTCGGTGGCTACATCGGAGGGCGCGCGCTGGAAGCCTTGTTCCATACGCTCGGCACCTGCAGCATGTTTGCCTGGCGCCCGTTCGATGCCTATTTCCGCTTGATAACCGCGCGCCGCAATCCCTGCCTCATCATCATGACCGCGGCCATGCTGTTCGGACGCGCGGACTGGGCCTTCTATGGCGTGGCGCTGTGGACCGCCGCCAGCACCGCGGTGATGGCACTGCGTCTGGTCTATGCGGTATTCGAGCGAATGCGCAATGGCCCCTTGCGCTCGTGGTTGAAGGATCCCGCCGCCAGCACGCTGCACGCGCAGGCCTACCGCACCTTTGCGGGCACGCGCGGTGCGTATGGTTGAAGCCGCTGCCCCACCCATCGCGCACACCGATCCACTCCTCACCGCGTTTGTCGCGCATTTCGAGGCGCGCTTCGGTCGCCATCTCGACGCGGTGCTGGCCTATGGTTCCTATCTGCGTGGCAAGCGCGATACGGTGCTCGACTTCTACATCCTGCTCGACAGTTACGCTGCGCTGCCGCGTTTCGCCGGCCTCGCCAATCGCTGGCTGCCACCCAATGTCTATCACGTGACGCTGGGCAGCGGCGAGGCACGTCAGGCCGCCAAGTTCGCGACCGTCACACTCACTCAGTTCGAGCGTTGTATCGGCGAGGATTTCCACTCCTATTTCTGGGCGCGCTTTGCACAACCATTCGTGGTGCTTTATGCACGGAACGAGACCGTGCGCACGCGCGTGTCCGCCGTCGGCCGTGTCGCCGCGCGACGGGTGCTGGAGAACAGCGTCGCGACATCGCCCGAGACTTTCGATAGTGAAACCTTGTGGCGTCACGCCTTCACGCGCAGCTATGGGGCCGAACTGCGCGCTGAGAATCCCGAGGCCGCCGCGCGTTTGTATGCGTTCTACGGCGCGGAACTCGATGCCCATCTCGACGCGCTCGCGACTGAACTCGGTCTGCAGTCCGTCGCGCCCCGGCAATGGCGCCATACGCCATCGGTGCTCGCCGCGACGCGCCTCGAACACGACTGGCGGCGACGCAAACGGCTCGGCAAATGGCTGTCGATCGCGCGGTTGTTGAAGGCGGCCTTCACCTTCAACGATCCGCTCGACTACGTGGTGTGGAAAGTCGCGCGCCATTCGGGTGTGGTTGAAGAACCGACTCCACTGCAGCGCCGACATCCCTTGATCTTCGGCTGGGGCGTGTTGTGGCGCTTGTATCGCCGTGGCGGGTTTCATTGATGATCCGCGCCTGGCTGGACACGCCCGCGCTCAAGCGCGTGCTGCACAACTTCCTGGTGCTGGCGAGCGGACGCGCGGCCAGCGGCGTGCTGAGCTTCACCGCGACCCTGCTCAGCGCCCGTGCATTGGGCCCGGAGGATTTCGGCGTGGTGGCCATGCTCAGCGCCTATGTGCTGGTGGTGCGCGGCTTCGTCAATATCAAACCCTTCGAAGCCATCGTGCGCTACGGCGTGGCGCTGGCCGACGATCACGATATGGACGGTCTCGCACGTTTGCTGCGGGTATCGCTCGTGCTCGACTGCGTGAGCGCGCTGTCCGGTACCCTGCTCGCCATCACCGTCGCCTATGCCGCCGGGCCGCTGCTGGGCTGGTCGGCGAGCACCACCACGGTCGCGATGGGGTTCAGCGTGGTGCTGCTCGGTTCCGGCACGGCGACCGCCAGCGGCTCGCTGCGCATATTCGATCGCTTCGACGCCATCAGTCGCGTGCAGGTCTTGAGCAGTGCGTGGCGTCTGGCCGGCGTGCTGCTGATGACGCACCTCGGCATGGCGAACATCGCCACCATTGCCGCCGTGTGGGCCACCGCCCAGTTCGTGCAGTACGCCGGCATTCTTTATTACGGCGCGCGCGTGGTATTCGCGCGCATCCCCTGGCGACGCCTGCGCGGTCCCCTGGATCTGGCCGCCATGGGCCGCGACCATCCGGGCATCTGGAGCTTTCTCAACGTCGTCTACTGGCAGGCAACGCTGGACCTCGTACCAAAGTCGCTGGGCACCTTGTATGCCGGTGCCCTGCTCGGCCCGCAGGGCGCGGCCATGTTCCGTATCGCACGCGAGTTTTCCAATGTCGTGGCCAAGCCGGCGCTGCTGGTCCGGCAGGCGATTTATCCGGATCTCGCGCGTCTGCGTCATCGTCGCGATCAGGCATTCAATAAAGTCGTGATCAGCATGGCGGCGATGATGGGCATCCCCGCGCTGCTGCTCGCGATCGCTTCGCTGTGGTGGGGCGCGCCGCTCTTGAAGCTCGCGGTCGGCCAGGATTATGTGCCGGCTGCGAATCTGCTGAGCTGGTTGATTGCGGCGGCGACCCTGGAGATGGCGGCGTCGCCCCTGCGTCCGGCCGGTTACGCGCTCGGTTGCGCGAAGGCCATGTTGGGCGTGCAGGTGCTGGCGTCGGTGGTCTTCATCGCCGCTTTCCAGTGGCTGACACCGGCCTTGGGCACCATCGGCCCGGGCATTGCGACCGTGGCGATGTCGCTGGTCAGCCTGACAGGCCTGAGCATGGCGGTGCGACGCGCGCTTGCGTCCTAGAGCCTGCGCGCCTCAGGCGGCGTGCAGTCCGACCCGCAGCTCGCGACACACGCGGTCGAATGCGGCAATGATGGCGTCGATCTGGGCCGGACTGTGGGCGGCGGTCACGCTGCAGCGAATGAGACTGCCGCCGTCGGGCGCCGCCGGCGGCAGGATGAGATTGGTATAGACCCCCGCATTGAACAGCCCCTGCCAGCAGGCAAAGGCGGTTTCCCGTTCGCGGAAGGAAATGCCGACCACCGGACTGACGTGCGGCCCGAGGTCCAGACCCAGGGCCGCCAGCGCTGCATACAGATGATGGGCATTGGCCCATACCCGCTCGCGCAGTTCCGGCCGTGCACTGAGTTGCTGCAGGGCCACCCGCGTCGTCGCAATGACCGAAGGACAAGGCGACGCGGTGAAGATATAGGGACGACTCGCGTAACGGAACAGCGGCAGTTCCGGATGACGGCTGACACAGAAGCCGCCGATGGAACCAAGACTCTTGCTGAACGTGCCGACGATGAAATCGGTGTCGGCCTCGACGCCTTCCTGCTCGACCAGACCGCGGCCATGGGCGCCGTAGAGGCCGAGCGAATGCGCTTCATCGACGAACAGGCAAGCGCCGAACTCACGCTTGACCGCCGCGAACTCGGCCAGCGGCGCGCAGTCACCGCGTATGCTGTAAAGGCCTTCGGCGACGATGAGCGCCGAACTTGCGCGTTCGCCCAGACGCCGCAAGCGACTGGCGAGGCTGTCGGCGTCGTTATGCTTGAAGCGGAAGATGTCGGCGCCGCTCAAGCGGCAACCATCGAACAGGCTGGCGTGCGCTTCTGAATCGAGCAACACCGGGTCGCCGGGTGCGAGCAGTGCCGCGAGCGAGCCGAGGTTGGCGGCATAGCCGGTCGAAAACACCATGGCGTAGGGCGTGTCGAAGAAGGCCGCGAGTTCCGCCTCCAGCAGCAGGTGGTCGCGGTAGGTGCCATTGGCCATGCGCGAACCGGTCGTGCCGGTGCCGCAAGAGGCCAGGGCCGCCTGACCCGCGGCGATCGCGCCCGGGTCGAAGGTCAGGCCGAGATAGTTGTTGGTGCCGGCCATGATGGTGCGGCGACCGTGAATCATGGCCTCGGTGGCACTCAGCACTTCGTCGATGACGACGTCGGTGGGATTCAGCGGCAGCGCGCTCAGGGTGTCGCGGGTGCGCCGCGCGGCATCGAATTTATCCAGCAACCCCATGGAAGTCAGCTCCTTTGGAGTTTCTTGATGACGGCCGCGAGATCCGCAATGGTCTGCACATCGGCCAGCGTCGCTTCGTCTATCGCAAGATCGAAGTGGTCTTCGACTTCGCACAGGTATTCGATGACTTGGATGGATTCCAGACCGAGGTCGCCGACCAGATTGGTGTCCGGCGAGAGGGGCGCGTCGGCATCCAGCGTCTTGCGCAGCAAGCCCATCAGCCGTTCTTCGACCGTCTGCTCAGTAGTCACGTCGTGTATCCAAGGTCATGTATCCCAGCTATTCGCGAAACAAACGCGCAATGCCGGTACGCAATGGCACTTGCGGGACCCAGCCCGTCACGACGCGCAGGCGCGAATTATCGCAGAGCCAGCTAGGCTCCGAAAGCTCGCGCACCTTGCCGGGCGTGAGCATGGGCGCATGGCGAAACAACCGCGACAACTTGAGATTGATGTGAGCGATGAGTGTCAACAAGGTGCGCGGCACGTGCATCTCGAGCACCGGCATGGAGCCGCGCGCGGCAGCAATGATGTCGGCCCAGGCGTAGCCTTGCGGCTGTTCGTCATCCGGCTCGAATATCATGCCGATGCAGGCATCCCGTTGAGCGATGCAGGCCAGTGCGGCACGCCCGAGATCCTCGACATGCAGCAGCGAGAGTCGCTGATCGCGAGGCCCTGGCACCAGCGCGAGGCCGGCACGGATGGCGCGGAACAAGGGCAACATCTCACGATCGCCGGGGCCATAAACGGCCGGCGGCCGGAGGATGGTCCAGCGCAGCGCGGCCGCGCGCAGTACCTGTTCGCCTTCGAATTTGCTGCGGGCGTAGTCCGACAGGTGCGGACGCGTCGCGGCCAGGGAGGAGATCAGCAGGACATGGGGCGGTGTCGGCTGGCGAGCCGCAGCGCGGCAGAGATGACGCAGTCCTTCGATATTGGCCCCGGCGAAGTCCGAGGGTCGCCCGCCCCGCACGGAGCCGGCGCAATAGACGATGGTTTCAATACCCTCGAGCGCCGCTATCAGCGC
>Ga0208492_1001580_pt1 | contig 13571 bp, 10 predicted proteins | sample Subbioar_CSW14AB_FD_184820 | JGI IMG/M metagenome (GOLD analysis project Ga0208492, IMG submission 184820) | Serpentinite rock and fluid subsurface biosphere microbial communities from McLaughlin Reserve, California, USA - CR12Mar_CSW14AB (SPAdes) | ecosystem: Environmental > Terrestrial > Deep... | reverse complement strand
CGGCGCGCGCACCGCCAGCCGATGACGGGCATAGGCGCGGAATGGACAGGCGGCCTGGGCCGCCAGCACGCCGGCGCCACCGCGCAAGGCCTGCGCGGGCGGCGGACCGTAATGATCTTCAACCTGTTCGAGACGCGGTGGAGGCTGGCGCCAGCGCGCCGGCACGAAGCGCGTCGGCGGCACCACGGCCTGGCCGGCCAATGCCGGCAGCAGCGGGCTCGGGCTGTAGATGAGTTCCCCATCGCCGGCGCGAAAACTCGCAACCCGCGTGCCCGGCCCGGCCGCGAGGGCGGCGATCAGATGCCGGGCGCGCGCCAGCTCGCGGCCGGCATCGGCACCCGGCATGCCGGCCGCACGCTGCATGGCCAGCGGGATGCATGGCGACGGCCGCGCGGCATTGACGAAGGCCGAGGACTCGCAGCCCGCCAGCCACAGCGCGGTCGGCGCGATGAGTGCGGCCTCGAGCGGCGCAACGATGAACACCCCACGCTCGGCCGCCGCGCTGCGCGGCGCGCTCTCATGCAGCAGGCGTCTCAAGCGGGCAAGGGCTTCGGCGGCGCTATGGGCCGGCAATACGCCATCCAGGCGCTGCAGGCGATCGCAGACTTCGCCCCAGTCCCGTTGCAGACGCAGGGCGTCGACACTCAGGGGCGCCTCGCCCGGCCAGCCGGCGAGCGCCAGTGCGCGCTCGAAATATTCCAACCAGCGCACCAGCGGCTGGCGACGCGGACGGCCGCTTTGCAGGGCCTGCAGTTGTTCGAGCAGGCCGAGCAGTTGCGGACAGGCCTGGGCCGGCAAGCGCAATTGCTCGCGAATCACGCTGAAAGGCAGTTCGTAGCGATTGAGTGCGCGCAGCGCCGCATCGGCCCGCGCCCGCGCGCCGCGTTCGACCACCGCGCCACCGATGTTGGGGCTGCGCAGCAAGGTACTGAGCGCGTCCCAGCGGGTGAGCTGCCCGAACTCAAGCAAGGCCAGCGCGGTCGCGATGCGCGGATCGCGGCTCAAGGGCGTACGCGCGGTGAGGTGTACGGCATCGAGCGCGCCGAACACGTCACGCACACAGCGCAGCACGAGATCCTGATCCTCACGCAGACTGTCGATGGCCACCACCACGCGGCCGCCATGCGCGGCTTCTTCGGCTTCTGCCCAGGTCAGGGCGGCATAGAGCTCCTGTTCGCGATCGGCAAAGGCGCGCGCGATGAAACGCGTGGCATCGGCCTGCGCCGGGCCTGGCGCGCGCGGCAGCAGGCGTGCGATTGCCGGCGGCGGCGCGAGAAAGCCATGGGCCAGCATGCCCGTCGCGAGCGGCTCCCCACCCCCCGACAGCAGGCGCGCGTGATCGGTCACGCGCAACTCGCGGCAGCGTTCGAGGTAATGCGCGCTCCAGCGTTGAAAGGCGGCGACGTCGTCGTTGATCAGGGCCGGCGGCGGCGGCCAGTCGAGGTGCCAGGCATGCAGTCCGCGCCAGGCTTCACGTGCCGCGAGTGCAGCGGCCTCGGGCGCGTCGATGGCGAGCACTTCGTCGTCTTCCACTACCGCCGCCCACAGTGCGAGTTCCTGTTCGGGTGACAAGAGGAAGTCGACCGCGGGGCCTCGTCCGGCGAGCTGGCTGTGCTCGAAGCGCTGGGCCAGCAGCGCGGGCAAGGTGCGCACCGTCGGTGGTCGCCAGGCCGGCGCGCCGGCCGCGCGCGCGTGCAGGTCGAGCGCCGCGTTCAACACCCGCAGCGCCATGCCATCGGCCACCACGATGCGGGCAGCGGGCGCGGCGAGCGCGTCAAAGGACTGTAGATGAAAATCCAAGATGAACTTCAATCAGCAATGGCGGTTATTGGCATCCGGTGTCGTGGAGGGTCATGGCGAGTGCGCTGCTATACTCCGGACCGCTGTCCACGAGTGTCGTGCATGCGTCGCATCCTAGTGTCCATCTGTCTGTGCTGCCTGTCGATTGCGCCGGTCGCGGCGCGCATGTATCAATGGCAGAACCCCGCGACCGGCACCACCCAGTTGTCCGGCACGCCGCCCGCCTGGTATCGCGGCTCGGAACGCGGTCCGCGCGTGTTCGTGTTCGAGAACAATCAACTGGTCGACGATACCGGCATCGGAGTGTCCGACGCCCAGCGCGAAGCGCTGCGCGCCGAGGCCTTCGGCGCCGCGGAGTTCACCGACCACGACAAGCATGGCGCGCCGGACTTGGACGCACCGCGCGCGGCCATCGTCACACCCGTCGCGCCGCCCGCGCCCGCCGCCGTCGCGCCGCAAGCGCCGGCGACGAACGTCGATGCCTCCACCGCCGGCAAGGCGGCGGCGCTCAAGGCGCTGATCGACGCCTGGGATCAACACCAGCTCGACCAGGCCCGCTCCTTGCTGGAAATGCTGCCGGCCGGCGGCACCACGGCGCCCGCCACGCCTTGAGTGCGCTCAGTCGTTGTGCCTGAACAGGCTCGCGACCGCATCCCAGAAACCGACCTTGGCTTCGGTCGCGATATCGCGCATTTCCTTGAGGTTCTGATTGGCGGGGTCCACCTGCAGGCCGAGCGCGATGTAGCTGCGCGCCTGCTCGAAGCGATCGTCGGCGATGGCCTGCTCGGCCAGCATCGCAAAGCGCGTGGCGATGGTCTGCATGCCGGCCCGCGCGTCGATATTGTTCGGGTCGAACTGCAGCATGCGCGAGAAGTAGTAATAGGCGTTGTCGCGCGGCGGCTCGGTCAGACGCAGATCGTCGAGACTGTGCCGGCCTAACCAGAGCAAGGCCTGCGCAACCTGCTCGGGCGCAGTGCCGGCCGGCACCGCGAGTTCGGTCGGCGCGCGCACCTCGAGCGTGGCGCTCATCACCGGCCGCGATTTCGGCGGCGGTTCGAGGCGACGCTCGATGGTCAGCAACACGCCCCAGCCGATGCCACATAGGACCAGCAGACTCAGCAACACCCATTGCAAGGGGCGCAGGCGAGGTCGCGGCGGCGCGCCGAGGACCGTGGTCTGAGTGCCGGTCAGACCTTCGGCGGAACGTTCGCCGGTGATGTTGTAATCCGGGCTCGCGGTCATCTCGGCCTTGGATTTGACCAATCCGGCGCGGCGCATCTGGGCGATGAAATGGATCAGGCTCTCGGCGTCGCGAAAGCGATCCTTGCGCGGCTTGGCCATCATGAGGTTGAGCAGTTCCTGGTACTGCTCGAGACCACTCGGCAGTTTCGGCACCGGTGCCCGCTTGTGCATGAGAATGACGTCGATGACCGAATCGGCGACATAGGCGCGGGCGCCGGTCAGCATCTCGTGGAGGATGACGCCCAGCGAATAGATGTCGGCGCGCCCGTCGATGGGGCCCGACTCGGACTGCTCCGGCGCCATGTAGTTGGGGCTGCCGACGAACATGCCGGTCGAGGTCAGATCCGAATCGCTGGAGAGCCGCTTGGCGATGCCGAAATCACTCAGCAGCGGCGTGCCATCGCGGCGGAACAGGATGTTGCCCGGCTTGACGTCGCGATGAACGATGCCGTTCTCGTGGGCCGCGGCGAGGCCGGCCGCGACCTTCTCGACGATGTCGATGGCTTCGACCGGCGCGAACACCTGACTCGTCAAGCGGTCCTTGAGATCGCCGCCCTCGACGTATTCCATCGAGATGAAAATCTGATCACCGGCCTGGCCGATGTCATAGATGGTGATGATGTGCGGGTGATTGAGGGAGGCGATGATGCGCCCCTCGTTGAGGAAGCGCTCGACCGTTTCGGGCGCGATGCCGGTGCTGGTGTCGAGGATCTTGAGCACGACCTGGCGTCCCAGGGAGCGCTGCTCGGCGAGGAAGACGGTGGCCATGCCACCCTGGCCGATGAGGCGCTTGATCTCGTAGCCCGGGATCTCCATCGGCGGATTATAGACCGGGCTATGACCGAAATAGGCGAGACGCCGGCGGGCGCGGTCCAGGGTGCCTTTTGGCTGGCCCTCGGGTTACAGTAGGGACGCTTTTGATAACCACACGAATAATCCCATGCCCCAGTCCAAGAATGCCGCCAAGGCTGCCCGTCCCCGTTCGCGCAAGCTCATAGAGGACATGCTCCAGGAGCGCCAGCAGATGCTGGTGTTGCTGTGGGAACTGTCCAAGCTCGATCTGCGCCACCCCGATGACTCGACCCGCGGAACGCTGGAGGATTTCCAGGAGATCCTGGTCGACTACATCGCCGCCGCGCACTTCGGACTCTACCAGCGCATTGCCGAAGGCAACGAACGTCGGCAGGCCGTGCTCGACATCGCGCGCGAGATATATCCGCGCATCGCCCGCTCGACCGACATCGCTGTCGAGTTCACCGAGAAATACGACAGCCCCGACGCCGACGCCGTCACCAGCAAACTGGCCGACGACCTCTCGCTGCTCGCCGAGGAACTGACCTCGCGCATCGAACTCGAGGACAGGCTGATTCTGGCCATGGTGGGCGGCGACTTCCCGATCCCCAAGGCGCCGAGCGCGGCCTAGACGTTCAGGAGCGGGTTGGTTGCCACCCGCCTGACGATATCGATCCGATCTCCGCAGGTGCGAATTCATTTGCACATGCGCGGCGTGCAGAGCGCCGAACCCCGCCTTTCGATGCGCGCATGGATACGCCCCTAGGTATCCTTGGCCACCTTGAGCTTGGCGCGAATGAAATCCTTGTGCGAGAGGTGCAGCAGATCCGCCAGCCGGCGGATGTAGTACTCCTCATAGTGGTCGACACGGCCATCGGCCTCGGCCACGCGCCACAGCATCTCCAGTAATTCCATCTTCTGCTCGCGACTCAAGCGTTCGTTGACGGTGCTGGTGAAGTCGTAGAACGACACCGATGCATCGACCGCTTCGGCGGCGGTCGCGACCAGGGTGTCGAGATCCTGCTCCTCGAGTTCACAGAACCGCGCAATGGCGGCGAGCACGGTACGCCGTTCCGCCTCATCGACCGCATGGTCGGCGCGCGCCACTTCAAGCAACAGCGCGGTGACGGCGAGGGGCATGGGATCGATGCTGGGCGTGCCGGCTTTGAGGCGCGTGAGACCTTCATCGAGCAAGGCTTTCAAACTGCGAAGCATGGTATGGACACGGACTATGGGCAGAGGCCGCCATGGTAGCGCGCTCCAGTGCGTCGCCGGTAGGCGAAAAGCGCACAGCCCTATAGCATGACCGTCATGCCGCGCATCCACGTCGATATCGAACTTTCCGCCGGCGGCGAATGCGTGCTGCCGAGCACCGCCGCCCATCACGTGCGCGACGTGCTGCGTCTGGAACGCGACGCCGAACTGGTGTTGTTCAACGGCCGCGGCGGCGAGTTCGAAGCGCAGTTGACGGCGGTCTCGCGCGGCGAAGTGCGCGCCATGCTGGGCGCGTGGCGCACCGGCATCGAGGAATCGCCGCTGGTCGTCACCCTGGTGCAATCGATTTCGCGCGGTGAGCGCATGGATTACACCATTCAGAAGGCGGTCGAACTCGGCGTGCACCACATCGTGCCCATCACCAGCAGCCGCACCGTGGTGCGTCTGGACAACGCCCGCGAAGAAAAACGTCTCGAACACTGGCGCGGCATCGTGCGTCACGCCGCGGAACAGAGCGGCCGCACCGTGCTGCCGAGCGTGGCGACGGTGCTGAGCCTGGGCGCATGGCTGGCGCAGGCCGCGGCGCTGCGCAGCTATATGCTCGATCCGTTCGCCACCGCCAGCCTCGCCGCGCAACCGATGCCCGCGAGCGAGGTCGCGATCGTGGCGGGGCCGGAAGGTGGCTTCAGCGGCGATGAACGCGCCCAGATGGCACGCGCCGGCGTGGTACCGGTGCGCCTCGGGCCACGTATCCTGCGCACCGAGACCGCTGCCTTGTGCGCGCTGACCATCATGCAGACGCGCTGGGGGGACCTGTCATAGGGACGAATCCATTCGCACATGCATTGCCGTGGTGTGGCGCCGAGTCGGACCTTTGAGTGCCCGAACGAATTTGTATCTACGGGGAATGCGGCCGCCTCATCCTGCCCGCAATCGCTTCCTGACCTGCGCCATCAGACGTCGGCTGACCATCAGGCGCTCCGGCCGTCCTTCGAACACCACCGAGACATTGCCCTCGCCATCGCGCTCGAGACCGCGCACATGGTGCGGAGCGACCAGCGCATTGCGGTGGATGCGCACGAAGTCCTCGGCGAATTCCTCTTCCAGCGCGCGCAGTGAATCCTCAATCAGCAACTGGGTTTGATTCGACACCGCGCTGACATAACCCTGGTCGGCCTGGAAATACAGCACCTCGGCGATCGGCATGAGGCGCAGTGCACCACCCACCACCGCGCTCACATGACGACGACGTCCCATTGCATGGGGTGCCTGTTCGGCCAGCACTTCGCGGCCCAGGCGCAGGGTTTCGGCGCGTTGCAGCGCGTCGCGCAGGCGTTCGCTGCGCACCGGTTTCAACAGGTAGTCGAGCGCGTGGGATTCAAACGCGGCGAGCGCGTGTTCGTCGTAGGCGGTGGTGAAGATGACGATGGGTGGCGCACCCAGGTTGCGCAGATGGCGCGCGACTTCCAGACCGTCCATGCCCGGCATGCGCACGTCGAGCAGCACGACTTCGGGCGCGAGCCGTTCGACCGCCGCCAGGCACGCAAGCCCATCGTCGGCCTCGCCCACCACCTCGCCCATGGCCAGGTCGGCAATCTGGGAAGCGAGTCGCCGGCGCGCCAGCGGTTCGTCATCGACGATGAGTATCTTCACGCCGGGTGGCCACCGTCCAGCGGCACGCGCAGGCGGACCACATAACGTCCATCGACCTGGTCGCTGGCGAGTTCCGCCCTGTCGCCGAAATGCGCGCGCAGGCGCTGGCGCACGTTGTTGAGCGCAATGCGATTGCCGTCGTGGTGATGGGTGGCGCTGTCGGCTTCAAAGGGATTAGACACCGTCACTTCCAGATAGCCGGCATTGCGGCCGGCCGCGATCACGATGGTGCCACCGCCGCGGGTCGGTTCGATGCCGTGATAAATCGCGTTCTCGACAATCGGCTGCAGACTGAGCAGCGGCAGGCGCGCTTCGCCGGGCACCGTCTCCAAGTGCCATTCGACCTTGAGCCGCTCGCCGAGGCGCAGGCGCTCGATGTTGAGATAGCGTTCGACAAAATCGATCTCGGTCGCGAACGGCACCGGCGCGCGCGCGTCGGCCAGACTGGCGCGGAACAGATCGGCCAAGTCCTCCACCGCCCGTTCGGCCAGCGGCGGATCGCTGCGCGTCAGACTGGCGATGGTATTCATGCAATTGAAGAAGAAGTGCGGACGGATGCGCGCCTGCAGGGCTTCGAGGCGCGCGGTGGCCTCCGACGCCATGCGTTGCTTCCAGTGGAACTGCACATAGAAATAACGCAGCACCAGGGCCGCGACGATGGCCGCCACGCACACCGTGCGCCACACCAGATCGCCGTGATGCACATGGATGATGGCGCCGGCCCCCACCACCGGATTGACCACCCACCAGGCGAGCTCCGCCACCGCCCAGGCGACTGCAAGCACCAGCAGGTAACTGGCGACGGCGATGGTGCGTTCCGCACAACCGGCCAGCGGTCGACGCGCGAGACACAGGGCGCCGGCCGAGGACAGGCCCAGCCACTGCGCGTAGATGGAGAGCAACGCCAGTTCGTCGACGAAGGCCGCGCCGAAACCGTGGCGCGCGATGACGATGATGAAGGCCACCAGCTCGCTTGAAATCACCACCACGAACAGCGACTGCACACCGCACAGATCGGGCAGAAACACCGCGTCCCGCTCGAGTTGTGCGTCGCGTGGTTCGCCGTTACGCATGACGGATGACCGATACGACCTGGCGTAACTGACGATGGACGGGCGGAAACTGGACCGACATGGTTGACGCTAGTGTTGACTGCGCCTCGCGCCGCGGTCAATCGGGCCGCCCCGGCCCAAGCCCCGCTTCGAAGTGCTGGGCTATACTGCGCCATCTTTTTCCGCAGACCATCGAACCCAGGCACCCGCCATGTCATCGACTCCCGCACCTGAGAAACCCTGGGGCGGCCGCTTCACCGCGCCGACCAATGCATTCGTCGAGGAATTCACCGCCTCGGTCGGCTTCGACCAACGTCTGGCGCTATGCGATATCCGCGGCTCCATCGCCCATGCGCGCATGTTGTCGGAATGCGGTGTGCTCGCCACCGCGGAATACGATCAGATCGCGGCGGGCCTCACCACCGTGCGGGCCGACATCGAAGCCGGCAACTTCACCTGGTCGGTGAAGCTCGAAGATGTGCACATGAACGTCGAGAGTGCGCTGGTGGCGCGCATCGGCGAAGTCGGCAAGAAGCTGCACACCGCGCGCTCGCGCAACGATCAGGTCGCGACCGACATCCGCCTCTACCTGCGTGAAGAAATAGACGCATTGATTGAACGCCTCGGCCGCCTCATGACGGCCCTGGTCAACCTCGCCGAGCAGGAGGCGGACACCCTGCTGCCGGGCTTCACCCACCTGCAGGCGGCGCAGCCGATCTCCTTCGGTCACCACATGCTGGCCTGGTTCGAGATGCTGCTCCGCGATGCCACGCGGCTTCGCGACTGCCGCGCGCGGGTCAATGTGCTGCCGCTCGGCGCCGGCGCACTGGCCGGCACCACCTTTCCCATCGATCGCGCGCGCACCGCCGAGCTGCTGGGCTTTGAAGCGGTGGCGGAGAACTCACTGGACGCCGTCAGCGATCGCGATTTCGCCATCGAGTTCAGCGCCGCGGCGTCCTTGATCATGGTGCATTACTCGCGCATGTCCGAAGAGCTGGTGCTGTGGAATTCCCAGGCCTTTGGCTTCGTCGACATCGACGATGCCTTCTGCACCGGCTCATCGATGATGCCGCAGAAGAAGAACCCCGACGTGCCGGAACTGGTCCGTGGCAAGTCGGGCCGGGTCATCGGCCATCTGATTTCCCTCATCACCCTCATGAAGGGCCAGCCGCTGGCCTATAACAAGGACAACCAGGAAGACAAGGAACCCTTGTTCGACACCCTCGATACCTTGAACGCCTGCACGCGCGCCTTCGCCGATCTGGTGCCGACCTTGAAGGTCGACCGCCCGCGCATGCGCGCGGCGGCGGCGCGCGGTTACATCGCGGCGACGGATCTGGCCGATCATCTGGTGCGGCTCGGCCGGCCGTTTCGCGACGCCCATGCGGTGGTCGGCGCGGCGGTGGGTCTTGCCGTCGCGCGCGGCTGTGAACTCCATGAGCTGCCCCTGGCCGAATACCAGAAGCTCGATGCCGCGCTCGATGATTCGGTCTATGGTGTGCTGGACATGGATAACTGCCTGGCGGCCCGCGACCACTTCGGTGGCACGGCGCCGAAACAGGTACGCGCGGCCTGCGCGCGGGCCCGCACTCGCATCGCAAAGGTGCTGACCGAGGTCCGCGCCACGGGAGTTGCCGATGAAGGTTCTTAAAGTCCTGCTGCTGGTCGTTCTCGCGCTGGTGGTGCTGGTGGTCGCCGGCGTCGGCATCCTGGTCGCCACCTTCAATCCCAACGACTACAAAGACAAGCTCATCGCGCGGGTCAAGGCCGACACCGGTCGCGATCTGGTGCTCGATGGGCCGCTGGAAATCGGCGTGTGGCCCAAGCTGCGTCTGAGAGCCGGGCCCTTGAAGCTCGGCAATGCCGCCGGCTTTGGCGACGAACCGATGTTGGCGGCCGAGAACATCCAGGTCGCGGTCGCGACCCTGCCCTTGCTCAGCCGACGCATCGAAATGGACACCGTGGTGCTGCACGGCGTGAGCCTGAATCTGGCGCGCAACGAAGCCGGTGTCGGCAACTGGGAAGATCTCGGCGGCGCCGCTCCGGCTGCCGACGGTGCCCGGCCGGCCCAGCCCAAACGGGACGGCCGACAACTCGCCGCGCTGATCCTGGGTGGCGTCGACATCAAGGACGCAAACTTCACCTGGCAGGATGCCGCCAGCGGTCAGAAGATGAGTTTGACCGGACTCACGGCTTCGACCGGCGCGCTCACGTTCGGCAAACCCATCGACCTCAAACTCGTGGCGACCGCCAAGGCCAATCAACCGGCGCTCGATGCCGACATCAATCTCACCGGCACGCTCAATTACAACGTCGACGACAAGCACTATGTACTGACGCCCCTGGTGCTGGTCACGGATCTGCGCGGCGCACAGTTGCCGGGCGGCGCGGCCAGACTGCAACTCGATGCCGGGCTCGATCTCGATTTGAAAGCGCAGACCGCGAAGCTGAGCGGTCTCGAGTTCAAAGGCCTCGATACCCGCGTCAGCGGCGAATTCAGTGCGCGCGATATCGACGCACCGCAGCCGAGCGCGAGCGGCCAGTTGGTCATCAAGGGCGGCGATCTCGCGCAGGTCTTCAACGCCTTCGCGCTGCCGGCCGGCAAGCAACTTGCGGGGGTAGCCGACCGCAGCTTCGATTTCACCACTGCCTTCGATGCCGCCATGGACAGCGGCGAGGTCAAGGTCAGTCAGTTGGAAGGCAAAGTGCTGGGCGCGCAATTGAACGGCGCCTTCACCGCCAGCAAGGCCAATACCGACAAGCCGACCGCCAAGGGCAATCTGCATGCCCATGGCCCGGACCTGCCGGCCCTGATTGCCGTCATCGCGCAGCTGCAGGGCGCCAACGCGGCGACGCAGAAGCAGTTGAGCCAGGCCTTGTCCGGCAGCCGCGACAAGTCCTTCGATGTGAATATCGACCTCGATGTCGACATGGGCGCGGGCCGGGCCGCACTGCCGCGCCTCGACGCCAAACTGCTCGGCAATGTTCTGAACGGCCAAGTGACGGCCAGCAACGCGAGCAGCGACAAGCCCGCAGTGCAGGGCGAGTTCAAGGCCAGCGGCGCGGATTTCCCGGCGCTGCTGGCGGTCGTGGCCGGTCTGCAGGGCAAGGATTCCGCCCTCGCGCCGATGGCGCAGTCGCTGGCCAGGGAAGCCGATAAGAACTTCCGCTTTGAAAGCGGCTTCGACGCGGACCTCGGCAATGGCCGCATAGCCTTGTCGAAACTCGCGGCCGAACTGGCAGGTATCAGCCTGCGTGGCAGCTTGAACGGCGAGGGCATGGATTTCGACAGCAAGCAGGGCAAGCTGAGCGGCACCCTGGTGGTCGAAAGTGCCGATACCGGGCCGCTGCTGCGCGCCGTCGGTCAGGGTGAGATGGCGCAGTCGGTGAAAAGCATCAAGCTCGATACCGGCGTCAAAGGCGGATTGGACGACATGCTCTTCAGTCCGCTGTCGCTGGTGGCGAGAGTCGCGAGTCCCGAGGTGCCGCAGCCGGTCGATCTCGAAATCACCGCCGCTTCCGCCCAGGCCAATCTCAAGGCCGAGACCGCCAGCATCAAGAGCCTCGCCATCACCGGCCTCGGTCTGAATGCCAAGGCCGACATCGAAGCCCGAAACATCATGAGCCAGCCGGTCTACACCGGCACCCTCAACGTGCCGAGGTTCAATCCGCGCAGTCTCTTGAAGACCCTCAACAAGCCCGTGCCCAAAACCGCCGATGCGAAGGCCTTGACCGCGCTCAGCTTGAGCACCCGCTTCGCCGGCGGAGTGGACAACATCAAGCTCGCGGATCTGGTGGTGACGCTGGACGACAGCCATTTGAAAGGCGATATCGATGTCGCGGCGTTCAGCGGGCCGGACATGAGTTTCAAACTCGCGCTCGACAACATCGACGCCGATCGTTACCTGGAGCCGCCGGTCAAGGGTGAGAGCCGGACCGTCGTCACGCCCGATGCGGCGGTAGCCGGCGCCGCCAGTTCGCTGCCGGTCGAAGAACTGCGCACGCTCAAGATCAAGGGCGCGGTGTCAGTCGGGGCTTTGAAGATCTCCGGTGCGAAGATGAAGAACGTGAGCTTCGCCATTGACGCCGCCAAGGGTCTCATCAAACTCGAACCGCTCGCCGCGCAATTGTATGAAGGCAGCTACAAGGGCGGCGTGGTGCTGGACGCGCGCGGCAAGGAAGCCAGACTCGCCCTCAACACCCAGCTCGACAAGGTGCAGATAGCGCCGCTGTTGAAAGACACCGCCGACAACGAAAGCCTGGCGGGCGCGGTCAGCTTCGAGGCCGCCCTCAACGCCGCCGGCGGCGACGGCCCGCACGTCAAACAGACCATGGGCGGCAAAGGTCAGTTCGGCATCGCCAACGGTGTGTTCAGCGGCGTCGATGCGGTCGCCATCCTGCGCGCGGTCGAACAGATCATCGAATGCAAATGCATGGTGGCCGTGCCCAAGGGTGGCCAGACCCAGTTCAAAAGCCTGAATGGCACGCTGGCGGTCAAGAACGGTGTGATACGCAATGAAGACCTCTTGATGAATGGCGAAGGCTTCACCATCAGCGGCCGCGGCATGCTGGTCAATCTCAATGACAATTCCATCAAGTACGACTTGAAGCTGGCGGTCGCCGAACAACGCACCACCACCGCCAGCAATACCTTCAAGCTCGGCGGTTACGAAGTGCCGATCGCCTGCCGTGGCCAGGTCGACAGCCCGTCCTGTCTGCCGGACTTCGGCCACATCCTCGGCGATGTGGCGAAGGACGCCGCCAAGAAGAAGATTGAGAAAGCGGTCGGCAAGAAACTCAAGGGCGTGCTCGACGGCAAGAACGGCGACGCCATCAAGAATCTGCTCAAGTTCTGATCACGCGGCGGCACCACGAGCCGGCGATGACCTACTTCCACCGCGCAGCGCTGCTGCTGACCCTGCTGCTGTGCCCGCTCTGCCGGACAGTGAGCGCCGCCGACACCGAGCGCGCCGAAATCAGCTTCGAAGGGCGCACCTACCAATACACTTTCGTCGCGCGCATGAAGGGCGATGCCCGCGCCGTGCACGCAGTGGTGACCGACTTCGAACACATGAAGCGCATCAATGACGACATCGTCGAAAGCCGCGTCTTGCATCGCTACGAGAACGGCGAGTTGAAACGCCTGCTCAAGCTGCGCCATTGCATTCTCCTGTTCTGCTTCGACATGGATTTCGTCGAGCGCGTGAGTGAATCGCCCGGCCGCATCACCACCACCATGGTGCCGGAGGAAAGCACCTTCTCCGATGGCACGGCGAACTGGCAGATAGAAGCGCTGGAGGATGGCCACACCCGCATCAGTGTCAGCGCGCGCCAGACGCCGCGTTTCTGGATCCCGCCGGTGCTGGGACCGATCGTATTGAAGCGCGTGTTCATGAGCGAAGTGGCCGAGACCTGCGCCAACATCGAACGCATCGTCAATGCGGGCTATCACCGTGGTTGAGGACAGCTTCAGCGCGCGCCTGCTGGACTGGTATGGCCGCCACGGCCGCCACGGGCTGCCATGGCAGAACGATCGCACGCCCTATCGCGTGTGGCTGTCGGAAATCATGCTGCAGCAAACCCAGGTCGGCACCGTCATTCCCTATTTCGAGCGTTTCGTCGTCCACTATCCCGACGTCGCGGCCCTCGCCGCGGCGGCCCAGGATGAAGTGCTGCATTTGTGGTCGGGCCTTGGCTATTACAGTCGCGCACGCAACCTGCATCGCTGCGCGCAACTGGTGATGGAACGCCACGGCGGCGAGTTCCCGCGCGACCTCGAGCAGATGATCGCCCTGCCCGGCATCGGCCGTTCGACCG
>Ga0208492_1001578_pt1 | contig 13594 bp, 15 predicted proteins | sample Subbioar_CSW14AB_FD_184820 | JGI IMG/M metagenome (GOLD analysis project Ga0208492, IMG submission 184820) | Serpentinite rock and fluid subsurface biosphere microbial communities from McLaughlin Reserve, California, USA - CR12Mar_CSW14AB (SPAdes) | ecosystem: Environmental > Terrestrial > Deep... | reverse complement strand
ATTTCTTTTTTCATGACTTAACGGTTTTTGTTTTCACAAAGATACGTCTCGCTACGTAAAACTCATTCGTGTTTGCGGGCATTTCCGCTCATGGCTATTTCATATATACCACTTAATACATATGTTCCCAGCTTGTCTTCGATCAAGGTAGTAGCTAATTTTCCGGAACCTATTTTTTTTCTGAGAGAATCGTATAAAACGGCTTTAATGCCTTCTTTTTTTGTGAACTCGAGGAAACAGGTGTTGCTGTTTTTTAACTGGACCAGTTTACACCAGCCTTCCGGCTCCGGAAAGGAGGCACTTTTATCTTTTTTTTGGGAAAATGAGTAGAAGCAAATAATACTCATTAAAAATAATAAGCTCTTTTTCATGTTTTGTTGAATGGGTTTTGTTTGGCAATAATAACAGTTTAATTTTATTAAACAATGATTAATAGTATTTAGCTGCCTGTTTTTGATCGGAATTCTCCAGACAAAGCAGGGATCCATTTTGCTGCGGCCCATTCATAAAGCACAGTTGTCTGTCGCAAAATGGCAGCGGACCGTAAATCCCGTTTTGTAATTCTTAAACAATCCTTAACTTTAAAGTCTAAATTTTTAAGTTCATATGTCAGCAACACCAGAAGGTCGCCAGATTATTTTCAGCATGGTGAATGTATCCAAGATCCATCCACCGCAAAAACAGGTTTTAAAAGATATTTATATTTCATTTTATTATGGCGCCAAGATCGGCGTTTTGGGTCTCAATGGCTCGGGTAAGTCTTCCCTGCTTCGCATTATGGCGGGTCTGGATAAGGATTATATTGGTGAAATTCATCAGTCGCCAGGCTATTCCGTGGGGATGCTGGAACAGGAGCCTAAGCTTGACGAAAGCAAAACGGTAATTGAAATTGTGCGGGAGGGTGTTCAGAAATATGTAGATATTCTGAAGGAGTATGAAGACGTAAATAACAAATTTGGTGAAGAGGAGATCCTGAATGATCCTGATAAGATGGATAAGCTTATTAACCGCCAGGCACAGTTACAGGAACAAATTGATCAGCACGATCTCTGGAACCTGGACAGCCGCCTTGAGCGTTCGATGGATGCTTTGCGTTGCCCGGAGTCGGATGCGCAGGTAAAAGTACTTTCGGGAGGTGAACGCCGACGTGTAGCCTTATGCCGTCTGTTGCTCCAGGAGCCGGATATTTTATTGCTCGATGAGCCTACCAACCACCTGGATGCAGAAAGTGTTGACTGGCTGGAACAGCATTTGCAGCAATATAAAGGGACTATTATTGCTGTAACTCACGACAGGTATTTCCTGGACAATGTTGCAGGATGGATCCTTGAATTGGACAGGGGAGAGGGCATTCCGTGGAAGGGTAATTACAGCAGCTGGCTGGAACAGAAAGGCGCGCGTTTAAAACAGGAGGAAAAAACGGAAAGCAAACGTCAGAAAACCCTCGCACGTGAGTTAGATTGGATCCGTCAGGGAGTGAAAGGGCGTGGTGTAAAGCAAAAAGCGCGTTTAAACAACTATGAAAAAATGCTGGGCGAGGATGTGAAGAGCAAGGAAGACAACCTGGAGATCTTTATTCCTAACGGTCCAAGGCTTGGTAATGAAGTTATTGAAGCGCACAATGTATCAAAAGCTTTTGGAAACAGGTTATTATACGAAGGCCTCAATTTTAAACTACCTCCCGCGGGTATTGTGGGGATCATTGGGCCGAACGGGGCGGGAAAAACCACTTTGTTCCGCATGATCATGAAAGAAGAGGAACCAACCAGCGGTGAATTCAAGGTAGGACCAACTGTAAAGATCAGTTATGTTGATCAAAATCACAAGGAATTAGATCCTAACAAAACTGTTTACGATGTTATCAGCGGTGGACTTGATAATATTAACCTTGGCGGAAAACCAATGAATTCGCGCGCTTATATCTCACGATTTAATTTTAACGGCAGCGACCAGGGCAAAAAGGTTAGCGTGCTATCGGGAGGAGAAAGAAACCGCCTGCATCTAGCAATGGCGCTGAAGGAAGAAGGGAATGTATTGTTACTGGATGAGCCGACCAATGACCTGGACGTAAATACCCTGCGGGCCCTGGAAGAAGGTCTTGAAAATTTTGCGGGCTGTGCGGTGATTATCAGTCACGACAGGTGGTTCCTGGATCGTGTGTGCACGCATATCCTGGCATTTGAAGGAGATAGCAGCGTATACTGGTTTGAAGGTGGTTACAGCGAGTATGAGGAAAACCGTAAAAAACGTTTGGGTAATGTAGAGCCAAAAAGACCAAGATATAAGAAACTGGCGGTATAGTTCTATCTTTAAATACTAAGAATAAAGAAAAATAATTTATACATTTAGCATTACACTTATAAACTAAATATTATGATCCATTTTAACTGCTCCAAGATTTTAATCCCGGTTGATTTTAGTGAAACGTCTATGCTCGCCATCAGGCACGGTGCTTTTATCGCGCAATTTGCCAAATCGGATCTTTACCTCTTGCATGTGGTAAATGCTCCCTTTATCTCCCAGAACATGTTTTTACCGGTTGTAAACCTGGAGGATAACAGTGGCCTGGAAAAAATGGCCCTGGCAAAACTTGCCGACCTTGCTGCCGATGTTAAAAAGGAATACGGAGTTGACGCCAAAAGTATTATCAAAGTTGGAAATCCGAGTAGTGAGGTAACTAACGTAGCCAGAGAAATAGGAGCTTCCTTAATTGTTATGGGTACACATGGTTATTCACCGATAGAAGAGCTGGTTATTGGCAGTGTCGCTCTAAAAGTGATCACAAAATCTCCTTGTCCTACAATGGCAATGAGCAGCGGGGCAATGCACAAGGGTTATAACAAAATAGTAATGCCGATAGACACTACCGTGAACTCGCGTCAGAAGGTAAATTACACCCTTGAACTGGCGAAAAAATTCGGTGCTTCCGTTTACGCTGTTGGTCTATTGGGAACAAACGAAGAAAATGAACTGCCCGGAATGGAGCTTATTTTAAAACAAATCAAAAAATTAGCGGATGAGCAGCATGTTCCGTTTCAGTCAGAGATCTTGAAAGATCTTAAGAACAGGGCTACAGCAACTGTAAATTACAGTGAGAAGAATAAAGCTGATCTGATAACCATTATGACGGATCAGGACGCTGAGTTGAGCGGATTCTTTTTGGGTCCCTACTCGCAGCAGATCATTCACCTGAGTAAAATACCCGTAATCGCTATAAAACCTAAAGACCTTTTTGTAGACGAGTCAAATTTCCCAATCCCAAATACAAGTGGTGGATTTTAAGCACTTTTAATTATTCTTTTAAAAAACCTTCATAATTGTTATGAGGGTTTTTTACTTTTATAGCATGGAAGCTGTGTACCATACAAAACTAAGGTTAAGAATAGACTGGGCTGACCTTGATCTTTTTGGCCACGTAAACAATGTTGCATTTTTTAAGTATGTTCAGGCCGCAAGGGTAAACTATTGTGAACGTATTGGCCTGACCTCGGTTAATGACACCAGTAAGCACAGTTTTATGGTTGCATCAAGCCAGTGCCAGTTTAAAAAACCATTGTTTTATCCCGGGGACCTTACGGTTCTTTGCAGGGTAGACTGGATTAAAACGACAAGTATACAACTGTCGTATCAGATCCATGATTCCAATGATTCCCTGGTGGCCGAAGCGATTGACGTCATTGTAATATTTGATCATCATCAAAAATCAAAAGTTGCTGTATCAGCCGAATTAAGAAAAGAAATAGAAAAAACAGAACGATGCAGCTTTTAATCTCTTTAGAGACTAGTTTCTATTAATTACTCGAATATTAGTTTTCAGTTAAGTGAAAATTTAAGCAATTCGCGTCGAACTCAGAGAGTATGTCTGACTAAGGGTCAGACAATTCACAAATTGTTAAAAAAACACCCGCTCCTTTGTCCATTATTTCAACGCTTCCACTACATTTGCATTCGAAAATTCAATTTAAAAATGCAATCTCAACCTGAACATATTACTTGCCTGATCATCGGATCGGGTCCTGCCGGATATACTGCCGCTATTTACGCTGCGCGGGCAGACCTGAAACCGGTTCTATATACGGGCCTAACCCCTGGCGGCCAGTTAACGGAAACAACCGAAGTTGATAATTTTCCCGGATACCCTAAAGGAATCACCGGCCCTGTTTTAATGGAAGACCTGAAAACGCAAGCAGAGAGATTTGGAACACAGGTGCGTTTTGGAATGATAACAAAAGCCGATCTGATGACAAGTCCGAAACGTTTGTGGGTTGATGAAACAACCGAAATTACCGCGGATACCGTGATCATTTCAACCGGTGCCAGTGCTAAATGGCTGGGTCTTGCCAATGAAACAAGGCTTCGTATGAATGCCGGGGGCGTGAGTGCCTGTGCGGTATGCGATGGTTTCTTTTTCAGGGGCCAGGAAGTTGCGATTGTTGGAGCGGGGGACACAGCGGCTGAAGAAGCAACGTATTTATCTAAGCTGTGTAAAAAAGTTTTTATGATCGTGCGCAAAAGTGAAGGTGAAATGCGTGCCAGTAAGGCCATGCAGCACCGTGTTGCCAATACTCCTAACATTGAAATACTATGGGATTCTGAAACTGTGGATGTGCTTGGAAAAGATGCGGTGGAAGGGATAGTTGTAAAAAATAATAAAACAGGCGCTTCAAAAACTCTGAACGTGACGGGTTTCTTTGTAGCTATTGGCCATAAACCCAATACGGATATTTTTAGAGGTCAGCTGACCATGGATGACCTTGGTTATTTACAAGTGATCCCGGGAAGTTCAAAAACAAATATTGAAGGTGTTTTTGCAGTAGGCGATTGCGCCGATAAAACGTATCGACAGGCAGTAACGGCTGCCGGAAGTGGTTGTATGGGAGCGCTGGATGCGGAGCGTTATCTTGCCGCATCGGGGGTTCATTAATACAAACAAAGCTATTAGCGGGTTGATAGAAACTTTGAAGAAACTTACATTTACTTCAGTATTGTTAACTATTTGTTAATATCCTTTTTACCTTATTCCCTTGATTTTTAACGCGTTTTTGACAACCTTTAATTTATGGAAAAGGGCAGAAGTACAAATCCGGCAGAAACTCCGGATCCTTTCGAAACAAAGATTTCGATCAGCGAGGCTCATGAGGAATTAAACGAGTTAAATGCTACTAAGAAAACCGTAACTGATCTTCTGAATTATAAACGCTCCCTGATTGATATCGAAAATAGTGACTTCGATAAAATAAATGAAATTAAAGGCAAGGCCATTGATGCCATTAATAATCTTTTCAATGATATTATCAATACTAAAAAGTAAGATCCCTGATCTTAACTAATTCTCACCAGTTTCATAAAAACCACTTAATTCCTTTATTGATTCTTATGCCGCCAGAGCCTGAAATACCAGGCTTTTATTCTTTTGCAACGATCTGTCCGCGAGGTTTCTCATGATTTACAGAATGAATGCTGAATAAAGCTGGCAAGTATAATGTAAAATATTTTTTTATCATTTGAGTTTTAGGTTAAATAATTCATTAATAATACTCAAGGTGAAAATCAGTTTAACGAATTTTAGATTTTATGGGTTCATTAGGTAAAGACAAATTGTATGAGCGGAAATTTCGGATATATTTTATATGTATCTTTATAGCCTATGTCTGTAAATTATAAAAATGATACTGAAGCCATTGAAGGCTTTGTTTCCCGGTACGGGGAACTAAAACTTGAAATTGGAAAAGTAATAGTTGGCCAGGAAGATACCGTTAAAAATGTATTGATCTCTATCTTTAGCAAAGGGCATTGTTTATTGGTGGGGGTTCCGGGTCTCGCAAAAACCTTATTGGTAAATACGATTGCGGATGCGCTGGGATTGAGTTTTAACCGGATCCAGTTTACGCCCGATCTGATGCCAAGTGATATAATAGGTAGTGAGATCCTGGATGAGCAACGTCATTTCCAGTTCATCAAAGGGCCTTTGTTTTCGAATATTATCCTGGCGGATGAGATAAACCGTACACCTCCTAAAACCCAGGCGGCCTTACTGGAAGCTATGCAGGAAAGACAGGTAACAGCTGCCGGAAAAAAATACCTTCTTGATAATCCGTTTTTTGTGCTTGCAACGCAAAATCCGATCGAGCAGGAGGGAACTTATCCTTTGCCTGAGGCTCAGCTCGACAGGTTTATGTTCAATGTATGGCTCGATTATCCGAAATTTGCAGAGGAATTGCAGGTGGTTAAACTCACTACTTCAGATAAAAAGGTGCAGTTAAATAAAGTGCTTAACGCGCAGGAGATTATTTTTTTCCAGGATCTGATCCGCAAGATCCCCGTGGCGGACAATGTAGTTGAATATGCCGTAAAACTGGTGCATAAAACCCGCCTGACCGGTGAACATAGTGCCGAAGTCGCAAAGAAATATTTACAATGGGGTGCAGGTCCGCGTGCTTCGCAATACCTGATCATCGGCGCGAAATGCCATGCCGCCATGAATGGAAAATTCAGCCCTGATATTGAAGACGTGCGTGCCATCGCGGCGCCTATTTTGCGTCATCGTGTCGTATTAAATTACAAAGCGGAGGCAGAAGGTATGTCAGTGGAAGAGATTATTAAACAATTAATGTAAAGTAAAAATGGGAGCTGAAGAATTATTGGATGAGGATGCATTTGATCCCCAAAAACTATTCAACGAAGAGGAATACAGTACTCTGATCATAGGCCGCGAAGGCTTTAATAAAAAGGAAAACACAACTGCCGACCTCCTGGAAGCTTTGATGGAAAAGAAGATCAGCAGGGAAGAAAGTGAAGCGATCTTTTCAAAACTCAAGGAAACAAATTCGCAAAAAGTGATGATCGATGCGATCAATACGGCGCAGCGGGTCAGTGAAAAAACAATTCTTGTTGCTGCCTGCTGGGAGTGCGGACTTGATTTTACACCATATTTCCTGGAATTTGTAAAGCTGGCCACTCACCAGGACTTTCAGCTGGCGCTCGAAGCTTTATCGGTAGTAGAAAGTACTGAAGGAGTGCTGGATGAAAAAACACTTACAGCAGCCTTGCAAATTGCCGAGTCGGCCCAAAACCCGAACAAAGATCTGTTACAGGATCTTATAGAAAATATTAAATCCCGAATAGCTTAATTATGCTGGACAAAAATTTAAAATCCTGGATAGAAGTGGATGCAAATTCCGATTTTTCTATTCATAATATTCCTTTTGGAATCTATTCCGACAAGGACGTTAAGCACCGTGTGTGTTCCGCTATTGGGGAATATATTATTGACCTGGCTGAATTAGGAGACGATGAGTTTTTTGACATCAGTCCCGACATTCTTGAGAATGAATACCTGAATGACTTTATTTCCATGGGCAAAAAGGTTACAGGTTCCGTACGGAAACAGCTTATTGAATGGCTAACCGACGAGAATTCGGAACTCAGAACTAACAAAGAGCTGCATAAAAAGGTCTTTAAAAAGCAGTCCGATGTAAAAATGCTCATGCCGGTGAAGATTGGCGACTATACTGATTTTTATAGCAGTATTGATCATGCAACAAATATCGGTACCATGATCCGTGATCCGAAAAACGCGTTAATGCCTAACTGGAAACATTTACCGGTAGGGTACCATGGTCGTGCCAGCAGCATTTGTGTGAGCGGTCACTCTTTCTATCGCCCAAAAGGGCAACAAAAACCTGCCGATTCTGATGTACCGGTATACGGTCCTTCTAAATTACTGGACATAGAACTTGAGACTGCTTTTGTGATCGGTAAATCCACCCGGATGGGGGACAGCGTGACAACATCAGCAGCTGACGAATACATTTTCGGAATGGTACTGTTCAATGACTGGAGCGCGCGTGACATTCAAACCTGGGAATATGTTCCATTAGGACCGTTTTTATCGAAGAACTTCGCAAGCACTATTTCTCCATGGATAGTAACGCTGGAAGCCCTTGAGCCATACCGCACCAAAGGCTACGTGCAGGATCCGAAAGTACTTCCATATCTTGAATATACGGGTGATAAAAATGTGGATATTAAGCTGGATGTTTTTTTAAAGCCTGAGAAGGGTGAAGAAAACTTGATCTGCAGTTCCAATTATAAATACATGTATTGGACCATGGAGCAGCAACTTGCGCACCATACCGTAAATGGTTGCAACATAAATGTGGGCGACCTGATGGCCAGCGGAACAATCAGTGGTCCTGATCCGAAGGAATACGGAAGCATGATGGAATTGACCTGGAGAGGCACAAAACCGATCCTTTTAAAGGATGGAACAGAACGTAAATTTGTAAACGACAATGATACGGTTACCATAAAGGGATATTGTGAAAAAGATGGGATAAGAGTCGGGTTTGGAGAATGTACAGCAAAACTGTTACCCGCCAGGTAATAAACAATTCAGAGGAAGGGAAATTGCCGGTTCGGATTGAACCGGCATTTTTTATGCAGGGTCTGCCGAAAAAGTCCAGAGTGCGGCAGATGTTAGGCGGCAAGGTGAGCTGTATAACAATACTGCGAACCGCAGCCAACGCAATAGGTGCCGCGCTATGGACGAACGAAACAAATAAATCAGAAATGTGAATTATGGTGCAGTTTTTTTTGAACTCCAGTCAAAAAAGATCTGCATTTGAACTTAGTGAAATTAGAGTGAAAAAATATTCATTATCAATTTGTTAAGTGTTTTTCAGCAGATCCTATGTAGGTGAAAAAACGATGTACATCGCTTATTAAATGCAGCTGGCAGAAAAAGGTCCATAAAAAGATGATCTTCGCTTGTGCATCTGTTACTAATTGATACTTTAGTACAGGTTAAAGGAAGGGCCCTTTGACTTTCGGTTTTTATACTAAAAGCTTGAAAAAGAATTACTCATTTAAAAATTAACCCATGAAACAGATGCGCGAATGGCCTGGAGCCAACAAACAAAACATGATCAAAACAAAACATCTTTTAATAAGCTTTCTCATCGGCAGCGCCAGTATGATGCTTGGACAGACAACCCTTAATCTTAAGATCAATGCGGCTCTGGACGATCACGAAGAAAGAACTACCGGACCCGTTCCTCAGACCGGCACTACCGGAAACATGTACCCGGGCAGTATAGCTCTTGAGTTGGGAAATGAATCGGCAACATCCGACCCCGTTCTTGTTGGGTTGAGGTTTACGAATGTTACCATTCCAAAATTTGCGACTATCATGAACGCGTATATCCAATTTACGGTAAAAGGCATATCAAAAAATACAGATCCCTGCAGCATAGCTATTTACGCCGAGAACAATCAAAACCCGGCTCCATTTACCGATAACGCTTTTAGTCTCAGTTCTCGTTCATTTACTTCCGGAGGATCTGTTGCCTGGAGCGTGTCGGGAAGCTCATGGGGAACAGTTGGATCAGCGGGACCTGACCAAAGGACTCCTGAGATCAAAGCACTTCTTCAGCCGCTTGTATTTAACAACAACTGGGTGCCTGGAAATCCCATGGCTTTTTTTATTAAAGGTATCGGAACACGCGAAGTGCAGTCATACGAAGGTGATCCCACAAAAACTGCCGAACTTGTAATTACTTATAGCGTAACTGGAGGAACACCAACCGGAGTAAGTGAGGTTATTGGCAATATTAGTTCCGTGGATGTGTACCCTAACCCGTTTAAAAATTCATTTACAACAAATATTAAGGTTAGCAGGCCTTCTGATATTTCTATTTTTGTATACGATATTACAGGGAAATTAGTGGAGGAAACGCATGCAAAACATGTGGAAACAGGTGTGTTCAGCTATATGTCCGTTTCACAATTAAAACCGGGAATGTATTTTGTGAAAGTTAAGACCGATGACAAGGAAGAAGTTATTAAAGTAATTTCCGAATAATGTAAAGTTACAACTAACCATCGAGACCAATGAAAAAATCCCCGGGCTTATTCCGGGGATTTTTTTTAGTGCTTTGATCAGGCTCACTGAAAGGAGAAAAATAAAGAATTGGTGAAATTATTCTTTGATGATCTTTTCCTGTTTTAAAATAGTATCGTTTTCAATTATCCTGACAATGTATATTCCACCAGGAAAATTATTTAATGTTACAGCTGTTATTTCACTTGTTATTTTGTTACTGTACACCAAAGCTCCAAGCCAGTTGTAAACTTCAACATGCGTGTTTTCTGAAATAGAGTTTACACGGATATTAAAGTCACCATTGTTGGGATTCGGGTATACAGAAAATGAAAGGTTGTTTTCGGTTTGCTGAATACTACCAGCCGTATATTGTCTGGTTGAAACCACATCCATCCCTGAATCACATGCCTCAACAGACTGGGTGTAGATCGCGGTTGTTTTGCAGCCCGCAGTGTTCACGCCGGTTACCTTATACGTTTGAGTATTTACAGGTCTGATGATAATTTGTGAAGAAACGGGACCATTCTCCCATTCGTAATAAGTGGTTCCGGTTACCGTAAGCGTAGCCGTTTCATTTGCACAAAGTGTATTTACATTGCTAACAATGTTTAACACAGGACTTGGATAGACCATCACGACCTCCATGGCTGTAATGTCGCTCTTTATCCCTCCGTTATCTGCGACCGCGTAATAGGTGTAGTATCCTGTGGATAATTGTGGAGTAATATAGCTGGTTCCCGTTCCCACGGGACTACCAATAGGTGGTGGGGTAGTGTACCAGAAAATGGTATGATTGCTTGAAGCAGTCAGTCGGGTGCTGTTACCAGTGCAAATCTCAAGATCTGAAAGATTTGTAGTAAGAAGCGGCGGAGTAGGTTGTGCGAAAAAATTATGGTTATATAAATTTATTCTTTCTACTTCGGTAAGGTAAGAAGTTTCCCCGGTTTCAGCTGGAAATCCAAGCAGGAGGCCCGCATCAAATAAATTCTGAGGATCATAAACATCATAAGTGACATTGGCATTTTTTATACCTGAATGTAATGTAATAGTTTGCGCGCAGATTTTTAAACTGAAAGAGATGCTTAATATTAGTATGATCCTTTTCACAATTGGGGTTTATGAATACATTTCAGTTCTTAACTGTTAAAAGTGAAATGCAGTAATGTCTATTTTTTTTAATTATTAAGCAAAGCCAACTGTTTGTTGTGCATCAAGCAGTTTACTGTAGGCTAAAGTAACTAAAAAAAATAAAATGCCAAATAAATTTTAAGCGAAAACGTCGATTAATATGGGAAATATGCAGTCGGATCGGGTTTTTGGATAGACGATAACGGTTTTGGGATGGTGAAAGCCGGCGAATAATTGGCTCTAACCGCGCATGGTATCAAGCAATTCATTCAATTGATCGATCTGGGCAGGACTTAGGTTTTTAAAAATATCCCTGGTTGATTCATCCACAAAATCAAGCTCCCTGAGCAGTTCCATGCCCTTTTCAGAAATAAGAAGGTTTACGGCGCGACGGTCACTTGGGCAGGAATTCCTGATAATATAACCTTTTGCGACAAGTTTATCTACGATCCGCGAAGCATCGCTCATACGGTCGAGCATGCGCTCTTTAATAAGCTTTAAAGAGCAAGGTTTGGATTGTTGCCCGCGTAGGATGCGGAGCACATTGAACTGTTGAATGGTAAGGTCAACGTCCTTGAAAAACTGGCTATAATGATAATTCAGCCAGTTATTTGTATACAGCAGATTTATTGCCAGTTTCTGGCCGGGGGTTTTAAATGATTTTTGCTGTATTTCATCTTCAAGTTTCATTTTCCAGGTCTGTTTGGAGACACTTTAATAAAGGACACAGAGAGTTTTCCCCTGTGTCCTGCAATCTTTCACATTAATTTATGCCTTGTTCAATTCAATATTCAGTTCAATCTGAACATCATCACTCACAGCAACACCACCGGCTTCCAGAGCAGCGTTCCAGGTAAGGCCAAAATCTTTACGGTTAATAGTCCCTGTTACTTTAAAACCGTTTTTAGTGTTTCCGTATGGATCTTTCACTGTTTTTGCCGCACCGATCGCTAAAAAAGTAACTTTTTTAGTAACACCATGCATGGTCAGTTCACCCTCAAGAATGTAAGAAGTTTTTCCTTTACCATCTAACTTCATGCTTGTGCTTTTGAAAGTAATAGTAGGGAATTTTTCAACATTAAAAAAATCCGGACTTTTTAAGTGGCCATCACGTTGAGGATCCTCTGTGTTAATAGAAGTAGCATCAGCAGTAAAATCAATTTTTGCGTCAGTAAAATCCATTTCTGTTTTTGAAGCGGCTGTTCCATTAAATACCTTAAACTTTCCTTCTGTTTCAGATACCATCATGTGAACTACCGAGAATCCAAGCTTGGAGTGTGAGGCGTCAACTTTCCAGTTAACCTGAGCAAATGAGGCTGACATCATTAATAAAGAAGCAGCAGCTGTGATAAATACTTTTTTCATGTTTCGTTGGTTTTTAAATTTAGAGCAAATATATGTTACAACATTTAATGTTTAAACATCTATTTGTTAAATTATTGTAATCAATCCTTTAACTTATTTGTATTCAGTTAATTGCAATTAAAATGAAAAGACTCTTTTTCTCCTTTGGGAAGGTCTAAAAGTAAAACACTGGCGATGCGTTGCCTTTTAAGTTTTAAGACCTTATAGTTAAGCGCCTTACACATTCGCCTGATCTGCCTGTTTTTTCCTTCTTTTAGTACAACTCTTATTTTGTTAGCAGCTATCCGCTCACAGGTGCATGATGCCGTTACGTAAGAGCCGATCGTAACACCTCTGCTGAACGCATTAAGGAAAAGATCGTCAGGCGCTTTGTCCAGGGTTACTTCGTATTCCTTTTCCTTTTCAAATTTCGGGTTGCACATATTTTCCACCCATTTTCCATCATTACTCAATAACAGTAAGCCTTCCGATTGTTTATCAAGTCTTCCGGCAATGGCAAGATCCGTATACTCCTTAAAGAAACCTGAAAGGTTATCCGGGACAGATATATTCAACGTGCTTTCCAGGCCCCGTGGTTTATGGAATTTCAGGTAAATGTATTCCTTTTTCGGTCGTTCAATAACACCTTTTACTTTAATTTCTGAATGAGGGAGCAAGATACAATTCTCAACCGTTTTCAGGCCGTCAATTTCTACGGCGCCTGAATCTATCAACGCCTGAGCCTCTTTGTTGCTGAGAATTAAGGTATGAACCAGGAAATATTTTATGCGCCTGCTGAAACTCACAATGAGAGTTTAAAGTTAGACTATAACCCGAAATAATAAACCCGGAACAAGAAAATAAAATTAGTACCAGTGGTTTTTTAATCGTTTTTAAATCCTCTAATTTTACACAGTTGAAAGAACTTATTTCTATACAGAACCTAAAGAAAACCTATAAAATAGGAGATGAGATCATTGAAGCTTTAAAAGATGTTTCGCTGACGATCCATAAAAACGAATATGTTGCGTTGATGGGGCCTTCCGGGAGTGGTAAGTCCACGTTGATGAACATGCTGGGTTGCCTTGACAGTCCTACTTCAGGGAATTACGTGTTGAATAATCTTTCGGTAGCCAAGATGACCGACAACGAACTTGCCGAAGTCCGCAACAAGGAAATTGGTTTTGTGTTCCAGACCTTTAATTTGCTGCCGCGAGCCACTACGCTGGACAATGAGAT
>Ga0208492_1001577_pt1 | contig 13600 bp, 10 predicted proteins | sample Subbioar_CSW14AB_FD_184820 | JGI IMG/M metagenome (GOLD analysis project Ga0208492, IMG submission 184820) | Serpentinite rock and fluid subsurface biosphere microbial communities from McLaughlin Reserve, California, USA - CR12Mar_CSW14AB (SPAdes) | ecosystem: Environmental > Terrestrial > Deep... | reverse complement strand
CTGCGGGTTTTTAGATTTACGTAATCCTGTTTAATCAGGAATCACGAGCTTATTGTTGGTTCTGTTGATATCCGCCATCCGTTGACTCGGATCAATTTCAATAGACTTAATATCAGATACAGCTCTGCTGGTTGTAAAACTGTAGTCAGGGTGCGTCCATCTCCATGAAGCATGCACTGTTCTTGACACAGCCGACTCAGCAGCTTTTGCCCCGTACATAATATCCAATGGTATGTAATGCATTTCCTGACTGCCATCTTTAAATGTTATCAATACATCAATTGGCATTGGCATTTTTCCCAGACGTTTGATGGTAATTGAAGTTTTATTATTCACCATGGCAATATCTCCAACTGCATAGTCAATGGTCTTGGTACTGTTGATCCAATATTCCTTATACCAATCCAATTCAAGTCCGCTTGCCTTTTCTGCTATACGAATAAAGTCATTGGGATTTGGATGCTTGAATTTCCATGTATTATAATAATCCAGCAAAATTTTATCTCTTACGGATGCGCCAGTTATATATCCCAGTTGCTCTATGAACACCGCACCTTTACTGTAGGCAGCAGAACTATAAGCATAGTTAGTATTGTAATGATCAGCGTGTGTACTTGCTGGTTCTTCAAACCCACTTCTAGCCAATCTTGCATATCCCATGTAGGTTCCATTGTACCAGAATCCTGGGCTGTTACGCAGTGTAGCCAGTGCGCGGGTACTTGAATAGTCAGTGAAACCTTCATCCATCCAAGGATACAATGCTTCATTGCTTCCTAAAATCATCTGATACCAGCTGTGCATCCATTCATGAATAGCCGTACCAAGGCTGGCGCTTTTAATCAATGTTGCCATTGGATACTCCATACCACCATCACCACCCTGAACAAAAGTGTAAGTCTTATAAGGGTAAGCACCAAAAGTCTTTGCAATGATAGGATAAATCAATGCACAGGTATCTGCCATTTTTTGCCAGCGATTTTCCAAAGAATCTACTTTTTTGTAAACAACACGCAACAGGGGTCCTCCTTCTGTTGTTCTGGTTATCATTTTGTATTCAGGATCTGCTGCCCACATAAAGTCGTGTACATTATTCGCCTGCCATTTCCAAGTCAATGTTTTGCCTGTTGAAGGTTTTACTGTCACGCCTTTGGCTTCGTAACCAAATCCGATTTCATTGGCATTGAGTAAATCACCACCGGCTGTAACCATATAGTTTTTATCAATCGTAATATTGACATCAAAGTCTCCCCAAACCCCATAAAACTCTCTAGCGATATAAGGATTGGCATGCCAGCCCTGATAATCATACTCCACTACTTTGGGGTACCATTGTGCCATGCTATAGCGAATTCCCTCTGCATTGTCCCTTCCGCTTCTTCTGATTTGAACAGGAACCTGTGCTTCAAACACAACATCCATGGTAATTTTTGATTTTGGCAGAATGGGTTTGGTCAGTACAATTTCCAAAATGGTTTCGTGCTCTTTCAGTGTTTGCGCTACTCCATTGATGGTAACTGACTTTACCCGCTGATATCCAATTTCATCAGGTGTTAATTTGCTGATGCGATCCTTTACACGCGCATCCCAATCCAATCCGTCATTGTTTCTTCTTGGATCAGACAATTTGGTTTTACCCAACTCTCTGCTTCTTACATCCATACTGCTATTAGGCTGAAAAGCATTCCAGTATAAATGCATGAACATCTTATTTAACGTGTCAGGAGATTGATTAAAATAATCTATTTTTTGTGTACCGGTAAAACGGTTGCTACTAACATCCATGTTTACATTCATGGTGTATTTTATTTTCTGCTGCCAGCGGTCTGGTTGTGCAACAATTGCAGAACTGACCAACAGTAAACTAAAGAATAAAAGGCGCGTCAATTTAGGCATGATATTGATTTATCGTTAGCAATGTATTGTGATATAAGACAGTAAATTTCCGAAAATATTTTAGTGTTTTAATCAGGCAGGCCCGCAACTACCAGTACAATTTCCCCTTTTACCGATTTAGCTTTAAAATAGGATGCAACTTCTTTTAAAGTTCCTCTTTTATGCTCTTCAAACATTTTGGTAAGTTCTCTGGCAACCGAACAAATTCTATCCTCCCCAAAATACTGAGCCATCTCTTCCAGCGTCTTGACCAGTCTCATTGGACTCTCGTAAAAAATCATGGTCCTTTCCTCAGTTGCCAACTTTTTAAATAAAGTTTGTCTTCCTTTTTTAAGGGGTAAAAAACCTTCAAATACGAAACGATTGGTAGGCAACCCACTATTCACCAATGCAGGCACAAATGCTGCAGCTCCGGGTAAAGTTTCTACTTTAATATCTCTCTGTATGCATTCGCGCACAAGCAGAAAAGCAGGATCAGATATACCTGGTGTACCGGCGTCAGTAATCAAAGCCATGTTTTTTCCTGCGGCCAGCTGATCGGCAATATGGGCTACAATCTTATGTTCATTGTGCTGATGATAAGGACTTAAAGGCTTTTGAATAGCATAATGCTGCAGTAACTTGGAAGAGGTTCTAGTATCTTCACATAAGATAACATCTACAGCATTCAGCACTTCCAGTGCACGCAGTGTAATGTCCTTTAGATTACCCAAAGGTGTAGGAACTAAATAAAGCAAATTAAGCGTTTATGCTGATCTCGAAAAACTCCATCACCGGGTTAGCCAATAACTGTTTAGCTGCTTTTTCAGCAATCAACTTAGCTTCGTCAGCAGATGCAGCTTCAACCGAAAGCGTGATGCGCTTGCCCACTCTTACATCTTCAACCTGGTGTATACCTAAATTGGCCAATCCGCCTAATACGGCTTTACCCTGAGGGTCTAATAAATCTTTTAAAGGCATTACATTGATGGCAACTTCAAACTTCATGATTCGGTTGATTTAAAGAACAAAGATAGAATTACATAAGCAATAAACCCTGCCGAAATTGCCAGCCAGCCAAAAACAAAGGCTACCGGTAAGGCAATCGCCAAAATGATTATAAATGGCAGTATTTTAGCAAAGCTGATTCCTGTGAATTTCAATGCCAGCATAGGTATTGTAGAAACCATCCCCAAACTTAGGAAAACAATTAGTCCATACCATAACCAGGGCTGCAAAAGTAAATCCATTATCCAGGCATCTTTGGCATACCAGTTCACCAATGGAAAAGAAGCTAGCAAAATACCAGCAGCTGGTATAGGAATGCCTTTGAAACCGGTAGACTTAGAAGTATCTAAATTAAAACGAGCCAGCCGATAGGCGCCGGCACAAGGCAAAACAAAAGCGGGTAGTAAAGCCCATTCAGTAATATCCAACCCACCTTCTGAACTGGAATAAGAAAATCGTAGAAACTGCAACACAATCATGGCAGGCGCAACCCCGAAACTCACCACATCAGCCAGTGAATCCAGTTGCTTACCCATTTCGGAAGATTGCTTCATCCAGCGTGCAACAAATCCATCCAGAAAATCTACCAGTCCTGCAGCAAATATGAGCCAGCTCGCCCACATCATTTTTTCGGGAATGCTTATCAACCCATCGCCTTCTACCTGGTAAGTAAGTCCTGGCTGTAATATGTACATTATTGCTGTTGCACCTAAAAACAAATTCAACAGCGTAAAACAATTCGGTATATGCTTCATGCTATTTGCGCTTCATGTATGATTCAATCTCATCTACAGTAATAGGAATATTCTTCATCAGGTCAGTGTTGCCGTTTTTGGTAATCCAGAAATTATTTTCAATACGGATTCCCATTTTTTCTTCTTCAATGTAAATACCTGGTTCAATGGTAAACAACATACCCGCCTGAATAGGAGCAGTTCTAGTTCCCAAATCATGAACATCTATTCCCAGATGATGTGAAATACCGTGGTATAAATATTTACGATACGCCCTGTTTTCTTTGTCTTCATTTTTTACATCCGACTTAGTTAACAACCCGATTTTAAGAAACTGCTTAGTGGCTTCCTCCCCTACTTTATCTGTATAATCCAAAATACTGATACCTGGTTTTAAAATGGACTTGGCATAGTTATGCAAATGAAGGCAGGAATTGTATACTTCTTTTTGTCTTTTGGTAAACTTACCATTCACTGGAATCGTTCTGGTCAAATCTGCACAGTATCCTCCGTATTCTGCACCAAAATCCATCAATAACAAATCTCCATCTTTACATACTGCATTGTTCGAAACATAATGAAGTGTTCTTGCATTATCGCCGCTGGCAATAATGCTACCATAGGCAGGCCCCGTTGCTCTGTTACTTAAAAAGCTGTGCCAAATTTCAGCTTCAATCTCATATTCATGTACACCAGGCTTAACAAACTTCATGATCCTTCTGAATGTCAAATCTGTAATATCAATTGCTTTCTGAACTACTTCAATTTCTTCCTTCGTTTTAATGGCACGTAATCCTTTCATAATTTTAGCCGCACGCATAAATTGATGCAGCGGATAGCGGGCCTTCATCTCTGCAATAAAACGATATTCTCTGGTTTGAATTTCAGAAGCTTTTCTGTCGTTCTCATTGCTGTCTAAGTATATAGTGTCAGCTAAATGAATCCAACCCTGTAATAATGCATCCAGACTGTCTAACCAAACGATAGTCTGAACACCTGATATTTTTCTAGCTTCCTCCGCACGCAATCTTTTCCCATCCCATTTTTCCTTTAATTCATTGGGCCTAACAAGTACCAGTACTTCACGAAACTTGGGATCCGGATTGTCTGGAAATAATATCACCATCGAATCCTCCTGAATTATACCACTCAGCCAGAATAAGTCACTGTTTTGTTTAAAGGGATGTAACGCGTCTCCATTACCAGGCCACTCGTCATTGCTTACAAATACTGCAATACTATTCTGTGACATCTGGCGCACAAAACGCTTTCTGTTATTGATGAAAATGTTTGAATCGAGTGGATGGTATTTCATGCGTAATCGTTTGTACTACGCAAGATATAAAGTTTGAGGCACTTAGAAACGAACCGTAGGACATTTAACAGAACGCCCCCTTGAGCTCGGGAAAATACCATGCTTTATGATGGATAATTCATAAGCTCCCCTGGTAGCATTTAGTCTGCCCAGAGAAGAAATAGTTGCATCATAATTAACCGTGATCTGCAGGTCATTAATGGAATAGCCAATCATAGGAATAATGGCATCTCTGTTTCTGTAATACAAACCCACAATCATTTGCTGAGCACCATTGCCCCCTAAGTTTCGGTTGGCATTCATTCCCATTACCACTTCATTTTTATTGCCAATGGTACTAAAGTATACATTGGGATTCAGTATCCACAAATCTTCCAGCTTAATGCTGGCATTGGCAAAAAAATTAAACCGGGTTGGCACTCTTGCGTCACTGATATTGGCTGCAAAAAAGCTCTCTCTTGGACGGTTCAAATGCATCATGGAAAAACCAGCATTGAAATAGAAATTTTCAGATGCGAAATAGGCATAATTTAAACCCAAATTTACATCTAAATATCCCACTTGACTAAAAGCAAAAGGTTCGTTGGAAGGAATAGATACATCAAAAAACTGACCGTTCCACTGATTGTCGAAATTCAGTTTAGTTATATCAACCCGCTTGGTCGTTACACCGGCACTAAATCCTGCACTCAACAAACTATTATATCCAAGCATTTGATGCCATGCCATTGAAAGCGAAGCGCCGGTTGCTGTTAATTGACCTGACCCTGCAACATCTTTAATGATGCTTCCGCCAATTCCCATCCATCCGTTTTCAAAACGATTGGCAAAAAGTTTAGCATCCGCCCAAACGCCCATGGTTTTATACCCTCCGCCAACAGCTGTAAAACTATTTCTGTAGTTCAATCCTGCTCTGTAATCATAGTCAGGATTAAAACCTGTATTGGCTGGATTCACCAACAAAGGCGCATTATAATACTGCGAATAATTCAAGGCCTGCGCAGTAACCCATTGCTGCAAAATCAATCCCAGCAATACTCCCAGAAAACGATATAGTATGTTGAATCCTTTCATTGTTACTTTCTACAGATTATCGCAAAAGGGTAATATCACCTTTCTTGGTTGCTTTTTCCTTGTTACTGAATTCAATCTCAAGTGTATAATGGTATACTTCCTGAGGTTGCAATTTTCCGTTGTACATTCCATCCCATCCGTCTGTTGAACTTGTTCCATAAAAAACAAGCGTACCCCATCGGTTATAAATTCGCCAGCTCATTTTGGAAATACCAAAACCTCTTACAAAAATCCGGTCATTCACTCCGTCGCCATTAGGAGAAAAAGCATTGGGAACATTAAAGCCCGGAACAATGGTTATGGCTACAGGCACACAACTGGTATCAGCACAACCTGCATCATTAATAGCAATCACACAGGCATTGTAGGTTCCGGTTGCATTGTATAAATGTTTAACAGTGGTGTCAATGCGATTGGTAAATAAACTATCTCCATCTCCAAAATTCCATTTATATCTATCTGCGCCAAAACTGCTGTTGTTAAATGTTACCGGCGTATTGGGTTCTGTAGGATCAGGGCTGAAGCTAATACCAGCAGTCGGTTTTCCTCTTACACTAATGATAAAACTGGTAGTGTCTGCTATATTACAGGTTGAAGAATCTACGGCAATCAGCCTTACTGAATAATTACCCACTGTTGCATACAAGTGCTGAGGGGAAGTTTGCGTAGAAGTATTCCCATCCCCAAAGTCCCAGAAAAAGGAACGGCCTGCCAAAGAAGTATTATTGAATACTGCGGTATATGGGGCACAACCCAATGCAGGCGTTTCAAATCTTGCATCAACCAATGGTGAAATTCTAAGCTGTGTTTCAATACTATCCAGTTCATTACAAAAACTGGTATCCAATAAAATTAATCGGACATTGTAAGTACCTGGCGCTGCATAAGTATGCGTAACAGGTCCAAAGGAAGCTACTTGCCTAGTTCCATCCCCAAAATCCCAGCGAAATGCATTCGCGCCGAATGCTCTTGGTGCAGTGGAAGTATTATCGAACCGATAGCTTAATGTTTCGCAAGGCAATAATTTGTTTGGTGTAAAACCCAAAACAGCTTCGTCTGCTCTTACCCTCATGGTAATAAATGCAGTATCATTAATATTACAGGATGCAGGATCTGTTGCAATTAATCTTACACGGTACACCCCTACATTATTAAACGTGTGGGTAACAGTTGATCTGTCAGTTGATACTTCAGGTGATCCATCATTAAAGTCCCATCGATAGGTTTTTGCCAATTCAAGTGTGTCAGAAAATACAACTGTCAATGGTACGCAACCGGCAGTATCTCTGGCAACACCATTGATGGAAGTTTTTATACCTGCACCAACGCCTGCCAAATTAAAAGCAATTTTAATTGCCAATAAATTACAGGAATTACTTCGGTTGGCAGTAGACCATGCCCCGCCTGTTCCCAAAATTGGCCTGCTAGGATCCCCTGTTCTTCTGCAGGAGCAAATAGATTGGTAAATGGTACCATTGGGATCAAAACGACTTGTACCACCATCTACATGATCGGCAAATCCTCCTGTTTGTCCAAAGAAAGAACCATAGAGTTGTTTTTGTGCATCCCTTTCCAAAACAAAGAAATAAAAATCAGCACCGTCAGTGTTTGATTGATAAGCATCTGGAGTGATTGGAAGATTCGTAATGGGAGTTGTTGGGAAACTATTGATATTACTGCCTCCCCATCCTGACACATAAACATTACCACAGCGATCTACCAGAAAAGCCGATATGGACAAATTTGGAGTGGAAGCGCCAGCTGTTCCAAAGTTGGTTAAATATATCACGCTGGAAAGATCAGGCTGAAATTTTACAATAAATTGTTTACCGCTGGCCTGTCCGGGATTAGCAGTATTGTATGGTGAATTCTGCGGGGTAAGTGTTCCTGTGGTGGTCCCTACTATATATGGATATCCCTGACGGTCAAACTGGATTCCAAAAATAACATCCACCAGATTGGTACCAAAGTAAGAAGTACTCTGAATGGCCGAACCATCAGGAGATACAATGCTGATAAACCCATCTACCCCTCCATTAAAGTTTTGATAGCCGGCAGGCGCATTGCTCCTCGCTGGCATATTATCACTTGCAGTGGCACCTGCAACATATATATTGTTGTTGGCTGGATTGATGGCCAACACGAAAGCTGCATCGTCATCATTGCCTCCCAGATAACTGGAAAACATCACTTGAGTAAGTGTTGAATTCAATTTAATCAGCACCCCATCCTGCATTCTTCCATTCGATCTTGCAGCGCCACTGGTTCTTTGAAAAGCACCGGGAGTCGTAGGAAAATCTAGCGACTGTGTTACGGATGCCAATAAAATATTCCCTTGATTATCAAATATTACTTCGCTTCGGGCATCATCTCCATAATTTCTCCTTGTAGTTTCCGGACCCGTAGGATTTTCATAATTCGGACGAATATTAACCCCATCTCGGCCACTGCCTCCAATCCGCAGTGAGCCAATTAAGGCAGTACCATTAGGATTTAGTTTTGTCAAAACGATATCATGTGTTCCGCCACCAGATCCAAACAAAGGGAACCTGCTATCGGTGGGATAATTATTGATAGAAGAAGTTCTACCCGCAATTACCAGATTGCCTGTCGCATCTGCTACAAGGCTATGTGGTTGTTCGTTACCGGAACCACCAATATAGGTTGCATAAATCAGACTTGTTCCTCCTGGCTCAAATTTCATAATTCCCATATCAAATCCCTGTATCTGGCCTTCGTTAATACCCCCTCCAAACTGTCTTTGAAACGCACCGGTGGTTGTAGGAAATCCAGCACTGAATACAATTCCTCCAGCATAGAAATTACCTAATAAATCATAGGTAGCGGTAAATCCCCAGTTATCTGCAACACTTCCAGAATAACTGATAAATACCGGCTGAGGATCAATCACCAATGTCTTTGATTTATCAAAAAGGCTATTGATTTTTATTTGTACCAAATTCCCTTTTACTTCATATGCGCAATCAATTTCTTTACGCTCTGCTCCGGTTAATTGATAGCTATATGGAATTGTCTCCTGTAATGTTCCTACAGAGGTTTTAATTTGTAAAGCTCCATTCTTTAATGAGAGCCCATTGGTTCCCTCATAAAACAAAATAATCTTGGATGGATCACCTCCGGGATGAACAATGATATCATATTTCAGAACTCCGTTATTGGTATAATAACGAATATCAATATTGGGATACATGTTTTTATAAGTAACCGATTGAAAGGTCTTCACATCGGTTGCCCATTTAGCAGGGTCATTACCTATAAAGTAGTTGCTGATACCTGCAACTGGCTTTTCTTTAATAATCTGAGGATTGGGATTGGCATTCAGAAACCTTACATCATAAGCATGAGATCGCAGCAACAATGGCTCATTTAGGGTTTGAAATTTTGGCAACACTTCTGATTTAACCGTTGCTTCACCACCAACGGTATGCGCATGTTTTGATCCGGCAATAGCTGCATAATCATCCACATTGTGTTGTAATACCCTGAAACCGTTTTTGGTCAATGCAAAAGCATTGGCCGACAATTCACTTTTAAATTGAATAAAGGACTCCCATTGTCCCTTATTTTCTACGAAATCTAGATAGCCCTGTGCATGTACACGAATAAACCCTATGCAGAAAATCAATATCAGGCTAATGTATTTCAAATTCACAGTTTTAAGTTACGCAATTTTGCTCCAACCAACTTTGGTATGCTGTTGCGTAAGGTAGTTTTTTAACAAAGCATTCTCAGGTTGTTCCAAATGCAAATCCCGTTCCACAATTTGTTCCGCTTTTTGCTGTGCCAGTTGCAACAACCCTTTATCGTTAACAATACTGGCTATCTTAAAGTTCAATGCGCCGCTCTGACGGGTACCTTCTATATCACCTGGACCTCGCATTTCTAAGTCTTTTTCAGCAATTTTGAATCCATCATTGGTAGCGCACATTATATTGATACGTTCCCGGGCTTCTTTGCTGGCTTTACTACCCGTTAATAAAATGCAAAAACTTTTTTCACTGCCTCTTCCTACTCTTCCCCGGAGCTGATGCAACTGGGATAACCCAAATTTTTCAGCGCTTTCTATCACCATTACCGAAGCATTGGGAACATTTACTCCAACTTCTATCACAGTTGTACTAACCATGATCTGAGTATCCCCTGCAACAAATCGCTGCATGTTGATATCCTTCTGTTCTGGCGGCTGCTTACCATGAACCATACTGATCTTATACCTGGAATCAGGGAAAAAACTTTTTACTTGCTCATATCCCTGCATTAAATCTTCATAGCTCAATTTCTCGCTCTCTTCAATCAATGGGTATATAAAATAAGCCTGCCTTCCTTTTTCAATTTCTTCTTTTACAAAACTCATTACACTTGCTCTTGCCATTTCATTTCTTTGGACGGTAGTGATGGGTATCCTTCCTGGAGGTAATTCATCCATAATACTATAATCCAGATCTCCGTATGCGGTCATTGCCAGGGTTCTAGGAATAGGCGTTGCAGTCATTACCAATACATGTGGAGGAATTACTGATTTAGTCCACAGTTTCGCTCTTTGAGCAACACCAAAACGATGTTGCTCATCTACAATAACAAGACCCAGATTTTTAAACTGTACTTTATCCTCAATAATGGCATGTGTACCCACTACCATATGTATTTCATCGCTTAATAAACCTGCCAGGATTCTTTTTCGTTCTGCTGTTTTTGTGCTACCTGTTAATAAGGCTACTTCAACTGGCATTCTGTTTAACAACTGTGTAAGCCCCTGATAATGTTGCTGTGCAAGAATTTCCGTTGGTGCCATTAATGCACTTTGATACCCGTTGTCTGCAGCCAGCAACATGCTAAGCAAGGCAACCATTGTTTTTCCACTACCCACATCTCCCTGCAATAAACGGTTCATTTGCCTTCCGCGGCCTGTATCCTGTCTTATTTCCTTAATGACTCTCTTCTGTGCACCTGTTAGTTCAAAGGGTAAATAATGATCATAGAACTCTTTGAAATAAGGACCCACTTTTTCAAAAACCACTCCTTTACTTTGTGCGTTCCGCTGTAAACGTACCAGTTGTAATCGCACTTGTGCAATAAAAAATTCTTCGAATTTTAAACGCTCTAATGCTTTCTTATAATGCTGTTCAGTACTTGGAAAATGGATATTAATAAAAGACTCATAGCGACCTAATAATTTTAGCTCTTTCAATATGGACAAAGGAATGTTTTCAGGCAAGTCCGCAGGTTTTATCTGTTCTATTAAAACGTAGGTCAACTTTGCCAGTTGTCTGCCGTTTAACCCCTTTGCCTTTAACTTTTCTGTGGAAGGATATACAGGCTCTAAAAAAGCCTTCCCATCTGCTTTAGCAGGAATAAAGGATTCAATTTCTGGATGAACCATCTGGGGCTTTCCATTAAAAAAACCTGTTTTGCCAAACACTAGATATTCTGTACCGATATATAAACTTTTCTGAATCCATGATATGCCCTGGAACCAGGTTAATTCTATAGTACCAGTTGCATCTTTCAGCAGAGCCACCAATCGTCTAGAACGTTTCTCGCCAATGATATCAAACTGAAGCAGTTTCCCCGCAACTTGTATATAGTCTGTCTGATAATTAATTTCCGAAATGGTATTGATTTTTGTTTTATCAATATGACGGATGGGATAATGCTGCAATAAATCACCAAAAGTATAAATCTCCAGCTCTTTTTTGAGCATATCTGCCCTTAGCGGTCCTACCCCTTTTAGATATTCAATGGGTGAAGCGAGTATGTTGTTAATCGTTGAAATAAGGCTAAAATATGTTTCGGGCTACAATTTCCGAATTCTTTTTGGGTCTGCCACAAAAAACCAACCTCAATATTTATCTTCGCGCATATGGAAAAAGAGGTTGTTGTTAGCGGAATCCGACCAACAGGATTCCTTCATCTGGGTAATTATTTTGGAGCCATGCGCAATTACGTGCGTATGCAAGACGATTTTAACTGTTATTTTTTTGTTGCTAATTGGCATAGTTTAACTACACATCCTGATACCAAAGCGTTAAAGAATAGTGTATACCGCGTGATTGCTGAAAATATCGCCTGTGGATTGGATCCTCAAAAAGTTGCTTTTTATGTTCAGAGTGATATACCTGAAATCGCTGAACTCTATCTGTATTTAAACATGCTTTCCTATAAAGGTGAACTAGAGAAAACAGTTACGTTTAAAGAGAAAGTGAGATTACAACCCGAAAATGTAAACGCAGGATTGTTAACCTATCCGGTATTACAGGCTGCAGACATTATCATTCAACGTGCAGTAAAGGTACCTGTTGGTAAAGACCAGGAACAGCATCTTGAAATGGCCAGAAATTTTGCAGACAGGTTTAATTACCGATACGGAGAAGTATTCCCGTTGCCCTATGCATTCAATTATGGTGATGAACTTATCCGCATCATGGGTCTAGACGGAAATGGTAAAATGAGTAAGAGCGAAAACCAAAATGCAACCATTTATCTTGCTGATGATGACGAGCTGATTCGTAAAAAAATCATGAAAGCTAAAACGGATCAGGGACCTGAAACTCCTAATGCTGAGAAACCCGATTATATTCAAAATCTGTTTACCATGATGAAGCTGGTAAGCACGCAAGATACCTTAGCTAAATTTGAAGCAGACTTTAATGCAAGTTCTCAGGGCAATTGTATCATCCGTTACGGGGATATGAAAAAGCAACTGGCAGAAGATATGGTGCAATTTATTAAACCAATCCGCGAGAAAGCTGCTGATTTACTGGCCAATACAGATGAATTACACAGAATCATAAAACAGGGTGCAGATAAGGGAAGAGCAAGAGCTTCAGAAACCTTAACCATGGTTCGTAATGCAGTTGGACTAAATTATTAGGGAGCTTCATTAAATTTAAATTAGTTTACATAAGTTGCACACTTTAACAGATTAGTCCAATGGCAAAACCCAAAAAACCAAAACACGTTGCAATAGCAGGTAATATCGGTGCAGGAAAAACAACCCTGACAGAAATGCTTAGCAAACACTATAGATGGATACCCCAGTTTGAGAATGTGGATACTAATCCATACTTAATGGATTTTTACGAAGACATGCCTCGCTGGAGTTTTAACCTTCAGATTTATTTTTTAAATAGCCGTTTGAATCAGTTGCTCGATATTCAACATGGAACAGAAACTGTTATACAAGACAGAACCATATATGAGGATGCAAATATTTTTGCACCGAATCTGCATGAAATGGGACTGATGAGCAAAAGAGACTTTGATAATTATTATCAGTTTTTCCAAACCCTGAAAACAATGGTTCAGCCTCCGGATTTATTGATTTATCTTAAAGCCTCTGTGCCTACCCTGGTTTCGCAAATTCAGAAAAGAGGCAGAGAATACGAAGAAAACATACGACTAGATTACTTAAAAAAGTTGAACGAATATTACAACAAATGGATTGATGGCTACAAAGAAGGTCCATTACTTGTTATTGATTGTGATAAAAACAAATTTGCTGAAAACGACGAACAGTTCGGAGAAATTATCAGCAAAGTAGACGGTATGCTTTTTGGATTGTTTTAATAAAAAAGCC
>Ga0208492_1001576_pt1 | contig 13602 bp, 11 predicted proteins | sample Subbioar_CSW14AB_FD_184820 | JGI IMG/M metagenome (GOLD analysis project Ga0208492, IMG submission 184820) | Serpentinite rock and fluid subsurface biosphere microbial communities from McLaughlin Reserve, California, USA - CR12Mar_CSW14AB (SPAdes) | ecosystem: Environmental > Terrestrial > Deep... | reverse complement strand
TGTTTCTGGATTAATAGCAAATAAAACTGTTGTACGAAAGCCATGACGCTCTGCTAAAATTTTGGCCAGCATCGGCAATGATTCTTCAGAACGGTACGCTTCATCCCCGCCCACAAGAACTATGTGCTTCCCATTTGCCAGCGCCGGTGGAGGAGAGAATTGCAGCCATGGATCTGACTTTTGGGCAATTGCTGTATGCATAAATATTAGCAAAATGCCCGTTAACATATACTTCATCAGAGTTGAACTTCTGTAAAAGAAAAAAATTGTTTGCTTATTCATTGTTGTGATTTTATTTTATGTGTGTATGATTTATGATCTGAAACTGAAAAACCCGATTCAGATACCAGACTTTTTGATTCTTATTTAGATAATCTGAATGCCACTACCTGATCACCTTTTATCGCGCCTAACCTTGTTCCGCCGCATGCAACTACAACATATTGAACTCCGTTAATCATATAAGTACTTGGTGTTGCATATCCTGCTGTAGGAAGATCAGTTTCCCATAAAAGCTTACCCTTGTCCTTATCAAACACTCTGAATTTCCCGTCTTTTGTTGCGGCGATAAAAATTAGACCACTTGCTGTAACTATTGGCCCCCCATAATTCTCGGTTCCGGTTGGTGCGAGTCCCTGATCTCTATATTTTTTAACATCCCCCAATGGCACCTTCCACTTATGTAAACCTGTATTCAAATCAACTGCAGTCAATATCCCCCATGGTGGTTTTATTCCCGGATCACCATTACTATCCAGAAATTTACTATAACCTTTCAGATCCCAGGGCTCAACTGCCCCGAAGACATTCTTTGCTGAAGCAAGCTTATCCTTCTCACTTTCTTCTTCAAACAAATAATTTAAGATCGCTTTCCTGTCGTCTTCCGAAATTTGAGGAAAGCCAGGCATTTTCCCTTTACCGCTGGCAATAATCTCATGAACTTCTGACTTCTTCAGCTTATTTTTGATGGTGTTCAAGGCAGGAAAACCACTTGCGGGGTTCCCAAATCTATCTACACCATGACAAGGACTACAATTTTGAACATACATCGCCTGTCCACGGCTCATTTCACCAAAGCCGGTGTTCGACCTTATGGTAACAATCCAGGGAACTTCATTAGAATTGACATATACAATACCATTCTTATCTGCTGCTGCACCACCCCATTCTGCACCACCATTTAATCCGGGTACTACCAGTGTAGGCTTATCACTAAAGGGCTGAAATATACCCTTTACAGTTCCTCTAAAAACCTGAAGTAAAGAATCATAATCCGGAGAAGCTGTGTTCAGGTCAGATTCAGTTATTAAATTCCTTGAAACCGGAGCCGGCATGGTTGGAAGGGGCTGGGTTGGCCAGGCCTCCTCCTCTGCAACCGGTGATTTCGGTACCGCCACATCTCTGATTGGGAAAACAGGCTTCCCGGTTTCTCTGTCAAACACAAAGACATGACCGGATTTTGTGAACTGAGCTACTACATCAATACTTTTACCGTTTCGTTTGATGGTGAGCAAATTCGGTGGTGAAGGTATATCCCTGTCCCAGATATCATGCCTCACGAACTGATAATGCCATATCCTCTTGCCTGTATTAACATCTAAAGCAAGCAATGTACTGGCAAATAAGTTTGCCCCCTTTCTGCTTCCACCAAAGAAATCCGGAGCCGCTGATCCCGTCGGCGCATAAACGATGCCGCGCTTCTTATCAATCGCCATTCCTGTCCAGTTATTTGCACCACCAACAATTCCCCTGTCGTGTACATCAGCAGGCCAGGTATCAAAGCCAAACTCTCCAGGCAAAGGTATTGTATGAAAAACCCAGGCTATTTTTCCGGTTCTCACATTGAAGGCCTGGATAAAACCCGGTGCAGCTCCGGCACTTTCCATCATCACGGTAGGCATAATGAGCAGATCCTTGTAAATGGTGCCCGGTGTTCTGGACATTAAATATTTCTTTTCGAGGGCTTCAGGTTTACCCAGACCGGATTTTAAGCTTACACGACCGTTATTTCCAAATTGTTTAAGAGGTATACCGGTTCTTGCGTCAAGGGCATATAACCACTGATCATAACTGAATAGTATGCGCTTGTCTTCACCGTCCTCCCAGTAAGTTACTCCGCGGTTAACGAGAAATCTTTTAATGGTATCCGGATTAAATTGCCATTTTTCTTCTCCGGTGGCTCCGTTTAACGCAAATACCTTACCAGCAGCTGAAATCCCATATAAAACACCCTTGATAATTATAGGATTACACTGAAAAACTCCTGAATCCAGGGTATTGTATTTCCACGCTACTTCAAGCTTGTTAACATTCGATCTGTTTATCTGAACAAGCGAAGAATAATGGCTCATCTCAGATCCTCCAAGATAGGCGGGCCAATCTTCCTCGGTATCAGAACTCAGAGTGAATGCTGATATCCCCAATATTAACATTAAAGGGAAAAAGAGAAACAATAATAATTTTTTCATACGTTTTAAGGAAAACAGAACAGGGTTGTTGTATTACAGTCCCACTTGCAGACTAAAACCCTAACTCCTTTTGATTTGAGAGGTTTCAAGCTCCTTACCTGCATCTCTCTTCTAAGCTTTTTGAAAAGCAGCTTATGATGACCAAACTATCGAGGTAGGATTGAGATATGAGATTTATATTTCAAGCCAGATAGTTGATTACACTAACCTACAAAAACACCCAAAAGAAGCTTCTCATCCAAATTTAATCTGCATTCACAGGATAATCTGATACTTCCTTTTACATTAGTAATACTATTTTTGATGCTTTATACAAAACCATTCAACACCTAAATATTTCCACTGAAAGAGCCGGGAACCGCTATTTCGGATGATAAAAAATCCTGGAAAAGTGTTTTAACTGAACAAGGAATAAAGAGAATTGACTGAGCAGGTTTGCGGCTGGATGGTAATATAGTTTTTATCAGAAGCTAACTAAAATACACCTGATATACTGGAGAAACATCAGAAGAAAGTAATGTATAGGATATTGGGACTCTCTATTTATCCAATCAATGAAAAATCAGAGTCCGGCTCAATAAAACTTAATTTCAGGGGGAGGAAAAACATTCCACTTTCATCTTCAAATCTTTAATCTAAAAATTTAAACTCATCGGATGACTTGAGTCATCCGATGAGTTTAATAGCTGTTGTCATAACACTCCTAAATTATGTACTTAATTTACTTCTATGCCTATCGTAGGTATACCTTATGTGAGATTAAGCGAGTTAAATATTAATGTCAGACAATTTTCCTGCATTCGGGAAAAACTAGCTAACGTTGCGCTAAGCCATTCGCTCATAATATCTTGATGTGATTAAACCTAAAATTATGAATAACAATAGATTACACTTTACAATTATCCTTCTAATCCTGATCGGGAGTTCTAAAATGATGAACGCGCAAACAAGTTTGGGCATAAAAGCCGGTATGAACTTCTCAAATGTTAGTATGAAAAATGAAAGTGGAAGCTATAATTCAACCCAATCAATTCCCGGAATGCAAATCGGGCTGACATTAGAAATACCTTTATTAGCCAATTTCTACCTCCAACCTGCAGTTTTATATTTAGCCAAAGGATTTAAGCAAGAAGATAGCTGGTTTGCGAATCAGGGTAATGAATTTAAGGTAAAAGTATCATACCTAGAGCTGCCTGTTAATCTTCTATACAAGCCTGAACTTGGGATTGGCAACCTGTTTATCGGTGCGGGACCATATGTTGGATACGGAACCGGTGGCAAATGGGAAGCCGAAAGTGATGTTTTGATCGGTGATATAAGGATCGAAAATCATGGTGACGTCATTTTCAACGACGATGTAATGAAAGGAGAGTTCGGTAACTATTTATATGGAAAGCCTCTGGACTATGGTGCAAGTTTTTTAGTAGGATATGAATTAAAAAACTCACTTTCTCTACAATTCAATTTCCAGCGAGGATTAGCGGATCTTCAGCCTGATATTAATGGTGTAAAAGGTAATGGTAAACTCAAAAATAGAAGCTTCGAAATTGCCATTGGTTATAGATTTAAATGATGTTTAGGTGGTGAGGAATAGAGAAGGAAAATGAATTCATTCTCACATCTCAACTCATTACTGCTTTTTGAATCAGAATCTTAACTTTATCTGAAACCGGAATTTTAACAGCTTCCTCAATTGCATGAGCTGATATTTTTTTTAATGTTTTTCTCAGGATGTCAATGACCTTTTCGTCCGCATGCATTGCAGCAAAAGGTTCAAGGTAATATTGTATAAATACCAGGCAAACGATGTCTTCCAGCAATTGTGTATCTGAATTCTGTCGAAGCTGCTTTTTCTGCAAAAGAAATTTTACTTTTTCAATGGTATCATCTGTATATCCGCATTCCGTTAGAATCTTCTCAGCAATTTTAGCATGATGCAGGGCAAGTGTGTTTCTCCATTGTAAATACCCCTTTCTATTCATAGGATAAGAATTTCTGGGTATTTCCCAACGCCCGATATGCTGGCAGCGAACAGTTAGCTGAATATACTCATCAGAATCGGGAGCATACTCTTTCAGTTTCTCTGTCATGCGTATGGCATAGAGAACCTCTTTGGGATAAAATACATCTTCAGATTCTTCAATATTCGGATCAAAAGAATTATAAGTGTCAAAGGCGGTATAAGCTGTTTCTAATTGTTTTATAGATAACATATTTAACGTAAGTTCGATGTTAGATTATAAAAAGATTAATGTTTAACCACATAGATTGAATTTATGATGCAATATTCAAGGATACATAGATTGAAAATCACATAGATTGAAGCGAAGCTTCAAGGCTATCTGTGTCTAAAATGTAGGTTACAAGCAATAAAATGCTATGTTTCTATGTGGTTTTAAAATGATATGTCGAGTTCACGTTATTTAGATATTGTGTTCACCGGGGTTAGATAAACTTATTTATTTCTAATTTTAATAATTAACCATCCTGTCTCTGGCAATCACTTTCCAGGTATCAATTACATTCCCCTCTTCCACAATTTGTGCCCGGTCATAAAGAGCAACTGTCGGGCAAATATGTATCGGCAATGCAAAAAGTACATCTCCGACCTTAAACTCGTGTTCAGCTCCAACTTCAATGACCATATGCTCTTCATTTTGAGCAAAAGGTTTCAAATCAGGATATTCAGGAAAATAAACACGCTTTTGCAGATCATTCTCTGAAGCAATCGATTTATGTCCGAGGTCAATACAAATCTTGCCCACATCAGGCAATGAAATAACCCTTGTGAGAACCAGTGCGGCATAATGAAAATCCTGCTCAGGCAGAGCATCGTGATATCCTTTATCCCAAAAAATAAATGTTCCCGGGCAGCATTCAACATGTTTTCTTGTTGAATGTATAGCAAATGTGGGGGAACCTCCGGCAACAAGTAAAGGAAAACTATAGCCGGCTTCCTGAACTTTCAAACGAAGTTCCTCCGCTTCTTTAAAGTCGCGTTCGCAATGTGCAGTACGATCATTTAGATCATAATCCCTGATATGTCCATCATAAGCATGGAATCCTTTAAAATCTACACCGGGTAAGTTCTTAAACTCATTAAACAGATTATAAGCATCTGAAGGTTTAATTCCTGTCCGGTTCATTCCTACATTCAGGTCAATAAAAACGTCAATAGTCAGTCCGGCTTCAGATGCCAGCGCTGAAAACATCTTCAATGATTCAGGATTATCCACCAAACAGGAATATCTTGTTTTAGGATAAGCCTGAATCAGCCTAATCAGGCGCAAGAACTTTGGTTTTACCGGCTGATATGCTAAAATAACATCTTGTGCATCTGCCATTCCAAGCATTTCAGCCTCAGCAATACTGGCTGCCTTAAACTTATTGATACCTGCCTCTATCATCATTTTGCAGACTTCCGGCATCTTATTCGTTTTGACATGAGGACGTAGCTGTGCAGAGTCCTTCACCATACTCAAAACATTGTGAATATTTTGCTGTACCCGATCTTTATACACAATAAGTGCAGGAGAATCGATATTTTCTACATCATTGATGTCAAACCAGTTCATAGTATTTATTAAGACCAGGCCTTTCTGAGAAACCTGAGCCAGTTTTTATAAAAAATATTCTCAATGTCTTCAGACGAATAACCTCTGCGACTCAATATGCCCCTCAGTGATTGCAAATCAGAGATATCTTCAAGATCATAAGGCGACTGTTCTTTACCGTAGGCTCCGTCGAGATCACTGCCAATAGCAATATGCAGACTGTTACCTGCAAGCTGGCAGATATGATCAAAATGATCTACCACCTTTTCAATATTGATTCCACGTTCCTTTGGGTCATCTACTCCCCGAACCCAGTTATCACAGAGCATCCATGTGTCGAATACTCCTCCGATTACCGCATCTCTTTCAATTAAAACTCTGATCTGATCATCAGTTAACTGTCGCTGATGATCAACCAGTTTCCGGCAATTATGGTGACTTGCCCAAACCGGTCCCTTGAAAATAGCTGTTGCCTCTTCAAAGCCCTTGTCTGTAAGGTGTGTAACATCCAGTATCATATTCAGAGAATCCATTTCCCTGACCAGCTCCTTACCTGCTGTTGTCAGTCCGTCAGTCATTCCGGTACCTGCTGCATAGCGACCAGGACCATAATGAGCGGGACCACAAGCCCGCAGGCCATAGGCATAGGCCTTCTCCAGATAAGAAAGCTTGACGAATGAATCGGCACCCTCCAGACTTAAAATATAACCAACAGGTTTATGCTCATTTGGCACCGTAGTATCGAACCATAATTTCAGATGCTTCTCAAGTTCAGCCAGATTAGTAATCTGAACCATTTCCCCATGATCTTCCATGGCACGGTACCAGGCCAGCTGAGCCTGTGAGATACCCCATGCTATCTCAGGCGAATTCCATCCGGGCAAAGCACTACCTGCCTCTACATAGCGCGCAATCTGCGTGGCAACAACCAGTCCGATATTCCCCTTTCTCAGTTCAGGAAGTGCAACCACTCCCTTGGCTCTGTCGAGCTTGTCAGTCATACCCACTTCCCGGCTACGGATCTCATATACCGTTTTCCGGAGGTCTCGATTCCACTCGATCGCATTCATTGCCAAATCGAGGTGGGAATCGATCATAAACAAAGATTCATCAGCCATCTTTTCCTTACAACTTATTTCTTACCCTGACGGAATGCAATTGCATCGATTTCCACCTTGATACCATGTCCTAATCCTGACTGAACAGTGGTGCGGGCAGGCTTAACTTTGGTGAAATAAGAAGCATAAACTGCATTGTAGCGATCAAAATCTTTAATGTCACTCAGGTGAACCGTACATTTTACGATATCATCCAGAGTAAATCCGGCAGCTTCGCAGATACGCTTTACATTATGAATAGTTAAATGGGTTTCTTCTTCAATTGTTCCCAGTTTAAATTCACTGGTTGTAAAATCAACCGCTGCTTGTCCGCTTACGAACAGCCAATCGCCTGCAACCATTACCCCTGCTGAATATGCTCCGGTTGTGAATGACTTATCTGCCTTATCCGGGTGTTGTATTTCTATCTTTTCCATGTTTATATTTTAAAAAATTGATGTTTACTTAAATTCTACTGATCCGAAAAATTCGGGACGATGAAAGTCGGGCTGTTCTGTCTTAATCTCATTCCAAACCACATAATGTGGTTCAGGAAGATCATCTCCACACTTGTAAAAATTAGCTCTGCATTTTTTACCTCTGAGAGAACTGATCTCATGATATTGAAATACACTGTAAGGGATTGCTAAAGTCAGCTCCCAGCCGATGTTCGCATCTGTATTACTGACAGGTTTTATGGCATTCTGAAAATTTATGCTACGGATAATTTCATCCGACGACATCTGACGCATCGCTCTTTGTTCTCCAAAACTCAGCAGACAGGTTCCTGCACAATTGAACTCAAAGTTGTAATATTCCTGCTCATCACCAAATGAAATGAACATTTCAACACAGCTGTCTTTATAAACCGGATTATTGGGCTCGGAATAAACTGCTTTCAGGTGTTTTTCCTCTACATAAAATTTCAGGAATAAAGCCTTATCTCCATGCGCAATGGCAAAAGCAACCTGAGGTTTGTAAGGGAATTCTGCCCATGGTACAAGATGGATTAATTCCTGATGAACATGATCCAGCTTATTTGAGATCTCATTCATAGCCTTAACATCATCCACATGGATGAATGGAACTGAAAGTTGCTTCATCTGTTTATTTTAGATTTTGATTTACCGGCAATCAGTTAATGATTAACTGTTTTTCTTTTCCTTCTCTTCTTTTAACTTTTGTAGCCTCTGTTTAACAATGTCTGCAGGATATTTCATCGCCAGATTACGGATATCATAATTAAAATCTGAAAAGACTTCCTCCCACATATGCGATTCTTCGGGTGTATACCTGTAGAAACCATGTCCATTGGCGACACCTTTACCACCTTCTTTAACGATATCATCAATCAGTTTCGGAACATGGGTATCATTGCAAAGAGTAGGATTCAGATCTTTCATTACATTATGATAGGCAGGCACACCGGTCAAATCCATCCAACCGAATACTCCTACCAGAGTCATCCAGTAACCTGTATTATTACGGCAGGCCCTGTCGATATCCTCTACGGTAGCATAACCGTTTTCAACCAGATAAAAAGCCTCACGATACATTGCGTACATCAGACGGTTGCCGATAAATCCACGAATATCTTTTCTTACCAGTGTAGGTTCTTTGTTCCAGCGATGAGAAAGATCGTATAGATATTCCCCCTTTTTGATATCGCTTTGGTCGCCACAGATTACCTCAAGAAAACGCGTGGTGTGCGAAGGCTCTGCCCAGTGTAGTCCGAAGAAACGATCCGGATGCTTAGTCATTTTCTGCAAAAGACTAATAGGGATTGCAGAGGTATTTGATGTCATTAATGCATCTTCAGCAATTACCCCCTCTATTTTACCGTAAACCGTTTTCTTGATTTCTTCACTTTCAATAGTACATTCAATTACTAATCTGCAAGGTTTTAATGCGGAGTAATCTTCTGTAATAGTCAGATTTTTGAAGTAAAATTCAGGATCTTCTGTAACCAGGCCCTCCTCTTTTGCTTTGACAAAGTGTCTGCGTATACGAGGCTCAGCAGTACCCATATCGATACTGATCGGTGCTATGGCAACTACCGGATGACCGGCCATCAGCAGGCAGGTAACGATACTGCAACCCATAAGGCCCAGACCGACAACCCCTACGGGAATTTCATTACTTGGCGGAATTTCTGACATATAACTATCTGATTAAACTTTATGTGACTAGATTCTGTAATTATTAAAATTTAACAACCTGACCGGTTCTAACCGACTCGTCACAGGCAAATGCAATCCGAAGACTGTTTACTGCATCTTCACCATGTGCCGTCAGATCAATATCTTCCAGAATAGATTTCAGGAAATATCTTTGTTCACGGTTACACAGTTCCTGATGATCAGGTTCATCTTCCAGATTGATCCAGGTATCCGGCTTTGCAAATTTTTCGTCTTTATCCAGATCCGCATGGTGGAAACGAATAGACTCGGTCTTGGTATGAGCCTCGATAGATGCAGATTTTCCTTCACCTCCGGCATCTTTTGCCACAATAGAAACTGAACCATTCGGACCAAAAACATCTTTTACAAAGAATGCTGTTTCACTCACCATCGGGCCCCACCCTGCTTCGTACCATCCCACAGAACCATCTTCAAAACGAATCTGAAGCTGGCCGTAATTATAGTTATCAGCAGGAATATCATCCGTCAGTTTGGCCCCGATAGCATACACCTGCACCGGCTTTGAACGGGTCATCTGACACATTACATCAATATAATGAACCCCACAATCTACGATCGGACTCAGGGAACTCATTAAATTACGATGCAGTGTCCACATAGCACCATCACTCTGCTGATTCAGGTTCATCCTCATCACTAATGGTTTACCAAGCTGAGAAGTCAGTTCAATGAACTTCTCCCATGATGGATGGTGACGAAGAATATAACCTACCACTAATTTCTTGTTTGCCTTTTTTGCAGCAGCAACCACACGCTCAGCCCCTTCAACAGAATCTGCCACCGGTTTTTCAATAAATACATGACAACCTGCTTCAAATGCCTGAATGGCATATTTCTCGTGAGTATCAGGATAGGTAGAAATACAAACCGCATCAGGTTTAGTTGCAGCCATAGCACTATCCATATCCTCAAATAAAGGATAGTTACTATTCATTCTTGCATTTAGCACTTCTTTTGATTTCCCACGGGACACCAGTCCTACAATTTCAAATCCCGGATTGGTATGGTAAGCAATAGCGTGCGAGGCACCCATATTTCCGCAACCTACAACCAGGACACGTACAGGTTTAGCTTGATTTGACATAAATATTTTTGATAATTAGTTAAAATTTAAGTTTTATATTTTTTTTGGCCGGTTATAAACCACATCCATCACCTGACCTATTACAAATTACCTTTTTTAAGTTCTTTTACCGCATAATCACATGCTCTTGCAGTGAATGCCATGTAAGTAAGAGATGGATTTTGACATGCATTTGAAGTCATAAATGCTCCGTCAGTAACAAACACATTCTTCACATCATGCATCTGATTCCATTTATTCAGAACCGAGGTCTTCGGATCATGTCCCATGCGTGCTGTTCCCATTTCGTGAATAGCCATTCCCGGTACTGCACCTCTGTCGAAAGTGGTGATATCTTTCATACCTGCGGCTTCCAGAATCTCTGCAGCATCATTTCTCATATCGATACGCATTTTGCGCTCGTTTTCTCCAAACTCACAATCCACCGCAAGCAAAGGAATTCCCCATTTATCTTTCTTGGTTTTATCCAGAAACACACGGTTTTTATACTCCGGTAAATGCTCACCAAAAGAACCCAGTCCCATCATCCACGGACCTGGTTCTTCCATATTATCGGCAAAATCCTGACCATATCCCATTTCAGGAATTGCTCTTTGCCATCCGGTACGACTGGCACTACCTCCGTAGTGGAAACCACGGAGATAATCGCGCTCAGGCTTATCCCCAAGGTTACGGTAACGCGGTATATAGATACCGATCGGGCGACGGCCATAATAGTATTTATCATCAAAACCTTCTGCTCTTCCGCTTGCACCCACCTGGAAGTGATGATCCATCAGGTTATGCCCTAAATGCCCACTGCTATTACCCAGGCCATCCGGGAAAGTATCGGAGGTTGAGTTAAGAAGGATCTGGGTAGTACCCAGAGTTGAAGCATTCATAAAGATTACTTTCGCATAATATTCGATATGCTCATTGGTTTCAGAATCGATAACCAACACTCCTTTTGCTCTGCCGCTCTCTTTATCATAAAGCACTGAGCTAACTATTGAATAAGGACGAAGAGTCAGATTTCCTGTAGCTACTGCGGCCGGAAGTGTTGCAGACTGGGTACTGAAATAGGCCCCAAACGGACAACCCCGGTTACAAAGGCTCCTGTTCTGGCAGGTACCTCTTCCATTATGTGGAACAGTGAGGTTTGCCATACGGTAAACCGTCATCATTCTGGTTTTATTATAATGCTTTTCGATTCTCTCCTTGACAGCCTTCTCCACACAATTCATCTCAAACGGAGGAAGAAAAATACCATCCGGCAACTGGGCTAAACCTTCTTTTTGTCCGCTGATTCCGGCAAAACGCTCCACATAATCGTACCAGGGAGCTATATCCTTATAACGTACCGGCCAGTCAACCCCATACCCATCTTTTGCATTGGCTGTAAAATCCATCTCACTCAGACGAAGACAACCACGTCCCCAGGTGATAGATCTTCCACCCACATGATAACCACGATACCAGTCGAAGCGTTTTACCTCAGTATATGGACAATCAAGGTCATTCACCCAGAATTTGGCATTTAACTCGCTGTACTGCCCGCCACGGGTCTGTACTAAATGAGAGGCCTTCTCTTCCGGAGTAATCCTTCCCCTGTGCTTAAACTCCCAGGGTTTCATCAGGGCTGTATCGTAATCCTTCACATGCTCTACATTACGGCCACGCTCCAGCATCAATACTTTAAGTCCTTTTTCGGTTAATTCTTTGGCTGCCCAGCCACCACTAATACCTGAACCAACAACAATTGCATCGTAGGTATTCTGCTTATCTGCTTTTATATTAAGATTCATTTATTCTTACAATATACTATTAGTCAATTAATTAGGTAGCCCATGCTTTCTGTCCGGGTTGCAAAGGAATACAGGCTTCATACTTTCCGGGGATATGTACATAACGCAATGCTTTGGTAGCACCGATCTCAGAGGTATAATAACCCAGATAGGTGAGTTCTGCCAGTAACTGGAAGAAATGCGGCGGGGCAACCGGACCACCACCTGAAGCATTTGTCTGCTTCTGCACTTCGGCTTCTTTCTTAAACAGCTTGAACAGTTCTTCACGTTCTTTAAGACTCAACACTGTAAATGAACGCTTAAACTGATTTTGTGCTACTTCCTCTACTTTCATTAGCCCTGCTGCAAAATGATTCTGCATATCAGCAGTATAACAATCATTCATCATCATCACAATGAATGGACCTAATCCTGCAGCTTTTGCACCCGGAATATCCTTTCTGTCGGGAATAATTGTATTCGCCAGTTCTGCTATCAATGCTTCCTGCGACTCAATTGATTTTAACTCAAAACCTTTACCCTCTTCAGGGTTTAACACACCTGCAAAAGTCCCGAAGGCCGACATGCTTAGTGCTCCACCCAGTAAAAAGGTGGCTCTCCTGACTGCTTCTCTTCTGTTCATTTAGTATAAATTATCACAAACCATAATAAAAAACGCCGAGGAAGCGGATTAAACCATGATATCCTCTTTGTTTTTAGAAAAGCTTAATTTAGAGAGTTTTTTTAGAAAAACTGAATTTTGGCTATGAATTTTGACCGAAAAACCCCGATGGTCAAATTCTGCAGAAGTTTTACCAATATCTGTCAGACCAGGAATGACTGATTGAGTAGATAATAAATCTTCCCAGAGAAGGCAGAATCGGAGCGTGAACTTCCTGAACTAGACAAGAAACCATTGTTGCAGATACAATTCCGGATCCTGCTTATACACCAGAGTGAATATATTCTACCCAGCCATCTCAATCCTATATTTTACGAGGTCTTAAATGCTGTTGCCAGACTAATGATTTAATGGCAGAAGGTTGACAGGATAGTTTTATAAAGAGGCAGAACCTGTTATTCCATTTTGGAGAAAAATATTAAGAAAATCCGGTTGCGATTCTAAATCTGATCAATCAGGGTCACTTCTGCCAATGGAGGAAACAGATATACCGCGCCCGTCTTGATTTCCACGCAACGGTAACGCTTCCGGATCAGAGATTCCTTTCTGAAAACACGCCCGCCCTTAATAGAAAAGAGACTGTGTAATGGCAACTTTTCTAAAGTATGAACTCCATCCGGTTTATGATCATATTGCTTCAATGCCCTGAAAAGATTCAGATCTGTACAGCTTGAAGCGGAGGGGTTTTCCAGATAGTTGTGAATAGCATGCTTCACGTCCAAAGGGAAAATCTCCTGCTCGAAGAACGGGCGC
>Ga0208492_1001575_pt1 | contig 13603 bp, 16 predicted proteins | sample Subbioar_CSW14AB_FD_184820 | JGI IMG/M metagenome (GOLD analysis project Ga0208492, IMG submission 184820) | Serpentinite rock and fluid subsurface biosphere microbial communities from McLaughlin Reserve, California, USA - CR12Mar_CSW14AB (SPAdes) | ecosystem: Environmental > Terrestrial > Deep... | reverse complement strand
CCATCGGGTTGCGGTAGTAGAGCAATTTCTTTTCAGCCTTCGGTGCTGCTCCGGTCGGCTGGGTCGATGTCATGGCCGGCATGGTGGCGTCCTTGCCGCGAAATATTCCCGGCAGGCCATGCGTTCCGAGGAAATAACCACTAGCACCAGCTAGTGCCGCGATCGCGACGCCGGCCAGGATGAATTGAGGGCGGATCATAGGTCACCTCCGACCAGGCGTTCGATTTCGGCCAGCAGCCGGCGTTGTTCGGCCTGGGCACGGATGCCATCCAGTTCGACCTCGCGCAGCCGGCTCTGCGCCTGCACCAGGTCGGCGAAGCCGCCGCTGCCCTGCTCATAGGCGCGCAACTGGGCAGTCAGTGCCGCCCGCGCCTGGGACAGGATGCTGCCCGTGCTTAAACTTTCGATGCGCTGCTGCGCCTCCAGACCGGCCAGCATCTCGCGCAAGCTGGAGGCAAGCTCCAGCTCGATGGCCTGACGCCGAACCCGCACGGCGCTCTGCTCGGCGATCGCCTCATTCTTCTTGGCGTCCCGCAGGCCGCCGCGCAGTGGAATGTTCAGGGTAACGTAAGCCTCATAGGCCCGGACGCCGAAATCCTGCTCGATCGTGCCGACGCCAAGCGAGACATCCGGCATCCAGTCGGCATCGGCAAGACGCCGCCTGGCATCGGCGCCGTTGCCACGCGCTGCGAGCTGACGGAATTGGGGGTTGCGGTCGAGCGCTTCCGCGACCAGGCTATCGAACTGTAACCGCTCCGGCCTTGGCATCGGCGCCAGCCCGAATGGGGGCTGCAGCATGGCGCTCGTATTCCGGCCCAGCAGCCCGTTCAACCGGGCGTCAAGCTGGCGGATATCACCCTGCATGCGCGCGATCTCGGTTTCCAGCCGGTTGCGGGCCAGGCGACTGTTGAGTGCGCCTTCCTGGCCGATGCGTCCTTGCGCATAACCGCGATCGGCCGCCTCTACGGTGCGATCCAGCAGGCCACGTTGCTCGTTGAGGACACGTAAGCCCGCCTGGGCGAGATAGCGCTGCGCCTGCAGGGCTTTGATCCTCGACGCCAGTTCATTGGCGACCTGATCCTGACGCGCCTGTGCATCCGCCGTATCGGCATCTGCAATGCCGCGGCGCAAGTCACGTTTGCCGCCCAATGGGAAGCTCTGCTCCAGCATGTATTTGCGATAGCCAAGCTGGTCGGGCAGCAGACCGGATGAGCGCGTGTTGTCATTGAATTCCACCCGGAAGGTCGGATCCGCTAGGCTGTCGGCGGCCGAGGCTCTAGCCGCCGCCATGTCGCGCTCAAGCGCTGCGATCGCGATATCGGGATGCTGACTGCGGGCCGTCGCCAGCAGCAAGGACAGCTCGCCACCCAAAGCAGGCTGTCCCAGCGTCGGCTGCGCCAGGACCGGGATACCGGCCGTGGCAATCAGCAGCAGCATGGTGCCAATGGCACCACGGCATACAAAAGATTTGAACATGGAAAATGCTCCGTCTCCAGACGTCGGACATGGCCCGGCAGGCCGGGCCGTGGGTCAGGTCAGGAGCGGAGGATCGGCGGATCGTAAAGCGGCGGCGGCAGCCAGTCGGCGATGCCGCGGTCCGCGAATGAAGGTTCAGCCACAACATTAAGCCGGGTCATGGCTGATTGCGCGGGCAGGCTCACGCCCGGAATAGCGATGCAGCCAACCTTGCACTTCGACAGATCGGCAGTGCCATCGAGACCGGCCTGATCGGCTTCGTCGCAGCAATCGTGACCAGGTGCCGAGGCCTGAATGGTTTCCGACTGGGCCGCGCCAGCATCAGCCGGCGCACAATTGGCGCTCATCGGCGCCAGCGGGCCCAACAGGAGCCCAATGGCGACCAAAAGACGGAGTGCTTTAGACAAACCGGCGGTCATGTGCATAGTCTACACCGACTCCCTGCGTAGCCGAACGGCAAAATGACGCAGGTCGGCCAGGCATCCCGGGGTCGGGCGGCAATCAATGATCATGATGCGCCCCGACATCGCCGACAACATCGACCCATTGCCCGGCGTTGAAAATGAGACGCAAGGGAACATGCATGCCGTTGCGCAGCGTCTCACGAAGCCCGGTCAGCTCGACCCACATATGGGATGTGCCGAAATTCAGATTCTGCTCCGTTTCCACACCGAGCGAGTCCAGCTGCAGTTGGCGTCCATCCCCGGAATTGAACATGATCCGGCTACCGGATGCGACCGGTGTCTCTATCCGCAACAAGTGGATGGTACTTCGAGTATTATTTTGAATACTGAATTTCAAGATCGCACTCGTACCATCCCTGGGCTCAATCAAGACATGATCGACATTGATCTGGAGGCCGAATTCCGTATGGGCGCGAACAGCCGTCGGGAGCAGCGGAACAAGGATAAGAATCACTAATGCCCAAGTCGTGTGACGCCAAGATGCATGAAGGCTGATACGGCAGGCCTTCATGCAATTGGTCAGTCGAATCAACACAGAACTAAGCTTTGACGGCATCATGCAATATCCAGCAGAAAACTCCCCTGGCCGGGTGGTAGACTTAAGAATCCACTACGGTACCATCCGGACCAGGAGGGGCGCTGCTATCCTCTCTATTTTTTGGGCTCGACCGAAGTCAGGACCATGGCGCCACTGTCCTTAGTCACCGTGAAATTGACCGTCTCGCCAACCTTCGCTCTGTCCAGCAGGCCTGGATCCTTCACTTGGAAGACCATGGTCATGCCAGGCATATCCATGGCCTCGATCGGGCCATGCTTGATGGTGATCTTGCTTGCATCCTTGTCTACTTTGCGGATCTCGCCTTCGCCCTTACCCGTCATCTGGGCAAAAGCATCAGGGCCAGTTCCAAGCAGACCGAGATACAGCGCTGCAGCCAGCATAATCTTCTTCATGACTCTTGCTCCTTTACCGGTTCAATCAGGCTTTAACGAACAATGATCTTCCCCTTCATGCCGCCCTGCATGTGCCCAGGAACCAGGCAGCCGTAATCAAAGGTTCCCGTCTTGGTGAACTTCCACAGGATGGTCTTGGTCTTGCCTGGATCGACGGTCACCGCATTTGGATCGTCATGTTCCATCTCCGGGTTCTTCTCCATCACCTTGGCATGCTCAACCAACTCATCCATGGTACCGAGCGTCATCTCGTGTTTGAGCTGGCCACTGTTCTTCACCACAAACTTAATGGTTTCGCCGCGCGAGACCATCACCGTTGCGGGGCCGAAGCGCATCTCATCGGTCATGTTGATATTGACGACCCGGGCGTTAGCTTTCGGGTCCCCAGGCTCGCCAAGCGCTGCAGCATGGCCATCGTAGACACCTTTCTTGTTGTCATGGCCATGGCCGCCACTATGACCGGGGGCCGCATCGGCGGTGACGGCCGCCAGGCCGAGCAGACCAGTGACCAGCATGAGCATCAGTTTGCGATTAATCGTTAGCATCGAGTTTTCCTTCTGCAGTGTAGCGGCTCTTCAGCCGCGCTTGTTGACGTCACCATTGTATTTATAGGCAACCGTACCAGGCGGATTCTTGTACCAGCCGGGATCCTTGTAATCGCCGCGGGCAAGTCCCTCGCGGACCTTTACCACGGTAAACATGCCGCCCATCTCGATCGGCCCGAACGGACCAGTGCCGGTCATCATTGGCAATGTGTTGTCGGGTAGGGGCATTTCCATTTCCCCCATATCCGCCATGCCGCGCTCCCCCATGGTCATGTAATCGGGAATGAGCGAGACCATGCGTTTGGAGATACCGCGATGATCGACGCCGATCATGGTAGGCACGTCATGACCCATGGCATTCATAGTGTGATGCGACTTGTGGCAGTGGAAAGCCCAGTCGCCCGGATGCACGGCGTCGAATTCGAAGGCGCGCATGGCGCCCACCGGGCAGTCGATGGTGACTTCCGGCCAGCGTGCCGATGGCTGTACCCAGCCGCCATCGGTGCAGGTGACCGCAAAATCGTAGCCATGCATGTGGATAGGATGATTGGTCATAGTCAGGTTGCCAAACCGGATGCGTACCCGATCACCCATGCGAACTGGCAGGGTGTCGATTCCGGGGAAGACGCGGCTGTTCCATGTCCAGAGATTGAAATTGGTCATCTCTGCGACCTTGGGTGTCGCCGCACCCGGCTCAATGTCATAGGCACTCATCAGAAAGACGAAATCTCGATCGACGCGATACTGATTCGGATCGCGCGGATGCACGATAAACATGCCCATCATGCCCATGGCCATTTGCACCATCTCGTCAGCGTGCGGGTGGTACATAAAGGTGCCGGATTTTTTTAACTGGAATTCATAGACGTAAGTCTCACCGGGCTTGATCGATGGTTGGTTCAAGCCGCTTACACCATCCATCCCAGACGGCAATATCTGGCCGTGCCAGTGGATGGTGGTATGTTCGGGTAGCTTGTTGGTGACGAATAACCGAACCCAATCGCCTTCGACGGCTTCAATTGTTGGACCAGGCGACTGGCCGTTATAGCCCCAGAGATTGGCTTTCATGCCAGGCGCCAGTTCACGCACTACCGGTTCAGCGACCAGGTGGAATTCCTTCCACTGGCCGTTCATGCGCCAGGGCGCTGACCAGCCGTTCAGGGTGACGACCGGATTGAACGGCCGGCCGGTGCTGGGCAGCGGTGGCGGCTCTGTTTTTGGGCCGGCCGGATAAGCCGGTTCCGGCAGGGCGGCGAGCGCCGAGCGGCTGACGGCAGCCGCGGCGATGCCGGTGGCGGCAGCTGAGAAGAGATTGCGTCGGGTAAACATGCTCATGTCTCCTAAAATTCAATGACCGCCGCCGCCATTGCGGGCGGTAGCAATAGCGCCACCACCTGCGGGCATGCCGGCTTCAACGGGCGCGATTGTGACGAAGGTGAGGTCGGTATCGGCGATCCAGAAGTCGCGCTGCGCTTCCAGAGCCGCCGTAACATCGGCGATCTGGTCACGAGCATCTGACAGCAGCTCAAAAACGCTGATCAGCATGCCGTTGTATCGCAGCACCATTTCCTCAGACGCCTTCTGCCGCAGCGGAATGATCTCGTCCTGGTAATGTTTGGCAAGCTCGTAGTTGGTCTGATAGCCGAGCCAAGCTTCGCGGGCGGCCGAACGGGCGTTGACCGCCGTATCTGCCAGACGATGAACCGCTTGCAGATAATACTGCTCGGCCTTGGTCGCCTTGGCGTCACCGAAGTCGAACAGCGGTACCTGGAAGCTGATCTCGTAGCCGGTCTGGTCCTTGGCGCTGCTTTCGCTGTTCCGTTGGAAACCAACTTCGAGCACATTTACGAAGCGGGTTGCATTGGTCAGGCCATAAGATTTCTGCAGGGCCGAGACGTCTGCCTTGGCCATCTGGATATCGAGACGTTCGGCGATTGCCTTGGCTTCGATATTCTCCACGCTGCGTGGGCTGCCTGGTAGGACTGGAAGCCGATCAGGTAGTTTGTAGGCCATATCCTTGCCCCACAATCCCATCAGGCGGCCGAGCCGCTCGCGGGCGGCCGTGGCCATGACCCGGCTCTTAGCCAGACGCGCTGTGGCATCGGCATAGAAAATTTGCTCGCGGATATAGTCGAGCGTGTTCCAGTTGCCGACGGAGCGCATGCGGCGCGCCAGTTCGGCCTGGGTTTCGGCCGTCTCACGCACCTGCGCGACGTATTTGGCTGTCTGCTCGGCTGCCACAGCTTCGTACCAGGCGCGCTTGGTCTGGGCTGCCAGGGACAGGACCTCGGTGGCAGTATTGAGCTTGGTGCGCTCGAACCGCCTGCTTTCAATACCAGCTGTCATCGGCAGTACCAGCAGGCTAAGGGCATCGATACCAATAGAACGTTCGATCTCAATATCCTGGCCACGTCGTAGGCGGGCAAAGCTGAGGCCCGGATTCTCTGGTCGCCAGGAACTGGTTAGATCAGCAGCGCCGATGCCAAGCTCCGAGAAATTGCTCTGCAGGCGGCGATTGTTCAGTAGTGCGACCTGGACGGCGTCATCCGCGCTCAGCGGCTTGACCAGAAGCTCATCAATGGTTTTGCGGACCTTTGCCTCATCTTCCGCAGACTTGATCCAGACCGGCTTCTTGCCGATACGCTGTTCCGTGGCGGATGCGACCTCTTCGAAGGCGCTGTTGGCAATCGGACCTGCACAGGCACCCAGCAGGGCAACAAGGGCAACGCTCGCGGCAAGGCGACGCATAGTATTGGCTTGGTTCATCATGGCCGACCTCACTTGCCGTGTCCGGCATGGCTGCCGGTTGCCGGATCAGCATCAGACCGGGCTTTAGTAGGCATTTCGTCGGTGCTGTCCGACTTGATGGCGCCCATATGGCCGCCGACATCGCGCACGGTGTCATTGGCTTTGCGCCAATCGGTCTTGCCCTCGAATTGCGGGCGCTTATAACCGCTGAAGGCAGATTGATAAGGAAGCGGGGCGGTCGATGCATTCGGATCGAGCAGACCGGCCGGCGGCTCTGCAGCCCATACAGCTTGCGCCGCAAGGCCGATGGTCATGCCCAAAAGGACTGACCTGAAACTCATGGAAGACATGGGAAAGCCTCATAAAGTTGAACGACGAAAGGACGATCGACCGCAGGTAGTGCAAGCGGGACGATCTTCAGGCGTCGATCAGACTCGAGGAGGCTCGGAGGGAAGTGCGGGTGTGAGGCTTGTGTGCGACTGGGTCACCGGCAGTGCATAGCCCGCATAATTAGCGACGAAGGCCGTCAGTGGCCGCTCGCCGAAGGCAAACAGGCCGCAGAGCGCGCAGTCTTTGCACAGGATGCAGCCCTGATCGCAGTTGCCAGGTGCGCTTTCGCCGCCGGTAGCCATGGCATCGTGATCATGCGGCAGGCCCTTTTCATGGGCAGTGGTCGCATCGATCTTCGAAATCTTGACGCTCTGATGGTCGTGGCCTGCCGCCGAGACCTGGTCTGCAGGATCATGCACGGCCGATCCGGAGACCATGGCCGCCATCATCGTGCTCGATGTCGCTGCCATCGCCATGCTGTGCGAAAGCGAGGACACGGTTCCGGCAAACAGAAGCGCAAATAACGCCAGCGCAGCGGCAAGGCGCTGCCACAGCGAAAGCGTTGTTTGGGTTTGGCCGGGCTTCATGAGGAGTGTTATACAACCTTCCTACATGGCAAGGTCAAGGCCGGAACGAGAGGCAACCAATATTTGAGCAGGCGCTGATTAACCGTCGATTCACGGCGCTTCGCATTTGAAAAACCTGAGTTTTCCGATATCCTGATCGTTAAAGACCCAACCTGCGGACTGCCCGGTCATCGATCGGCGCAGACATTTGCCTGCGATATTGCGGAGGCTGATCGTGTCAATCCGGGTTCTCGTCCTGCTGATGCCAATGCTTTTTACCGCCTGTACAGCAGGCACGCCACCCAGATTCGACAATCTGATCGGCTTGCCCAGGGTGGATATCATGTCCCGTTACGGAGCGCCGGATGCAGAGACCTGGGTCAATGACCGGCAGGTGCTGACCTATATCATGGACGAGCATCGTCTTTCCTCGGCAAAGACGCGACCACCGTCGCCGCGCCTGCATCAGTGCCGGGTGCAGATGGAATTCGATCGCACAAATACCCTGCGTAGCATTCGCGAATCCGGCAACTGCCACGACGACTGACTGAATTCTTGGGATTGAATATTTCAGCGACTGACCGAGACGAGCAAAAAATGAACGATACCACCCGCCACGACCATTCGAGCCACGACCATCATCATGGGCATGACCCAGCCGTGCATCACCATGCTCATGGTCATCAGCATGGCACGCCGGACAGAGCGAAAGATCCAGTCTGTGGCATGCAGGTCGATCCGACAAAAACCGCCCATCGGGCAGAGCATGACGGTCAGTCTTATTTCTTCTGCTCGGGCGGCTGTAAATCCAAATTCATTGCCGATCCGGTCCGCTACACGACCGCGCAGGCAAAGCCGGCCACGCCGCCGGCCGCGGCGGGCACTATCTATACCTGCCCGATGCATCCCCAGATCCGCCAGTCTGGACCCGGCTCATGCCCGATCTGCGGCATGGCGCTCGAGCCGGAAATTGTCACGGCCGACAGCGGCCCCAATCCCGAACTGATCGATATGACCCGGCGGTTCTGGGTCGGGCTGGGGCTGACCATCCCCGTTTTTATGCTCGAGATGGGTGGACATCTCTTGAACCTGCATGTTGTCGGGCCGCAGACGTCGAACTGGATCCAGCTGGCCTTGGCAACACCAGTCGTGCTGTGGGCGGGTTGGCCTTTCTTCCAGCGCGGCGCGGTGTCGATCGCAACCTGCCAGTTGAATATGTTCACCCTGATCGCCATGGGGACAGGCATTGCCTGGGTCTACAGTCTGGTTGCAACCATTGATCCAGGTCTCTTTCCGCCGGCCTTCCGTGGGCCCGATGGCGCCGTCGCGGTCTATTTTGAAGCGGCAGCCGTCATCACTGTGCTGGTCCTGCTCGGCCAGGTTCTCGAATTGCGGGCGCGTGAGCAGACATCGGGCGCGATCAAGGCGCTGCTGGACCTGACACCGAAGACGGCCAGACGCATTACGGCCGATGGCTCGGATGAGGACATTCCGGCTGAATCGATCCAGGTCGATGATCGTTTGCGCGTCAGACCCGGCGAAAAAGTGCCGGTCGATGGCGAAGTGTTGGAGGGCCGCTGTGCCGTGGATGAATCCATGGTCACCGGTGAATCGATGCCTGTCACCAAGGAAGCCGGCAGCAAGGTGATCGCTGGCACCATGAACCAGACAGGGTCATTCGTCATGCGCGCTGACAAGGTCGGCCATGACACCATGCTGTCCCGGATCGTCCAGATGGTGGCACAGGCCCAGCGTAGCCGGGCGCCGATCCAGCGCCTTGCCGACGATGTCGCCGGCTGGTTTGTGCCGGCTGTCATCCTCGTGGCGATCCTCGCCTTTGCCGCCTGGGCAGCCTGGGGTCCGGAACCGCGGCTCACATTCGGACTGGTCGCCTCTGTATCCGTCCTGATTATAGCCTGTCCCTGCGCGCTTGGCCTGGCGACGCCAATGTCGATCATGGTCGGGGTCGGGCGGGGTGCCCAGCTCGGCGTCCTGATCAAGAATGCAGAAGCGCTCGAGCGGATGGAAAAGGTCGATACCATCGTGGTCGACAAGACTGGAACGCTGACCGAAGGTAAGCCAAAGCTCACCGATATCCGTACAACGGCCCAGATTGGCCAGGACAAGCTGCTGTATTTCGCAGCCAGCCTCGAACGCAGCAGCGAGCACCCTCTCGCTCAGGCTATCGTACAACTGGCGGCCGAACGCGGCATGGCGCTCGGGACGGCGACCGAGTTCGACAGCCCGGTCGGCAAAGGTGCGGTCGGTCGGATCGATGGCCATCAGGTTATCATCGGCAATGCGGACTTCCTTCGCAGCCACGGCCTGCCGGCGGAGCGGTTCAGCCACCAAGCCGATGAACTCCGCCAAGACGGCGCGACCGCCATTTACCTTGGCATCGACCAGGAGGTGGCCGGTATCCTGGCGATATCCGATCCGGTTAAGCAGACGACGCCGGCAGCGCTTGCTGCCCTGCGCGAAGATGGCATCCATGTCGTCATGCTGACCGGCGACAACCGCATTACGGCCGAAGCCGTGGCGCGACGCCTCGGGATCGAAGAAGTTGAGGCCGATGTGCTGCCGGACCGCAAGAGCGCCGTCGTCGAGCGCCTGCGCCGCGAAGGCCGTGTGGTGGCCATGGCCGGCGACGGTGTGAACGACGCCCCCGCGCTTGCGGCCGCCGATGTCGGTATTGCCATGGGGACCGGGACGGACGTGGCCATCGAAAGTGCCGGCGTCACTCTGCTGAAGGGCGATCTTCAGGGCATCGTAAAGGCCCGTCATCTGTCGGCGGCGACCATGCGCAACATCCGACAGAACCTGTTCTTCGCCTTCATCTACAATGCAGCGGGTGTTCCGATCGCGGCCGGGGTGCTTTACCCGGCCTTCGGGTTGCTTCTGTCTCCCGTCATTGCTGCGGCCGCCATGGCACTGTCGTCGGTGAGCGTGATTGCCAACGCTTTGCGACTGCGTGCCGTCCGCATCAAATGAACGGAACCTGTCAGGAGGTCAGGCCGACGCTGCCTGTGGCGTGAAGCCAGCATTTTCGATGGCCTTGCGAACCGCATCGTGAGACACTGAGCCACGCACGGAAACGCGCTTGTTCGGGCGATCGATGACGATGTCATCGACGCCAGGCAAAGCGGCAACCACCTTGCGGATGCTGGCCTCGCAATGGCCACAGGTCATGTCGGGAACGATAAAGTCAGTCATCGGGTATCTCCTTGGCTGCTCAAGCCTTACGGCCTTCCTGCGTGGGAAGGTCAAGGCATGTCTGCCGGAGACGAGGCTGAAGCTGCTCCCAGGCTCGTCAGCCTGAAAGCTTATGCACTGGCATCGGTTTAGGGTGGCCTGGAAGCGGTTGCGGCGGCAGCGCCACAAGCCTGACATCGTGGTAACCTGCCGCCTCGACAAGCGGAGTCGAAAGAACCAGCGGTGTCTCCAGGGCACGCGGTAATCGCGCGAGACGGCTTGCGACATTCACCGTGTCGCCAATGACGGTATATTCCAGGTGCGTCCCATCGCTGATTACGCCTGCGAACACATCCCCGAAGTGCCCGCCAATCGCGATACGAATGGGCGGCTTGCCCAGCTTTATGCGTTCCTGGGACCAGGCCTCGATTTCATCGACCATCGACAGGGCGCAGAGTATGGCCCGCTTTGCATCGTCCGGCGCCTGTCGTGGTGCGCCGAAGACCGCCATGACCGCGTCGCCGATATATTTATCGACCACGCCACCATTGGCCAATACTGGCCTGGAAATCCGTTCCCTGAAGTCCGAAACAAACTTGGCAAGCTCGCCAGGATCCATCGCTTCCGCCATGGCGGTGAAGCCTTGCAAGTCGGCAAACAGCACCGCGGCGCGGATGCGATCGCCAAACTCCGTTGTTCCAGATGGCCGGTTCATCAGCTCTTCAGCGACGTCGCGGGAAAAGTAGCGAGACAAGGTGGCGGCCCGACTGGTGCTGACATAGACATTGGCGATCAATCGCCTGGTTCGCGCGGTCGTTACCGCGAGAATGCCCATGGTCAGCAGGAAAATGATGATCGGAAATACCCTAAAATGCATCAGATGCTCTGCTGCATCCGTGTGGAAGCCGGAATCGTCGACGTTGCTGACCATGGAGGCGATCAGGACTACGGCCGCCAGAATGCCGGCTGCAAACACCACCAGCCAAGGATTGTAGCGCAGCGAAGCGTGCAGAAAGACCACGACAAGCAGGCCCGAGATCGGCAGCGTGAATGCGTCTATGGGTGCGATGCCAAATTCCGCACCGATCATGACGATTGCGATGGTCAGGGTAATGATATCGAAACCGACAAGGAAATAAGGCAGGACGACAGGATGATACTTTCTCCAGGCGGTCACCAGGCCCGCAATGGTTCCCAGGCCGTAAACCAGCACGGCCAGCTCCAGTGGCCGGTGATCCGCTTCCTGCGTCCGCGCCGTGAAAACTGCGGCAAGCAGCGTAACCAGGATGATGGCGCGAATGATCGATGCGATCCGCTCGCTTTCAAGATCGGATGCCCTGAAGGCTTGCGCGAGGTTTTGCGGAAGGGTTTTGTCTTGGGCCATTGTTCTTTTCAAAAAAAAGCTGACTACGGACTCCTCCTGAAGCACTGGCCGGACTAATTTAGTGGCTGGCCCAGATCAGGATATAGCATTTCCCGTTTAGCGCATCCAAGCAATACATTGAAGAGGTTGTTGATCGGGGGAGTTGAGGCGCTGTTCGCCTTTCTTGAGGTGTGGGTTGAAGTGCTGGCGCGGAACAACGTTACAGCGCCGGATGGCGCTTCGCCTGATTCCAGAAGTTCTCGATATCGTTGATATAGTTTCGCTCTTCGACGAAAGCCTCAGGGTGGTTGATCCGTTCATGGCGGAACTCCGAAGCTTCGACAACATCGTAGCTGGCTAAACCATCAATATAGACGGTGCTGTAGGGTGGGATGGTCTGCCAGATGATCGGCAACAGTGTTTTTGTATTGGGCATTGTGGGTGATCAAGGCGTGGACCTTGTCGTCATGTTTGAGGAAGTCAGAAACTGGTATTTTTCTGGCTGTGTCACGACGACGCCTCCCTTTCGGGGATCCACCGAAGTAGCTTTCATCGACATCGATCCCAGCTGAGAGCCATGACTCCTGCTCGGCAAGTTTGGCCACAATCGGTTCGCGCAACTTCAGGAAATAGATTGTGCCGCGTGGTTATTGACGCCCGCCAGTTCGGTCGCCAACGGTGCTGTGACGCTGGCTACAAACTGCTTGATCTGCTCTTCCTGAATATTTGCCTGATGCCGGCTTCACTGTCTCTTTCTAACCCCCGGGCCCGGATGGACCTTTTCTTCATATCTAGGCCAGACCCATTCGAATTCCATCCTAATGGACAGGGGGCGACACATATATCCAGCGTGACGGCATCAATCGCGATTTCGGCCGCTATTACACTCCAGACGAGTTTTATGCCGAGATTGGCACCAATGTGACGGGTTGGCGTCGCTGCCTTTACGTCCATTTCGTGCACCATTTCATGAACAGCAACAGTATTACGGCGGCAAAGCGCCGCAGGGCGAATGCTTGCAAGCGCTTGCCGGCTTTGGCACTTTCCCCGTGTAAGGCCAACCATATGGAGGATGAATGAAAGCGTTAGCAGCGATTATCGCCGCGGCAACACTGGCTTTCGCGGTATCGGCTCAAGCCGATGAAGCGAAATACGGCGGCCAGGTGAAGAAGATTGGCGCCTATGAGGGTGAATTGGTGGTCAAGGGCAGTGATGTGCAGCTCTATATCATTAAGGACCACAAGCCGATGCAGCCCACGGGCGGCATGGCGGCGTCGGTCAAGCTCTTCGTCAACAATGCAGAGAGCAGCGTGGAACTGAAGCCGCAAGGCGACAAGCTGGCCGGTAAAGCCGGCGCACCGCTCTCCGGTGCAGTCCGCGCCATGGCCACCCTCACCGAGGGCGGCAAGGAACTCGGCAAGGCACAGTATAGCCTTTCCGCGAAGTAGCCCTAGTTATAGTGTAGGAAGGCAGCACAGCGCATGACACAGGCTATCGCAGCATATCGACGGAAAGGACGGCTTCTTGCCGCCTGGCTCGCCGTGTCCGCTGTCCTGTTCACGGCCCTGTTCGGCTGGCATACCGAGTATGCCGTTGCCAATGCTGCTGATCCGGTATCGCTGGCCTATTCGGCATCCTCCGATGCCGTGCCGCCGGATGCCGCTGCGGGTGACGAGACACCTGCTCCCGCCAAATTGGTGCAGGATTGTGCCGTGCATTGTGATCAGCATGGCCGTGCCATGCCGGTGCAATTGCGGGTCCAGATGGTGGCTTTCCCATCGACTGAGAGCCCAACCAGCCTACGCGACGCTGGCATTGATCTGGGCCTGATATTCGGCCTACTCGAACCTCCCCGAGCCTGATTCCCCGAACCTGAACGCTCCGGTGCCGCTGGCGCCGGTACCTGGTATTTTGTTCGAGGGAACAGAACATGCGTCTTCCCCTGCTTGTGCTCGCCGTGATGGCGGG
>Ga0208492_1001574_pt1 | contig 13620 bp, 12 predicted proteins | sample Subbioar_CSW14AB_FD_184820 | JGI IMG/M metagenome (GOLD analysis project Ga0208492, IMG submission 184820) | Serpentinite rock and fluid subsurface biosphere microbial communities from McLaughlin Reserve, California, USA - CR12Mar_CSW14AB (SPAdes) | ecosystem: Environmental > Terrestrial > Deep... | reverse complement strand
AACAGGAAAGTTTTTTGCCCATTCGGTCGACTCGGCCAGGAGTTCTTTACGTTCATTGCGGGCAAGAAACTCATCATAGTTTCGCTGCATATTGAGCCAGAAGTGAGCAGGTATTTTTAAAACATGTTCAAATTGTACTGCCATTTCCGGTGTAATACTGCTTTTGCCTTTTAAAATTGCGATCACGGTTTTTTCAGGTTTGCCTGTACGAATGGCAAACTCTTTAGGTCCCATGCCCAGCTCTTCTAACTTTTCGGCTAGGGTTTCGCCCGGGTGTAAAGCTATTTGCGGATGAAATTGATTTGCTTTAGTTGTCATTGCAAATTGTTATGATGGTATTGTGTCTTATTTTCCGTGGTAATTGCTAATCTCAATGATTTCCACACCTTTGATTTCCAGCCATATGTATTTGCCATTCTTATCCGTAGGAATTGGTTTTTCGTGGGGCTCAAATACCAGGCGATAAGGCTGGTCAAGGTTGCAGGCCCATTGCCCTTTACGGTCGCCTGTAAGTTCATGATAGTGACCCGGTAAGTGGCGGGTGTCCTCCAGTGTCAGGGCATTGTGAAGATCGCCCAGACGCTTGTTGTAGAGCTTCGCACGAATTGGTCCCATCTCCTTTTGACACTTATTAAAATCTATGGCCAGCTTCTCCAGCTTTTTATCATCAAAGGTTATTTCCACTGCAAAGATATGTATTTTTAATTAACAGTACATGTAAGTTAAAATATTTTTATTGTAACTCAGTTTATACCTGAGTTTAGTAAGTGTATTTCTTTAATCAAATTGGGGTTGGGGTATATGGGGTGGGGCTACAGGGTTGCACCAGTAGGGGGATTTCGGAGTACAAAACTATCAACCAGCACTGAACTTGAATAGATGCACAAAGCTCCAAGTTTGCACGTTACGCCTGACGCAAAACCCGTGTTGTGCGTTCGTTGTTTTTTTCTTTTAATTTGTCTTCATTTTCAAAGTTATGTCGCCTATGTTGTAACTATAAACCGATGCAGGTAAAAATGAAAACGCTAAATTGTCTATTTGTTTTACTCCAGATTGGTCAATAGATGTTACCAATGCTTGCTTGAAATTATTACTTTTACAGAAATGAATTAAACTTTTTAATTCGTTTGGTTTGTCAAAATAGCGATTACTCCATTTTATTTCTACACCCCAAACAGGTTTATATTTTTTGTCATCAACCAATACCAAGTCAACTTCGCCTTCGCTGCGTCCTTCTTTCCAATGAGCATAAGTTAAGTCTAATTTTTCTCTGTGCATCCATTGTGATAAAACAGCTGTTTCTACCATGTTGCCCATTTCATTATCAGTTTCGCTTATTGGTGAAAACAAAGCTGTGCGTAATGATGAATTTGTCAGATAAACTTTAAAACTTGTTACACGTTTTAAGCGTTTTGCATTTACGTCCACTTTGTTTAACACTTTGATTAAGAAAGCCGCTTCTAAATATTCTAAATACTTTTTCAACGTTTCTTTTTGTATTCCACTTTCTTTACTCATCGTTTCGTAAGAAAACTCATTACCTGTGTTGTAAGCTATATAAGTAAAAAATCGATTTAATTCTTGTACGTCCTTTATACCATATAAACTTGGCAAATCCCGTAACAGCACTTTGTCCACAATGTCGTTCTTCACATACCTGCCCATATCGCTCTGAATTTTTTCACTCAAAACAACTTCGGGGTAACCGCCAAAATTCAGGTAGTGAACAAATTCTTTATTCAACGCTTTTATGTCGTGCGTAAGGCAATAAGGAATTTGATTGTCGCCATAACTTGTTTCTCCATTATAAATGAGATGGTTCATGTTTTTAAGATGAATATACTCTTGGAACGTTAGCGGCGGCAACATAAAGTCGGTAAATCTACCAGCTCCGCTTTCTGTGCTGTGCCATTTGAGGGCAGCGGCTGCTGAACCCGATACAATGAATTTGGTTTCAGGATAAGAATCTACCAACACTTTTAGGTGTCGTTCCCAATCTTTTAGATATTGGATTTCGTCAAAAAAGACAAAGCAACCATTTAGGTTGGTTTGATTCAGTGATTGTTTACAAAGATTTAAAATGTCCTCTAAACTTAAATGCACATAAATAGGGTTGTCAATACCTATAAAGAAGATTTTATGAGGATTAACATTTTCAGTTAATAGTTGTTGGATGCTATGGAAAAGCATTACAGTTTTACCTACGCGCCTTGGTCCCATAAGTACCAGGGCTCGACGTACACTTTTTTCAATCACATATGGATAAAACAAACTAAAGTATAAGCGTTTTGCCATAGAGCTGTATGCATCAGGAATTTGCTTATTAACCCACCAAGGGTTTTCATAGCGTAAACGCTCTACTATTTTTTCTGTCGGAATAAGACTTGAAATGCTCATAAAATCTTTTATTTATACGAAAATAGTAAAAATAAGCACATCTAAATGAGCTTATTTTGTTTTAATTTGTTGGGATAACTATTTTATGTTCTTGCATCAGCCTTATTTCATCAAGGTTAAATGAATGTCAATTAGGCGGGTCTGTACAATGACACACAACGTTTTCGGGCTTGTTGAAGGTGGCGATTTTCACCACAAATGTGTCTGAGGACCACTGAACTACCACTTATGCTAAATCCGTGTTATTAGCTGGGCTTCTTTCGGTCGTCAAGGTTGTCATTTAGAATTCGTCAATTATTTCAACTGTCGCTTGTCTAATGTTGCCATTTATTATTTTTTAATTATTGTCGGTGTCGTTGAGCTGTGTCGTCCTACCATTGGCTATAACTTATATATAAGGATGATAAAACCAGCACAAGCCTATCAAATTCGGGTGTATTGTGGCATGTTTAACCATCCTTTATTAAATATGCTGATTACCTACTCAATATCCAAATCATCGAAAGGGCTTTTGATTCTTTAAACCAAGAATCAAGATAGAACAGTTATATATCCCCCCGAATCGGATTTGTTAGGTTCAAGGTTCAACTTTGGCTGATAGAATGATACGCAATAAAGAACAGGTGCCTTCCACATCCTCAATTCCACCCGGCAGGCTTTACCGGATTTTCAGAAAATATCAAACTCTCTGATGCGCTTATCGATGGTCTGATAGAATTTGCTCGTAAAATCTTCATTTGCACTGCGTAGTAAATAGATACCCGTATTTTTTTCAATGGCAAATTCGTTTTCGACGATTCGGGTCAATTGATAGCTTTTAAACATAGCAAGTATGCGTTTATCCGGTTTATTGCCGATGAGCACTACATTTTTAATGACTTTCATTCGGGGAATCCAGAAAATATAATCGGTATTGGCTGCATAGGCTTCCGGTGTTTTGTGTCTGTTATAATAGTTCAGCGCCCCGGCTTGTCCGTAATTATCGCAAAAAATCAGGGTTTGCTTTCTCTCCTCCGTGGGGATCATTTCGTAGGCCAGCAAAGCTTTCTCTGCCATTTCCTTCCATCCCTGCATATCTGCGAAATCCTGAGGGAGCTGATGATCCTTTCCATCGTTCCACTTTAGTAATCCGAGTTTCTCATACTTATCCTTATTGCTTACAATAGCTGTGGGACTTTTGACAGGTAAAACTAAATCGTAGATAAACAAGAATGCGATAACATTGGCGACTATCAACAGAGCAAATACAAATAGTTTGCGGAACTTCGGCAACACAGATTCTAAATAAACAGCACCAAATACCGGAAGTACAGGATACAATCCAAGGGCATAATAGCTTTTTGCTTTCAGGACAATAAATATCAGTAAGACCGTGAAATAGTTGATGCCGATTATTCGATAGTTTTCAAATTTCCTGTAAAAGAATAATCCGATCAATGCAAGGATGTAGAGGGGCAAAGAACCGCCCATAAACATCAGCTGTTCAACTAAAAACCCTGAAGTACTGGTATGGTCCAATTGTGTTCTTTTCAATGCCACCATGTGATGGACGAAAGGAAAATGGTGAGATAGCTGCCAGTACAGGTTGGGTAAAATCAATACCAGTCCCGTCAATAAGCTGATGTAGAAGTACCTGTTGTAGAATATTTTTCGGTTTTTCGTAATGATCAAACTAAATAACAGTCCAGGTAAAAGGATAGCAATGGTGTACTTATTATAAAACCCGAGAACGAAAGCAAGCATCAGGTAAAACAGCCATTTATTTTCTTCAGAACGGATATAGCGGATTAAGAAATAGAAGATGCCGGTCCATGCAAGTACATCAAAAGCATTAGGCTGATATAAAATGTTCAGCCGAACAAATACCGAGAAGAGGAAAGCGCAGGAAACCAGTATTTTTGCATACATCTTTCCTCCAAGTTCTTCAACCGTCAGCCAGGCGAATAATAAAGTAAGCGCGCCAAATAGTGCAGGGAAAAACCTGATCCAGAATGTACTGCCTCCAAGAAAGAAAATGATTGCAGAAATCCATGATGAAAAGGGTGGTACAGAAATATAACCGGCCGCTAAATGCCTGGCCTGATCAAGATGTAAGAATTCATCCCGGTGTAATTCATAAACAGGATTGACCACCATAAACTGAAGAATCAATTTAAAGGACATGAAGACCATCAAAAGCCAATAGTTCTGAAAAAAACGTTCTATTTTGGGCATAATCTGTATATCGGGTTATCGCAAGTTTTGATTCTTGGCCTTAGCGCCGGCTTATTTATAAAAACTGTTAAACTATTTAAATGACTGTGGGGTTTGAGAGCTTATTAAATATCCGGAATTTAATCAGATATCCAAATCATCAATGGATTCGGAATATTGTTTTACCAATTGACAGATTTTATCAGATAGAATCTGTTTAGGAATGAGTTTAGTTTCATAATCAGCGATAATCGCTGGCGATTTGGTACGGGCCATGGCATATTCCACGACTTCGCTATCCTTTCCTTTACATAATAAAACGCCTATACTTGGATTTTCAAAAGGGCGTTTGATATCACGGTCTAATGCTTCTAAATAAAAATTGAGTTTACCCAGAAACTCAGGTTCAAACTCTTGTATTTTCAGTTCGAACAATACCAGGCATTGCAGATCCCGGTGATAGAAAAGCAGGTCGGTATAGTAATCCTTATTTCCAACCTGTAAACGGTATTGATTTCCCATATAAGTCAAACCCTTACCCATTTCGAGAATGAATTTTTGCAAGTTATTAATCAAGGCTTTTTCAAGGTCTTTTTCCGAATGCGTGTCCGGTATATCCAAAAAATCGAAAATATAGGGGGCCTTAAATAAACCTGCAGGTATTTGCTTCTGCATCGAAGAAGTCATCTTGTTTGAAAGTATGCATCGTGCAAAGTAGGCTGTGTTTAGCTGCCTTCTTAAATCCCGCATTGACCAGCGTTCTTTGATACAGTGTACTAAGTAGAAAAATTTCTCTTCAGCTGATTTGGTTTTTGATAAAATCTCAAGGTGATTTGTCCAGGTGATTTTGCAAAGTAATGAGATAAGGAATTGATTTTTAATATCTTCTAATTGTGTCGGCACTGCCGACACTTTTTCGTCTTTTAAATCTAAGAAATAGCTCTCCAATTGATTCGACAAGGATGATATCAATTGGTCAGAAGAATAAACCTCATAAAACTGTTTCATTCGATACAGGCCCCGGCGTGTAAAGCTTTTATATCCTGAATAATTCGATTGGATAAATTCAGCCAATTCTCCAACTGTATTATCTCCCCAAGCATTGCTGGAAACTTTTTCGGAAACAAACTGGCCAACTTTGAAATAAAGTAGTACCAATTCTTGATTTACTTTCTGAAAGGCTCTGTTTCGGGCTTCTTCAATCAGTATGATTACTTGCTTAAATTCAGTATTCACTATGTAATCCAATTGCTAATCCATTCATTGGCCACTAAGCCTTTTCACCACCAGAAACACATCTCCTTCCAGTCTCAATACCCCGTATTCATAACAGAAATAATAAGTATTTCCATTTTGCGTGTGATGCAGGTGCGTATGATAATCAGGATTAAAGCCGTTTTTGAGTAAATCGTCTTTTTTAATCCGGGTTTTGTGTTGCGGACAAAGTCTGGACAGGATCGCATGATTTTTCCGGAGTATGGCGTTAACAGGTTTCATGGCTGATTGCATACCCGCTTTAATTTGGTTATTGTAATGACTGCGGCACTGGTCATCACAGAATTTTTTGTCGGAACGACCCCTCAGGATAGTACCACAGTCTAAACATTCACGCTCCATATTTATAGGATTTGAAACTGAAATTAAGCCCTGAATAGTTTATTCGCTTATATCCGTATCTATCCGTTTAGTTTACGGCAAAAATTACCTGCTCTTTTCTGTAAGCTTCCCTGAAATGTTTGCAGGGTGTCTCATAGGGTGACGCATAACGTTTTCGGGCTTGGCGAAGGTGGCGATTATCACCACAAATGTTGATGCGGAGAACCAAACTTTGATTAACCACAAATGTGTCTGCGGAGCACTGAACCGCCACTTTTGCCAAACCCGTGTTATAGCCAGTGGTTCTTGTCCACCATCCTTGCAAACCATTGTCAGTATTGAGTTTTAGTGTCATGATTATTTCTTAGACCTTGAGATGTTTAGACTTCTCCGTTTAATCCATTTTTCTACTTCTACTATCCAGAAAACAATACTTGATAGTCCTATACAGATTAATAGTTCAATAACGGTCAAAGATTTTGTAATGAAAATGTCCTGTAAGAAAGGAACATAAATTACTGCCATTTGCAAAGCAAAGGTTAGTAGAACAGCACCAACCAGTTGTTTATTGGTAAAAACTCCCTGTTGAAATAGTGATTTTATGTCGCTTCTAATAGCCATGGCTTGCCCCATTTGGCTTATACATAATACTGTAAAGACCATAGTTGGCCACTTATCGTTCCCAATATGAATCGCCCATGCTTGTATAGATAAACAAATGGTTGCCATTAATAAACCTACCCAAAAAATATGGAAACCTAAACTCTTTGTGAATATGGTTTCATCTGTCCTTCGAGGTGGTCGTTGTAAAATGTTTTCTTCAGCAGGTTCAGCTGCATAGGCTAATCCTGGTAGTCCATCTGTTACCAAGTTAATCCATAAAATTTGTATTGGTATAAGTGGAATGGGCATTCCGACAAGTGGTGCTAAAAGGATAATAGAAATTAAACCACCCTTACTCGTAAGTGTATATTTTATAAATTTTCTGATGTTATCATAAATTCTCCTACCTTCTTTTACTGCCTTAATGATGGTAGCAAAATTATCATCCAGTAAAATCATTTGGGCAGCTTCTTTGCTTACATCAGTTCCTGTAATACCCATAGCAACACCAATATCAGCTCTTCGCAAAGCAGGAGCATCATTTACACCGTCTCCCGTCATCGCTACAAAATTATTTTTCTTTTGTAACATTTTTACAATTTCTAATTTTTGCTCAGGCGATACTCGGGCATAAACTTTTATGTATTCAACTTCCTTTTCAAACTCTTCATCAGAATAGCTCTCTAATACTGCACCCGTAATTACTTTATCTGTTTTTTTGTAAATAATACCCGTTTCTAATGCAATTGCGTGAGCTGTTATAGGATGATCACCTGTTATCATTACTGGTGTAATGCCTGCTGAATGGCAATCGGCAATTGCTTGTTTGGCTTCCTCTCTCGGAGGGTCTATCATAGCAACTATGCCAATGAAGTTAAGATTCTGTTCTGTGTTTTGGATGGTACTTTTTTCAGGTAATTTATCCAATATTGAATAAGCGTAAGACAAAACTCGTTTACCTTGTTGTGCAAATGTATTAACGACTTTTAAAATTTCGGTATCGTCTTGTGTTGTACAACATTTTAATACCGATTCTACAGCACCTTTTGTAATAGCTATATATTTACCATTGTATTCGTAAACGGTTGTCATTCGTTTTCTTTCAGAGTCAAAGGGTAATTCATTAACTCGTTTATTTTCTCGCCATGATTCGTTGTAGTGCTTTTGTTTTCGGGTGTATGTTACTAAAGCAATTTCTGTTGGATCTCCATTAAATTTATTCAATTCATCTACAGAAACATCATGGTTTAGTTCCATTGCAAACAATAACAACTCTTCTTCTTTGAAGTTTTGATAGGATACTATTTCATTTGGTTGCCAGATGTCAGTAACCGTCATTTTATTTTGGGTAATTGTACCTGTTTTATCTGAACAGATATAGGTAATTGAACCTAAAGTTTCAACCGAAGGAAGTCTGCGAATGAGTGCATTCTTTTTTACCAATCGTTTAGCACCGATGGCCAATGAGATTGTGATAATAGCTGGTAATGCTTCGGGTATTGCTGCAACCGCTACAGAAATTGTTATGAACAGCATCTTTATAGAATCCTCGCCTCTTAGTAAACCCAAAACATACACTATAGCACAAATAATCAATATAATTAAAGATAATCTTTTAGTGAAATTTGCTAGCTTAATTTGAAGAGGAGTTAGATTTTCTTTTTCCTGTAAGAGTGCAGCAATACGTCCTATTTCGGTATTCATTCCCGTTGCGACTACAATGCCTTCGCCTCGTCCATAAGAAACGATGGTGCTTTTGAATGCCATATTACTTCTGTCGCCAATGGGTAGGTTTTCCAAATGGAGTTGATGGGTTTGTTTATCTATGGCATAAGATTCGCCAGTAAGAGAAGATTCTTCTAATTTAAGCGAATGTGTTTCAGTAAGTCGAATGTCTGCAGGAACAATGTCGCCAGTCTCTAAAACAACAATATCACCAATTACTAATTCCGATGTTGCTATTTCAATAAGCTTACCATTCCTTCGAACCAAAGAGTTTAAAGCAGACATCTTTTTTAATGCAGCCATTGCCTTTTCAGCTTTGTATTCTTGAATAAAACCAATGAGTGCATTCATTAATACGATGCTTATTATCAGTACTGCATCCTTGACATCTCCGATTGCGATTGATATTCCGGCTGCAACGAGAAGAATCACTATCATTAAATCTTTAAATTGATTTAACATAAGAATCCAAAAAGGGTTTTTCTTTTTTTCAACTAATTCATTCCTTCCATTTTCAAGCAACCGTTCTTCGGCATCAGATTGATGCAAACCATTTTTGCTTGTGTTAAGCAATTGTTGGGTTTCATGAACAGATAATATGTGATGATTCATTTTGTCTTTTGAATTGGGTTGTTAGCTTTTAGGTTACGCCTGCGCTCAACAGTATATTTAGTGATATAATAAACAAATAATCCCATTACTGAACTAACTATGGTAGAACCAATAATTAAAACATATCCCATTTGGGGTAAATTTTTATACCAATTGTCATAATCAAATTGAATATCAGTTTTAATAAAATAGCTTCCAACTTTATAGCTTATCATCAATAAAAAAGGACTTGTTAAAGGATTAGAAATAAATGCACCTGATATTGCGGCTACTATGTTAAAACGAAAGATTTTGTATAATAGTAGAGATAAAACTGTACTTAACCCAAAGGTTGGGAATACACCCCAAAACGCTCCAATTGCTGCTCCTAATGCAATTTCATGAGCACTCCCTCTTGCATAGTATATTTTTAAAAAGCTAATCTTTGCTTTTCGAAAAATATTTACAACAAAGTTACCTTTAGCCGATTTCATTTGGAATATATCAATACTGGTATTTTAGTGGTATAGGTAAGTTCAGCAGATTTACTCGGCAGAAAAATTGTCTCAAAAAAACTCTTTTCTCTTTTTGTAAACATGATTAAAAGTTCAGGTTTCGATTTAGAAATAAACTGAGAGATTCTGTCTACAAGAGATAATTCCAGATTATTTTTTACAATGTTTAGTTTAATGTTTTTATATTCCTCTGTACTAAATAAACTTTTATTGCGTTCAAATTTATTTTTGTCAAAAATAATAGATGAGTAATGCAATACATCTAAACCGCATTTTACAGTACCCGAAAATTTGGAAACCTTATCTATTTCTTTCTTTAGGTTTTCAAAATCTGATAAGTAAGTTACTTTTTTTAATACTTTAGCACGATAATGACTAGGAATAACCAAAACGGGAGTTTTAGAATTATTTACAATGTAGGATGTATGAGTACCCATTATCTTTCTCAATACACCAGCACCTTGTGTTGCGATACAAATAAAATCCATTTTGTTTTTTTCGGCATATCTTATAATGTCTTTCTCGGTTGAGATAGCAGAGTCAATAACAAACTTAATATTGGCAAACTTATTTTTATCTTCTCCAATTGTTGAATAAACAAACTTTTTAAGCTCAGCAGTAAGTCTTTCTATTTCTTCTTGTTTAAATGTTTTATAGAAAATATCACTCCATTTAGTTGGCTTTAAAAAATGTACAGTGTGGTAGAATGTTGCTTCTATTTCATTTGATTGCTTTGCTAGCATTTGAGCAAACCTAATTGCTCCTTTTGAATTTACCGAAAAATCGGTCGTTACTAGTAGTTTCATTTTTATTTTTTTTAAATGTGTGTTTTACTCTTTCTAGTCTTTTCCTATTGGTCAATAATTCTCAGAACTATTGCTCTGCCTATTTCTAATATAAATTACAATATATTTTGTAATAAAATATGTTGCAAAGCTACAGAAACTACTTACTGCTATTGCACCTATAAAAATCGAATAGCCAGCTTCTTTTAAATTTGCAGACCAATTATGCATGTCAAAACGAACATCTGTGTTAAGTAGCAACTCTCCAGTTTCAAAACTTAACAGCATAAACAGTGGACTTGTTAGAGGATTAGAAATTAAACTACCTGTTGCTGCTGCAAAAATATTGAATTTAAAAAACCTATGTAATAGAAGTACCGTTAAAAATCCAAAACCAAATGATGGGAAAACACCTGTAAAAGCTCCCAATGCCGCCCCTGTAGCTATTTCATTTACACTTGAATTTTCCTTTGCCAATTTAATAAATCTTGTCTTGATTCTTGTAGTGAAACTTGTCTTTATTTTTGGTTTATTATTCATCAAAGTTGCAAATTATGAATGTTGTCTGTGTTTTTTACCATTGGCTATAACGTTTTCGGGCTTGGCGAAGGTGGCGATTTTCACCACAAATGTTGAGGCGGAGAACCAAACTTTGATTAACCACAAATGTGTCTGCGGAGCACTGAACCGCCACTTTTGCCAAACCCGTGTTAGGTGCTGGCGTTTTTGTCTGTCTACACCTAATTTTCAGTGTTATAAGGTTGTCTACGTGTTTCTCTGTCAAGCCCGATAGATTTTATGCTCTCATAAAGTATTTCCGTGTTTGTAATTAAGCGGTCAAGTTCTTGACTGAAAAAATTTTCTGTATGTATATTCCATTCATTCGGCTTTTGACGAAGACTACTAAAACTATTGCTCAGTGTAGAAATGTATTCTTTTTTCTTGGCGGCATCGTTTATAAAAATTGGAGGGTAAAGGTGAAACATTAGCATCCAATTTTTTGCAATTCGTGTAACCCTTCCATTTCCATCTACAAACGGATGTATGCGGATTAGTTCGTGATGAAAATATATTGCCCTGATGATTGGGTCTTTTATTTGTTGTATCTTAAAGAAAAGTTCTGAAACTAATGGTGGTACTTCTGTTGGTTCAGGGCAAATGTGAATTCCTATTTGCACAAGTGTTTGTCGGTAACGATTTGGGTGAACTGAATTAGTTTCGGGTGAAATCAGGCGAAGAAGCTGAAACAGTTGAACTTCAGTTTTAAAATCATTTTGCAAAATTATTTCTTCAATTACAAAATCAAGTGACCTTTTTAAATGGCTTAAATATTCTTTTGCTTCTATTTCATTTTGTGCTTCCATTTGAGCGTTTTTAATGCTTAGAAGCTCTTGAAGATTGTGTATGCCTGCTAAATATATGTCTAAAAGGTCGTCATCATCGTGTTGTCGACTATACAATATAAGTCTGTAAATGGCTTTCATTGTGCCATTTATTTTATCAAGTTTTACTTGGTCAATTTTTATAGTTTCGATTGGAAGTAGTTCCATTTATTGGGTCTGTTTTTTCTTTATAGATAAATCAAAGTTAAAGTTTGCATTTATGATAATGCCGTGGTTATTCTGAAATACGTTTTGTCCGTTTATTTGTCTTCCAAATTGCAAGATTTGGTTTAAGTAACCGCCTTCCACTCTTACATTTTTGTTGAACCGATAGCCGAAAAGCAAGCCAAATCTATTTTGGTCAAAAACATTAGCATTTACATTTTTTCCAAAGCCAATAAAAATTTCGTCATACAAGGCAACATATGGCGTTTTGTCTATAATCTCTTTTCCCTTCAATGGTATTTGCATTCTAAACATGTAGCGTATCCTGTGTAAAAGGGGAAACTCATCTTCACGTTCCAAGCTCGCATTGCTATATCTACCAACAAATCGTTGCTCTAGCATAAAACGATGCGATAAGTCAACAATTCCTTCTTTATGAGAGAGCTGCACCATTTGAAAAATTCGATGTTCTGTAAAATCTTTCCCGAAACCATTTATGGGTATTTCTCCATAATTGAAAGTCTCTATCCAAGCATAGCCTGCCCTAAATAGTACTCTTGGATTTAAGTTGTAATTCACACCAACCCTTAAAAGACTTTGTTGCCAATCTGTTATTATATTATCTCTCCGAAATTGATATTCTGTGTGCAGTCCGAACTTTTCGTTGAGCTTAAATGTGCCGAAATAGTTGTACCAACCAATAGTTTCACTGGTATTAAGTCTGTTGTTTTGACAGAAAACGTTGGTAGTTGCAAATATGAATAGCAACAGTGTCGAGATTATAAATTGCTTTATCATACATAGAAAAAAAATCACAAATGACTACCGTATTTCACACTGTAGCCATTTGTGAAGTTAGGTTACTATTTAGTTGGAGTGAATGGCAATGCCGACTTGTGTACAATAATTCTTAGTTTTCCGTCTTTCCCTTTTCTGAAAACCCAAGTTTTATCCACCATCACTTCTTTTCCATCTTTGCCGGTTACCCAAACATTTCCCATAGTTATGGCTACCGAACCATATATTTGAATGCCTTCGTTGTTCTCGCCTGCATTGTCGTACCTTGCTTTTACCCAAGGTGTCAATGCAAAACCTTTGTCATTTGGATAGGCTGGGTCGCCACCAATAAAATAAGCCAAAGCCCCTTTTTTGTCGTTCCTAAAAGTTTGATCGCCAAACGCTAAGGTAGGTTTAAAAAATACCTTTCCTTGGTCGTAATTGTAGGCATCTGAAAGCACTTGTTCGGCAAATGCCTTGTAGTCACCACCTTCTTCTTTAAGTTTGCCAATTTTAACCAAAGCATCGCACCACGCTTGCTGTGCAGCGTTTACTTCTTCGTAAGTGATGATGTTTTGGGCTCCCTCTTCTACGTAAACAAGTCCGAGGTCGTCAATTACTTTTTGAACTTCCTTGCTCGTTTGGTTTAAAACGTTTTGTGTTTCTTCTTTGGCTTTTTCAGTAACCTGGTTGCAAGAAGTAGCCAATACTCCTGCGGTTACAATTGTCAATAAAAATTGTTTGTTCATATTTTGATATTTTTAAATTTGCCTACTTCTTAAAACGGTGTTCAGCTTGTCCGTATTTTTTATTGTCAAAACAGTCCAATGTATAAAATGTATTGGTTAGACTGATTTACCTTACGCTTGCACCTAACGGTTTGCGGCTTGG
>Ga0208492_1001573_pt1 | contig 13647 bp, 13 predicted proteins | sample Subbioar_CSW14AB_FD_184820 | JGI IMG/M metagenome (GOLD analysis project Ga0208492, IMG submission 184820) | Serpentinite rock and fluid subsurface biosphere microbial communities from McLaughlin Reserve, California, USA - CR12Mar_CSW14AB (SPAdes) | ecosystem: Environmental > Terrestrial > Deep... | reverse complement strand
GGTCAGATCGCGTGTCGTGCGACGATGTCCCATGGGAAACCTCGTGAAGGGCCGGCGCTCACCCGCCCGCAATTTGTCAAAAGAAATAGTATATCTCAGAAAAGAAGGCTTTCCTAGGGCAAGGACCCAGAACATGGCAGAGTGGCTGGTAAGACGGGCGAATTGGGGGGACGCGGAAGCCATCGCTCGCTTTAACCAGGAGTTGGCCCGGGAGACCGAAAATCGTGAATTGCCCTGGAATCTCATCGAACCGGGAGTGCGCCGCGCCCTGGAGCGGCCTTCCCACAGTCGTTACTGGGTGGCCGAGGCCCAGGGACAAGTCATTGGCCAGGCGATGATCACCCCGGAGTGGTCCGACTGGCGCAACGGCTGGAAATGGTGGCTGCAAAGCGTTTTCGTGGCCGCACCCTGGCGGGACAAGGGGGTTTTTTCCTCGCTCATCAATCAAATCTGCCGCGATAGTGGCCTCCTGGAGAAGGAGGGGGACCCGCCGGTCGTGGCGCTATGGCTTTTCGCCGAAGTCGATAATGCCCGGGCGCTGGAAGTGTACAACCGTCTCGGTTTCGGCGACCCTCATTACAAGGTTCTCGAAATGGGCCTGGAGCAGATGAAGCTACGCGCGGCCAAGGCTCTTTCCTGAAGTCCCATTCGGCGCAACTTGTCGCGATGACGGATCGCGGGGGAAGCAGCCCTCGTGCCTGGTTCGCATTCATGAGAATTTTCCGACCGCTTTTCTGCGGATTTCACGCAGCCGTTCCCTTAAAACGGAGGGAGGCGACCTTTCGTCGTTTCCGTCTTTTCTTCCCGTTCCACGGGTTTCCCCGTTGCACGAGGTGGGGCCGGGAAATCGCCTCGATCTTTTCGGATCCGAACGAGGGCGATCAAGCGATTGTCCTTTTTCTTCTTTTGTCTTCCTTTTTCTCTCTCCCATCGGCGTTTCTTTCAGGAGAATCAGAGTGAATCGACTTGTATGGTGCGCTTCGCGGGCCGCGGCCCTCATCATGGTGGCAGCCGGGCTGCTTGGCCAATCGGCCGTGAGCGCCGGGGAAACCGCCCTGGACCGCTACGTCAAAAAACCCGACGCGACTTATCAGTGGAAAGTGCTTCAAGAAGTCAAAGGCCCCGGCGTTACCCAGTACGTCGTCCACCTCAAGTCGCAAACCTGGCGCACCGAGAAGGAAGTCGATCGCACGGTGTGGGAACACTGGCTTCTCATTGCCAAGCCCGACGAAGTGAAGTCGTCTTCCGCGTTTCTCTTGATCGGCGGCGGCAGCAACGACAGCAAGCCGCCGGAAAAGGTCGATAACAAGCTGGTCATGATTGCCGCCGCGACCAAATCGGTCACCGCGGAACTGAAGTTGGTTCCCAATCAAGGGCTCGTTTTCCATGGCGATGGCCAACAGCGTAAAGAAGACGACCTCATTGGCTACACCTGGGATCAGTATCTGAAAACGGGTGATGAAACCTGGCCGGCTCGCTTGCCGATGGTCAAGAGCGCCGTGCGGGCGATGGATTGCATTCAAGAGCTTCTCGCAAGCGAACAGGGCGGCAAGAACAAAGTCGAAAAATTCGTCGTGGCGGGCGGATCGAAGCGGGGCTGGACCACCTGGTGCACCGCCGCGGTCGACAAGCGGGTCGAAGCGATCGTGCCGATCGTGATTGACGTGCTCAATGTCAACGAATCGATGAAGAACCACACCAAGGCTTATGGATTCTTTTCGCTGGCCGTCGGCGATTACATGCGCCACAACATCATGCAGCGGATGAACGATCCTCGGCTCAAGGAGCTTTACAACATTGAAGATCCATTCTCCTATCGCGATCGCTTGACCATGCCCAAGTACATCGTCAATGCGGCCGGCGATCAGTTCTTCTGCCCCGACTCGTCCAAGTTCTATTTCGATGAGCTCAAGGGCGAGAAAGTCCTGCGCTATGTGCCCAACGGAGATCACTCGTTGAGAGATACCGACGCCTGGGAAAGCATTAGCTCCTATTACCAGTCGATTCTGTCCAAGAACGAACGGCCCAAATTCACCTGGAACTTCGAATCGGACGGATCGATCCGGGTCAAAACGGAAAATCAACCCTCCAAGGTGACGGTGTGGGCCGCGAACAATCCGGAAGCGCGCGACTTCCGCCTGGCCAAGATCGGCAAGGCGTACAAGCCCACGGTTTTGGAAAGCCAGGGCGAGGGTGTTTATGTCGGGAAAATCGAAACTCCGCCCAAGGGCTGGACCGCGTTCTTTGTCGAATTGTCCTACAAGAACGGGGGCGTCTTCCCGCTCAAAGCCACGACCGCCGTGCGCGTGCTTCCCGAGACTTATCCCTTCCAGGACATCAATCCGGAAACCGCGCCGCTGGAGACCTTGCCCAAGACCAAGTAATCCTGGTTTGGGAACAGGAATTGCTGCTTCAAAGCACTCGGGCCCCATCGATCCTTCAGAAGGAAAGATGGGGCCTTAATTTCATGGATCACCGGTGGAATTCTGAAGGAAGATCATCATGTCGCGGTTTGCCCTGCTCATTCTGCTTTCGACGTGGACCTGCCTCAGCGCGACCGCGGCATTTCGCGCCGATGAGAAGCCGGCCGAGGTCACGGAATACTACCTGGGTGAATCGAAGATGTCGCTTCCTTCGGGGCAGGTGGTGCGGACCACTTTGTCGCTGCTCAAGCGGGTGAGCGATCCGCGGAAATCGACCATCGAAGAGCATGTGCTTTCGATCGATGGGAAAACCCCGCCCAAGATCTTTGTCGTGACCTTTGCGGTGAAGGGATCGACCTTCACCGTCAGCGAGAAATCCAAGTCGTTTTCGGGCAAGGGAGAGCTGATCGGCGATCCCTGGAAGTGGAAGACCTGGAAATCGGAAACGGAACTGCCTGAAGGCATGGGCAAGGTGGTCAGCGAAGATCGCGCGGAAGAAAAGGGTTTGAGTGGCAAAAAGACCTTCACCGGTCCGGACGGCAAGGTGCGATTTCTATTTGCCGATTTCCTGGCGCCCATCAGCGCTCAGACTTATGAGATCCTTTATGGGCAGCTTGCGGCGCAAGTGGACAAGTGAGGCTTCCGAAAAACGCGGTTTCCTACCCCGTCAACTCGCGAAAAAAGCCAGATCTTTGAGAAGGTCTCAAGATTCTTAAGTAGGGTTAATCTTGGTACTGCGATTCATGGATGGTCCAGCCTTGGAACTTCCCCATATCGAGCGGGGCGAAGTTGCCCGGTTTTAGCTCGGGCGTGAGGCTCATTCGAGTAAAGTCATAACAGACTTCCCCATGGGGAATTGCCCACCAGATCCGTCTGACAAGAAAGGTGGATTTCAGAAGCACGAGCTGGCAACTGATCGATGCTGATGGGCCTTCCTGGGACTTTGGACGCAAAGATAAATACAAATAGTAGGGGTCCTCCTTTTCTAGAATTACAGTGTATTTTTCTAAAATCCGATTTGGATTGGATATAAAATACACGATTTCAAGTGGCCATTCTGCGAGTGCCAATTCCATCGATGAAAAAAAACCGCTTTTCATTACCTTCTTTTTTTTATCAGTTATTTTTTTATAATCAATTAAGCTGATGTGTTTACTGTCGTAATTGAAGTTGTAAATGATATTATTAATAATTTTCGTTTTTCGCTTGTCATTTGGTGAATCATGTTTCAGTTCAAGGTGCCAGTAAGATTTTGTTTCCGCTTGCTGCTTGATTTTCAAGAACTGATAGGACCCACTCGATTTGGTTTTTTGGTCGAAAACTTTGTCCACATCGGTAATCTCCATGAAGCATTCCAGTCGTTTGGTCCTCTCGACAGCTTCTTTCCACTTTTCGATATAAGCGGCGGTCTTCTCCGCGTTTTGCTTGGGGCTTGAGTCCGCTTGCGAAGAAGCGACCGGGGTGGTGCCTTTTGGGTCCAAGGGAATTTCCAAACCTGGCGGCGGAATGTCACTCGTCGTCTGGGCGACAAGAGGAGAGCAGGTCAATCCCAACGAAAGCAGAAGAAGGCGGTGCAAGCCGCGCAATGGCGAAAGCGCAATGGTGAGCATGTCATGACTCCTTTTCCGCGGAAATGCCAGAACTTGGAACCCGGATCCGTCGGCACGCACGCGAACGGGAATCCGTTTTCCGGCCGTGGATTTCGTGCTCATTCCCCACTGATCGGTCTCAATCGGATTCGGAAACCCCCGGGCTTCATCGAAGCTTAGGAAAGAGCTCGAACTTCCAGCCCGGCCAGGTTACGGCCGTTGGGGCCTCAAGTTCTTCCGGACGAAACGTCGCCTCGAGGTCGATGCTCTTGATGTCAAGCTCGTAGGAATCCCATGCAGCGCTCTCAAACGAGACCTTCTTGAGTAAATAGGTTTTCTTGTCCAACTCCATGCGGGCCCAATTCAGCACCTTCTTATCCTTCGCCTTGCTTGGCAGAATTTCAAAATAGGCAAAATGATCGTCTTCGCTTGTGAGCCGGACATGATAGCGATCCAGGATTTCTTTGGGAGTTAATGTAAAAAATGTATATTTGAACTCGGATATGAGCGCATTAAGCAGCCAGGAAGAAGTTTCGCCTTTTTCATTATGGTTTTCGAAGAAAGACCTCAACCCTCCTGGAGAGTCCACCACAAAAACCGTTTTTTCGGATCTTTGAAAATAAAAAAACTGATCGCTGATCGATATCAACCGATTCGTCTCCCTGTAGGGCTTGCCCAGGAAAGACAGATCATAGTTCTTCGCTTCTTTGGTATTTTTGGAGGTTTTCCAATATTTGATTTTCAAGGGAAAAGCGTCCAGGAATTCCCGGTCACCCCTACCTTTGGCATGAATGGTCGCCTCCATCCGGTCGATCTTCGCCAAAGCGTCTTCCCATTTTTGGAAGAAAGGTGCGGCCTCAGCTTGATCGGGATCTTCCTTTCCCTTTTCCTCGGGGAATGACTCAGGCGTTCCGTTGAACGTCCAACCAGCACATTCGGGAAAAGAGGAAGGCTTGCGAAAATGCCCGGGCTTCCATTTCCGTGTCAGGTCGATCTGCTCCAGGTCATAAGAAAGCTCCGTTCCATTTTTTTCCTCCCACTTGATCGCGATCGGCAGGCGATGCTCTTTTGAAAGGGTAAGTCGGCCTTTTTCGAAAAGGTCGCGATCGCTCTTGGCGACCGGGAGAACATCAAACTGGACGGTCTTTTCGTCTTCGCTCAAAAACCGGATGTCGTAGCGTTCGATCCATGCCACCGGACTCGTTGTGATGACCCCATAGGGCAGACTCTCGCGAAAGCGATCGTGACTCTTGCCGAAAAGAGAGTGGACCGGACCTAGTTTTTTTAGATAAGTTTCAAGGTGCCCGATTTCGTGGGATTGAACCGTTTCTTTTTCATGGTTGAGGACATAAAAGAAATCCTGGCAAACCAGATAGTCCGTGGGCATTTCTTCAGGCCACTGGCAAAGCCTCATCTCGAGGTAGGGGTCCGGATGGGTTGGGTTATCCGATTTCAGATATTTGACCGACACGCGCCGCCAGGTGAGTTCTTTGGAAGGCTGACTTTTCTCCGTGATCAGGATTCCGGCGTCAAAGTGGGCAATCTTCGATCGTGCTTCTTCCCACTTCTTGAAATGCGTGCGCGCCTTCGCGTCTACGGGATTCGCCGGGTTCGGTCCTTCGGCCGCAAACCCAGAGAAATTCATGAAGCAGTGGAGCAAAAAGGTCCAAAAAACCGGCTTCATGCCCAGAGGGAAGGACCTTACCGCAATTCGTTGCATGATCGAGGGCCTGGGTGTAATGGGTGCTTGAGATAGGCTGGAAGCAGGTTGTTGTATTTGGAACTCTTGGCCAACAATTCTTGCCTGGTAGGTGGATCAAAAAGAATCGGATCAAAATTCGGCCGAGGATCCATCTTTAAAAGGTGATAGAAAACTTGATCTGTTCCTCCTGTTTCCAATTGAATGGGATACCCTCCAGATTTCTGAAACACGATCCTGCGGATTTCAGCTGCCCAGGAGCGAGTCGGTAATTTGCGCCGCAAATAAAACACGACGGTTTTTCCGTTGTCTTCGCATCGAGTTGCGTCGTATTCGTTAAGGATGGATTTTGGATAGTAAAACTGTGTGAAGTTATCATGTAAAACGTCTCGAAGAAAATCGCTAACAACATCTTGATATCTTGCTGGGGAGTATAGGATTAGCGGTTCTGGTTTTGGATTAAAATCGCAGACGTTTGTTTGGTTATTGTAGGATTCATATATAACACCTCTCGTTATAAGCAAATTTCTTGGCTGCGTTTTTCCATGCTGCTTTATTTCGATTTTTAGGTTTGGCCTTTCCTTTTTTCTTTCTTGTTGAAGCTGAAGTTTTATAGTTTTATATGTTGTTGAATTAAATATCGTGTCTATTTCTGTTAATTGAAAAACCGTTTCGTTGGCATGTCCGCCTTGCAGCGAATCTTCCCATTTTTGGAAGTAGTCGCGCACCATGCCGTCAAGGTAACTTGTCCGAACCGGATCTTCCGCGCGCAATGCGCCAGGCAAGTGGAGAAAAGGGAGGAAGACAGCGACGCATAAAATCTGCCGCGAAATCTTCAGCAAAGGCATGATCGGCATTGCGGCCATGGCGGGCTCCATAAGGCGATCGCCATTTATAGCTTTTGGCGCGGAATTTATGCAAGGAAAATTCAGACGGGAAGACAAAAGAAGGCGCCCTGATTGGGGCGCCTTCTTCAAGAACTCGATGCCGAAATCGGCGAGCAAAGGTTAAGTATCAAATCTTAAACTTGTCCTTGATCACCGGGTTGACCATTTTCTCGGCCGGCCATTCTCCGCTGAAAAGAGACACCACCGCTTCGGCGGCGCTGTCGGCCATGGCGGCCAGGGACATCGAATCGACTCCCGCGGCATGCGGCGTGACCACCAAGTTCGGCAGATCGAACCAGCTCAGCTTGCCCGGAGGTTCGACTTCGAACACATCGATCCCCGCGCCGCCGATGACCCCCTTGGCCAGGGCTTCTCCCAGGGCGTCCTCGTCAACGACCCAACCGCGCGAAGTATTGATGAGTAACGCGGTTTTCTTCATCAGCTTGAGCGTGCGCGAATTGATCAGGTGCCGCGAATCGTGAGTCGCAGGCAGGTGCAACGTGACGATGTCGGAGGTTTGCAGTAACTCCTCGAAGCTAACCAGCGGAATGTTGTGCGACTTGGCAAAAGCGGTGTCCGGGAACGGATCGTAGGCGATCACGGGCATTTCAAATGCCTGGGCGCGCGTGGCCACCGCCTTGCCGGCGCGGCCGAGCCCCGCAATGCCGAGAGTTTGACCCCGCAAGGGCCGGTTGATCCCGCGTGGAAACCCGCCGCTTTGCGTGCCCAAATGCTGGGGTACGATCCGCTTGACCAGCGCGAGCATCAAGGCAAAGGTGTGTTCCGCAACCGATCCCTGGTTCGTGCCCGGTGCAATCGTCACCGCGACGTTTTTCTCCGTGGCTGCGACGACATCGACGCCGTCGAAACCGACCCCAATCCGGGCGATCACCTTGAGCTTGGGATGGGCTTCGATGATTTTGCGCGTGTAGGGCTCGGAACCTGCCAGCGAGGCGTCGCAATCCTTGAGCCAAAAATCGAGTTCGTTTTCAAGCAACTGGCGCCCGACCGTCTGGCAAACCAGCTCGAAACCGGCGCCTTCCAGCAGGGGAATGAACTTTCCCCCCACGGAATTGATGTGGCCGGGGGCAATCAAAATCTTTGGCACGAGCGCGCTCCGCGATAATCTTGGGAAGAGGGAGGAAATACTGCCAGATAGCTGGTATCTTAGGAGCTTTTCCGCGCTTAATAACCGCTCCCGGAAGGGCAGAAGCGGTGGCGCCATACTTTCTCGACGCTTTGCTTTTCCCGCCAGGCCGTTCGGGCCGCACGCAGGTCGACCCGTTCCAGGATGACCGGGTCTCCTGGACGCAATTGCCCCACTTTATCGAGGTCGGCCCGGATGACGCAGGCAATGCGCGGATAGCCGCCGATCGTCTGGCACTGCACGCCCAGGATCATCGGCAATCCGGCATGATTCACCTGGATTGTTCCAGGCAAAACCGGTTCAGAAAGCAATTCCCGCTTGTTGTTGCATGCAAGAGGAGGGCCTTCCAGCCGGCAGCCCATCCGGTTCACCAGCGAACTGCATTTCCAGCGCGTTTCAAACAATTCGCGTCCTTCGAATTCCCGAAACTCGGGGCCTGCCGTCACCCGGATCGGACCGGTGGGCAGTTTCCAAATCGGTTGCGCCGCTCGGCGCAGCGGCGCATTTTGCGCCAACACGGGCAGAGTTTGGTTGGCCGTCAGGGGGCACTGCCCCTGGCGGCTGCCAAGCAACAGCGGCGTGTCGATGCCGCCGGCAATCGCAAGGTATCCGCGCGCGCCGCGCGCCATCCCTCCCAGGCGCAAGGTCTGGCCGGGCAACCAGCGAAAGGATCGCTCCGGTTCCAGAACCCGTTCCTCCAGATACGCCTGGTCAACCGCGCCGGTCAGGGCGCAGAAAACGGGACTTCCCTCCAGGGTGAGCAGTGGGCCGATCAAGCTGAATTCGATCGTCGCGGCGCTCGCCTGGTTTCCGAGCAGGGCATTGGCCAGGTCATGGGCGAGGGAGTCAGCCGGACCGCCAGGCGTCACCCCGCGGTCGCGATAACCCAATCGGCCATGATCGACGATCCAGGTGTCGATCCCCGGACGGTCGACCCGCAAACAGGCCAGGGGCGGATTCGGCGGGCCGGCATCAGTCATGGCCGGGCGCCCTGAGATGAAAACCGCCACCGATCAATCCCGTCCTAACTTGTGCCAGCAACTGAGCCGCGCCGGGAGAATCGCCATGAACGCAAAGCGTGCGGCACTTCCCCGATCCAGCCAGTTCCAGCGCCTGGCGCACGGCCATGGCGGGGTCGTGAATCACCGCGCCAGGTTGATCGCGCGGGAGTAGTTTTCCCTCGGGTCCTAGCGCGCGGTCGGCGAACCCTTCGCCAATGAAGGGAACGACTCCCTGGCAGGCTTGCTCAAGCAGCGATCCGGGCAGGCCAAAAACCAGAAGGCGTTTGCTCTTCGCGAAAGACACGGTCGCTTCGGCGAGTCGAAGATCGGACGCGGCCTGATGGTAAAGTGCGCCGTGCAGCTTCAGATGGCACAGCGTGGTATGCATCTCCTGGGCGATGGCGGCCACCGCTGCTACCTGGGCCGTGAGTAAGGCGATGAGCTGCTCGGTGTTGATCGGATGAGCGATGCGCCCAAAGGTAGCGCGGTCAGGATGGCCGGGGTGAGCCCCCACTTGAATATGATGTTCGCGCGCCAGCTTGAGCGCGGCGCGAACATCGTCTGCCGAGCCGGCGTGAAAGCCACAACAGACATTCCAGGAAGTGCAAAGCGGGGCCAGGAGCGGTTCAATTCCGGTGCCTTCGGCGACATCGGCATTCAGGTCGATGGCGATCATTTCGCGGGTTTGGACTTGGGCCGAAAAGCGGTCAAGATCTCGGGCCGTGTTTCGAGATAAGGGCCGTCCATCAGATCAAGACAGTAAGGAACCGCGGGAAAGACGGCGGCGAGGCATTCGCGAATGGCTCCAGGTTTCCCTGGCAAGTTGATGATCAAGCTGCCAGAGCGCAGTCCCGCGGTCTGGCGCGAAAGGATGGCGGTGGGCACCGACTTGAGCGACACGGCGCGCATCAATTCGCCGAAGCCGGGCATCATCCGGTCGCAGACGGCTTCGGTGGCTTCAGGCGTGACATCGCGCTTGGCCGGGCCGGTGCCGCCGGTGGTAACGACGAGACGGCAATCTTCCTGATCGACCAGATGGCAAAGCGTCTCTTCGATCAGTGTCCGTTCGTCGGGGATGACCCGCACGACCGCTTCGAACGGGCTGGCAAGCACCTCTTTGAAAAAGGCGACGATGGCGGGGCCGCTCTCGTCGGCGTAAATTCCCTGGCTGGCGCGATCCGAAACAGTCACGATGCCGATGCGCGCGGCATGAGAAGACGGAGACGGTACGGTGGTCATCGGCTCCTCCGTGGAAGGCGATCAGACTGCGAATCCCCGCGCCCGATTACACGTTGAACAGGAAGTGGCAAATGTCCCCGTCTTGCATGATGTAGTCGCGCCCGGCAAGGCGCAATTTGCCGGCGGCGCGGATGTCTTTTTCCGACTTGTACTTTTCCAGATCTTCGAGGCTATAGACTTCGGCGCGGATGAAACCTCGTTCAAAGTCGGTGTGGATGACCCCGGCGGCCTGGGGCGCGGTGGCGCCGATGGGAATCGGCCAGGCGCGGACCTCTTTTTCTCCGGCGGTGAAGTAACTCTGATAGCCCAGGGCCTTGTAGGCGGCACGGGCAAGGGCCGCCAGGGACGGCTCGACGATGCCCGCCGAGGCAAGCATTTCGGCGCGGTCGGCCTCGTCGAGTTCGGCGATCTCCGCTTCGAGCTTGGCGCACACCGGCACGACCTCGGCCCCCACCTTGGCGGCGAATTCCCGCACCTTGGCGACGATCGGGCTCTTGCCTTCCAGATCGTTCTCGTCGACATTGGCGACATAAAGGATCTTTTTGGCGGTCATCAAGCCGAAGGCGCTCATGGCCTTGGTATCGGTTTCATCGAGTTGCAAGGTGCGCAAGGGCTGATCGGTCTTGAGGTGGGCCTGGCATTTCTTGATACCCTCGACGCGCTCCTTGGCCTCCTTGTCGCCGCTCTTGGCGGAGCGTTCGGCGCGGGGCAGGGCGCCATCGAGCGTTTGCATGTCGGCGAGCATCAGTTCGATTTCAATCGTCTCGATATCCGAAAGAGGATCGACCTTGCCCGACACATGGATGACATTGGGATCTTCGAAGCAGCGCACCACCTGAATGATGGCATCGACCTCGCGAATGTGGCTCAGGAATTTATTGCCGAGGCCTTCGCCTTCGCTGGCTCCCTTGACGATGCCGGCGATGTCGACGAGGGTTAGCGCCGAGGGGATCACTTTTTGCGGCACGATGAACTGGGTGATTCGCTTAAGACGCGGATCGGGAACCGGCACGATCCCTTCGTTCGGCTCGATGGTGCAGAAGGGGTAATTGGCCGCCTGCGCCCCCTTGGAGCTGGTCAAGGCGTTGAACAGGGTGCTCTTACCGACATTGGGCAATCCGACGATTCCGGCTTTCATGATCCCATCGCTACTTTCAAGACCGCTTTGTTCTCAGTGAGATCCATGATTCAGAGAAATCCCCGGAGAAACACCAATTCCAAGAGGTGATTCTATGGCGGACAAGTGGATTTGTCTTGAGTGGATTGTGTGTGGATTGGCTACAGGATGGAATCCGTATCCCTAGGAAGGGATTGTGGTTAATTGCGGTTTGTTCCGCCGCCATTTGCAGAGAACTTTTGGTAAAGCCATCGAAAAATCGTGGAGGATCTCCTTGAGATGATCCAGGGATTGCGAATCACCATCGATCCAGGCATTTGCCATGGAAAAGCATGCATTCGAGGCCTCCGCTATCCCGTGTCCATGATCCTTGAACTGCTGGCGAGCGGAATGACGCCCGCGGAGATTCTTGAGGATCACCCAGATTTGGAGCCAGAAGACATTGGGGCCTGCCTGGGTTTTGCCGCGATGTTAGCCAAGGGGAAATCGATTGCCCTGGCTCATGGCCATTTTTCGTGATCGAAAAAGACGAATGGCGGTTGTGAGCTCATTGGTTCTCTAATCGTAATGTGTCGCGGAAACTATCGCTTGAATGGTTTAGAATCAGTGCGCTTGCACTCACCGCTCCACTTTTGGTCTATTTTCATTGGCCGAAAATGGGGCGGTGGTTTTTGGTGATCTGATATCGCGGATTTTTCCATCCCAGTGTCCGAAATGAGCGAAAAGACTCGATTCACCCGCCCACGCGCTTGACGCGATAACCCATTTTCTCCAGTTCGGTTGCGATCCGTTCGCGCTGGTCTCCCTGGATTTCGATGCGGCCGTCCTTGACCGTTCCGCCGGTGCCGCATTTGTTTTTGAGCTTGGTGCAAAGCTCAAGCGCCTGATCGCCAAAGAAGGGCAGATCGAAAAGCAGGGTCACTCCCTTGCCGCCGCGGCCCTTGGTCTCGCGGCCCAGGCTGATGATGGGGCCCTTTTTGGCATTCTGCGGTGTGGCGCTCGCCGATATTGCCGAAGTCTTTGCCGGTGCGGCACTGGGCAATGGCGGCGGACCGGTGCGCGTGCCGCCGCTGATCAAACGCGCCACCCAGGCATGCACTTCTGCTTCGAGTAATTGGTTTTGATCCCGCTTGGGATCCAGATCCCAAATCTCCGCGGGCCCACTCGAAGCGCTCAAAAGCGGTTTCAGCGTTTCTGTCTCTTCCGCCTTGCAAACGATGACGAGCCGATCCGCGACCTGCCCGGTTTGCTGCAAGTCCGCCAACGCTTGGGCTCCACCTCCGGGGGGATACGGGTGCGCGACCGCTTTCCAGGGCAACAGGATTGTTCCCACCGCCTGCTGAAATTGGGCAACCAGGGAAGGACCAACGGCCAAGGAGGAGGGAACGAGAAAAAGAAGTGAACGCGTCGCTTGCTTTGCCATTTTTCCTGTCTTCTCTGAATTTCCCGGTTTCGCGCGGAATGCGCAGATATTGGTCAGAAAGTCTGGTTTCTTTCGATCCTTTGTGTTGTTATACCCCATGCTGGACCGGTAGATTTTTCCCCGTGATCGGGATGATCCATTTTCGGCCGATTGGCCCAAGCGGTGTATGCCGCGCGGGAAGTCAGCGGAAAATCAGGGGAGGTCGAGGCTGCACGGTGAGGCGATTTGAATCGCATCCTGGCCGCTTCGCCTTGCAAAGGATGGCCCCATGCTCGTTTCCATCGTCATTCCCCTTTTCAATGAAGAAGCTTCGCTGCCCTTGCTTCTGGAGCGGTTGGCGCAGACGGTCAAAAAACTCGACAAGGGCACCGAATACGAAATTCTCCTGATCAACGACGGCAGCCGCGACCGCACCGGGCAGCTTCTGGCGCAGGCGGCCAACAATCATCCCTCCCTCCGGGTCATCGGCCTCTGCCGTAATTTTGGACATCAGATCGCCGTGACCGCGGGGTTGGACGCGGCTCAGGGGGATGCCGTCATCGTCATGGATGCCGACTTGCAAGATCCGCCCGAACTCATTTTCCCCATGCTTGAACTTTACGCTCTGGGTTACGACGTCGTCTCGCCGCAGCGGACCAAGCGGGTGGGGGAAAGCTGGCTGAAAAAAGTCACGGCCCAGGCCTTCTACACGTTGATGCGTTCCTGGGTCGATCCCCGGCTCGTTCCGCAGGTGGGCGATTTCCGGCTTTATAGCCGGCGGGCCGTGGTCGCGATGAGGGGGCTGCGCGAGCGTCATCGCTTCTTGCGCGGCATGGTCGCCTGGATTGGCCTGAAGGAAGCCTTGCTCCCGTTCGAACGGGCGCCCCGCGCCGCCGGCGAGACCAAATATCCCTTTCACAAGATGTTTCGCTTCGCCTGGATGGCGATCACTTCGTCGTCTTCGGCCCCCTTGCGCGTGGTGAGCTCGGTGGGTTGGACGCTCGCGGGTGCAAGCATCGCGGCTCTCTTGAGCCTCCTTTATCTGGGGGCGACCGGCTCTACCTGGGCCAACGGGATCACCTTTTTGGCGGCCTACCAGGGAATTCTTGCGGGAGGCCTTTTGGTGGCGATTGGACTCGTGGG
>Ga0208492_1001571_pt1 | contig 13657 bp, 8 predicted proteins | sample Subbioar_CSW14AB_FD_184820 | JGI IMG/M metagenome (GOLD analysis project Ga0208492, IMG submission 184820) | Serpentinite rock and fluid subsurface biosphere microbial communities from McLaughlin Reserve, California, USA - CR12Mar_CSW14AB (SPAdes) | ecosystem: Environmental > Terrestrial > Deep... | reverse complement strand
CGAGCAAGAATTGCTCAACGGAAGCTGGCACGAGATCCGCGAAGGTCTCGAGGTGCGCTGTGTTCACGACGGCGCCGACGCGGAAACTTTCATTCTCTGTCGTAGCGCCGACCGCGCAGCCAAGGAAACAGCGATGCGCGAGCGGTTCGAGCAACGCATCGAGCAAGGGCTGCAGGCCATCGTCCGCGCCTGTGAAAAACAGCGTTGCGATCCCGGCGTGATCGAACGTCGCATTGGCCGACTCCTGGGCAAGAACAGCCGCGCCGCCCGCCTCTTCTCGGTCCAGGTTGGCCGTGGTAAATCCGGAGGTACCTTAGTGACTTGGTCGCGCAAGTCGGCCGCGTTGGAATCGGCGAAGCGGCGCGAAGGGTGCTACCTGCTGCGAAGCAACGTCGCGGATTGGAAGGCTGAAGACCTCTGGAAAGCTTACATGCAGCTAACCGAAGCCGAGGCCGCATTCCGGATCCAGAAGGACGAGCTGCGACTTCGACCAGTGTGGCACCAGACGGCAGAGCGAGTGCAGGCGCACATCCTGGTATGCTTCCTCGCCTATGTCCTGCGCAAGACGCTGGAAGCGTGGTCGCAACGCGCCGGCTTGGGCCGAAGCATCCCGACGCTCATGGAAGAATTCGCGCGAATCCAGAGCACCGATGTGATTCTTCCAACGACCAGCGGCCAAGCGGTGCGCCTCCGTTGCATCGTGCGTCCCGACAAAGCCCAATCGATCCTACTCCAGCGTCTGGGCCTGACCTTGCCCGAACGGCTTCGCATCCCGAAAGGCGTCGCCTAAATGTAGTGCCAACTTTCGACCCCCGATTTCAAGAAACCCCGGGGTTTTCGCTATTATTCGGTCGCTAACTGCGGAAGTCGGGCTAGGGATTGCCGTCGCTCGCGCCCTCGTAAAAAAGCCGGCTCCCGTGGGATTTTGATACAGTCGTAGGCGCTCAGCCCACCGTGATACCGACCCACCCTCTGCCGTTTCCGATCGGAAGCCAACGACCTGAACTATCGAGAAAGTCGAGCAGAAAGTTGTCTGAATCGCCCGATTCCTTGGAACCCTGGCAACCGATTGACGAAGACCCCGCCGTCTTGCCCCCTGATCCCCTTCCAAAGCAAGCGGCGATCGGTCGTTGGATCGTGATCGTTGTCATCGCCTTGATTGCACTGCTTGAATTGGGGTCGTTGGGACTCGCCCTCTTGCAAGGCCAAGTCAAAATCGGCCAACTGGGGAGGATGTGTTTCACCCTCTGGCTTCTCATGGAGATCTGGAACGGCACCGCCTGGGCACGATGGTTACTCATCAGTCTCTTTGTCGTTGCGGGGGTGGGCCTACCGATCGTGATTTTCCGTATGGAACAGAAAATGGGAGTGCCCGAACTCGTCCCCGCACTGATCACCGTGGCCATCGTCGTGGCGGTGATTTCCTTGGGTTTGGCCGCTCTGCTTGCCACACCCTGGGTCGGCGCCTACCAGGCAGTCAAAAGGCAATCGAGCGATTCGCTATAAGCACGGCCCTGGCCTGGGCGCTTTTTAGCGGACGAGCATGCGGCAGCCCACCTCGATCACTTCGGCACTTCGCGCTGTTCGACGATCAAGAAGGGCAGCGGCCGGCTTTCTTTTTTCAGCTCCAGGTTCAACTGATCGCGCACCGCGGCGATGAGGGTGGCGGGCTTGGCGCGGTTGCCGTGCAAGTCGATTTTGAATTCTCCAGGAAGACCCGTTTCATTCAAAACCGGTTGCGCCAGAAATCCCTCCAGATCCTGGGCGAATGCGCTCATCGATCGCCGCGTGGCCATAAATCGCTCGGCTGAGTTTTGCGTGATTTCTTTTTCTTCCGCGGCGAGGAGCTTGTGAACCTCCTGCTGGCGGGTTTTCAGCACGAAAACATCGACGAGTTTCTCTTTCCTGACAACCTTCCAACCAAACGACGATTCGATCGCCGCTTGCAAGAGAGGTCGATGGGCTCCCCGTTTGCCTGGGACCGAGACGAGCACTTCGAAGGTCTGCTCAGGCAGCGGAAAGCCGGCTTCGATGCGGGAGCCTGGAATTTGATAGGCGCTCGTGAGCAGCTCTTGAACGGTCGTGTTGGTGGAGTGAAATCCCCCTTCGATCGGTTCGTAGTCCCGCTTGCCGCTGACTCCCACGTAGGGGCGAATTTCCACTCGGGCCAGGGGGGTGCGAATCGCGTCGGTGCGTGCGGCCACCACCGCTTCGAGCAATGAGGGGGTGACATTGCCGGGCGTGGTGATCGCCGCAATCCTTCCTTGCGCGTCGAGCACCATGGTCATCGGCCTTGCCTTGACACCGAAATCGGTGAAGACGAGCGGCGAGCAGATCGCGACTTTCGCGTGGATCGGAGTCTTCTTGAGAAACGAGGCAATGACCGCGGGATCCTCGTCGGTCAGGGCCAGGAATTGCACCTTGTCGCCAAAGCGCCTGGCCAGGGAATTCATGTGAGGAATCGCCTTCACACAGGGAACGCACCAGGTCGCCCAGAATTCCAGGACAACGACCTTACCGGCCGGCCGGACCCATTCTTGCTTTTCACCGGGAGCCTGATCGAACCACTGCATGACGCGAAGTGGAGGGGCGGGGTCGCCCACCGCCGGGCCCTTCTTTTGAGGAGCGTCCGCCGCGACCGCAAGTAACAGAATCCAGGCTGGCATGGAGGTCATCGCTGGGTTTCCGAGGAAGGGGGAGACTTCGATATTTTGCGATCCCGATCTGTAGAGCGTATCTCAGCGGCCTTCATTGCCTGCTAACGGTCCCGACTTGAGTTGAAGCGAGGGGGGCTTCTCGATCCAGATGGCGGTCTGATCCCAAACCTTCAGAAACGCCGCGATGGGAATTTCGATCGGCTGTCCATGGGCGGGATCAAGGTAGTCGACCACATCGTCGGACATGTACATGACGACCACGGCGTGGCCATAACTTTGACCTCGAATGTGGGCGAGGAAGGGAACCTTCCTTTGAGTGACCTCTTCCAGGTTCGTCTTCGCGATATGAACGGTCCAGCCCAGATCCTGAACTTTGGCCCGGATGGCCCGGGCCATGGCCGGGCCGTCACTTCCAAAAAGCGAGGTTCCGGCCAGATAAGCCATCTCCCCCTCGCTAACCTGGATGCCGTAATCGTAAAGGAGCATCGCTGCGGCGGTGGGAGAGCAGGTGACGCCACTGGATTGTCTAAGCCATCCCCGGCCATCGGGATAACGGTCCCAGGCCTGAGCCGCGCCAAAGCGCCAGTAGAGCGGTCCGCTGCCATCGATCGCAAGCAATACGAAGCAGATCCCCATCAAGGTGATGAGGAACGAATTGGTGAAGCGCCGGTTGGGAGCCGACCAGGCAAAGCCCAGCAACATCAACGCGGCCAGGCTCAGAAGAATCGTCGCTCCGCCCAGGTAGGAAATGCCTTCATGAATGGTGTCGGGGAAAAGACTCGCGGCCGAGACGGTCCCTCCCACCACGGTTGCCAGGGCCAACACCAGGAAGAGCGCATTGACCATGCGCGGCAACTTGGTCTGAAAACCGCCCAGAAACACCAGAACGCAACCGGAGATCAGCGGTAGGAACAGCGACAGGAAATCAAAAAACAAGGGCCTGAGCATCATGTGTTTGTGCAGAGCGATCCTGGCGGCAAGTGGGCGTTCGATACGCTTCTAGATTTTACCCCTACCGTCAATGCGGTTTGGGTCCCTTGCCAGGTTTTTTGGGCGTTTCGCCCATGGTTTCTTTGGACTTGAGAGGTTTTTTGGCGGGCTTGCTTGCGGCGGCCATGGCGATCTGGTTCCAGGCGGCTTCAAGCGCGGTGCGCACCATCATGGGCGCGGCTTGTTCCAAAATGACCTGGGTGCAACCCTGGCGGCCCCAGGCGCCCTTGCATGGCTCAAACGATTGCGGCGAGAGCGCCAAAAAATCGGTTTGCAGCGCCGGCGTCAGCTTCACCATGCCCCAGGCTTCATCGGGCCCAAGCGTCGCGAAGATTTTTCCCTTCACCCGAAAATCGGGGTGGCCCATGTGGGAGGCCTCGATCGATTCAGGCAGTGCGAGCGCCAGTTTGCGAAATTCGGCGGCAGTCATGAGGTCGGTTCTCCTCGATCGGCCGGGCCCATGGAGCGCTTCTTTGCACTTTGGCACTCCTCCATTTTAGATAGCGTGATCGGTCCAAAATCCAGGGGGATCAAGGGAGTTTTGCCTGGCGCAACCTTTCCAGCGGGTAAAAGGTATCCCGCCAGCGCACTCCCCCACGCCACAGCGTCAAGATGGCCGAACGCAGTACGGCATAGAACAAAAACGGAAAAAGAAACGGAGTCAAAAGCGCGCCTCCCGCTCCCCAACCGAGCCTTTGAGCCAAAATCCAAGCCGGCAGAATCAGCGACAGCACGCCGATACCCGCCGCCAGTCCGCCAAGGGTAAAAGTGAAGGGGCCAGCCAGGGCCAGTCCCCAAAAAATCGTGCCGCCGATTCCCAGGCCCATTGCCGCGCTTGTCTTGTAATCGAGCGCGGCAAAGTAGTTCTTTTCCATGACCTTGATCATGCCCCGCACGCTGCCGCCCCAGTGGCAAAGCGCATCGTTACCGCCCATGAAGGCGCGGGTGCGCTTGCCGATCCGGTTGATCAGATAGCCGAGCTTGATGTCGTCCAACACGCAAAGCTTGAGTGTTTCATATCCGCCACAAGAGCGGTAGACCTCGGCCTTGACCAGGTTGAAGGCTCCCATTCCCAGGTGGCGGCCGGGCTTGTCCTGATTGACGCCGGCAAACCAGTCGGCCAGGGTGATCAGGAAAGCCAGGTGCCAGGCCTGGGTAGGCCAGGTCCCTGGCGCCACGCCTGGTGTCATCGTGATATGATCGGCACGGGCTTCCGCTGCCACCAAGAGCGCGCGCAGGATGGCGTCGTCTTTCAACCAGCAATCGGCATCGGTGAACAAAATCCAGTCGCCCGTGGCGGCGCTTGCTCCCGTGTGGCATGCATGGCATTTGCCCAGCCATCCGTCAGGGAGTCGATCGACATGAGAAACCCGGACGCGGGCGTCTTCTTGCGCGATTTGGGCCAGGACCTCGCGCGACGAATCGGTGGAACGGTCATCGACCACGATCAGTTCCAGCTTGATGCCGGATTGGGCGAGAAGATGGCGAACCGTTTGTTCGATGCGCGCCGCTTCATCGCGAGCCGCGATGATGACCGAACACGAAACGGGCGAGGGAAGAAGGTCCTTGGCTTTTGCCAGCGAATCCAAAGAGGGCAACCGCCTTGTCCAGCGCAGGTTGTAGGTCACCGATAGGGTCATGAACGCGAAGACGGCGGCCATCAGGGCCTCAATCCAGTTCAGCCCAAGAAGGAAGGCCTCCATCTGGCAACTCATTTCCGCTTAGGCGGCCCGCCTTGAAATGGCGGGCTTCCTGGACATCCAATGGTGGCCACTCCAAAGCCAGGGGCACGGTTTCTCCAAGTTTATTTCCGCATCTTTTCAAGAAGGGCGAATTCTTCTTTTTCGATGCGCCGGTACTGATCGTTGTAATGGGCCTGGATGTCCTTGATCTGTTTCTCCAGGTAAGCGCGAAACTCGGCGTCATGCGCCTTGCCCAAAAGGCGGGTGATGCACACGCGCGCCAGTTCGTGCTTTTCGGGGTTGGGGCTGACCAGAAGGTTGGGGGCGTCGGCCAGACGCTGAAAGATCTCGTAAAGGGCCTCATCGGCGCTGGTAAGGGTCTGAGGTCCCAGCGCTTCGAGGAACGCTTTTTGTTCGCTTACCGTAACCCCGTTGAAGAAGCCGGGCTGGGTGGGATCGAAACCGGGAAACGCCGCCTTGAGGATTTCATCGGCCTTGAACTTTCTGGCATGGTACGCGATATCCGTCGCCTCGCCCGTCCCGCGGATCGAATCGACCAGCAGGCCGGGAACCGCCGCCAGGCAGACATTTCCATGCAGTTTTTGGAACTGGGCGATTTGCTCCTTGCAATCGGCCGGGAGCGGCTGTTCGACGATTTTCCTGACCATCGCCCGGTAGAACGACTCCGGTTCGTAAAGGCGCAATTTAAAAAGATTGCCGAAGCGGTCGACCTCAAAAGGAGCATAAAGCGATACCAGGTAATTGAACCGGGTTTGAAAGTCTTCGATGATTTCGCAATAAAACTTGGTATTTTCAAGAAGCTCTTGTTGATGGCTGGGCAGGCTGGAAAGCGAGGTCAAAACATCATCGATAAATTCCAGCACAATTTTTTCGTCATAAAAAGGGCGCTTGAGAAAGCGCAGTAATTGGGTTTCGCCCTCTGCCGGATAATAGAAGAGCAAGCGCTTGATGGCCCCCACCGCGGAACCTGGAGCGTTGCAATCGTGAATCAGGCTCTCGCGATGCTGGGCGGCACTCAGCCCCGACCAGTCTTGACGGCAGGCTTGCGCCAGTGCCGGCACATGGACGGGGGAATTGACGATCGTGATCGAGGTCGGCTGATGGCGCGCGGCGTTGAGCGGGCGGTTGACGATCTGGCCGATCAGAACAAAGCAGAGGTCGCCGGTCTTTACGGTGTAGGAGGTCTGGGTTTCGTTGACGGCCTCGATGCCCGGCGCCTCTTGAATGGCGCCCGCTTCCAGGAAGGACTCGACCGTTCCCTTGGGGCGTTTGTCGGGGCGGCGTTTGTCCGGCGACCTTTGCGCTCCCCGGTATTCGTTGCTCATGATGAGCGGCGAGCCCAGATTGTTTCCCTTGAGCACGATTTGGGTGGGGCGTTTGTCTTCGAGATGTTCGAGTAAGGCGGGGAGGGCCAAAAGACCCCGCCGGACCAACTCGCTCATGACGGGCGAGTTTGCCGGCTTGTCCGATTTGGCAGCCGGCGGGTTCAGATTCGATGCGCCCGGCGCGGCCAGGAATCCGCCGGCATGCGCGGTGGCCTGGTAGCCGATTCCGGGATTCGATTCTTGCGGCAACCGATCGATCAATTGCTCGATGCTTAACGAGGAGAGCTTCAAGTGGTCTTGAGGCGCCGCCTGATTTTGGGCCCGAAATAATGACGGGGCGCCGGGGATTTGCCACCCGTTCCCTACGACGAAGTAACCCGCCAAAAGCCCGGACCAAAGGAGCCAGGACCTGGTCGAATGGGGAAACCTCACGGGAAGCTCCGGAGATGGGTTAACTCTGCAGTGGGGGCTAACGACAAAGGTAACATGGAATCCCAGAGCGAGGGTAGGCGGCCTGGATCAGGAAGCGATTTTTTTTGCGGGTCGGCTTATCCGCTTGATCGCAACGCGGTGAAGAGGAAATGAACCAATTTGATGGAAAGGATGACCAGGAAATACGATAGAATGAAATCTACCGCCGATACCTTCCTGGATCCGTCCGAATCCATCCCATTCCCTGGGCTTCGAAATTGTCATGACAAACCCGGCGAGACTCGGTCTGCGTCGACCCATCGTTTTGGCCTTGGGCCTGTTGTCTGCCCTTTTTCTTCCCGGTCTTTTTGCCCAGAGTCCGGGTCAAGCACCGAATCGGGCCACCGTTTCCGCCGGTGAGTTCTTTGAAAAAGAGGTGCGGCCCCTGCTCGTTGAGAAGTGCCAGAGTTGCCATGGCCCGATGAAAACCAAGGGCGGACTCAGGCTCACCTCCCGGACCGAACTCATCAAGGGCGGCGACAATGGTCCCGCGATCCAGACCGATCGGCCCGGCGAAAGCCTGTTATTGAAGGCGGTTCACTTCCAGGAAGAACCGCGAATGCCGCCGCAAGGCAAGCTGACCGACCGCCAAATCGAGATTTTCGATCGCTGGGTCAAGGAGGGGGCCTTCTGGCCGGGGACGGTTCCAACCTCATCGTCCAAGGTGGAGGGGTTCGCCATCACGGCGAAGCAAAAACAGTTTTGGTCGTTTCAACCGATTCGCGATTCCCAGCCGCCGCCCATTCACAATGAGAAATGGGCCGCAACGCCCATCGACCGGTTCCTGCTGGCCCGCCTGGAATCGGCGGGGATCGTTCCGGCGCCCCTGGCGGATAAACGAACGCTCTTGCGCCGAGCCACCTTTGATCTCATTGGCCTGCCACCCTCACCTGAGGAGACCGATGCGTTCCTGGCCGATGAATCGCCGCGCGCCTTCGAAAAGGTCGTCGATCGTCTGCTCCGTTCGCCGGCTTATGGCGAGCGCTGGGGGCGGCACTGGCTGGACCTGGTCCGCTACGCCGATGCCCGGGATCTTATCCAGCTGCCCCCCGAAAGCGACTTTCGCGAAGCCTGGCGCTACCGAGACTGGGTGGTGGACGCCTTCAACCGCGATCTGCCCTATCGGGAGTTTCTGCGTTACCAGATTGCCGGGGATCTATTGCCTCCCACGGCTCCCGGGGGAATCAACAAGGACGGGCTGGTGGCAACCGGCATGCTCGCCATCGCCGATTTCGTCCCCGGCGACACCGACAAGAACCAGATGATCGCCGACTATGTGAACGATCAGGTGGATGTGGTTAGCCGTTCCGTTCTGGGGCTATCTCTCGCTTGTTGCCGTTGTCATGATCACAAATTCGACCCGCTTTCCGCCGACGATTATTACGCCCTGGCGGGAATCTTCTTTAGCAGCCGCATCATTCCCGGACCCGTTGCCGGCAACACGCCCCTTGTGCGTGCTCCTTTGCTTCAGCCTGCCGATCTTGCCCGGGTCGAGATGCAAACCAAACAAGATGCCAAGCGCCGGCAGGACCTGGAAACCCAGATTCCTCACGCGCTCGATCGCGCTTATCGGGACCATCTGACCCAGGAGTTGGCAAAACACAGCGCGCCGAACCTGGTGGCCGCGGCCAACGCGAGACAAAAAGCCAAAGCGGGGATCAAGGAAAACGGGCCCACGCCCCCCGGAATCGATGCGCGCGCGCTTGCCGAGTGGATCGCACTTCTCGATCGCGCCGAGAAAAACCCGTCGTCAGACGGTCCGCCGCTCGTAAGAGAAATCGCCCAGGGGAAACGAACCGGCCCCGAACTGACCCGGGCCGCCCAAACGGTTCAGGAAATACTCGCCAGCCAGGTGCGCCGCGTTCAGGACGAGGCAGCCCGCTCGCCGCAAAAAACGACTCGGGACGCCGGGCGGATCCTGGCGCTTCGCGCCGACGATCCCGCCCTGAGAACCGATGCGCAAAAACGGGTGGTGCTCTGGCCCAATCAAACAGGTTTGTCTGGCGATGCGATCCCTTCAGGTAAAACGCCGGGGCCGGTCTTGAGCAGCACGAAAATCGGCTCCCAAGTCAGGTCGGTGTTGAGTTTCGATGGCCAGTCCTTGCTTGCCGCGCCGGGTGCGGTGCCGGCAACGGGCAGTCTTTTCCTGGTGTACCGGCTGGCGGCCACGGCGCGGGCGGGCGAGCGATTGGTCGGCTGGGAGGATGCCGACAAGGGCAAGCATGGTCTTGGGCTGATGACCGATCCGGCGGGGAAGCTGCATGCGGTCTTGCGCAAGAATGGTCAGTCGGGCGACATCGTCGATGCGAACAAACCGAAGTCCGAATGGGAAACGATTCAGTTGACCTGGGGACGGGAAGGGACGCAGCTTGTGCGCGGCGGTGTTGCCTTGCCCATGAACAAGGGGGTCGACGGCCTGTCCACCGATCCGGCCATCACCGCCCTGAAAATCGGCGGACCGGGGTCGGGCACCGCGCCCTGGTTTCGTGGCGAGATCGCCGAGATTCGCGTCTACGATCGCGCTCTAGGCGAAGAGGATCGCAAACAGGTTGCCCGGGAGTTGGAGGAAACCTGGTTTCAACCGGCCGCTCCTGGGGCGGTAAACAAAGACAGCCTGGCTGTTTGGTTTGAAGAACTCCGTTCGCCGCGCGGCCCATTCTGGCCAGGCGACCAGGAACGGACGAATCGATTGCCGCTCGCTGTGAAAACGCAGTTGACGGCACTCAACACCGAGTTGGTCGCACTGAAGAACAAGCCGGCGGTGGAGATTCCCAAGGCGGTCGTCATCCAGGACGGGGGGCCCAAGGGGAGCCGTCACGAAGGTTTTCAAGATGCACAAATCTTCGTTCGTGGCGATCCGAAACGCCTTGGTAAGACCGTTCCCCGCGGTTTTCCCCAGATCTTGAACCCGGGCAAGGACCCGAAAATCGGTTCAGGCAGCGGCCGACTCGAACTGGCCGATTGGGTGACCCGGCCCGAGAATCCGCTGACGGCCCGGGTCATGGTCAATCGAATCTGGCAGCACCACTTCGGCGAGGGGCTGGTGCGTACGCCCAGCGATTTTGGAGAACGCGGCGATCGGCCCAATCACCCCGAACTACTCGACTACCTGGCGAAACGATTCATCGAATCGGGCTGGTCGATCAAAACGATGCACCGGCAGATCATGCTTTCGGCCGCCTATCGCCAATCGAGCCGCGGCGGCTCCGGCGGCATGGCCGATCCGGAAAACCGGTTCTGGGGAAGAGCGAATGTGCGGCGCCTCGATGCCGAATCGATTCGAGACAGTCTTCTACTGGTTTCGGGCCGTTTGGATCGGGCGCTGGGCGGTCCCCCCATTTCCGACTTGCAGGCTCCAAGGCGGACGCTTTACTTGATGTCGGCGCGAACCGGCGCCAACACATCCGATTTCGGCCGGCTGTTTGATCGGGCCGATCCGGGATCGATGGTGGCCAAAAGAGACCGTTCTACCGTGGCTCCGCAGGCGCTCTTTTTCTTGAACGATCCGTTCGTGCAATCGATCGCCAAAAGTTTATCCGAGCGGCTGGCGCGCGATGTGGGAAGCGATCCCGAGAAACGCATTCAGCGGTTGTATCAGTTGGCCCTGGGGCGGCCGCCCCGGCAGGTCGAACTCGATCTGGGTAAGCAATTGACCGCCCCTGCAGGCGTTGCTGCCGAGGGAGTCGATCCCTGGGAACGCTATTGCCAGTTGCTCGTGTCGACGAACGAATTTCTGTGCATTCCTTGAGCGCACGCAGGGCAGGAAGCGGGCTTGGGAGTCTTTGCCGCCATGAGTGATAAGCGACCGGGCGAAGAGCAAAGGAATGGGAGAATGAATCGGCGTCAGCTTTTGCAGCAGACGGGAGGCGGTTTTGGTTCGGTGGCGTTGGCCGCCTTGTTGGCCGGCGAATCGCGAGCGGTATCCGCGCCCGTCAACGCGCTTACACCCCGCCAACCTCATTTTCCGGCGCGGGCGAAGCGGGTCATTTTCCTGTTCATGCCGGGCGGCCCGTCCCAGGTCGACACCTTTGACCCCAAGCCGGTGCTGACGCGCGAGAACGGCAAGCCGTCGCCCAAGGCCTATCTGGGGCAAACGCGTAAACTGCTTGGCTCTCCCTGGAAGTTTCAGAAGTATGGCCAGTCGGGGCTGGAGGTGAGCGAACTGTTCCCGAATGTGGGAGCCTGCGCCGACCAACTCTGCGTGGTGCGTTCCATGGTGGCCGACGATGTCAACCATCCGGGCGGCTGCCTGCAGATGAACACAGGCGAAAGGGTGATGACCCGGCCCAGCCTGGGCGCCTGGGTCACCTATGGCCTGGGTTCGGAAAATCGCAATTTGCCAGGCTACATCACGATCGGCCCGGGACCTTTGATCGAAGGTGCCAGGCAATATGGCGCGGCCTTCCTTCCGGCGGAACATCAGGGGACCTTTGTTTCGGATCTTAAAAATCCGATCCGCAATCTGAAAAACGGCAAGGTGGGTTCGGCGCGGCAACGCGTTGAGCTCGACGCCTTGCGCAGCTTGAATGAAGCCCATGCGCGCGAACACCCCGAGGACTCTTCGCTGGGTGCGCGGATCGAATCGTTCGAACTGGCGTTTCGGATGCAGATGCAGGCGCCCGACGCTTTTGACCTGGACGGTGAAAGCGCGGCGACCCAGCAGCTTTATGGAATCGATCGCAAGGAAACGGAAACCTTTGGCAGGCAGTGCCTGTTAGCAAGGCGCTTGGTGGAGCGCGGGGTTCGCTTCGTGCAACTTTACCACACGACGGGTGGGTTTCAGCCCTGGGACCAGCATGGCGATTTGAAGGGGGGCCATACGAAAAACGCCTTGGCCACCGACCGTCCCATTGCCGGATTGCTGCGCGATCTGGAGTCGCGCGGTTTGCTTGCCGACACCCTCGTGATCTGGGGCGGCGAGTTCGGCCGCACTCCCGCCGCCGAAGGGAGCGATGGCCGCGATCACCACCCGTACGGGTTCTCGATGTGGCTGGCCGGCGGCGGAGTCAAGGGAGGCATGACTTACGGCGAAACCGACGAGTTCGGCTGGGATGCCGTGCGCGACCGGGTCCATGTGCATGACCTTCATGCGACGATTCTGCATCTCTTGGGACTCGATCACGAGAAGCTGACCTACCGCCACATCGGCCGCGATTTCCGGCTGACCGACGTTTATGGCACGCCGGTAAAAGCGATCATGGTTTGATGGGCAGGTCTTAGCCCAACTTCCGCAGTTACGGCAAAATCGGAGCGATTTTCGGGTGTTTTTTCGTCGCAAGTCCTTATCCGATGGGCCGAGCGTGGTTGAAACGGCGATGTAGTGCCAACCTTACGCCTTGTGTTTTCTCCGATGTCGCTCATCATGGGGCTCGGAGGATCGAATGTATCTTCGCCATTCGACGGTCACCAAAAACGGCAAGACACGCACCTATTGGCGTCTGGTGCGCTCGGTCCGTTTCGGCAAGAAGGTCCGGCAGGAGACCGTCGCTCAGCTTGGAGAACTCGACGCCAAGGGGCGCATCGCCGCGCGTCATCTTGCCGAATCGCTCGTCGGCCTCGAGCGGAAGCCTGGCCTCTTCGACGAGAATCTTCCCGATGAGCCGGTTACCGTCGTCCCGGGCAAACTGCGGCTTGAGCGCGGCAGGCAGTTCGGTAACGTCTGGCTTGCCTGGAAGCTTTGGAACGCCCTCGAGCTTGACGCATTGATGGAGAAGCTGATTCCCAGAGGTCATGAAGACATTCCCTGGGGCGTGATGGCTGCCGTTTTGGTGATCGCGCGCTTCTGTGAACCGTCGAGCGAACTGCACATCGCCGAGGACTGGTTCCGCCGCACGGCGCTAGGCGACTTGCTGGGCCTGTCCGAGGCCAAGGTCAACGACGATCGCCTCTATCGCGCTCTGGATCACCTCTTGCCCCATAAGGACGCGCTCGAGGTTCACCTCAAGGAACGCTTGGGAACCTTGTTCCAACTCGAATACGATCTGTTGCTCTATGACGTCACGAGCACCTACTTCGAAGGGCAGGCCAACGGCAATACTCTGGCCGCGCGGGGATACTCGCGCGACCATCGGTCGGACTGTAAACAGGTCTGCATTGGTCTGGTCGTAAGCCGCGATGGTTTTCCGCTGGGTTATGAGGTGTTCGCCGGCAATCGGCGCGACTCGACGACCTTGCGCGAGATCGTCCAGCGGATGGAAGCGCGTTACGGCCGAGAGGGCCGGATCTGGGCAGTCGACCGCGGGATGATCGACAAGGCCAACCTCAAGTGGCTGAAGGAACGAGGCTCGCGTTACATCGTGGGTACGCCCAAGGGTGAGCTCAAGCGGTTCGAGCAAGAATTGCTCAACGGAAGCTGGCACGAGATCCGCGAAGGTCTCGAGGTGCGCTGTGTTCACGACGGCGCCGACGCGGAAACTTTCATCCTCTGTCGTAGCGCCGACCGCGCAGCCAAGGAAACGGCGATGCGCGAGCGGTTCGAGCAACGCATCGAGCAAGGGCTGCAGGCCATCGT
>Ga0208492_1001568_pt1 | contig 13663 bp, 12 predicted proteins | sample Subbioar_CSW14AB_FD_184820 | JGI IMG/M metagenome (GOLD analysis project Ga0208492, IMG submission 184820) | Serpentinite rock and fluid subsurface biosphere microbial communities from McLaughlin Reserve, California, USA - CR12Mar_CSW14AB (SPAdes) | ecosystem: Environmental > Terrestrial > Deep... | reverse complement strand
TCTAGGTCGATGGTGCTGAGGGTGTTGAGACCCAGGCTGCGGAGCGGTTCGGTCGTCGCGGCGTACATGTCGTGGATCGGGACGGTGCGGGCGGCGATGGTCGAGGAGGAGCCGGTAAGGCCGAAGGTGTCGAGGTTGGGGATGGGGAGGGTCAGCGGCCCCCCCACCATGGCTCTCGGGAGCGCGGTGGAGATGCTCACTGCGCGGAGGAGGGCTTCGGGGTCCATCGGTTCGGTTGTGGCGAGGTGGCGACCGAGCCAGCCGGTGACGAGGCTGAGGTCGCGGGGCTTGCCGACTTCCATGAAGCGCTGGGCGTCGAAGTGTGAGCGCGAGGGATCGGTCGAGCCGGAGGCATGGACGAAGAGGAGGTTGCCGGCCTGGAAGGCGGGGAGCAGGGGCAGCATCCCGGGCGGGAGGCCGAAGCCGGTGGGGCCGTTGGGGCCCGCGACCGAGACGCCCAGGTCGGTGCAGCGGTCGGCGGCGGCGCTGTCGGGGCGTGGCACGGCGACGGTCGGCCGGATGGCGTAGTAGTTGGCCTCGGAGAAGGGCACGCACATGGTGAGCCCGTCGGCGGCGCCGCGGAGGAAGATCGAGATCATCACGTCGCGCTGGCCGGAGCGGTAGTCCTTCGCGAGGGTGACGCGGGGGAGCCACGCGGGGGCGGACATTGCGGCGAGGGTCACCGCGCCGGCAGCGCCGATGAAGCCGCGGCGGCTGAGCTCGCGGTACTCGTCGCACCCGCAGCTGCCGGAGTGTTGTGCGTCTTCGTAAGACATGGGACGGCTCCTTGCGGGTTCAGTACCACTGGAAACAGGGGGCAGCGATGGCGACGCCGAGGACTTCCTTGACCTTGGTAGCGCTGACGGTGCCTGCGCCGAGGTAGGTCTGGATGATGGCCTTGTCGGAGGGGTTCATCTCGCCGGCGAAGAGGTCGGCGTCGATCTTGTTGGCGATGGGGCCGGCGGTCGTGAGGCCGCTGAAGAAGGTCTGGTAGTTGACCCAGAACGCGCCGGTCTGCGAGGCGTTGAGGAGGGAGGCGCCGAAGTTCCAGCGGGGGAGCGTGAGGCCCTGCCAGTAGAGGAAGGTGTCGGGGTAGCCGTCGGGCGTTCCCCAGGCGAATGTGCGGTGGCCGCAGGCGTCGAGCTGGGTCCGCATGAAGCTGGTGGACGTGATGGTGACGGGCATGGCTCGCAGGGCGGAGACCATGAGGTGGAAGGGTCGCTTGTACTTGAAGGGGGCGGAAGCGAGGTTGTTGGGCTTCAAGATCTCGCGGATCATCGACTTGATGTCGCCGCCGGTGGCGGTGTAGACCGCGGCGACTGCGTTGACGAGCGAGGGGCTGGGGTCCTCGCGGAGGAGCCAGCGGGCCATTTTGAGCGAGATGTACTGGGCGGTGCTGGGGTGGTTGATGAGGGCGGTCAGCACGCGGTCGCCGTCGGTCTGGCCGCCGCCGGAGGCGATGGGGACCTGGTAGGGGGTGCCGGCGAAGATGGTCTTGGGACCGTTGTAGTGGCGGCCGTTGGAGTAGAGGAAGTTGCCGCGGGTCGGGGAGGTAACGGTGCCGTTGTATCCCCAGCCGCTGAAGCAGCGGGAGACGTCGAGGACGTCGGCCTGCGTGTAGCCCTGGTCGGCGCCCATGGAGTGGAGTTCCATGACCTCGCGCCCGTAGTTTTCGTTGATGCTGGTCGCGCTGCTGAGGTGGTTGTCGAGGTAGGTCAGCATCGCCGGGCTGTGGGCGCTGGCGCGGAGCAGGTCGCCGAAGTTGCCCAGGGCGTGGACGCGGATGACGTCGCGGTCATCGATGCTCTTCAGCATGTTGGCCGGTTCGCTGTTGATGGCGATGTTGAAGTGGTCGGACCAGAACTCGACCATCCGCTCGTAGAGCTGGCGCTGGCTGAACACGGCGCGGAGGATGGTCGCTTCGGTCAGCTCGTTGCTGAGGATCGACGAGGCGACTGCGTACTGCTGCTGCTGCGTCATCGTCAGCGTGGTGAGGTTGGTGAGGCGGGCATCGCAGGCGCTGTCGTCGATGGCGGCGTAGTTGAGCTGGTACTCGAGGTAGCCGTGGTAGCCGAGGGAGGCGGCCAGCGCGAGTTCGGCGGGGTTGGTGCCGTAGGTCACGCGGCGGACGAGCTTGGTGAGGAGGCTGCCGGGGTCGACGTCGGCGGCGGCTTCGACGGGGGGCTGGGCCGTGGCGCGGCGGGAGGCGGCCCAGACGGCGGCGACGGCGCCAACGCCCGTGAGCAATCCCCGACGTGAAACGACCTTAGACGACGGGGCGATGGGTTCGGCCTGTGTCACGAGCACCCTCCTTGAACGAGCCGGCGCATGCGTCGCTGCCGGTCGATCCGCTTGCCCAGACTACCGCAGGTAGCCCCCGCTGCCTATCCCAATGTGTCATCCACAAAGCGATTAGGCCGTTTTACCCTTCGTGGCGGCAAACCGGATGCGAACGGGGCCCGCTACCAAACCGTTCCCGGCGGTTGCCTGCCGCGGTAGCATGCGGTCCCCCACCGGAGCAGCCCAATGGCCCTTCTGATCCGCAACGGCCGAATCATCACCGCGACCGACGATTACGCGGCGGACATCTACTGCGAGGGGGAGACGGTCACCCGGATTGAGCGGGGGTTGGAGCCGAGTTTGTTTCCGGGTGCGGAGGTGGTGGATGCGGCGGGGATGTACGTGTTTCCGGGGTTCATCGATCCCCACGTCCATGTGTATCTGCCGTTCATGGGGACGTACGCGAAGGACACGTGGGAGACGGCGGGGCGGGCGGCCCTCATCGGGGGGACGACGACGCTGATCGAGATGATCTGCCCGGGGAAGACGGATGAGCCGATGGCGGCGTTCGAGACGTGGCTGAGCAAGGCGGAGGGGGTGTCGCCGTGTGACTTTGGATTTCACATGGGGGTGACGCGGTTTGATGGGGTGGCGGAGAAGCAGCTGCGGGAGATCGTGCGGCGGGGGGTGACGTCGTTCAAGGTGTTCCTGGCGTACAAGGGGGCGCTGGGGGTGGATGATCGCGAGCTGTACCACACGCTGAAGTTGGCGAGCGAGCTTGGGGTGGTGGTGACGGCGCACTGCGAGAATGAGACGATCGTCGCGGAGCGGCAGGCGGAGCTGATTGCGGCGGGAAACATCGCGCCGGAGTTCCATGAGCCGTCGCGGCCAGTGCAGGTGGAGGCGGAGGGTGTACACCACCTGATGACGTTTGCGGAGCTGACGGGGGCGCGGGTGTATGTGGTACACACGTCTTGCGTGCAGGCTGTGGAGGAGGCGCGGCGTGCGATTGGGCGCGGGGTGCGGGCGAACATCGAGGTGGTGCTGCCGCACCTGGTGCTCGATCAGTCGTACACGCAGAAGGCGGGATTCGAGGGGGCGAAGTATGTGATGTCGCCGCCGTTGCGGGACCGGTCGCAACTGGAGCCGATGTGGGGACACCTGCGGTCGGGGGCGATCTCAACGGTGGCGACAGACCATGCGCCGTTTGACTTTGAGGGGCAGAAGGCGATGGGGCGCGGGGCTTTCACGATGATCCCCAATGGGATTCCGTCGGTGGAGGACCGCGTGAACCTGCTGTACACGCACGGAGTATGCACGGGGCGGATTGATCTGAACACGTTTGTGAACGCGGCGAGCACGCAGGCGGCGCGGCTGTTCAACCTTGAGGGGAAGGGGACAGTTGCGGTCGGGGGGGATGCGGATCTGGTGGTGTATGACCCGGGGTACCGAGGGACGATCAGCGCTCGGACGCACTCGATGGCGACGGATTACAGCGCGTTCGAGGGGTGGGAGATCAAGGGGCGGCCGCGGGTGGTGACGGTGCGGGGGGAGGTTGCGGCGCGGGAGGGGAAGTTTGTGGGGAAGCTGGGGCGGGGGCGGATGGTGCCGCGGCATACGGACCGACGGCCCTGATCAGTCCACGATTGGTTGCAGGACACCTTCGAGCGCGGAGACGATGGCGCGGGTGCGTTCGTTGTCGGCCTTGTCGGTGGCCGTAAATACGAACACCTTGGGGCGGGTCTCGGCACCGATCGGGGGCGCGACCCAGAGGACCGCGTCCAGTTTCGAGCCGCTCTCTTGGAACCACTTGTGGAAGCGTGCCGGGGCTTCGCGTGAATCGACGGGGAGTTGCTCGCCATCGAGCACGAGGCGGGCCTTGGCGGCGACCTCGACCTCGGATGAATCGTTCGAGGGGGTCGGGCCTTCGCCCATGACCTTGGTGTTGAGCTCGTCGAGACCCGCGACCATGGCGGCGACGGCGTCGCTGACCTCCGGGGTCCAGGGGCGGTGGATGTCGTTGATCATCAGGACGCGGAGGTCGCGCGGCGTCGAGCCGCTCGCGAGCGTCGGGAAGTCTTCGTGCTCGATTTGCTGACCGTTGACGAAGATGCCGGTGGGCGCAGCGGCCAGGACCGGTGGTTCTGAGTCGCGGCTGGTGGCGGCGACGATGACTCCGACGGCGGCGAGGAACAGGACCACGGCGGCGATAACGCCCTTCATGCCCGAGGAGTTGAACTCACCCGCGGCGCCGGAGCGCGTGCGGGCGCGCTGGCGGGCGGACTCCATGCGGGCGCGGGCGGAGGCGAGCTGCTCCTTGGCGGGGCGGCGGGGGCCTGCGGGGGGAGTCCAGGGCTTGCCGGGGTCCTGGGGGGCGCGGGCCTGGCCGCGGATTCCGGAGACGGCGCCGTCAAACATCTTCTTGGCTTCGCGGACGGACTTCTCGGCGAAGACGCCCGCGCGCGCGGCCATGTCGGTGGGTTCCTGCTCGTAGGAACGCTCCTTCGCGTTGGGGGCGAGGGGCGTCGGGTCTACCTCGGCGCGGCCGCTCCACCAGTTGACCATGCGGAGGCGCGGGGCGCGGCGTGCGGCTTCCGCGGCGGCTCCGCCGAGACCGATGGCACCGGCGGCGCCGATGGGGGCTGCGCCGGCGATGCCGGCGAGGGGGGCTGCTGCGGCCGCGGCGGCCATTGGCATCGCGGCCACCGGCGCACCCATGGCTGCGACGCCTGCCATCGCGCCGATCACGGCGGCGGCGGGGGTTGCGACGGGGGCGGGCTCGCCGGACATGCTGGGGAGGTCCACGGGCTTGACCTCAAAGGGGTCGGCGGCGCGGACGACGGTGCGGAGGTCGGCGAGCATGACCTCGGCGCTGGTGTAGCGCTTGTCGTAGTCCGTCATGGCGCGGCGGATGATCCACTTGATGGAGTCGGGGCAGCGCTTGGAGACCTGGGAGAGGACGCCGTGGGCGGGGAAGGAGTCCTCGAGCATGGAGTAGAGCACTGCGCCGGCGGCGAAGATGTCGAAGCGGGTGCCGTCGACCTCGTGGACCTTGACGCCCTTCAGGGCCTGGCGGACGAGCTCGGGGTCGCGGAAGTACTCCGTGCCGTGGGTGGTGAGGGTCATTGCGGAGCGCAGCGAGGAGACGAGGCCGAAGTCGACCAGGTGGGCACGCGGGTTGGCGCCGCCATCGACGATGATGTTGTCGGGCTTGACGTCCTTGTGCCAGAGGCCGCCGCGGTGGTACTCGGAGAGGGTCTCCATCAGGTCGCACGCGTAGCCCACGGCGAGGCGGAGCTGGGGCTCGGCGAGGCCTTCGCTAGGGCTGGCGGCGTGGAGCCGGCGGGTGACCATGCTGAGGGATTCACCGGGGACGTACCGCATGACGTAGTGGAAGCGGTGCGGCGTGAGCTCGTGGTCGAGGATGAGGCCGAGGCGCTTGGCGGCGTCGAGGGAGCGGCTCTCGCGGACGATCTGCGGGAGGCTGCTGCCTTCGGAAAGGGAGAAGGACTTGATGACCACCTGGGTGACGTCGCGGAGGCCCTCGCGGACGAACGCGGCGGCCTTCTGGGCTTCGGGGGTGGCGATGTAGAGCTTGGCGCCGGAGCCGCCGCCGGCGAGGGTGCCGACGATGCGGTAGCCCTCGAACTGGCCGGTGCGGGGGGTGGGCGTGTTTGAGGTGTTCTCGTGGGTGAAGGGAGCGCCGCGGACGACTTCGGGCAGGCGGCGCTCGAAGCCCTCGGTGAGGCCGCCGAGGCCGAGCATTTTGACGAGGTTGCCGATGACGAGGCGATAGACACAGCCGCCGCCGCGTGAGAGTTCGGCCTGAAACGCACGCCCGAAGTGGCGCGCGGCGGACCAGCGGGCTATCAGGACGCTGCCGATGATCATGGGGACGTAGAGAACGGCGAGCAGGACCGAGCCGACGAGGCGGAAGGCGTCGCCGATCTCATTGGTGATGAAGGTAAAGAGGCGGGAGAGCACGAAGCCCACGCCCTTGAAGAAGGGGATGAGGAGCATGACGAAGATGACGGCGGCGACGGTGATGGCCGCGAGCACGCCGAGCACTGTCAGGATTGAAGTTCCCATGCACCGACCTCCGACCGCACTGGGGAGTGGTCTACCCGCCCCCCACCACTAACTGAGACGCTGCGCCTGGTCCTGGCGGCGCAGCTCCATCTGCCGGTGGTAGATCTCCGAGATGGCGTCGTCGAACATGACGTCGTCGGAGGGGGCAGTGTCGTTTTTGGGGGAAAGCTCGAGTCCGTTTCGGGCGGCCTCGTCCATTTCTTCGCGGGTGAAGCTGTAGATGGCGATCACTTCGGAGAGGCGCTGGCGGAGCATGTCCCGGACCTTGGCCAGACGCCGGCTGACGGTGGGCTCGCTGATGCCCAGGGAGGCGCCGACCTCCTTGCCGGGTTTGTTCTCCAGGACCCGCATGGAGTAGATGGAGAAGTCGGTGAAGTCGGCTTCCTTCTCGACCAGGCGGATGGCGGCTTCCACTTTACTGCGAAAGACCGCGGCCTCGTACTGCTCATCGACGGACTGGCCGCCGCAGGCCACCATCCAGCTCTCGTCCAGCTCGGTGGGCTTTTTGTTCCCACCGCGTTTCTGGGCGTGTCGGCGGTCGAGTTCATCTCCCAGGACGTGCTTCGCGATGGCCAGCAACCAAGTCGAGAACCTCGCCCCGCGAGAAGGGTCGTAGCGGTCGATGGACTCGCTGAGAGCCGCCAGTGTTTCTTGGGAAAGGTCGCGGACGGTTTCAGAGCCGATGCGGCCCTTGCCCCACTTGGTGAGCTGGGCACGGACTACCGGACCGAACGTTTCCCAAAGCTCAAACCACGCGGCCTGGTCATTGGCCCGTAAACGCCCGACAAAGCCTGTGGTCATGGGGGTCAGCATCGCCTCGGAAGGGTATCACAGACCCGCCCGCGATGTGCCCGCTGCCGCCGCTACTCCCCCTGGTTCTTCTTGAACTGGTAAAGGTTCTTGTCACCGGCATCGTTCGACACCTCAACCACGCCTGTCGCGGACGCGATGGAGGTGATCCTGTAGCCGTTGCCGACAGCGTCGCCCACCCGCCGGATCTTGCCGTTGATCACGGCGACGGCGCCGTTCTGCGTCGTCATGATCGACGTGATCTGGAGTTCTGGCGGAGAGAGCCGCTGCGGCCCCTGGTTCTGCGGGGGCTCGGGGTCGGACTTGGGGGTCACCTTGGGCTCTTCGATGACCTTGGGCTGCACCTTCGGCGGCGGGGCCCGGTTGAGCATCGGCGAGGGTCCGAACCCGCGGCCGGCCTCGGCGTTGAACTGGCTGACGAGAGCCACGGCGGTGGGCGACGCAACGGTCTCGGTCGCGGGCTTGAACGAGGCAGCCGGAGTCACCTCGGCCCCATGAGCCGAAGCTGGGGGCCGCTTGAGGGTCCGCAGGCCGGCCATGGCGAGCAGCGGCATCACCGCGAGGGTGAGCGCGACCACGGGCCAGGGGAGTTCAGTCGTGCCGATCGTGATTTTCTCGAACCTCATGTGCCCTTCTCCTGCGAGGCGTCTGCCTGCGCCGTGCCCTTGGGCGCCGCGACATTGGGGATCTGCAACTTCAGGTGTGACGTTTCGATGACGGCGGTGATCACGGGGTCCTTGGAGGTCGAACCAACAGACTGGGGCGAGAGGTGAAAGGAAGCGACCTTCGAGACTCCCAGGCTCTGCTCGCAGGCATCGATGAACCGGCTGACGGACTCGAAGCTGCCGCTGACTTCGAGGTTGTAGCCGAAGGTCTCTGCGCCTTTGAACGCGCCCTTGCTCGTCGTGGGCTGTGCCCCGCCGCGACCATTGCTGGGCTCGATGCGTGCGAGGCGGACGGAGTTCATTTTCGCGAGGTCATGCACCGCGTCGTACAGGCGGGTTGCATTCCCGCTGAGGGCGGTCGCCTGGTTCGTCCGCAAGCCCCGTGCGTTGAGGCCTTCGATCACCACCTGGAGCGGCGGCGCGGACTTGGTGATCTCCTCGAACAGCTGGAGTTCCTTCTTCAGCGCGACCAGTTCCGCCTTCTTCTCCTTGAACTTCTGCTCAAGCGGACGAACGCCCACGTACCACCCTGCGCAAACGGCCGCGCACACCATGAAACCCACGGCGAACTGGCTCCGCCCCGGGGTCTGGACCGGCACGCCGCCCGCGGCGTTGTTCTTGGATGCGTGCTGAGTCATGGCTTCTCCTCCGTCTGCGGTTCCTGCGCTGTTGCGAGGCTTGATCCCTTGTTGTCCAGCACATCCTGCGCGCCCGCGGCCGCGTCGATCCCGCGCAGCTGCACGCTGACGATGAACGACTTCGCCTCGACACCCGACACCTCGGAGGCGTGGGTCGACACGATCTTGACGTTGTTCACAACCGGGCTCTTCCCCAGCTTGGCCACGAACTCGGTCAGCGTGTCGGCACGTCCGGTGCCGGGGTACGCCGTGCCGCTGAGGGTCAGCACCGCTGACTTGCCCTGGTCCGAGTAAGAGCCCGCGACGTGGTTGAGCTCGATGAAGTTGCCACAATCACGCGAGACGAGGGCCAACCCCGCCACCCAGCGGGGCCGCTCGCCGATCGCATCCTTGATGCTCTGGCTGGCGGCCACGATGTCCGTCGAGAGCTTCTGAGCGCGGGCGACCTGGATCCCATGACTCTCCATCTCGGCGACCTGATCCTCGAGGCTGCTGATCTGGCGTCCTGTCGCCGCGGTCTGGGCGAATGTCCAGCCCGCGTGCGCGAGGAGGGCCATGGCGGCGATGGTCCCGCCCAAGCGCAGCGCCGAGTTGAGGCGGCCGTTCATGCGCCGCACGTACTCCGACTGCGAGACGACACCCTCGACCTTTGCGAAGGTGCTGAACCCACCGAGCTCAGCGGACTCAACGGGGGAGACGCCGTCGCCGTGGTCCTCGAGGTGAACCTCAATGTTGTTGTCGAACTGAGTTTCGAGCGAGGCGGAGAAGCCGGGGATGCTCGCGCCGGGCCCGGCGAGGATCAGCTTGATCTTGCCCTGCTCGGAGTCGGGCACGCTGAACCGGAGCGTCTGACGCGTCTCGATGGCGTAGCGCTGGATGACCGGCTGCATGAGCGGCAGCACGCCGTCCATGATGACGCCGCTCTCTGTCGGCGCCGAGCCGCCGCGCTGCGGCGGCCCCGCCTGGAACAGTGTGGTGTACGCGAGCTGCTGCGAGATGCCGCGCCGATCCTCGATCCGTGAGCCGCGCATGACCGCGTCGGCGAGCATGTGGAAGCCAAAGTCGAGGGAGCGGGCGAAGATCAGACGGCCTTCACTCCAACCCGCCAAAACCGTGACATGGTCCGCTACCCAGAGGAGGGCGTGCGTGCCTTCGCTCGGGAGTGACGACGCCACTCGCACTGCCTGCGCCAGGGCCGCGCCCTTGGCAGGCATGAAGTCGCGGATCTTCAGGCCGCACCGGCGCACCCAGGTCGCGAGCGCCTCGGTGTCGACAGGCGAGTCGGCCAATCCCAGGACGTGGGTCTTAGGAGTCGTCACGCTGCCGCTTTCGGAAGCGAGCTGATTCAGAGCGGTGCGCCAATGGAGCCCGTGCCCCGGCAGCGCTTCATTGAGCGAGAACTGGGCGGCGCTAATTGCCGCGCTCCCTCGGATCGGCGGGCTAAAGACTTCGGCGGTGGTTTGACGCCCGTAGTACACCACGCGCGCGGCCACGTTCTTGCCGGCGCCGAGTTCTTTGATCGCCGCCTTGAGCTTGTCGTCCAGGCCGCTGAGCCCGTTCTCCCACGTCTGCTCCCACGCGCCAGGATCAAGCGCCGCAGTGACCACCTTCCCGAGCCGCTCGCCCTTGAGCGTCGCGACACGGAGGCAGGTGGGAGAAAGTCCGATCAGAATCTGGTCGTGTCCAAACACGGAATCCCCTTTGCACAAGTGACTGGACCGTCACCCTTGGGCATCGGTCCGATCGGGGGCTCACTTTGGTGGAACTTTCAGGTCAGGGAGTGAGCAGCGTGATTTTGAGCCGGCGGGAGGTGGTCCCGTCCGAGCCCCGGATCACGGCGTCCCCCGCCGTGTTCGCCGCCGGGACGGTGACATAGGTCACTGTCGCCTGACCGAGCGTCAGGGTGGAACCGGCGGCGGGGAGCGTCAGGCCCTGGTTGTTGCACTTGATCACGATGCGGCCGCCGCTCTCAGCGGCATAGAAGGCCCGCGCGGTTTCTGCCCGCAGCGCGCCGACCTGGGACTCAGACCCCGAGGCGCTGACGCCGCCGATCACGGCCATATTGATGGCCGCGAGCATCAGGACAACCGCGGCGATGCCGCAGCCTCTTCGCATGGACGCCCGCTTTGACTTGTGTTCGGCAGCATGCACTTGGATCATGGGTCCACCACCCTCACGCGCGCCAGCGCGGACGACCTCAGCTCAAACTCATTGCACACGATCGTGACGTTGAACCGCTGGGTGGTCGTCGGCGTCGCGGCGGTGCTGGTGACGCCGTCGTCACCAAGGTGCTGGATGGTGAAGGTCGTGACCTGATCGCACAACGGGGACAGTGTGCCGTCCGTCGCACGCTCGTAGAGCGTGGTGCCGGTCAGTTCCATGCCCTTGCCCGACCCGAAGCGGACCTGGGAAGGGTTGGCGATGGTGATGTCCAGCGTGCCCCGCGTTGCACCCGCGGGGGTATCACGGAGCATGCGGACCGCCCGCTCCATGGCGTACGCCGTCTTCTCGGCCGTGCGGCGGACATTCGCGGCGTTGGCGTACGCATCGCCCGCGGTGAACACGATCGGTACGACGCTCGCGCTGACGACGCCCAGGATGAGCACGGTCATCGTCACTTCGACGAGAGTAAACGCGCGTCGCCGGGTTGTACGCATCCGACTCATAGCGAAGTCACCATCGACTGAACCGACACGGTGCGTGCTGACCCGTCCGCGCCGCTGTACGACACGGCCACGTTGACGTTGCGGAACACGTCCTGTGTCGCGTTGCCGGATGCAGCCCCACTGCTGCTCACCAGACCTCCGATCGTGACGGAGTAAGTCATTCCCATGCCTGAGTACAGGCTCGTCATCGTCGAGAGGCGGGCGACCAGGCCCGTGGTTGCGGTGTTCAGGTAGGTCGCCGAGTTGGCGAGGGCTGAGAAGCCAAGGCTCGCGTTCTTGCTGGCCGCGTCCGCGAGCACCTGCTCCATGACGAGCGTTGCGAGGGCCGTGGCCCGGGTTGCGTTGACGCTGTCCACCCGGCGCTGGTTGGATTCATCGAGCCACACGAGCGTCGCGGGGAGGGAGATCGCCAGCGCGAGGATGACGATCACCGCCTCGATCAGCGTAAACCCGCGCCGCGAGTTGACAGTTCTTCGCCTCATCGCTGCACCATCCCGGTCGTTCTGCGCACCGTCACCACGCTGCCGCCGGCCGCGGTGACAACTGCATCCGTTGTCCAGGTCCCCGTCAAAGCACCCGCGGCGGAACGCAGCTCGGGAGTACCGTCGTACCCGAACCACAACGTGGCCGCCCCTGAGACTCCCGCACCGTTCACGACGGAGGTCACGTCGGCTCCGGGGTACGTGACGGCGAGGTTGACGATCGGGTCTGCCTGCCCATCGAACATGGTCATCACCGCAGGGGTCGCCCCGAAGGTCGCGATGGTCCAGAACTGCACTGTGTCCGCGGCTGGATCGATCCGCACGCCAACCGGGTGCCCCTCCGAAACCGCGAGCGACCGCGCCATCACAAGCCGCCGCTCGATCTCTTCAGCCGCGGCGGCCTGCCGCGTGCCGGTCAGCGAGTTGAACGCGGGGACGACCGTGACAGAGACGACCCCGATCACGACGACCACCACTCCCATTTCGAGGAGCGTGAAGGCGCGGCGTTGTGGATGCTGCTTTCGCATGTTGCTCGATCACACCCTGAGACCCGGTTTTTGCCGGCCCGACTTACAGCTGGTTGGCCGTCTTGAAGCCGCCCGAACCGTTGGAGACCGTCGTGGCCGTAGAGCTGTTGCAGTAGAAGATCGCGACGGGCGGGTTGGCCGTGTTGTCGACGTAGTAGTTCCATCCGATGGTGGTTCCGTTCACGACTGTCCGTGCCGTGGCCTGCGCCAGCGTCACGGTCTGGACCGTGGCGAGGCTGTTGAAGGGGTTCTTGGGCATGGTGGTCTGGAGAACCGTGCCCGTGGCGGTCAGCTCTGCCAGGGTCGGGAAGGGGGACGTGCCCGCGAGGATGGCCTTGCTGCGGAACGAGGCGATGCCTGATCGCACCCCGGCCAGCGTCCCTTCAACCGCGCCGCTCTTGGCGTCGGTCGTGACGCTCCCGAAGTTGGGAACCACGACCGCGGCCAGGATGCCCACCATGATGATGACCACCGTGATCTCGAGGATTGAGAACGCGCGGCGGATGCGACTGCGTGCAGAGTTCATAGAGGTTCCCATCGGATTGAACCGCGTTCCACACAAGGCCCCGGCACCGGGCGCGGGGGGCTCCACGCGGCCTGTGCCGCCTGTCACGCCTGTATCACTTCTGGAGCCGCACCATGCCCCACATCGGCAGGAACACGGAGAGCGCCACGAGAAGCACGATGCCGGCCATCGCGACGGTCATGATGGGCTCGATGATGGTGTTGACGTTCTTGGTGAGGTGCGACGCCTCGCGGTCGTAGTACCGGGCGACGACGTCGCACGAGCGGGCGAGGTCCGCCGAGTCCTTGCCGGCGCCGATCATGCGGCGGGCGAAGCTGGGCAGGTAGCGGGTGCCGCGGAGGACATCCTGGATCGCGGTGCCCTGGCGGAGCTGGTCCACCATGGCGTTGCAGTCGTTGATGAACACCGGGCGGCCGGTGGCACGGGCGCCCATCTGCACGGCCTCGATGATGTCCAGGCCCGACTGCATGCCGATGCCCATCACGCGTGCGAAGCGTCCGGCCGTGACGGCGAGGATGATCTTGCGGACGTAGGGAACTTCCAGCAGGAAGTTCTCGAGCTTGAGGCGCCCGACGGGGTTCTTCCACATGAGGACGATGGTCGTGAAGAATCCGACGATGGCCCCCACGTACGCCCACCAGTACGCCCGCACGGAGTCACCCAGCGCCTGCACCACGCGCGTGGTGATCGGGAGCTGCGCGCCCTGGCTCTCGAAGATTGCGCCGAACTTGGGCACCACGAACACGATGATGACGGTGACGGCGACGAACACCACGCTCAGGACGATGACCGGGTAGGTCATGGCGCGCTTGAGCTGCTGGGTCGTTTCCATCTGCTTTTCGAGGAGCTCGGCGAGGTGGTTCATGACCTCGACCATGCTGCCGGACTTCTCCGCGGCGCGGACCGTCTCGATGAACACGTTACCGAAGATGTGCTTGTACTTCTCGAGGGCCTGCGTCATCGGCAGGCCCGACTCGATC
>Ga0208492_1001566_pt1 | contig 13678 bp, 7 predicted proteins | sample Subbioar_CSW14AB_FD_184820 | JGI IMG/M metagenome (GOLD analysis project Ga0208492, IMG submission 184820) | Serpentinite rock and fluid subsurface biosphere microbial communities from McLaughlin Reserve, California, USA - CR12Mar_CSW14AB (SPAdes) | ecosystem: Environmental > Terrestrial > Deep... | reverse complement strand
TAGCCCCCATGTAGCGGGTGCGGCAGCATTGCTCCTTCAGGCAAACCCTTCTGCTACCACTCAGCAGATATATGACTTGATCAGTGCAAATGCTACCAAAAACAAGATTACCAACTCCAGCTCAACGAATAATCACTTACTGTTCACAAGTGGTAGTACGACCGTGAGTCCAGTAGCCCCTCCTCCTGTTCTAACAATCAACTTGAGTGCAACTTGGACTAAAGTCTCCCAAAGAGTCAGGGTTCAACTCTCATATTCTGGCTTCCCTTCTGGATCAAGTGTGGACATCTACAGAAATGGATCACGCATAGCCACCACTACCAACCTCAGTAACTATGAAGACCGAACTAATTTCAAAGGAAGTGGTTCGATAAAATACAGTGTCTGCCTAAGCGGTAGCACTACCTCCTGCTCTCAGGAAGTGACCGTAACTTACATGTAATTAAGAAAGAGCCTTCGGGCTCTTTTTTTTGCCTATGTGTGAATGGTTTGGTTGACAGCAGGTATCTACTCCAAAAAAGATAGAGGTGGCATGAATTGAATTCTTTTTCCATTGCGCTGGAATTGGATTACGTTTCCAGGACAGGCTTTCTTGTCCAGCACTGGGTCTTCTTCGGTATCTTTTTTCTACCAAGATTTTGCTCCAACGGTGCAAGGCCCCAAGTCATTGCGAGTTGAAAAAATTGGGATTTAAAATAGAGCTATGACGTGAGCAAACTCTAATCCTAGTTTCGCCTTCTCTAATTTGACTCCTTTTTTTGACCACAAAACTCAGATCGGAAAGGCGCGTGGCCCGCTCCTGCCTCGTGCGGTGGGAGCTTTGCTGTGTCAAGGGTTTTTGGTTACTTTTTGCCCCACAAAAAGTAACAAAGGAAAAAATTAGTATTAAGATCAATAAGCCACCCAAACCCAACGCACCAGATTGATCGCGATTGGTAGAATCCTTATAAAAAATTATTCTCAATCAGACGATTCGTACTACTTGCGATGGAATATGATTTCTGCTCCAGATCGGCCTTGCGTATTCAGCGCAGGGGCTTATTTAATATCTTTTTTCTACCAAGATTTTGCTCCTACAGAACAAAAACCGCATAAAAAACTAGGTCCCCCTTTGTAGATGGTGTGGTTAAAAAATTCTCATTTAGATTCCAAAAATCAGTCGGAAGCCCGCCTCCGAGAGGGAAGGTCTGAAGACTTGCGATAATTTAGGACTTGTGGAGTTACAAAAAGCGTATTAAGAACGGGAATTCGGGCATGTTTTTAACCCCACAAGCTTATACAGCGGGCAAAAGCCCACAAAAGATGTGATGGTAAATAACACTGCCAAACCCAAATCTATATATCCGATGGTACCACTGACCGTCTTAGTTAAAAACAAAACAAATAACACCACCGCTATCGTCAATCGAATTCCTGAATCGATTTTGCCCATATTTTTCTCTATCGCACTCATCTTCACACTTTTTAAATCAATTTCACAAAGCAATATAGGAGAAGAAAATGTTGACAATCAAATTATCCAACTTTATTCCTCTATACTTTTTAACACCACGTTTAACCCTTCCAAATAATCCCCATCCGCCAAGGCTTTGATCTCGAATTCAAGCACTTCAGGTGTAGCTTTAGCCTTCATAAACTCAAGCTGCTTGGGATCAATCGTCAACTTATACTTACCTGGCAAAAGTCCAAAGGTATAAAAGGATCCATCTGAAAAGGTTCTGACAGTCTCCAAAGGAGGGTCACCTTCGCGCTGAATGGTGAGTCTAAGTCCACCCACGCCCTGAGCACCACCTGCACGCTCAATCAATACCGCACCTTCAATAATCCCTGTTCGGTACAGCGGAATGTCAATGCTCTTGAACCGGTTTGGCTCTGCTACAAAGCCAAAGACTTTCTCTTTTGGAGCCAATGTAGGATCCGGAAGGGCCTGAATATCCACTTCCAAGCGGTAGGTCCAATAGCTCTGCAACTGGGTGATGCGCAAAATGCCATCTGAGCCCAAGAGCATATTCCCTGACATATCGAGGCGAACAGCTTTGGCAGGTACGATTTCCTCTCCTTTGTCAAATACTCCGTTTTCGTTCTGATCGATAAACATTCGCACAGAAATACCTGATCTTCCCAACTGATCCCGATTGGAAGGAATCAAGGATGCCGAAGCCGGGTCGATCGCTACTGAACCGCTGAAACTTTGCCGGACGGCATACTCCCCTCTTCGTTGATTGTACTGGGAGGAGGAACGGATAAACTGGAAGTCGTACAGGAAGCCGATTTGCATCTGCCCGGTGTTATTAGCCAAATCCCGATCATAGCCAAAGGTAAATCGTCCTTGTTTGAATAGGGTCTGTGAAAGCTGCACATTAACATTCCCTATCTTGGAAGTCTGTGTATTGTAGCGGGCCTGGGCTCGGATAAACATCCCCTTCACAAACACAGGCAAGCTGGGACTTCTCGGCAGGGAATAGGTCATGGAGGTGGTCAATATTCCCGAGGCAAACTCAGGTCCCAAATTAGCCTCAGCCTTGGTGCCCGTCACCTGCGCCCGGTAGTTAAACCGGGTAGCTACTCGACCCACTTGCACATTAAAGTCAGACTGGATATTCCCCTTGTACCCTTCGGCAAGCCAGATATTCTCCCCTCCAATTCGGATTCCTGAGAACCGTCCAAAGAGCTTGAATGGGATAAACAAATTCAAATTTGCATCTTTCAGGGGCTGTTCCCGCTCGTTTTCTACGACCGGTTGAGGAACATATTCCGTATATTGGGCAGAGATGTTGATGTTATTGGCATAGAAGACACTGGCATTAGCTCGGTAGTATCGATCAGGCAATACATCCAGGTTGAATAGGTATTGCTGGAAAAGCCGGGTAGAAAGCCCAAAAGAGGTATTTCTTTTCTCCGGCCCAAATACATCTCCGTAATCAAAACCAGCCCGAACGGTCAAGGCATTACTCACCCCGATCGCCAAGTCGGCATGACCGGCTAGGTCCGAATTAAGGCTGTCCGGAGAAGCAAAAAGTCGTCCCCCTTGAATATTATAGGCTACAAAGCCCTTGGGCAAAAAGGAAAAGGGAATCTGCAACTGACGGTCCTGCACAATCACTTCCCCCTGTGGGGTATAAATTCTTAGGGTCAGACGAACAGTACCATAAGTAACCGGGGCATTAAAGCGATAGTATCCCACGTCATCCGCACGCATAAAGTCCACCAACTGACCACCGATCAGCAACTCCACTTCGGAGTCTTTTTCGGTGTAGCCATCCACCACAAACACGTCCAACTCCCGACGAGGAATAATGGGATTATTGCTGAGGGCAAAACCCGTCAAGGAAACCCCATTGGTTTGACTAGTAGTATTGATTTGACCTAAGGTAATGCTGCTGAGCAATACATTTTTCTCAGGCTTGAGTCCACCGGGGAGCACATATCGCCATCGTATACCTAAGAAATCTGCCTGAACCTTCCCATCCACCAAAGCACCGGTAACTGCACCTTGTACATCCCCACCTAGGAGTTCCGCTCCGGTGCGTAACTGAAATGCCGTATTGCTTCCCTCTTTGTTGCGGTCATGATTAAGTGCATAGTCAATGACGCCCAAGCCCAACACTTTTCGATCACGGCCATAGAGCATATTTAAGTTTTCACGGGGACCACCCTGAGTCATTAATTTGCTTCGGAGAGCTTCCCGTTTCTTTTTTTCCTCGATGGGAAGGGCTCGCTCTGATTTGAGTGACATGGAGAGGGCATAGGGATTAACCGTAAATTCCAATCCAAAAATGCGTTTGTAATAATCCGGGTGAAGATAAAGATCCAATTCACCCAAGTAAAAATAATCAGCGGGTAGCGCTTCGCTTACTCCCTTGATGATGATAAATCCGGATGCAGGATCAATTTTCCAGTTGTCTTTTTTGTCAGGATAAGCCCCCTGCAAGCCGAGCTTGTTTTCGGATTGCTCGTAGGGAATTTCGGTGAGGCTGAGGATTTCACCCAAAGGCAAAAAGGCTACATCCTTGAAAAATACCGCATTCACATAAAACTGTCCGATCCCAGGATGGGAAAGGGTCAATAGGGCTTCCCCATCAGGTTCCTGTTGTGCATGCACTCCAAAGGAAAGCATCAAGAAAAGAGCAGATACTACCATCCTGATTCTTTGGAACCTGTCCGCTATAACACAAAGGAAGTTCACCTCGAAGGATTTTCGTGTACAAAAGGGGGGATAAACTATTTGGGAAATAAAATTAGAGCGTAATGCTCAGAGTCTTGGAGATAGGTGGAGCCTGAACCAAGTCCGAAGTAGGGATATCCGAGCGCTCGGTCTTAAAGAGCAAGGTCACCTGATAAGTCCCAAGGGCAATACCTTCAGGCAAAGGAATGGAATAAGCTCGCTTTCCTTCGTAATACAAGGCTACTGTCTGCTGATGAGTAGCTACTACTTTACCTGAACTGTCTTTCACTTCTGCTTGCAAGCTTCCGAGAAAAGGGGAATTCCCGGTCACGGTAAATTCTGAATTGACTGCGATGGAATTATCTTTTCGTTGAGCTTCCAACTTGGAAAATTCAAGACCGGTGCTTACCGCTCCGCTTTTGTAAAACGCGGCGATGACTTGATCAAACTTAAAGTTAACTTGAGTAGCAATGCCTTCTGTGGCAGTTTGCTCTACGTCGGCAGCCTGCTCATTGGAAGAAACTTTTACTCGGGTGAAATACATTCCTGCGGGTTTGGTTCGGTCAGGACGAATCTGAAAGCGTACCGTTTGCTGCTGACCAGGTGCTAAGATAAAGGAACGCGGAAAGGTCCGAATCCGATCACCCAAACCGGACTGCTGCTCTCTTAAGCTGTCCTCGTAGACCATCACCAAGTTGCCGATGGAGTCATTGCCTGGATATCCAAACAAGAAAGAAATGTTTATTTCTTGAGCCTTTTCAGAACCGTTGGTAACGTATAATGTTCCAATTCCATTCGCATCGGCAAAGACCGTAGTCGGAGCAAGTGAAACTTGGGCTTGGACTGTAAGAGCAACTACCGAAAAGAAGAGTGCAAAAAGGAGTGTTTTCATAACTCAAATAAAACAAAAAACCAGCAGAAAAGTCACTTTTCTGCTGGTCTAGAGGAATTGAAATTAATTGTAAGCCGCAGACAATGTAATTGTGGTTTCATAAGAACCACTAGCCTGGTTAGCTGCAGGTCTTACAGTACCGCCAACATATACCTCGATTCCATTTCTTCCATCCAGAGGGCTAGTAGGTACAGAATCAATTGTATTTGATCCAACTACCATAGGTATATCCTGAGCTCCTTCCCCTTTTTTGCTCCAAGCCAATGTAGTAACCGCATCTGTAGCTAGAACTCCTTGATTGAAAAAGAGTGGAAGAGGATCAGCGTTTTCGTTATCCACATTTGCAAACGGTGCAACCTCTAGAGTCATTGTAATACTAGATCCTGCAGCGGCAAACACCTTAAACAAACCACTTTTAACACCCAAGGAATTAACTGTACCTAATGAATTTGAAGTAACAACATCGCCTTTCATCGCAACATATTTGTTAAAGCCTGGCATAACTTGGCCAAATGCAAGATCCACACTCTTTTCTACTTCAACAATCCCCAAAACTGAAGCCGTTGCAGTCATTGTTCTTTCACTCGATGCTTCTTGTGCCTGTGCAGCTACACCAAATCCCAAAGAAAGAACTGCTAGTGCTGCGATTTTTACTAAATTTTTCATGGTTTTAAATTGATTTTAAGATTTTAGATTTTTTAGATTTTTGTTGGTTTACTAGTTTGTTGACTGTGCTTTTTGAGTACATGTTACGTATCGTCACCTATTTAACAGAAGCCAGCTTATAAATCCCGGGTGAAGCTGTTTTCTATTTGTCAGAACCGATGCTCAAATGTACCATCATTTGTTTTTCAAATCCAAATATTTGTATTTCGAATACATGAAAAATCCGTTCGAATATATTGATTTGTATATCAAATGCATTTTTTTGTAGCTTAAGTGCAGAAAAAATTTCGATTTTAAGTAGGGTTTTGATCCGGTTAAATAGGTGAAAAGTAGATTAACGAGATGCACCTTTGTTAGGAATAGGGAAGAATTACGGAGTCCCAACCTGAAGTCATTGCAAGGGAAAAGATGTAACCACTTCCGAAGCCTGCCCACCGTAGGTGGGCAATCATTTCTTAGACTTTTAATCAACCTATCTGTTCTTTTTCCATTGCGCTGGAAGATAATGACGGATCCAAAGCGGCATTGCCTGTCCAGCGTTGGGGTGCCTTCAATATCATTTTTCTACCAAGATTTTACTCCTACGGAGAAAGGACTCACGTCATTGCGAGAAGGGAGGCACGACCGACGAAGCAATCTTTGACTGATTAATCTATGTAAGAAACGTGATTTAAACATTTCCCTTTTGATTCCAGCAAGCAGTCTGAAGACTGCATACAGGTAAGCACAAGCCTGCCTACCGGAAGGCAGGTCAATAGACTTGCGCTAATCGGGGGCCTCCGTCATTGCGAGGAAATAGACGTAATCAAAGGGTAACACCAACCATTACATTACCGAAGCAATCTTTTGCGGGTTTTAGATCGCTTCGTCGAAGCGTTTTTTATTGATAAATGCAAATCGCCTTTTTCTCCTCGCGATGACGCCTCCGTCATTGCCTACTTAAAAGCTTTACCCTTCTCCGCGTTCTCTGCGCCCCTGCGGTAAAAAAAAGAAAGGACATCTTTCAAGATCGCTTCGAAGCAGCAAACACCAATGAAATAGCAATATATCTTTCTGCTTCTCGCGATGACGACCAGCGTCCTCTGCTCGGTGAAAAAAATCAATTAGAAATACTCGATCACCATCGTCATCGAGGGATCATTGGGAACGCCAATCCAAGAATACACAGACGTCCTACGGGGAACAAAATTTCGGATTAGACGAGGTTCCTGGTTAAACCGCATCACTGCTGGAAATGCGATCACAGGCGAAGCATCCTGCAAGGCGTCAGTACTGGTATTTAAAAAATAACAAGTAGGTTTTATCGCAGTTCCATCCGCTTTTCTGAAATCAACCATAAACTGACTGTTTTCCAATGCCTGCATCTTTATCCAGGAAAGCGGAATCAGAGTCCCGTTTTCTGAAATGACCGCAAAATCCACCACTGAGTTTGCAATCCGATTGCCCCCCCCATCTTCACCTCCTTGTGCAGCGGAACCACTATTTGAACCTCCGCCAGCACTGAGGCCAACGCCAGCAGGCAGCTGAATATTGATTTTGACGGTTTGATCCTGAGCCTGAACCTGGTAACCTATCCCAAGTACCATAATCAGAAATATCCCAATTTGCTTAATCCTGCCCGCCTGCCACATAGACATTTAAGTTTACAGTAGCGGTATAATCGCCTGCGGAAACAGTACCTATCGGACCTATCGCACCATAGATGTATACATATACTTTTGACTTGGGACGGGTGTAGCCCCCATATTCCGGAGTCGGTGGCAAAGGAGCCCCTCCACTTCTAGGATTAACGGGAAGAGTGACACTATTAAAACCAACAGGTACATCTTGTGCCGATTGAGGATTTGGAACTTGGTTAGAACTCCCTTGTCCATTGTTGGTATAAGACATATTTAGAACTAAAGGGATGGTACCCTTATTTGGATCTCCGTCTTTGGCGAGGAAACCCAAGTGATCTAACTCAATAGTAATATCAAATTCCGAAGGTGCTGTAATTTCAAAAATTGCCACTTGAGGATCATCCTTCTTAATCTCAATCTTTGGCATATTGGCTCGGATGACCTTCTCTTTATCATTAAACTTAAGCGAGCTGGAAGTAGCTCCCACAGGTGTAATCACAATATCCTCACTCCCCGACCAGGTAGAAAAATTGATGCGCTGAGCAAATAAGTTCGTGCTTAGCACACCTATCAACAACAAAAGAAGTACTACTCGGCCTATCTTTTCCATCACATGTATTCAAATTCGAGAACAAACTCAGACACATAACTCCCCATAGTCGCCTGTGAAATATCCAACTCTGCTCCCAACCACAGAAATACCACACCCATAGAACCGATCGTCACATCGGCGTTTCCCTGAGTAAGGAGAAAGCTATTGGCCTGATTGTCTTCCGGCGCGGCACTCAGGGAATACACGGCTTGCACCATACCCACTCCCTCATTTTGCTCGACCAAGGTTTCCCGAGGAGTATAATTGATTCGGATTTTGGCATTTGGACTGCCCAATATTTTAAACAGACCGGCATAGGTACTGGTAATCGGATTGACCGTGATACGGTTTTCTACAATCGGAGGACTAGCCAAATCCATATCACGAACCGTGATCATCTGGAGGTTTTCCATGACGATGGCCGTAGCGCGAATAGCCACACTCCTGTTTTGAGCTGTTGCAGCTCCTGTGATCCATACTCCAAGAAGGAAGACTAGAAATACTTTTTTACTCATCGGATCACAACTTAATGGCTTTTTGGGTCATGACCATGGTTTCGGTCTGTACTTGGAAAAGATAGACACCTTTTGGTAAATGAACCGCAGTTGGTCTCCATTCCAGGACATTGATGCCTGCAGGGTAGGACTTGCGGGCAAATCCACCGACCTCCTGACCTTTCATGTCATAAATTTTCACCTCTACCTCTTCGGTTACCGGCAAGTAAAACTTCACCTGCGTCATATCCACAAATGGATTTGGACTTGGAGCAAATACCTTAGCTGTCTCCGGACGGTATTCAAGTTCCTCACCCCCTTTGTATCCGATGATGATGCTAAACGGACGGGTTACTTTGCCGGTAGCTGTTCGGAAGTTATCTCCATCACCCTCTTTGATCTCATGAGAAAAGACCACTGCCTGTGGTACTTTCATTTCTCCTTCCTCATTACGAATACGGGCATTGGTACTGACAGGCGCCTCAAAGCTAAAGGTGTAGGTCTTCACCTCACTCATGTCAATGGCTTTTTTGGAAATATGATCCATCAAAACCAACTTGGTACCTGCTGACAAATCAGTCGGCAAGTCCCAATTCAGGGTATAAGTTCCAGAGAATGGCTTTCCGTTTTTGGCTGCTGCCAAATACAACGGAATGGTCTTTTCTCCTTCTTTTGGTAAGCTCAGGTGATTGATCGCCAAAGGTATGAGTTCTTTTGGTGAGCCCAGGGTGTATAAATTCAACCAGTTGTTATCCAAGGACTCCAACTGGAATGCGTCCCAAGGATCCAAACCGTCCTGACCTTCTTCGGACACTCGTATAACTGACTCGGCTTTCAAGCCTTCGCCGACAACATTAAGACGGATTCGGCTGGCAGGAGTGACCGGTTTCTCTTCCAACACTCTTCCATAGAAAGAACTAAACTCATCAGCTTTGACCGCATTGGTCATGACCAAGCGTGGACTTGTCGAGTTTGTTCGCACCCAGAAGCCTTGGTAAGGGGCAATGATTCGTTGAGAAGATGGGGTTTCAGAAGTAATCAGTCTAAAGGCCCCTTGAATTACTTCATCTTCATCATCCTCGTCCTCATCATCCTCAACCACCTGATTGTAATTCTGATCCCACACGTAAATCGTATTATCAATATTGTCTTTGGTCCAACCCGGAGCAAAGAAATCTATGAAGCTGGCTGTAGGATTAGCGATCAGGTTAAAACCTTCATCGGCGCTACCTGCTTCACTGTAATTCTTATCCGTAGAATTACCTTTAAATTTATTGGTACGCTTAGTGAATGTCACCCCAAAATCAACTCCTCCATTATTCAAATTGACTTCATTTCCGATAGAAGAAAGCGTAATTGGCAAAGCATCTGCATAGTTTCCAGTATTTGCTACTTTTTTAGCCTCCCCATTGAAGACAAACACATAGTGACCACGTCCGGCAGGTACTAAATCGGAGCTGTCGGTTGGTTTTCTCCAGCCCTGTACCGTAGTTCCTGCTTCCTGCTCATCCCACCAGAGGACATTGGGCTGAAGTGTTGGATTTTTAGCACCCGTATATCCCTGAGTTTCCAGTTTATTTAAAAATCCACCATAACTTTCACCCGATACCGGCGCACCCAGCATTCTCCAGCCCTTCTCACCGGTCAATCTTTGCTGAACTTCCAGACGAGGAGTGCTGATGCCGAGATTGAGGTATTTTGCTCCTGGTTCAATTACAATTCGTGAAGAACCTCCGGTGGTCAGGTCTGCCAATAGATCTGCTTGGAACTTCTTACCCTGCTTAATCAACAACCTGGAAGAACCCTTCAACTCCATCCCCAAATCCACGGTGAGCGTTTCATCCAATTCCAATATCCCAGAAAGAACTTCCAAGTCCAAGGTGACTTCTAATGGTCTATCCAAGGTTACTTTCGTCGGATTATCGATGACCAGTCCATTGACGGTCGCCGGCAGGCCATTACCGATCACCTGAGCTGCGGTACCGATGAAGCGGTAGTTGGCCTCTGAGCTAAAGGTACGTGTACCCGTATTCTGAATCGCTCCACCCGCTGTACCGGTGCCTTTTACGCCCTCCGGGTTGGCAATAGCAAGGGTAGCTCCTTTGTTGATCGCCACATTTCCCGCACCTATGATCACTCCATTGGAAGGAAGTGAAAGAATGCCTTCGTTGCCGATGTTCAGCGAGGAACCGGAAGCCAAGGTCAGATTTTTACCTGATGCCAGGGCAAGCTCTCCCTCGGAAGTGACGGTGATCGAACCGGTAAAATTCAAATCCTGACTGACTGTGACCGTCACCGTGGCCGGAGCACCTTGCACAGATACACCCGGCCTGGAGATAATGACTGTTGCATTTGCCTCAGGCTTAGTATTGATCTTGGCAAACTGCCCATTGGAAAACTGCTGCTCCCAAGTAGCTGCATCCTCCCAGTTACCGGAAGTCGATGCTCTGAATTGGTTGACTGGCTTAGGATAGGTGATTACAATTTTTCCGGAGCCGCCAGATCCACCTGTTCTAACTGTATTATTTGAATCCTCTACTCTAGCACCGCTACCTCCACCTCCTGGCATTTGTCCATTATTTCCATTTGCCAAACTCGATGAAACCGATGCACCACCTAAACCTCCCCCATTTGCTCCATTTCCACCTGCCCCTGAGTTGCCAGTGTTGCTGCCTGCGCCACCATTTCCACCAGCAATAATTTGATCTCCTCTAGACAAACTTGCACTACCCCCCGCAGCTATACCCGGGACTGATCCGTTGTGACCACCACCTCCTGAACCACCTTTTGCCAAAAACTGAGTGGAAAATCCGGTAATATAGGTATCTCCGCCTGCGCTTCCATTCAGCACACCTGAAGCACTTCCCCCTTGACCAATTATTAACGAAAGAACCTGCCCAGGGGTAACTTGTAATTTCTTCTTCGCATAGGCACCGCCCCCCCCTCCTGCTGCAGCTCTAATACGGTTATTTGCTCCAGATACACTTCCTCCTGCTCCTCCAGCACCCCAACCTTCCACGATGATTTCAGTAACTCCAGCAGGCACTGTCCATGTTCCACTTGAGGTAATAGTGGCTTTTAAATCCTCACTACCCAAAGCAGTAAATGTCAAAGAAGAAAATCCTGAAGTACTTGCTGTAAGTGTATTTTGCCCCTGGGATGCTCCCAAAGTCCAAGAAGTAAGAGCTGCAATGCCATCTAAATCAGTAACTATAGCACTTGTAGGTAAAATACTTCCTCCTCCAGAAGTCACCGCAAAGCTTACAGAAACCCCAACAATAGGGTTTCCAAAAATATCCTGAAGACTAACAGCTGGAGCAATGTCCACGGCTGTACCCACCTGAGTCACTTGCTGATCTCCTGCATACTTGGTAAAAAGCGCAGCAGCTGCAGGAGTAATAGTAAATGTACCCGTGGTGGCAGACTCCAAACCCGCTGCCTCTGCAAGAAGTACTTTATCTATACCTACCAAATCAATATTTAATCCGGTAAAGGTGGCCACCCCATTGACCGCATTCAAGGTGACCGTTCCGCGAAGCTCACCAGAACCCTCAAGCAAACTAAGGGTCACCGAAGTAGTTGCACTTGCCACAACCCCACCTAGATCATTCTGAATCTGAACCACCGGTTGGGTAGCAAAAGGCTGACCTGCTACAGTGCTGGTACCCGAGGGAGAGGCGACAAAGGCCAACTTCACTGCTGGTCGCTCCAAGATGGCAAAGGTGATGCCCGTAGTGAATGAAATCACATAATTCGAGCCGCTTACTGCGAGCGTGCCGAGGGTAATGGCATAGGTTCCTACCGGTTCTCCAGCCACTCGGGACAAAGCCCCGGTCAGTAGGTTGGTATTGTCAGAGAATTCCCATCCACTTGCATGATAGGTCAAAATCGGATCTTCTGCAGCTTGCAACTTCGACTGCCCTGCATTAGGTGTAATGACCAGTGTTTTTGGAGTAATGCTGAAATCAGCAGAAACCAAGGTGATGGTGTAGTTGGAATTACCTAAAGTACCAATAGCAATCGAATAAGTACCAACATCCTCGCCGGCTGCTCTGGCTAATGAGCCAGAAAGCACATCTGTACCCAACAAGCTTCCTGAAGTGATCTGATAGGTAAATGTAGGATCATCTGAACCGTAGATCTTAGTCATTGAATCCGCGGTAACCGTGATGGCTCTTGGAGTAATCGTCAAGTTGGCACCGACGTAGGTCAACGCATAATTGTTATTCAAAGCAAGGGTACCCTGAGTGATGGCGTAGGTTCCAACATTTTCACCGATTGCTCTGGAAAGTGATCCCGAGAATGAATCTCCTGAAGCAAGTGAACCCGTCGTAATCTGATACGTCAGTGCAGGGTCTGCATTTCCGTAAACCTTGGTCTTGGCATCGGCGGTAATCGTGATGGCTCTTGAAGTAATCGTCAAGTTGGCACCAACGTAGGTCAACGCATAATTGCTGTTCAAAGCAAGAGTACCCTGAGTGATGAGATAAGTACCTACACTTTCACCTGTTGCTCTGGAAAGTGATCCTGAAAACGAATCTCCCGACGCAAGTGAACCCGTCGTAATCTGATACGTCAGCCCAGGATCTGCATTTCCATACACCTTGGATTTAGCATCAGCGGTAATGGTAATGGCACGAGTGGTAATGGTAAAGTCAGCACCGACGTAGGTCAATACATAGTTGTTGTTCAAGGCCAAAGAACCCTGAGTGATGCCGTAGATCCCTACATATTCCCCTACTTCTCTGGAAAGTGATCCCGAGAACGAATCCGAGAAAACCAGGTTGCCTGAGCTAATCTGATAAGTCAGCGCAGGGTCTGAATTTCCGTAAACCTTGGTCTTGGCATCGGCAGTAACCGTGATGGTACGGGTGGTGATCGTCAAGTTGGCACCCACATAGGTCAACGCATAATTGCTGTTCAAGGCAAGCGAACCCTGAATGATAGCATAAGAACCTACATTTTCACCAACCTCACGATTGAGTGAACCCGAAAACGAATCTCCCGACGCAAGTGAACCCGTCGTAATCTGATACGTCAGCCCAGGATCTGCATTTCCGTAAACCTTTGACTTGGCATCGGCGGTAATGGTGATTGGAAGGGGGGTAATGTTTCCACTTAAGGATGGCTGCGTCAATGTATAATTGCCTGCATTCGCACCTGTCAACGAGTAACCCGTAGTCGTAATGCTGATGCCTGTGCCCACATTCGCAGTCCCAAAGGTGTAAATCGGTGTTCCTGTCAGGGAAA
>Ga0208492_1001565_pt1 | contig 13683 bp, 11 predicted proteins | sample Subbioar_CSW14AB_FD_184820 | JGI IMG/M metagenome (GOLD analysis project Ga0208492, IMG submission 184820) | Serpentinite rock and fluid subsurface biosphere microbial communities from McLaughlin Reserve, California, USA - CR12Mar_CSW14AB (SPAdes) | ecosystem: Environmental > Terrestrial > Deep... | reverse complement strand
CGGGTGGCATTGGGTTCGGAAGCCAGATGGCTGCCGCTTTTGCGCTGGGAGCAGACGCCGTGCAGGTAGGGAGCCGTTTCGTGGCGAGTCCTGAAAGCAGCGGACACGCAAATTTTAAAGCAGCCATTATAGGGTCAAATGAAGGAGACACATTGTTAACTTTGAAACAACTAACTCCCGTACGTTTAATACGTAACAAATTCTTTAATGCGGTGCAGGAAGCGGAAAAACGTGGCGCCAGCAATGAAGAACTCGTTGCTCTTCTTGGTAGAGCAAGGGCTAAGAAAGGAATGTTTGAAGGCGATCTGGATGAGGGTGAGTTGGAAATTGGCCAGGTAAGTGCTGCCATTAAAGAAATAAAACCTGCCGCGGAAATTGTTGATGAAATATATTCTGAGTTTCGTGTTTGTCTTGATAGGTTGTGCAGACTAACGGAATAAATATAGTCTCAAGGTTAGAATTTAATCTATTTAATCTTTAATTTTAAGGTTTTCATAATTCTTCTATGATCCAATTTGATAAATTCAAACTAAAAAATAATCTCACTGTTATTGTTCACAAGGATAAAAGTACCCCACTGGCCTGTGTTAATATTTTATATGATGTAGGTGCCCGTGACGAAGATGAAAATAAAACTGGCTTTGCCCATCTTTTTGAACATTTAATGTTTGGCGGAAGTATTAATATTCCGAGTTTCGATGAACCTCTTCAGCTCGTGGGTGGCGAAAACAATGCTTTTACAACCAATGATATCACTAATTATTATAGTACGGTGCCGGCTGAAAATATTGAAACGGCCTTCTGGCTGGAAAGTGACCGTATGTTAAGTCTTGCCTTTACTGAAAAAAGTCTGGAGGTACAAAGAAATGTGGTGATCGAAGAATTTAAACAAAGGTATCTTAATCAGCCTTATGGCGATGTTTGGCTGCTATTGCGGCCATTGGCGTATAAAAATCATCCTTATAAATGGGCCACCATCGGTAAAGAGATTTCGCACATTGAAGATGCTACCATGGAAGATGTGAAATCTTTTTTTAAAAAATACTATAATCCTGCCAACGCGATTCTGGTTGTGGCTGGAGATGTGGAGTTGATCCAGGTAAAGGAGCTTTGTGAGAAATGGTTTGCGCCAATAGAAAACATTGAAAAGCCCAAACGCCGCCTGCCTGTGGAACCTGAACAAACTGAGCCAAGAAGATTAACGGTTGAACGGGATGTGCCGGCAAATTCCATTTACAAAGCCTATCACATGTGCTCGCGCAGAGACGAAGAATATCATACGATTGACATTATTTCCGATATCTTAAGCAGGGGAAATTCTTCACGTTTGTATAAAACGCTCATAAAAGAAAAACAATTGTTTACCGAAATAAGTGCCTATGTGATGGGTGATTTTGATAAGGGCTTATTTGTGATCAGCGGAAAAACACCCGACCACGTGAAAATGGAAGATGCCGAAAAAGGAATTTTTGATGAACTTGAAAAGATAAAAAAGGAACTGGTTGCCGAAGATGAGTTGCAAAAATGTAAAAATAAGGTGGAGTCCAGCGTGACATTCAGTGAAACGGATATCCTGACAAAAGCCACAAATCTTGCGATCTCTGAATTGCTTGGCGATGCGGAGCTAATTAACCGGGAAATTGAAAAATATGCAGCAGTAACCCGCGAGGGAATTAAAAAACAGGCGAATCTTATCCTTGATGAAAATAATTGCAGTACGTTGTATTACCTGGCTTCAAAAAAGTAAAATTTTATAAGTTAGAGCATGGGCAGAGCAGAAATACGATCGGAAGTTTAAAAGAATGGTGAAACGCTTCCGGAAAATTGTTGGATCGAAACGATGTTCTTTTACAAGCTCATAAAATGGTTTCTTCCATGGGAGAAAAGAGTTTGAGGAAACCGAAATCGAATAAAATTAAATATTGAAAAAAGAAATGGCAGATAAAATCCATATTTCTGAAAAATTGAAAAGCCTTGGTTTTGCCGATTCAGTATTAAAGAACTATGATGAAAAACACAGGTTTTATCATACAACAGAACATTTGCTCGACGTAGTTTCTCTTATGGAAAGATCTGGGTCGATGGACGACGATTTGTTTCTTGCCGCGGTGTACCATGATGCGGTATACGATCCTAAAGCGGATGATAATGAGGAAAAATCCACGATCCTGTTCGAAGAAGATGCAAGACTGGCAAAGCTTTCCTCTGAAAGGATAAAACAGGTCAAACAATTTATTTTAGATACAAAATCCCATGTAACTTCTGATAAGAGGTCGCAGATCCTGATTAATGCGGACCTTGATATCCTCCGGCGTCCCCTTGATAAGCTGATCCAATACGAGCAGCAGATCTTTAAGGAGTTCCAGTTTGTCGATTATAATGTGTACCAGTCCAAACGTATCGACGTATTGAATTCATTAAACAAGGATGGAAACCTGGATGCACTCATTGAATATGTCAGATACAGGAAACCGCAGATCGGATTATTTTGTGGAAGCTTTAATCCTTTTCACAAAGGGCATTATAATGTTTTACAAAAGGCCGAGCGTATTTTTGATAAGGTTATTATTGCTTTTGGAAAAAATCCGGATAAAAAAGACAGAACCTGGGATATCCCGAATTCAATAAAGAACCGGCAGTTGGGTGAGTATTCAGGATTGTTGACCGATTACGTAGCCTCTCTCGAGCATGAAGTGGTTGTAATAAGAGGACTCCGAAACTCCACTGATTTTGACTATGAACAAAATCAATACAGGTATATACAAGAGTTAATGCCTTTAATCAATATTGTAAATATTTTTTGCGATAAGGAATTTGAGCACATCAGTTCTTCAGGTATCAGAACACTCGAAAAATATAACAAACACCAAAACTATTTATTAGACTAAAATGTCCGTTTTCCCTGAAAAGCATTTTGATAAGTTTTACTGGATCACCTGCTCTATAATTTTTTTAATAGTAGTGTTGCGTTGCATTTTTGTTCCTTTCTCGCATGATGAGGTGGCGACCTTTAATTTTTATATCCAGCCCGGAAGTTTTCTTCCCTTTTTGTCACATCCCGACGCAAACGGGCATTTTCTGACAAGCGCTACGAGTTGGATCTGTTTTAAGCTGGTAGGTTCCTCGCCGCAGGCCCTTCGCATTCCATCGGTTATAGCTTTTGCTGTTCTGTGTTTCGGGGTTTTTAAAATGAATAAATTATTTTCGGGGCTTTTTACAAAGATTATTTTCAGTTCGGCGTTTATCCTTTCCTTTAATTTTATAAGTTTCTATTCTTTATGCAGGGGATATGGTATTTCCATGGCATTTTTAATGGTGGCGCTCTATTATTTTTTTGTCTACATGCGGTTTGGAGCGTTTAGCCATTTCTGGAAATTTATTTTATTGTCCCAGCTGGCCCTAGCAGCCAATCTTACCCTGGTGTTTGTGGCCCTTGTTACTACTTTCCTGACTTTGATCATGCAGATGAAAAACAAGGTCTTTTTCGGATCGAAGAATCTGTTTGTGCTTTTTATTCATGCTGTGCTTACATGTTTCTGGATCAGGTACGCGTTTTATCTGAATGAAAATGGCGCGCTTTATTATGGTGGTGGCGAGAGTTACTGGAAAGTAACTTTTGAAACGCTTATTGAAACTATTTTCTTTAAAAACGGAATTTTAAACGGTATCGTGGTATGCGCCTTTTTTAGTATGTTGTTGTATTGGGTGTTCAGACTGTTCAGGGAAAAAAGGGAATTTTTATTGAATAATAGTTTTTTAATTTCTTTTTTTGTGTTGAGCAGTCTTATTATTGTATTTTATTTATTAAAAAAAATCATGGGAGTCAATTACCCGGAAGACCGTACAGGTTTGTTCTTCTATGTATTTTTTATCATTTCATTTGCTTTTATGTTAAATGAACTGAATCGTAACATTCAGATCGTAATGATGTTTGTTCCGGCTATCTACCTGGCGCATTTTTTTACACAGGTAAATTTCAGGATCCATCCCTGGAGGATATATGAAACCATGCCTGCGGAGTTCTTCAGCATCCTGAGATCGGAGCAGGAAAAAACACCTTACAGGATTACTATTGGGGGGCACCGGGTGCGTGAATTTTTTTACGCTTTCCTAAATTATAAAAGCAGCGTTAAGTTAAATCATATGACTTCGCCGGAAGCGTTGCAAATGAACTGCGATTATGCGCTGGCCTATAAGCAGGATAAGCCATGGTACGATAGCTATTATACGGAACTTGCTTCTGAGGAGGATTGGGGGTTTCGTTTATTGAAAAGGCGGGTACCTATTAAAAGACAGGTTTTGTATTCAACGAAAAATATTCCTGAATTCACTGATAACCAAGAGTTCTATAATGCTTTCGAAAAGTTGGATACCACTTTTAATTCAGATGGCCCATTATTGGCGGAGTTTAACTTTGACGTGAAACAGGCGCCTGAGCCGCTAAATGCCTGGCTTGTTCTCGAAATTAATGATGCCCGGGGAGTAAACAGTCAATTTCTCAGGATCCCGATGAACCTTGTAAGATATGACTGGAACGGAGCTAATAATTTCACGCTTTCAATAACAAGCGGAAATATCCCCCTGAATATTAAGCGCATCGTTGCGTATTTATGGAATATTAATAAAAAAGAAATTAAAATAAAAATGAACTCTTTTCATCTATACAAATTAAAAGGAGAAGGTATAAACGTTATTTCAAAAGCAAAAATATAAGGATTATGTTAGATAGAAGCATTGCACCCTCATTTAAAACGATTGATAAGATTGATGTTATCAAAGCTCAGCACCGTAAATTGAATAACGGAATTGATTTTTATTCACTTTCTGCAGGCAGCCAGGAGATCGTAAAGATTGAATTCACGTTCAGGGCGGGAATGTACTACCAGCCGGCAACACTTGTAGCTTCCACAACAAATGTGCTTCTTGAAAGTGGAACAAGATCATACACGGCCGATCAGTTAAGTGATGGAATAGATTTTTTTGGATCATTTCTTGAATTGCAGGTCGAACAGGATTTTGCAACGATAACTCTTTTTTCTTTAAATAAGTACCTTGACGAGAGCTTAAAATTTATAGAAGAGATCATTAAATATCCGGTTTTCCCGGAGCATGATTTTAAGGTGCATATTGCGAACAAAAAACAAAAACACGCCATTAATTCTCAAAAGGTAAGTGTATTGGCGAGAAGGCGGTTTTCGGAATTATTGTTTGGACCTTCCCATCCTTATGGTCGGGATGTGGTAGAAAGCGATTTTGACAGGATCAGTATTGCCGAGATAAAAACTTTTTTTAATACCCATTACAATTCATTGAATTGTGCAATTTTTGCATCGGGGAATATACCAGCCTCTCTCCTAGATACTTTGAATAAATATTTTGGAGATGGTAACTGGGGAGGTTCGGAACAAAAGGAGAGTAACGGAATTATTGCTTTAAAAACAACGAGTATCCGGAAGCATTTTATAGAAAAGGATGACGCCATTCAGTCTGCTATTCGAATGGGAAGGATCCTGTTTAATAAAACGCATCCCGATTATTTTAAATTCCAGGTGCTGAATACAATTTTAGGTGGTTATTTCGGATCCAGGCTTATGGCCAACATCCGGGAAGATAAAGGGTATACCTACGGAATTGGCAGCGGCCTGAATAACCTGGTGCGAAGCGGCTACTTTTTTATCTCGACAGAAGTGGGCGCCGATGTTACGAAACAGACCCTGGAGGAAATTTATAAGGAAATAAAGGTTTTGCGCGAAACCCTTGTAGATCCATCAGAGCTGGAAACGGTTCGCAATTATATCCTGGGTAATTTTTTAAGAAGTGTTGATGGTCCTTTCGCGCTGGCAGATAAATTTAAATCCATTTGGGAGTATGGTCTTGATTATTCCTTCTTTGATAATTATTTTAAAGCGGTTAAAACAGTTACGCCGGCTGAGTTACGCGACCTCGCAAATAAATACCTGCAAGAGAAAGACCTGGTGGAATGCGTGGTGGGTAAAATGTAGGAAATGCTAATTGACAAGAAATAAAAAAGCCTCCTATAAAAATAGAAGGCTTTTTATTTATCCGGATTAAATTATTTTTGATTTGTTTTTGTATCAGCTGCTTTTTCAGCGGTAGCTTCTTTCTTTTTGCAGCAGGATTTTTCACCTTTGGCACAGCCTTCTTTTTTCTCGCCTGCGCATGATTTTTCACCCTTAGCACATTCTTTTTTTGCTTTTTTGTTCTTGTCATCGCCAAATGTATTGGCAATTGCTGAGCTTCCTAACAAACCTGCGAAAGCTGCCATTAAAAATATTTTTCTCATGAGTTTTTGGTTTTGGTTTCTAGATTGTCACAAATATAAGATATAAAGAAGCCTCCATATGTTAAAAAGTATCAATTTCGGAAATAAGGTTATTTTGACCAGTCTATATTATCAAAATAGGCCGTAATAGGGTAATGATCGGTGAACGTTTCGTCACTCCTTTTGTATTTATTACAGTGTAGACTCTTATCATGAAGAATGTAATCGATCCTGAATTGTGGCCATTTGCCGGCATAGGTTCTACCAAATCCCAGGCCTTTTTCCACAAACGCATCCTTTAATTTTTTTGATAGCTGCTGGTAAGAATAGGAAGCCGCTGTTTCATTAAAGTCTCCACAGAGCAGGATTTTATATGGACACAATTTCATATGAAGCACGATCATATCCACCTGCATGGTTCGTTTCAAAAAAGCACGTTTAAGCCGGCGGAGAATATTCTTGCTATTAGCCACTTCATCCTCAGCATCTTTTTCTTCCGAAATAACATCTTCAAGAAACTGGTTGTCGTGTTTGCTGAAGCTTACAGATTGTAAATGGATGTTGTAGACCCTCAGCGTGTCTTTATTCACCACAATGTCTGAATAGATACAAATATTATTGGAACGGGTATTAAATACAATTTTACCTTTTTTTATAATGGGGTATTTGCTAAAAGTGGCAATACCCCAGTGATCAAACGTACGTAGTGTGGTCGTATACTCGCTATGATAATAAGGTGTTTTCAGAATGCGCTTTATACTGTCTATATTGTTAAAATCGCCCTTTTCCTCCGATGTGTAAAATTCCTGAAGGCAAAGTATGTCCGGTTTAATGTCCAGCAGGCCATTCATTATCTTTGGCCGTGTTTCATGATTTTTTGTCCAGTTATATAAGTCAAACAGCATACTGTTGTACGAAGTCACTTTTAACTGCTTGGTCTCGCTTTGCGCTTTATTAAAGCTGAATTGAAGGTATTTACTCGCCGTTGGGATTCCTATGCATAAAGCAACAAGACCAAAAATAAAGGCAGGCTTAAACTGCATCATCCAGTAAAGGACCAGGAAGAAATTGATCAGGAACAGAAATGGGAAGGCAAGACCGAAAAAAGCGGGTACCCAAAAAATAACCGGTGAAATATATTTCGCGATAATTGAAACAAGTAAGCTGAGTATAACGAGATAGTGCAGCCACAGGACTATTTTATTAAAAACAGAGAGCTTGCGCTGTTCCCTTGAAACTACAAGATAACGTAGTTCGCTGATAGATATTTTATTAAAGATTGAAATCTGAAAACTATTTTACAAGCGCTAACGCCTCTTCTATATAGGCGTAGGAGCTCAATATTTCCGGTTTTCCATCAATTACGGCCACATCGTGTTCAAAGTGTGCACTTGGTTTTCTGTCAGCCGTAATAATTGTCCAGCCGTCATTCAATTGTTTAATGTTCTTCGTTCCGAGGTTGATCATAGGCTCAATTGCGAGTACCAGGCCTTCCTTTATTTTCGGTCCATCTCCTCTTTTGCCGTAGTTAGGAACCTCAGGTTCTTCATGCATGGTTCTTCCAAGGCCGTGACCAACCAACTCTCTTACAACTCCATAACCATTTTTCTCGGCATGTTGCTGAATGGCATGGCTGATGTCGCCAATACGGTTGCCACTTACCATTTGTTGTATTCCCAGGTAAAGACTTTCCTTTGTGACTTCAATTAATTTTTTCAATTCGGGTTTTATTTCACCAACCCCAAATGTATAAGCGTGATCTCCGTAAAAGCCATTTTTCTTAACGCCACAATCCACAGAAATGATGTCGCCTTCCTTCAAAGGTTGTTTTGTGGGAATGCCGTGTACCACTGCTTCATTAATGGAAATACATAAAGTAGCAGGAAAATCGGGCGCGCCACGTCCGCCTTTAAACCCTTTAAAAGCCGGGACCCCCCCGTTGTCGCGGATGTATTCTTCGGCAAGCCGGTCAAGATGAAGCGGAACAACTCCTGGTTTGATTTCACGGGCTATAATTCCCAAAGTGCGCGATACCATCAGGGCCGACTCACGCATGAGCTCAATTTCTTCTCTGTTTTTTAAAATCATTTTGTTCCGAATATTTTTTTAAAGATAGAATTCTCTTTTTTTTTGAAATTATGATGAGCTTCCGCATTTTTTAGTTGATGAGAAAACTCGCCTCCTTCAGGATGAAGGTTCTGCCATACTTCACTCCAGCCAATAAATCCGCCAATAGTCCGGTCGTCAATAAAAATATCGGCATTTAGTTTACGTGATGTTCTTTCGTCGAGTATTTCTTCCGGATAATTTTTATTAACGGCATAAAATTCAACACCATTACTCCTGCAATAATCAACGGCCTCCTGTAACAAGTCTCCGGTGCGGATAGTCCATAAGATAAGTTTGTGTCCTTTTTGCTGTAATGCTTTAAGTGTTGCGAATGCGAATAACATTTCCTTGCCAATTTCGGGATACTTATGTTCCACTACAGTACCGTCGAAGTCTACCGCTATTACCTTGCTGTTTTCGCTTAAGAAGGGTTGCATGCTTAAAGGTTTTTGACTGATAAAACATTCATATCCTTATCCAGTTCATAAAGACGGGGTTGTGCAGTGCCAATTTCAAACTCCAGTATCTGTTCCGGAGTCATTTTCTCAAGATACATGATAAGTGCTCTCAGGCTGTTGCCATGAGCGGCAATAACGATGTTTTTCCCTGCCTTTAATTTAGGAATAATTTCACTTTCAAAATAAGGAATTACCCTCGCTGCGGTATCTTTAAGGCTTTCCCCGTTAGGCGGTGGAATATCATAGCTCCGGCGCCAGATCTTAACCTGTTCTTCTCCGTATTTTTTTGCTGTTTCCTGCTTATCAAGCCCCTGTAAGTCTCCATACATGCGTTCGTTGAGTGCCTTGTCATGTATGGGTTTAATAGGTGAGTGCCCGGAGGTTTCCAGAGCAAGACTCAGCGTCCTTTGAGCGCGCTTAAGGTCTGAGGCATACGCGTAATCAAACAGGTAGCCTTTTAATTTACTTCCGGCGTGTTTTGCTTCTTCAATGCCTTTAGGGCTTAAGTCAACATCTACCCAGCCGGTAAATTTATTTTCTAAATTCCAGGTGCTTTGTCCGTGACGAAAAATAATTAGTTGTGCCATAATTTTGAGGCACAAATATAGGGTTAAATCACTAAAAATGTGGTTGATTTTGAAACGTTAAGAGTCAAAAAAAATACTAAATTACTGGGGCTCCTCCGGTTTATCAGATCTCTATTGCTTTTTTAAAATCCACTAAATTATCAGCGCCCTCGGGCAGGAGTTTAATAGCAAATACATTGCTGTTATTTTCTGCAGCCTGTTTAAAAAGCGATTTATCACACAAGTACATTTTATTCCGGTTAAAAATGCAGACGGAATAAGTTCTTTCAGGTGTGTAGTTGATCTTAAAACCTTTCGTTTTATCCAGAATATACACGGTTTTGTTGGTGTGATCAATAAGATAAACAAACTCCGGGTTTAGAATTTTTTCTTTTCCATCTAATGCAAATGCTGGTACAACCGATGTTCCGCCTGCTGTCGGGTGCGGGCAATCAGAGTTATAAATTCCGAACCGGGACAATTGAAAAAGACGTACAGATTTTGTCTGGAATGTGAGGCTGTTAAAGCTGGATGCCAGGTCATTTTGTTCCACCGCATTATATTTGGACAAAAGCTGCGCTTTTTCTTTATCATACTGTTCCTGCTTTTTTTTCAGATCGGCCATGTAAGCGGCTTGTTTAGCCTGCATTTCAGCCAGAATCCGTTTTTCATCAGAAGCTCTTTTTTCCGCAAGTGTTTTGTAAGTTTCTAATTTCAGCTCATATACACTCTTCGCTTTCTCAAAATCTGCACCAATAAGTACCGGGTAGACGATTAATTTTTCCGATCGGTTTCTATAGATCAGGGTCATTATATAATTCTTTCCCTTTACAGGACCCTGGTTTATTTTTACATCATTCCACGTAATATCATGAAGTTCCTTACTATAGTTCTTGTTTTCAGAACCAACCTCAAACACTACATTGTCAAAAACAGCAAGTTCAGGGAAGTCATCGTAACTGCCGTCGATTTTAAATATTGGTTTACCAGGACTCGATTTAACTGGTTTGGCAGGCTCTTTGGGACGCGGTAATTTTTCCGCCTTCGCGGTATAAACAACTTTTACACTGTCTATTTTTTTAGGGATGTTTTTTTCGATCTCGTTTTTTAAGATCTCAAGTTTTGAGCTTGCAGGTGGATCTTTATCTTTCGACGATGCTGTGGCTTTTGAGATAGCAGTTGCATGGTCTTTTTTAAGATATTTCCAGTTTTTTTCGAGCGTATCCAGATAATACTGGTTAAACCTTTGTTCGTTTGAGGCAGAAGCCAGCTCTACTTCAAGCTTTTTATCTGGTTTTATAAATACAGGTTCTCCGGCCTGTGATCCTTTAATGTCGAACATTCCGGCTGTTTCAAGATGGTAACTGTGCCCGGCGCTGTCATAAGCCATTGGAATCCCACTCGTGATTATGTCGCCCACATCATGAAACTCCCTGTATTCAATAATTACGTCTCCAATAACGTCCTTGCCATTCTTGTCTGCAAAACTGTTCTTTGGTATTTTTATTTTTGACGAAGTGCCATGCGTAATAATACCGCCTTTTTCATTACTTACTTTATAAGTAGAGTAGGGTGTTTTTAGTTTTTTTGACGGTGCATTTATAAATGCAGGCTTAACTTCTTTATTATTTCTGGGTGCGGTGTTCTGAGTAGTTAGTGTTTCATTTGTTTTTGCTGTTTGTTTTTGATTATTAAAAAGTGCTGAATAGGTGATGATGCAAACAACCGTTATACCTGCAATAACTGTGGAATAGCGGATCTTTTTGTTCTGCCACCAACTCTCATCACCTCTGGCTTTTTTTAAACTTTGTTGTTTAAACTTTTCAACCAGTGCGTCAAAATTTTGGTGTTTTTTTATTTCATCATCACTAATCCTCGGTCGGTCTATATTAAATTTAGGGCTCATACTACACTTTTAATTTACTCAATGATTTTTTTAATTTTTCTATAATTCTGTACATGCGTACCTTGGCGTTAACTTCTGTAATATCGAGGATCTCGGCAATTTCCTTAAAGGGTCTTTTTTCAAAAAAGCGCAGCTCTACCATCTGCAGATCATCGCTGTTTAACTCCAATATCAGTTTTTTTATTGCAGGAATGTATTCTTCAAAAAAGGGCTCATCGTTTTCCTCACAAATGAAGCGTAAATCCCCAATATCCGCATTGATGGCACGTTTGTCTTTCTGCGTTCTGAAAAGCTGCATTACCTCGTTGTGGGCAATACGATATAACCAGCTTGCAAAAGGAACCCCCTTAAATTGATATTTCTGCAGGTTGGTAAGTGCCTTCAAAAAGACCTGGCCAGTGATGTCAAAGGCACTATCTTTTGAATCCATGCGCTGGTAGACATAATTAAAAATCTGCTTATAGTATTTTTCATATAAAGGAGCAAATTTTTCAGGATTCAGCTTGGCAGCTTCAATAATTGCTAACTCCTCAGTAAGCTGCTGATTTGTGTGATGAAAATGGGGGTTAATTGCCATAATGGAGAGTTAAAAATACCGCTTATAGCCTTATAAGTAAAATACACCCATTGGGTTACGCCAAAATTTCAAATAACTTTATGTTTATAATTAAGTATCTGATAATCAGTTACATTTTTTTTGATCTTATTGAGTGAATTATATGTTTTTTTGGGTGAAATAACCTTTTGAATGAGTGAATGAAATTTTAAAGGAGCGATGTGATATACTTTTTTGATTCTCAATACCCATATTAAAACAAAAAAGGCGGCTCTTAATTGAAAGCCGCCTCTGAGAATCTAAAAACATCTGCTATCGTATCACCGTTACATGGCCTACCATAAAGTGATTCTTGTTAAATACATCTGTTACCTGCGCCTTCCAGGTGTATATATCTTCCTTAATAACTTCGTCAGCATTTTTCGCTTTACCGTCCCAGGTTTCAGTGAACTCATTTGTTTTAAATACCTGGTGGCCCCAGCGGTCATATATCTGCATGGTGAATTTGGTGATCCCCACTCCTTTAGGGCGGAAATCGTCGTTATTGCCGTCTCCGTTAGGTGTAAACACATTTGGGAAATAAATCACGAAAGCGGGTTTGATATCGAGTACCTGGAAGATCGTATCGGTGCAGCCATATTGGTTCTTTACTATCTGAACTACCATTGGTTTGGTTTGTTTCAGGTTTTTAATGTAATGGGTAAAGTTTGATGTACCAAAACTTGTTCCGTCATTAATATAATACTTGATAAAATTTACATCACTGGATGACTGGTTACTTACAGTAATAACCGGATCATCTTCATCAATCTGTTCCGGCTCCACCTTAAAGCCGGCAATTGGCATAGGATACACCGAAACATAACCCGGGTGAACATATTTTGTTCTGCATCCCATATCACTCACAAGCGTCAGACTAATATCGTATGTGCCGGAATTAAAACAATGCGAGGGATTAGGAACAGTGGTTGTTGGCTCATCGTCGCCAAAATCCCAGGTTGTGCTAATAATGGACCCACTTGCGATTGTTGACATGTCTTTAAAATCAATACACAAACTAGGGCAGCCGGTTTTATTATTAGAGCTGATGGCTCCAATAGCTTTAGGATTGGCGTAGAACTGTTTCGTTGCCGTATCAGAACATCCATATTGCGTAATGGCTATTAATGTGAGCTGATAGTTTCCGTTAAGGGTATAAGTAAAACTAGGATTAAACTCGTCTTTATCATAGATATTATCTCCATTAAAATCCCAGAGATTGCTGGTTAAAGTGCCATCATTTGAGGTAGATAGATTCGCTAAGGTAAACGGATCACCGGTACAGATGGTAGTGGTGGTAAAATCGGCGAGCGGTTTGTTATGTATAATTACAGTTGTTACGGTGGAAGCCGAACAGTTTTTATCTGTTGTTGCCTGTAGGGTTGCATTGTAACCGCCACTGCTTCCATAAAGATGTGAAGGATTTACCGCATTTGACGTATTGGCAGCTCCTGAGCCGGGATCTCCGAATGTCCAGGTATACGTATTATTTGATCCGGAGCTTAAATTTGTAAACTGGGTTATATTGTTCAAACAGGAAGGCGCAACGTAAATCGCGGGTACCGGCAACGGATGGACGGTAACGGACGATGTGTATTTATGAGTACAGCCAAGGTTTGAATTTGCAGTAAGGGTGACACTATAGGTTCCGGGACTGGAGAACGAATAAGTTGCATTTGTTGTCGCACTACTAAATGTCATGGTGCCAATGCTCCAGAGATAAGAGGATGCAGACCCTTCAGGGAACGCGGTATTGTTTACAAAAA
>Ga0208492_1001564_pt1 | contig 13684 bp, 8 predicted proteins | sample Subbioar_CSW14AB_FD_184820 | JGI IMG/M metagenome (GOLD analysis project Ga0208492, IMG submission 184820) | Serpentinite rock and fluid subsurface biosphere microbial communities from McLaughlin Reserve, California, USA - CR12Mar_CSW14AB (SPAdes) | ecosystem: Environmental > Terrestrial > Deep... | reverse complement strand
TTTTGCTGCTGACCAGGTGCTGGCTTTCACAACATCTGCTAATGGCATATCAAGAGCCATGAATTTCGACATCACATTCAACTGATCTTTCATCGCAGAATTCATACTTCCGGTATGAAGGTCGGTGCTGATGGTTTCAGGATAAAACCCTTGTTTTGTAGCCGGAATTGCCTGTGAAAAGGCAAAGCTTCCACCACCATGACCCACGTCAAAGATGATTCCTCTTTTCCTCGCCTCAAGAACATGCGGATATAATTTCTTCGTATCCAGATCAACAATAGTTTCTTTAGTCTTTATGATCTGTCCATAAGTATGTGTGAAAATATCGCCGGGACGCATTTTTCTCAGGAATAATTCTTCCAGTGATAATCTTGGAATTGCTCCACCAAAATCAACCATAATTGGTTTATTGGCAAGTTTACCGGCTTCAACAGTTCTGTCAACAGCAACCCAGTCGGATTTATGATAATGTGCTACTTTAAATCCTACAATATAATCACTGTAATGCTTGGCAACATCTGCCGCTAATACCGGATCAAAGAAACTGTTATTCTGCTGCTCCAGAGAATACTCGCTTCCATACATTCCTTTTCTTGAAATATTCAAAAATGCCAGGACACGGGTCTGAACCTTGTCGATTACATTTTTCTTGAATAACTCAAATGTCTCTGCACCGGCATCTCCGCAATCTACGATGGTTGTAACCCCTACCCGAAAGGTAAAACCATCAGCGGGTAACGATGAGAATCCATTTTCCAGCTGACCTTCGTGATCTGTACCGGCAAATACATGCCCATGAATATCAATCAGTCCGGGGGTGATATATTTCCCCGAAATGTCAATTACCTGCTTGGCAGATTTCGGATCTATGTTTGCAGCAACAGCAGCAATCTTACCATCCCGGATAGCAACATCCATTGGTTTATTAATGTTATTTTTTGCGTCAATCAGATGACCGCCTTTAAGCAGAGTTTGATAAGTCTGTGCCTGAACTGAAAAATTAGCAGCTAAAAAAAGTGCTGCCAAAAAGAAAAAACGTTTTTGCATTATTAGATTTTTTGAATTTGAATTTATACTGAGGCTTTTAATAACTCTTCTTTCAGACGGCTGGCCACGATCTTCTCTTCGCCTGCTTCAAGAACATGCATACCACATCTGAGTGTATTTGGGGCTTCCCAGGAAATCACCTCTACAGATGGATTTCCCTGACGAAGACGTTCGCCCATTTCGGTATTGGTTAATTTAATCTTTGCCGGATCCCAGGTAACTTTAAGGGTTGGCATATTATTATCTGTTGGCGGAATATGAGTTTCTGTTTTTACGCCCGGAATAGATTTGATCTGACCCGCGATGTAAGCAATCTTATTCTCCCAGGTCTGCCATTCTTTTTTATGATCAAGGTTAATGAAGCGATGCAGGGCAGCATACATTCCAAGAATCTCCTCTTTATTGACTTTCTGACCCCGACCAATTCCTCCTCTTGGATTATTACTCAATAAGGCGGCAGAAACATATTTTTTCTTACCCATAAGAATGCCTGAACTTTGTGGCCCACGCATAGCCTTTCCACCGGATATCACTACCAGATCAAAACCCATATCATTAAATTTCCACAGATTTTCAACCGGAGGAACATCAGCTGCAATATCGATCATGGTAGGCAGATTATACTTTTTCCCAAGTTCCAGCCATTCCTGATGCTTGATCTGGCCTTTATGAACTTCCCGGTTCAGGAACCATAACATGGCTGTATTTTCATTGATGGCAGCTTCCACCTCAGCTCTGGTTTCAACCTTAATCAGTTTCACTCCTGCCTGTGTAAGGGCATGATCATAACCAAGAGAGTGACTTTTCTGAAGAATTACTTCAGATTTCATTCCGGTTCCGGCAAGATTAGGAACCTGACTAACCCTTTTGGTATCCATTCCGGTTAGTACTCCGGCCATCCCAAGCATTAAAGCCGACCAGCATCCGGCAGTTACCATAGCTGCTTCAGCATGACACATTTCCGCAATCTTTGCTCCCACTTTTTCCTGCACATCGTCTACCAAAGCGAATTTTTTTGATGCTGAATTAATGGCGTCCATTACGTCAGGTGGCATCAGAGAGCCCGACATTACCGTATAATTACCAGCTGCATTAATAAAAGTGCGAATACCAAGCTCCTTGAAAAGATCGCGTTTAACGTCTGAGGAAGTAAGCAGATTAGTTACAGGTGCGGCACTTGCCGTAACAGCACCGGTAAGTGGAAGAAGACTTAGAGTCTTTAAAATTTCTCTGCGTTTCATTATGAATATATTTTATTTTATTTATTTGAGATCATTAAAGCAGAATATCCGGAGGGTACGTGACATTCTATGTAGAGTTATTATCAAATCAATGCGTTCAAAAACTCCTCCCTGATTCTACCTGCAACAACCTTTACCTCATCTGCTTTAAGCATATGAGTAGTTAAACTGATACTTCCGCTACCCCCCATCACCTCAACCGAAGGGTTACCATTCCGAAGATTCATCGCAAGATTATCCAGCTTTATTTTTGTCTTATCCCAGGATATTTTTAAGGTTGGAACCCTGTTAATTGCCGGAAGAGGCAACATCTCTGTCATTACACCGGGGATAGAACTCACAGACTTTTCGATCAGGTTTATTCTGTCTTCCAGCATTTTCCACTCCTGATCCTGATCGCTCTTAATGAATTGATCCAGAGCAAAATACAATCCGAATATTTCCTCCTTATTTACTTTCATTCCCCTGCCGATGTTTGATCCTCTTGGCGGGGCATTCAGTCTGGCAGAAGCTATCAAATCTTTTCTGCCGCTTAAAATACCTGTACTTTGTGGTCCCCGCATAAATTTCCCCCCGGAAACACAAACAAGATCAAAACCAAGGTCATGAAACTTCCATAAATTTTCCTTAGGAGGAAGGTCTGCAGCCATATCGATCATTGTTGGGATCTGATATTTTTTTGCTACTTCCAACCATTCTTTATGCTGAATAGCTCCCAGAGAAGCCTGATAATTAATAAAATACATCATGGCTGTTTTCTCAGAAATTGCTTTTTCAAGCTCTTCCCTGGTCTCAACCGTAATCAGCCTGACGCCACAATTACGAAGAGCGTGGGCATATCCATCATTATGAGCCTTCTGCAGAATCACCTCAGTTTTCATTTCGCTCCCCTCAAGGTTAGGAATAAGAGCGGCTTTTTTAGGATCATTGCCACACAGTACTCCGGCCATTCCCAGCATCAATGCGGAGAATGCTCCTGCAGTAACCATCGCTGATTCAGCATGAAGAAGTTCTGCAATCCTTACACCAACCTTATCCTGAACCTCATCCAGCCGGCAAAAATGCTTTGACGCCTGACGGATTGCATCCATTGTTTCTTCATGCATTAAAGATCCGCTCAGACTGGTGTAATAACCTGATGCATTAATAAAGGTTCTTAATCCGAATTCCTTAAAAACATCAGGTTTAGCCGGCTGAGCTGCCTCAGCTGGGTTCAAAAGAGATCCCGAATTCCCCATTGCTCCCGCAAGAGGTAACATGGTTAATGTTTTCAGGATTTCTCTGCGCTTCATCATTATACAGGCTTCGGATAAAATTTTAATACTATCTGGTAAGATCAGGCAACGGATTTACTATTCCATTCAGATCATAAACTATTTTCCCGCCAAAAATGGTCATTTCACATTCAAGCTTTTCATCACTGTCCATCTTATAACCCTTCATATCATAGAACCCGAATTTTCCTTTTCTCATACCTAAAATAGCTATGTCAGCAATTGCTCCTTCAGACAAATGTCCTAACTGAGGACGATTGATTGCTTTTGCAGGAGCCCATGTACTTGCATTGATTACTGCAGGAAGATCCATACCCAGTTTCAAAAATTTTGACATCACTAAAAGCATATCTTTCATTGACCCTTTCATACTGCTGATATGAAGATCTGTACTAATTGTGTTTGGATGAAATCCCGCTTTCGCTGCAGGAATAGCCTGAGAATATCTGAAACTTGAGCCACCGTAACCAACATCAAAGATTACCCCTCTTTTCTGAGCTGCCATTACATAAGGTTTTAGCTGCTGCTTCGCTGTATCGACTATTGCCTCTTTGGTGTCAAGAAGTTCTCCAAAAGTATGTGTGAATATATCCCCCGGGCGAAGACGCTCCATCAGTAAAGAATACAGGGAAAGACGAGGCTTCGTACCACCAAAGTCAATCATTACCGGCATATTCGCAAGTTTTCCTGCTTCGACTCCGCGATCAACATTAGTAAAATCCGGACTGGTAAAGTGTGCTACCTTTATTCCAACAACGTGTTCCTTGTAAGCCAGTGCAGCTTTAGCGGCAATCTGAGGATCCATGTCAGTGGTATTCTGTTCAATAATTCCACCGCGCATTCCGTTACCAACAATATTCAGAAAAGCGAGAACACGTGTCTGTGAATTATCAATAATATTCTTTTTAAAAGTCAGAAAATCTCTCCAGCCTGACCCTCCGGCATCTACAACGGTAGTAACGCCTACCCTCTGATAGAATCCGTCAGGCATCACACTATTGAAACCATTGCTATACATATGATTTTCCTGAGTACCTGCAAAAACATGCCCGTGAATATCAATAAGCCCCGGAGTAACATACATTCCTGCAGCATTGACCACTTGATTTGCCTGAGAAGCATCAATACTTGCTGCCACCTTTGCAACCTTACCATCGGCAATTGCAACATCCATTATCCGGTTAATATTATTCTTCGGATCAATTACGTGGCCGCCTTTAATGATAATATTATATGGTTTTGTCTGAGCCATTAATATGGATGGCAATAGAATACTAAAAAGAAAAATGTAAAACTTTCTCATTTGTTATGTTTTTGGTTTAAGTTAATCGCTAAAATTTTCAATAATTTTCTGTTCAATGTGCTTAAATGAGTATAATCTCAGCCGGTTCTAATCCGGTTTCTAGTCTAATCTTTTACCATTACTATCCCATCCTTTACTAAAAAAGTGCGATTCTGAAGAAGTAAGGTAACGTACCCGTGACAATTCCGGAGTTTCGAGCTTTTTATAACCCAATATACGTGATTCAAGTGCAAAATCCAATATTCCGCTACTCAGCATTGTCCGCTCTACAGGATAAGGAGCCTTGCCTGTATTGAACATAATCTCTATATTTTTAACCAGACATCCGAAATGGTAATGAGGTCTGCCCGCCTGCAATTTCATTAACGTTGAGAATGGTTTTTGCTGGCCATCCAGATCTACAGCATAAGTAAAGTCCTGTACAAGTCCGGTCATCAGGAATGCTGCAGCCTTCAGACCATCATTATAATCAACAATAAATACTGCCGGTTTCTTTACAAGTTCTTTCATATTACCGGCCACCCGGGTTTCACTATGGGAAATCGCCTGATCAAAAAGCCGTTTAACCCATTCATTCTGATCGATGAAATTCCAGCAATCCGCTCCTTCCAGGCATTGAACTGCACGAACACCTGTTTCACCTCCCTTTCTTCTTTCAACAACAGCCTGTAAACCATCGAGCAGATGAAAGCCATATATATCCAATCCGCTGAAAGAAATTCCGACAGCATATTTTTGCTTCACCCCATAAGGTGTATCCACTGCAGGGATACGAAGGGATACCGGAATTGTTGAACCTGCGAGCATTGGGAACTTTAATTCCTTAGAAATATCAACCATCCTCTTAGCCTGCCTCCAACTCCATGATAAATGTTTATCGTTAAAGACCGGAACAGATTTCTTGTACTGACGAAATACATCTGTAATCTTGAGGAACATTTCAAAGCGTGGATATAACTTTTGTTCCTTATCATTCATGGGATAAGTACCGTGCTCACCAATCAGAATCACTCCATCAACTGCAAGGTTATCTCCCCCCAGGGTCATCGCATCTGCCACCGTTCTGAAAATTGGAACATTATGCTTCTTCGACATTTCTCTACTAATGTCATTGCGGTTGGTGTCTCTCTCCCCAAACTGCTCAACAAACATTGATACAATCTTTGACTTCGGGTAGGGAGCCATTTCGTCCTGATTGAAACCCTCGAGATACTTCCCGACAATCACATCTGCATGGGAACCTGTAAAATATACACTAATAATGGCTGCAATACGCTTCGGTCCAGACTGAAGAGTCGGCTCATAAGTTAGTTCTTCAGCATTTGAAGATTGGAATGGCATGATAGCACCTGCTACAGCACCGGACACCGGCACAATAGACAGGTATTTGATAAGTTCTCTGCGTTTCATGATATAATAAATGGAATGTTAATGGATATTCGAAGGAAAAAATAAAGCGGAAAAATTCATATCGTAAGATATAAATTTCTCCGCTTTGTTTATAAAATTTTACTCCTTATCCCACCAAACACGACTAAGCAAGGTATTGTCTCCACTTTGTCTTGCTTTTGCAGCCAGGAAGTTTTCTCTGTTAAGAGTTTCTTCAGACTCAGGCACGATATAACGGCGGGGAATTCTTCCACCGGTAATGTTACCCGGATAATTCGTTGGAATCAGAACCGGATATCCGGTACGTCTCCAGTTAGAGAAATTCTCAATCTGATCAAGATAACCTAAAACCCATCGCTGAGTAGAAATCTGCTCCAGCTTCTGTTCAAACGTTCCTGCAGCAAGGAATGGATTATATTTCAGATAGGTATCGATCTTATCAGTAGATATTGCACCACCTGCACCGTAAAGAGACCATTGTTTCATAGCGGCCCTTACTCCATTATTATAGGAAGTTGCAGCATTTCCGGTATACCAGCCTCTGATTGAAGCTTCTGATAAAAGAAAATGTGTTTCTGCAGCACTAAATACAATTACAGGAGCATCATAACGCATCACTGTATTAGGATTAGGTTCTGAATAAGTCTCAAAATCAGCTGGGTATCCATTATACTGTGCATTTTTCATCCCTTTCTGTAAAGCAGTTGCTGTATCGGCAATATAACCGCCTGTAGGCTGCTTCACCCATAAAACTGCGATCACATTTAAGCGCGGATCTTTGGTAGTGGTTGAATTTCCTTTCAGATGATCGATAAAACGTTGTGCAAGTTTAGATCCCTGAACATTTAATGGATTTTGTCCGTCAACATAATCCAAAACTCTCATTTGTTCAGAGAAAGGATTTCTGTTGCTTAGAAGTCCGCCATCTGCGTAAGGTGCTCTGGTAAGATCTGCATCATCCAGAATCGGACCTCCTGCAATTGCTTTCTCAACCCAGGTTTTGGCCAGAGCAGGATCAATTTTAGTTAAACGCATTCCTAATCTGAGCATCATGGAATATGCGAATTTCTTCCATTTTACGGTATTGCCATCATAAAACAGATCTGAACTTCCAAAAGTTGCTTTAGATGCATCAAATGCAGCTGCAGATTCTTCAAGTTCTTTAAACATATCCTTATAGATATCAGACTGAAGATCATATTTAGGCTGATATTTTCCTTCAAGGCCTTTAAGAGCCTCTGAATAAGGAATATCTCCATAAAGATCTGTTAACTGATGATTGATATAGACTCTCCAGATTCTTGCTGCAGATAATTTATTAACCATAGCAGGATCCTTCTTCACCTCATTGATGACCAGCTGAACCTGATTCAGGCAGCCTGAAAATGCAGCCCAGTTATTTCTAACATATCCTTCAGCAAAATACTTATCGCCGGGAGCTGTTACCTCGCTGTAGGTAGCTTCCTGCTGAAGCATCTGCATATTGTTAAATCGGTTACCATTAGGGTTTAATCCGATTGCCCCCAATTGTGATTTTGTAAAGAGGAAATTCGGATTTACGCTCTCGTAAGCATTAGGATTCTTATTCAGTTCGGCAAGATCCTTTGTACAGGATGAGAGGAAAATTGCCAGAATAAGAGTCGTATATATAGGTTTAAAACTTAGCTTTTTCATGTTCAAAATATTAGATAACATTAATTAGAACCTTACAATTAAATTCACCCCGATATCGCGGGTCCTTGGAATTGTATTTGATGATTGCCCCTGAGTATTGCCAATAGTGTAAGCAGATTCAGGATCGAAATCTGTGATATGCTTGTAAAGTATAAACGGATTTCTCGCAACAAGAGAAATATCAGCCGACTGAATTTTGAGGGACTGCAATTTGTTTACAGGTAATCTGTAACTAAGAACTGCACTGCGAAGTTTAATAAAATCGCCATCAAAAACAGAGGTGGTTAAAGGACTGATACTTGCCTGGTTATTATAATAGGTATCTAACTGATCAACCGGCCATGTTTTGGTAAAAGGTGCTCCTGTTTGATCCACACCCGAAACAGTCAGGCCATTTTCCCTTCCCGGAAGCGTATTCTTGGATAATCCGAAACGGTACATATAGCGACTTAAACCGGACTGAACGATGTTTCCGAATTTGGCATCCAAAAGAATATTCAATGAGAAGTTTTTGTATCTGAAATTATTGGTTAAACCCATGGTATACGGAGGCACACCCTGACCATATTCTATTTCAGCACTTTGAACTTCATAACCACTCAGCTTATTATATACCCTTACTCCATTAGCATTAGTCAGATAAGTTCTTCCTCTGATTGTATTATAAGGTCGTCCAACACCTGCACCACCTACAGTACTCAGTCCCGGTGCAAGTTTCAAAATCTCACTCTTATTATACGCTGCATTATAGCTTACATCCCAGGTGAACTTATTTGATTTTATCGGAGTACCGGTTAATAAGATCTCAACCCCTTTATTGCTCAGCTCTCCCACATTCAGTAATGCTGAAGTGTAGCCTGATGAGCCGGCAATAGAAGTGCTCAAAATATCATCTGTGGTTTTGCGGTTATAATAAGTAAAGTCCAAACCTAAACGATTATTCAGGAATTGTACATCTATACCTGCTTCATAAGTTGTAGAAGTCAGGGGTCTCAGATTAGGGTTAGACAATGCACTGGAAGTATTTTGAACCGGACGGCCAAGGTGTCCGCCTTGTTCAAATGTGTACAACTGATTAATCTGATAAGGACTCACAGTTGCTCCACCAACCTGAGCCCATGAAGCTCTGAGTTTGGCAAAACTAAAGAATGAAGGTAATTTCACTGCATCTGAAAGGATGAAACTCGTTCCAAAGGAAGGATAAAAGATTGAGTTATTACCCGGATTCAGAGTTGAGAACCAGTCCTGTCTTCCTGTGAAAGTAAAATAAAGTAAACTCTTGTATCCTATATCAGCAGAACCAAATACTGAATTCTGTCCGAATCTGCTTAAGCCTACAGTTGCTGTTTGCAATGCCAGATTTGAGAAACTGATAAAATCAGGAACTATGAATTCCGATCCGTAATTTGCGGTTGATTGCGCAACGTTTCTTTCTATATTCCCCCCTGCCATTGCAGTTAACTGGAAATCTTTAAAGAAAGTTTTGTTATAGTTCAACAATGCCTGAGCAGTGGTTTTGGTTACGAATGAAGTACCTGAATTAAACAAACCTTTTGGACGTTTTGCAGTACCGATCGGCATATAATCCATCGATTCAAAGCGGTCAATATCCCTCATTCCGCTTACTTTAACCGATAAATCATCCAGTATATTATACTGAATGCTTGCCTGTCCCATGAAACGGTTCTTAGTATCCTTATTACCCATTCTGTTGATTACGAAATAAGGATTCTGAGCCTCGGGTACCTGCTGCCATTGCACTTCATTAAAATTGGCATCATAACCCGGTGCCAGATTACGGATATCTACTGTGTTCGCTAAAAGATTTGTAGCCCACGAGGTTGTGTTATCAGCATATCCGTTTCCGGGACGATTAATACCCCTCTCTACATTGTACTGCATAGTCGACTCAACGATGATTCTCTTTCCAAGAACAGATCTCAGGCTTAAATTACCTGTTTGTCTGTTGTAGCTTGAGCCCGGTTCCATCGCCTGTGCTTCCAGATCAGATAATGATAATCTGTAAGTCAGCTGAGGTGTACTTCCACCTGAAAACGCAACGGTATTGGTTAAATTGGTACTTGGTCTGTAGAAGTTCTTCCAGTTATCCTTTACATTAACCGGAGAATATGGCCGCATTACCCCATCAAACTGAACATATGGCTGACCATCCATTTTAGCACCAAATGAAAGACGTCCTGAACTAATGGCCTCTGTTTTGGTTTTTGGTTTCACTCCGTCCAGTCCTTGTCCATATTCATACTGAAAATCAGGGTACATCGACGGGCTACCAACTGTAAAGTTACTGTTCAGTTCTACGCCTACGCCTTTTTGTGCCTTACCACTTTTGGTAGTGATGAGGATTACCCCGTTAGAAGCCTGACTGCCATATAGTGCAGCAGCTGGTCCACCTTTCAGAACGTTGATGGTTTCAATATCATCCGGATTGATGGCAGCAATACCATCTCCACGATCCAGTATAGTTGAACCTTCGCCCTGTGCCTGTGAACGTGCAGTGTTATTCATTGGCATACCATTGATCACATATAAAGGCTGGTTATTACCGCTCAATGATCCGTTACCACGGATGATTACGCGGCTGGAACCACCCGGACCAGATGACATCCCTGTTACGTTCACACCTGCAATCTTACCGCTAAACGCATTCGCTACGTTATTTTCTCTGGCCTGAGTAAACTCTTCTCCCTTCACTTCAGTTACGGCGTAGGCAAGAGCTTTCTTTTCTCTGGAAATACCCAAAGCAGTTACAACCACCTCAGTAAGTGCAGTGTTCGCTGCTTCAAGCTTTACATTCAGAGTGGTTCTGTTACCCACAGTAACTTCCTGAGTCTGATATCCGATATAAGTAAACACCAGCACACTGTTGCTGTTAGGTACACTGATCGTAAACTTTCCGTCAATATCTGTTGTGGCACCGGTATTACTACCCTTTATTTTAATACTTACTCCCGGAAGGGTTTCTCCTTTTGAGTCAGTGATCTGACCACGAATTACGATATCAGCAACTGCTGATTCTTCAATTTCAACCTTATTTAATCTTAAGGACTGATTATTATTTGCCTGAATAAGTACATTATTGTCAACCTGCTTGTAAGAAAAATCAGTATTTTCCAAAAGCATGTTCAATGCCTGTTCAACTGTATAAGTAGATTGGCTGATGTTTCTTGAAGGCAAAGTCATCAGTTCTCCTTTGCGGTATACAAAGCGAAAAGGTGTTTGCTGTTCAATTTTTTTAAACGCAGACAATAAAGTCTCATTTTTGAGCTCCAACCTGACTTCTACTGAACTAATCTTCTGACTTTTAGCCGGTAAGGCCAGTAACATCTGAATAGAAATGAGTAATAAGGCTAAAGATATAAAGCCGATTCGCATAATCTGAATGATAAATTTTTTGCGACTGGAACTTCTTGTGATCGTGTTCACAAGCACAGTCCCTGACGTACTGTTTGTAAAATATTTCATACTTTTACATGTTTTTATTTGATTAAAATCCTCTCAGTGGATATGAATTAGATTAAAACTGCTGTTAGTCTGACTAATAGCATGAAACCTTCTGAATACTTCATTGCCGTGGAGTATTCGGAGGGTTTTTTCGTTCTTAAGGCGGTAATTTTTTATACATAATGTCAGTTTTATTTGTTTAATAACCTGTACTAATCGCAACCTGAGCCATCAAGAATAACCGTTTTAGTATCTTTAAACTGATATTTAATCTGGTTAAACTCTCCGATAACATTTAATATCTGAGGAAGACTCTGAGACTTCAGGAATGTCGCACTGAATTTGCAGCTCTTGATCTGCTCATTTGAAAAAACTATTGATACTCCAAACCTTTCCTGCAATTGCTTGGCTACATCTTTAATGCTTACATCGTCAAAATAGATATCCTCATTGGTCCATTTGATATATGAATCTGCCTTCACAGGAATTTTTACCACATTATTCCGGTCTTCTTTAAAAACCACCTGCTCATTTGGAGTAATAATATTAAAGGTTTGCTTTTCATCGCCAACTTTAACTTTTCCTCTGGTAACCGTTACAGTAACTGTTTTGGCACCGGCACTCGACTTAACATTGAAAGCAGTTCCTAAAACTGTTGTTTTTAATTTACCTGTGTGTACAATAAAGGGACGAGCAGGATCATGGGTTATATCAAAAAAGGCCTCTCCCATCAGATATACCTCCCGACTACCATCCTGATTGAAGTTTTCTGAAAGTTCAATCTGGCTGTTTTCATTCAATATAACCGAACTTCCGTCAGGAAGATTAATAAATCTTCTTGTTGGTTTATCCTCATTTTTTGCCTGAACAATTTCATGCCGGATCTCTGGCTGTTTAAACTCCTCCTGATTGTTCGTATAAAAGAAAACAGAAACTCCGATCACAAATACTATGGCAGCAGCCCAGGAAAGCTGGAAATTTATATTAAAAAGACTTCCTGTCTTTCTGTCTTTAGATGAAGCCATGATCTTATTGAAGATTTTTTCCGCCTTTTCTTCACCTAAAGGTGTTACAGAACCCGGCTCATCCCAAAATTCATCCAGGAGGGTTTGAATTTCTTCATTATAATCATCTCTTTTCATCATTGAAAGAAACTCCTCAAGCTCGGCGGGAGAAGCTGTTTTCTCAATAAACTGCTGAAATAGATACCTGAACCTATGAATTGACATATCAAGAGTTTAAATAAATGAAGGTTTCATATCCTTCATATTACTTAAAGACTACCGGGAAGAACAAAAGGGTTAGTGAAGAAAAATATTTTTTTAACTGAAATCAGTTTCGGAATATTAAAGTAACCAGAGAAAGCATTAAAAAATTAGAAACTACCAGCCTTAATGCATTCAATGCTTTTTTCAAATGCGCTTTAACTGTATTCTTTGAGAGATTTAGCTGATCGGCTATCTCTTCATATTTAAGGCCTTCTTCACGACTCAAACTGTAAACCAGTTTTTGCTGCGGGGGTAATTTATTGATTGCATTTTTCAGAAGGCACTGATATTCATTGTAAACTACTGTTTCTTCAGTACATTCCTGATATTCTGAAGAAACGTGGCTAAGTTTGGTAATTATCAATGCCTCATGAGCTCTGCGTTTAATCGCACTAAAGGCCCTGTTACGAATAATAGTATATAAATAAGCGTCGAAGCGATTAATGTAAATAAGATCTTCACGGTTACACCAGATCTTAAGAAAGGCATCCATCACAATTTCCTCCGCTAATTCCTCATTATCTGTTATCCGGTAAGTATAGCCAAACAGTTTATCCTTGTAATGATTAAATATTTTGCGAAAAGCAAGCTCGTCACCTTCAGCTACCAGCTTTAGGAGTGTAGGCTCATTCTGCAAAATAGGCTGTTTCACTCTTTTTTTGATTATTTATTACCCAAGATAAAAACTTTATATCCTAAAAACAAAGGATAAAAATTTGTAAAAGCTTATCAGTCTGATAAAACTGCCTAAAATAAAAGAGCTGGTTCAGGTAAATAAACGTTCAGAAGTATATTTCAAACGTATGCAATACAATCAATCTCTACAATTTTCTATAAGGTTGATTATTTAAGATGGTCAGTTGTGTTCCATGTAGAGTGGACTTAACGTTCTTGCGATCAGTTCATCCTGACCTAACTCAACACTGATCCGCCGGTATTTGGCAATAGCTCTGCTTCTTCTCTTCCGGCGCGATATCTTTATCAAAACATGAGGCTGATCTTCTGCTACTTTGAACAGTTTTACTT
>Ga0208492_1001563_pt1 | contig 13684 bp, 8 predicted proteins | sample Subbioar_CSW14AB_FD_184820 | JGI IMG/M metagenome (GOLD analysis project Ga0208492, IMG submission 184820) | Serpentinite rock and fluid subsurface biosphere microbial communities from McLaughlin Reserve, California, USA - CR12Mar_CSW14AB (SPAdes) | ecosystem: Environmental > Terrestrial > Deep... | reverse complement strand
CATCGTTCGTCCCAACATAGACTGCTGTCACGTTGCCGCGACCATCGCACACGCTATAGGTAATTGTACCACCAGCCTTGACGATGCGGCAGGGGCGCTTCATTATATCGTAGCCGTAGTCAGTCTGGTCATAGTTTGTATTGCGGGCTCCCGAGCCGGACGCTGGAATAGTGTGGTAGACTCGTCGAGACGCGATAAAGGAGCTGTCGGTGTATTGCGTCGTTGTCCAGCGACAGTAGCTCGACTGGGGGAAGGTGTCACTGTAGATGAGTTTGCCATCTGTTGACTGGCGCACTGCGGCAATATCTTCCAGCGTCCTGCCGTCCTCATCCATAATCGTGATTCTAACGGGATTCACCAAAGTGAACTCGTAATCGGAAGCCTCTCCCGTGGCATACCCTTGAGCGGTCCACATCTGATGCGTGTGGTCCTGGTACACGGTCCAACTGGCTCGGCGGACATCAGTGGCGACGCCATTGATGTCGATCGTGTGCCAGGGGCCGAGGATTTGGGTTTGCCGTCCTTGGGCATCATGCTCTAAATCGGTTATCAGGTGTTTGCCGCCGCCAGAGGGCGTCACCCAGCCCGTCGGCGCGGTAACAAGGGACGTATCCACGTCGTCAATCTGCTGGTGCATAGCTCCAGTCGAAATATCATAGCTCATACCTGTAATGAAGCCTCGTTCGTCCATCCGCCAGATCTGATTACCAAATTGATCAAAATACTCTTTGTTGGTCGCGGCCGCACCCGACCCGTTCTGTTCTATTGGAACTACCGGCAATGTAGTCGTCTTCTGTTTGATCTGGTACGTTCCAGCGTAAAAGGTAAAGGAATAGATAGTAATGATCTGCCGAGTTCCACTATTGCTGCACGCTCCGCCTGCAGAACTACTCGACGACGAGCTTGACGAACTGGAGCTAGCGCAGTCACAGCCGCACCCATCTTCTGGATAAACTATGGTCTTCGTTAGAACATAAATGGGCAGGATACTAAGGGAGCTGGATGAAGCGTATGAACTCGATGAGCTACTTCCGCCAGTCGGATACACTGCAGTGTATTCGAAATCACCCAGGCGGATGCATGTCCCTAGCTGGCCACGTTTAATTTGCTTCGACTGCACCCAATTTGTCGGAGCATGATATCCTGTTAGATCGATTAGCCCTTCATGATCTTTGAGATATTGATAATGTCCATTAACCAGATTCATAAGGTCCGCTTTGGCTTCATCGTATCCAGAGACTGCCGATGGACGGGCGTGCCACATTACACGCCCTAAATCGTCGTATTTGTAAAAATCGCACCATTCACCAGCATTACTTTGGAACACATGCAACATCGTTTGACCAGCGTAGTTCGCGAAGATAATGTTGCGATTCCCGTCCGGCAGAGTTTCCACCGTCTTGTATTTCCACTGGTTGTAATTGTTGCCGAAAACACTCTGCGTGTATGCAAAGTAGAAATTTCCCGAACCACTGTCCACGGTTTCCTGGATAACTCTCTGCTGGGAGTCATAGGCATAGAAATAATCGGCGTATTGCGAGACCAATGTATCGCTGGCGGTGAACGGATCGGACACCCTCGAATCTGCCTGCAAGCTGGCGAAGGCCTCCGGCTCCAACACGTATTTCAGAAGGTGAACTCCCTCTGGATAATCCGGCCAGAACGATCCGCTTGAAGAACTGGACGAACCTGACGAGGAGGAACTGGCGCTCCTGGATGACGAGGAACTGGCGCTTGAGGAAGAACTCGACCCCGACAGCGTCAAATAATATCGATAATAAGAAGTACCAGTATCGGACCAATTGTCGTCCGTCCACACCTGAGTTGTGGCAGTCTTCAGATCGTTTTGTCCACCAAATGGATCGCGAAATCCATAATAGGTGTAGACCACACGTTGCACGTTGACCCACGCCTCAGCGTTCACTCGCCGCCGCAGTGTTACGCTTTCCAATAACTCGTCGTAGGGTTGAGTGTAAGTGTAGAGGAACTGCTCCGTGATGGTGTTGCCACCGCTTGAATAGGACTGTTCCACCGTCGCAATTTGAGTCTCTGATGCAGCCCAAGCCGTGACGGCCAGTACTTGACCCCCGGAGTTGACGTGCCGGAGAAATTTTCCAGTCACCATGTCAAACTCGGTTTGAGTTCCATCCAACAGGGCCAGCACAAAACATCGGCGAGACCGGTCAAGTCGCAATTGCAGCGCCCCGCCAAACGATTCGAGATAGAGGTCGACACTGGATCCTGATTGATCGAACCAGCGAGGTGCTGCGCTGTTGCCCATCAGCACAATCTCGTATTGCGAGGCCTTGATGAGATAAGGCATTTGCGAGATCAACCAATTGAATCCTTGACCAAAATTCGAGCTGACGGTCAAACGATTGCAAAAACTGCGCGAATGCCCCCAATGCGAGCCAAAGCCGGAGGATTTGATATCGGTCGCCTGATAGAGCAATTCACCAGTCGCATAACGGATGGGCCCCCAACTGAAAGTTCTGGCTTGGTGATCGCTACCGCCGCCTTCCGGTTTTCCGAAACCGGTTAGCGGTCCCCCGGCTTTGCATCCACACGAGCAATCGCATCCACACGAGGGGGCTGGTATGACCGCAGGGGGGGCCATTTTGGCTGGCGGCAATGATGGTTCCGAACCAGTAATGACAACATGAATCCCGACGGGTTCACCGATATAGCACCCACAGCAGTCACAGCCTCCAGGGATCCAGTTTGCATCTCCTGAAACAGTGTCGCAATTTCCCCCGAGAAAAATATTCGACACGCCTCCGCAGCCTTGGCCGATGCTGCCGACGTTTAGGTAGTAGCCGCCGTCGCAAATAATGTCGACCTTAAAGTCGACTTGGGTCGGCAGTGTGGAAGACTGAATGTGAAACGTAGTTTCTTTCTTTGCCGGTCCCGACCAGCCTCCCCAGTTCGGTTTTGGTTTCAATACAATCTTGCAGCCCTGTGTACAAGGGCAGCGATTGTGAGCCAATTCGCCGCCCTGCAACATGGCCCATTTGTCTGAGGCAAGAACGGGTTCGGGTTGACCAGGAAAAACTGAGCAGCATCCAGGCATGACTGATTCACTCCAATATTCAAAGTTATTGTTGAGATTCGTTAACTGGCCATTTTCGAAGCGGACACGATTCGGATTGCCAACGGGCTTTGATCGTCAAAAAGCAACCACAAGAAGTATGTGAACAGACCATTCGCGACTTATCGCAAAGATCGCATTGACGGCATGTTGCCAGGCGTTCCTCGTAGGCGGCATCGTCGACTTTGGCACCTCCATCCGCGACATGGCGGACGACGGCTTTGCCAAAGTTCATGGCCCGCCGCAACAGTCCCGGACCAGCGGGCGCATTAGGATCTTCCTCCAACGGATCGTCCGGCGGCGGCTGATTTTGCTCGGCAATCAAGTTGAGGCACGGCCCCTGCCCTTGTTCCCATAGCTGGTAGTAAGCCTCCTGGCGCCGGCACAACAGATGCCATGCCGGCGTTTTCTGGCACTTGTGCCGTTCGCACCAGCCAGACTCCGTGCATTCGCAGGCCGTCAACGTCGGTGGCCACATGATGATTTTCCTCTTCTTGAGCGATAGAAGACTAAGCACATCCGGTTGCGGCATGGATCAATTGAGTCGTCGACACGCCTGGCACTTGTCCCGCCAGGCAGACTCGGCCGCCATAGGCTTCCACGATTTCGCGGCCGACGATGTCGGTGGTCGTGCCGCCCTTCACCAGGACATCGGGACGAATGCGGCGTAGCAACGATTCGGGAGTGTCTTCTTCGAAGATCAGAACGTGAGTCACGCAAGAGAGTGCCGCGAGCAGCGCCGAGCGGTCTTCATCGCGAATGACAGGGCGCGTGGAGCCTTTAAGTCGCTTGACGCTGCCATCGCTATTAACCGCCACCACCAGGACATCACCCAGGGCTGCTGCTTCTTGTAGGTAGCTGACGTGCCCGATGTGCAAGAGATCGAAGCAACCGTTCGTGAAGACGATCTTTTTTCCCTCGCGGCGGTACCGATCCGCCAGATCGACCATGCCGTCTGCTGTGACCTGCTTGGCACGGTTGGCCTTCTGATCAGTGGACAACTTGGCGAGAACCTCGGTTCGGTCGACCGGTGCCACCCCAAACCGCTCGACCTCCAACCCGGCGGCCACATTCGCGATTCGTGCGGCATCGGGAATGCTCAGCCCGCCCGCCACACACAGACCCAGCGTCGCCAGCACCATGTCGCCGGCGCCTGTGATGTCGTAGACGGCGCGAGGACTTGAAGCGATCGCCAACTCTTCGTCTGCCGTCGCAACAATGCTGCCGTCGCGATCGAGCGTGATGATGACGGCATCAAGGTCCAACGAAACGCGTAGCGATCGAGCTGTCGCGAGTGCCTCGACGCCAGTAGCGAAGGAACTTTTGCCGGCGAGGGCGGCTTCCACGCGATTCGGCTTGATCAGCGTCGCGCCCCGATAACGAAAGTAATTCGGGGTGCGACCGGGATCGATCAATACGGGAATACCCACGGCTCTGGCGGCAGAGATCACCTGTTGCAATAAAGGCTCCGTGCAGACGCCCTTCAAATAGTCGGAGATCAGGATGGCTTGAAACTCCGTCAGACGGTGTTCAAGCCGATTCCAGAGATCGGTGACGAGCGACTCGGCCATGGGAGTTCGCGACTCATGGTCCACGCGCACAATTTGATGCGGATGTCGATTGGAGGCTCGACCGACATAGCGGTGCTTGCACGTCGTGGAGCGAGACGGATCGCTCAGAACCAACTGATCGTCAATTCCTTCGTCATGAAGTAAGGCCCGCAGGGTGCGGCCGTTCGAATCATCTCCAACAATCCCGGCCAGCGCTACCTCGGCGTCCAGGTGCCGCAATAGATAGGCAACGCTCGCGGCACCTCCTGGACGGACCTCCTCGTCATCGGCACGCAGGACAATCACCGGCGCTTCCGGGCTGATTCGTTCCGCTTCGCCCCAGGTGTAGCGATCGAGCATCAGGTCGCCCAGAACCAGAATGCGCGGGCGTCCGATCGAAGAGCACAAACTTTGCAGATTCGACATCCGACACTCCAAGAGAACGATGTGCCAATGTGGACGAAGAACAGCGACGATTAACGGCCCGCCAACTCGACGGCCAACCTCTGAGATCCTTGAGCAGGGATCGGAATTCCGGGAGCCTTCGATTCTCGCGGAACCCGGAACCACCAGACGAAATCGGCACCTGACTGCCACGGCAGCCGCTCCGGTCCCGTGAATTCTTCCACAGCTTCCCGGACGCCCGGGAAGTCGGGATGATCCAGGTCATGTCCCGCCATAATGCCTCCAGCCACGACTTTGGGAAACCAGGCTCGCATCGCATCGAGCGTCCCCGCTTTCGAGTGGTCCGCATCGAGGAACACGAAATCAAGCGATTGGTCGGGCACGCAGGCGGCGGCTGAAACCAGGTCCGCGATCACAATCGTGCGGCGCTCCCGTGCGAAATCGGTGCGGGCGATACTGCTATTCAGCGCCGTCAACATTTGCGACGAAGTCACCTGCCGCATGTAGGGATCTTCCCACAACTGGTCTTTCTCCTCGGGGCTACTCCAGGCATCGACCATCCACAATCGCAATTGAGGCAGCGCCTGCAGCAACAACGCGGAAGTGTGCCCTTCGAACACGCCGATCTCAGCGCCGCGCCATGACCGGGAGCGATCCATGAGCAAGTCCAAAAGGATCTGTCCGCGATGGGGCGACACCAGAATGGGCATCCGTTCGTAATCCAGCCAACTCCCCTCCCATCGCTCGCTCGCCACGGCACGGAGTTGACAGGTGATCGCCGAGTCCGAGCGGATCGTGAGCAACTTCCCGTTGGGAGAATCGTCCATGGACCAGAACCGTTCGGCCCGCCCCCCTCCGGCGCCAATGGTTCCGTCCGAGTGAAAGAACAGCGGCCGCTCCTCATGGCCGACGCGCAAATACCGAAAGTACCGATTGCCGAAGCCGTTACAGGTCGCACTTTCCAGGGGAGTCGCTGCTTGGAACTCGCTTCGATCTATAGCCAGAATGTCCCGATCGGCTTCATCAAGATCCTCTGAGAATTCTGCTGATTGAACAAACCACCAGACGTAGTCGGGCGCACTATGCCAGGTGATTTCGTGTTCCGCACAGAATCGTTCGACTGCTTTTCGTACACCCGGATAATCTGGGTAGTCCAGATCGTGACCGGCGACAATACCCCCAAAGCGAACTTTCACTGCCCAGGTTCGCAGGGCCTCGTAGGTCGCCTCGTAAGAGTGATCAGCGTCCAAAAAGACAAAGTCGAGCGACCTATCAGATACGCATGCCGCGGCCGCAGCCAGTTCATCGATGACGACCACCCGACGCTCGCGGGCAAACTCCGTGCTGCTCAAACTTTGCGCAAAGGCCTCGGCCATCTGTTCGGGTGGGATCCGCCCCATGTGAGGATCGTCCCAAAATCGCTCGCCAGGCCGCGGACATCGCCAGGTATCCACCATCCACAAGGTCAGTTGCGGCAGAGCCTGAAGCAACAGCGCGGCGTTATCCCCGCGGAAAACTCCAATTTCCGCCCCGCGCAACGGGCCGCTTAGCCCGCTTAATCGATCCAATAGCACCTGGCCGTGATGCGCCGTCAATAACACAGGCATTCTCTCGTAGTCCAGCCAGTTCCCCCGCCAGGTGTCATTTTCGCCAAGAACCAACTCACACGTGACGGTCGTCTCGGACCCGATCACCAGCACTGGCCCGCTCTCGGTCTTGCGGACAAACCAGAATCGTTCCGCCGCACCGCCTCCAGATCCAATCGTTCCGTCGTCTCTGAAATAGATAGGCCGTTCGTCGTATCCCAGGCGCATGTAGCGGTAGAACCGATTTCCCATGCGCGAAAACGCTGAAGCGTCGATGACTCCCTCGGCCTCGGGAAAGTGTTGGGCGACCCGCTCCGGATTTTGCCGGAGCGAGGGATCATTGAAATGCGCCACAATGACGTCCGATCCTTGATGTAAATTCCCTTCCCCAAAAAGCGACCAGTTAAAACGCCGATCCAGAAATCGAATCGGAATTTCCAGTTGGGCGCGAGCGGAATTGAGTGCGGTTTGCTCAAACACCTTCGTTTTGAGCTGAGGATAGATCCCACGGGCCAGCCGCAGCATCGGCTCATGCTTGCGGCGATTGAGGAACATCAGGCTCGCCAGGAAATACTCTTCCCGCGGCAGGTGGATTTGCCGGGCTTCCTCCTGAACGAACTCGCGCCAGATCCAGTCCCTGGTTGCCACCAGGGCGTTCTCGTCGCAGAACGCCGAAGGATTCCAGGGCTGAAGGCACCGGGTATCGGCGTCAAACCACAAAACTTCCTCCGCATCGACAAAGTCCCAAATGAACAGCTTCAGCAGATGCGCGGGTTGACCCGACAAACCGGCTCGGAGATAGTGCTCATCGGCCATAACGATGCACTCCAGCCCCGTGTGACGCGCCATGGACTCGGCCGCCTGCCACGCGAGGGAGAGATAAGCACCGACACCGACGGTCACACCAATCATGGATTTTGGCCCTTTGCTCCTGTCCGCCGTCCCCAATAACCAGACTTAATGAACTCTCACGCCCTCCGTCTGGCAGCGAACCAATCCCAGTCATAGCGCTTGAGAAAACTCTCTTTGTGATTGCGTAGTGCTGGTTCGACTTCGGTCGTGCACACATCCCAGCCGGCGGTGGCAAGCTGCTCGTGCCACCAGGACATCGGCTTGATGCAGACATGGGTGGGATCTTCGCTCTCCATCGTCCGGCCTTGTCGCGCAAACAGTTCTTCCGTGTCGAGCGCGCAAAAGAAGATGCCGCCGGGTGCCGTCACGCGATGCAGCTCTTCCAGAATGTGCGGCACCAACTTGGGTTTCCAGTGTTCGGCAACTTGCGACGAGTGAATTCCTTCCCACTCGCCATCGGCGAACAGATGCAGATTGACGGCATCGCAAATGTGCAACAGCGGAGCCATGTCGGGCCATTTTTCGCGGCCGAGTTTGACCATATGCTCGTTGATCTCGACTCCTTGGACGATGGCCTGCGCCTCTCCCAGGCCTCGCAGAATGCTGCCGCAGGCACAACCCACTTCCAGCACTCTGCGACCCTTCCAGTTGAGCGACTTCACGACCCAGCGCCCATATTGTTGCTGCCAGTCGCCAAAGCTCAGATAGTCGAGGCCCGCGAGCCGGTGTTCCGAGTAGTAGCGTTCATCAAAGCCCTTGGAGGTCAATTGCTTCAGGAACCGCTTGTTGGCAAGTTGTTCGAAATTCTCACCCGTCAATAAGCTCTGCGTCAGGGCCGGCAACTCGACATAGAGCTGCTTGTAGACATGGTGCCGGTAGTTTTGCTTGAAATAGTCCAGCGCGGGCGCCCCGGCGGCCGCCTTTTCATGGTCCCCGGGAACCATGTGGGTGACATTGTCCGCCAGATCGAAGAAGTGAATGGGGTGATGATGGGTCCACACGCCGATGGTGGGGGTCGTGGTGACCCCGGCCGCGTGCAACGGGCCGCTGTCCACACCGATCATGAGCGAGGCCGCCGCAATCAAGGCCGTCAATGCTTCCGCGTCGCCGGTGCTATGCCCACCCCAGAGCTCGTGACCGGGACCAGGATTGAATACCTTCACCTGATCCACGAGCGGCGAACGCCGATCCCAGTCCAAAATCACCGGAACGTACCCTGACCTCTGCACGATATCGCAGACTTCGCGAATGAGATCGTGCGGCAGATCCTTGCGGTCTGCCGAAGTATTTCCCTGGTAATGGATAAGGACCGCCGGGAAGCGGCCATTGGGGAGTGGTCCCGCCGGACAGTACCGCGCGAGCGCGGCCCGGGCCAATTGCTGGCTGTGCTCGCTGAGTTTCACTTCATACCGGCACAACTCAGGCACGGGATTAAGTTGAAAAACCTCCGTCAGGCAGAGTGATGGCTTGGTGCTTGGCCGATCGCCAAACGCCGCACGGCACTCGTGCCAGTCGAGTTTATGCACCTTCTGGTAAGCCGATTTGTTGATCGCCCCATCGTTCAAAACAAAGACCCTGCGGCAAAGTCCGTGATACGCCGAGTGCTTGCCCCACTGGGCGGCGACATCCACCTCCCAATCGGGATGCAAGCGTTGCAAATGTTTCAACACACACGTTAACTGGATGGCATCTCCCAGGCCGTGGGTAAACTCGATGAGCATGGCCTGCTTCGGACCCGCCCCGCGGCCAGTCTCCGCCGGTGGACGAATGTCGTCGTTCGCTTTTGTCGCGGCAGCTCCATTGAGCGCCTGATTCACGGGAACAGCGTCCTCGACGCGATGTCTCCCATTTGCGATAGCGACTCCGTTCCCCACTTTGGTCGAACCATTCTGCCCATAAGTCAACATGCCGCCTTGATAATACATCTCGATTTTTCGAATCACATCTTCGGTAGAAATCATGTCCATGCAGCGGGGAATGCGCAATTTGGGCGAGATTTCCACCGGCGAAGTACATACATCATGCCGGTCCTTGGCATCGCCGTCCCCCACCAACTGGCAACGCGATTTCCAACAACCGCCTTCGCTGCAGCAAGGAAGCATTCCATTGGTGCTCAGGTATTGGTGATGCGTATAGGCCTCCCAGTGAGCCGGCTCGCGTCCCCCCGCCACCACCACGCACGGCCGATGCTTCAAGGCAGCGGATGCCTCGCGAACACCGTTGTGGCCGGAAGCAGCCTTCGTCTCGACCGCCGCGGCCAGGTGCATCGCAAACGTGACCGGACATAACACCCCATCCGCGTGGTACATCAGGCGCACGAAGTCACGCAGTTGCGTCTTGCCAATCAGGTTGACAACTCCCTTGAGCGGCGGATGCCAGTGCCCCGCTTCTCCGCATTGCACAAATGCGATCTTTCCCTGGAAATGATCGACAACGCGTTGGTAAGACTCCAGGTTCCACCACTTGGCCGTGAAATCGTGTTTGCCCCCGGCCATGATGATCCAGAAATGTTCCGGCACGCCAAATTCCTTGCCGGGACAGGGTAATGCCTTCTCTTCAGGGCTTAGGCGCACATCGCCGCGAAAATCGGTGACGGGTACCGGCACGCCAAGCGTCTGTTCCAGGAACTGCGCGTAGCCGTGAATGAAGTGGAAAGGACGATGATTGCTCTGATGGACCAACGGGTAATGCATGTCGAATGACTCGACCCCCGCTTCTCCCTCTCTAAGCGGCACCAGATTCGGATTATGCAACCACAAGCCATCGGCCGAGGTCCGCACATCTGTTTGAAATCGCCCGGGATGAGCGCGATGCAGATCCCGCACAGCGGCGGTCATCATCACGATGTCGCCCGGACTTTGAAACGATTTGAGAATCAACCGACGCATGAGCGATTCCCCATGATTCCACCGCAATGTGCGCACCGGTAGCGCGGAAGCAGATTCGCCAGTCCAAAACGGGACCGCAGGCGAAGACTGCGTCGTCGAAAAACCTGTTTTTTCAGCGGTTCAGATTAACGCCGAAAGGAAATGACCGGATTGATTGGCTTCTTCAGAAAGCCAATATACCGGTTAAACGTGGCAAGAAAGTCAGGCACGCGATAACGAGGCAGATTACAAAACATGGGCGATCCTTTCCGTCGGATGGGTGACCGAAAGAAAACTAAATGCCGCAAAGAAATCAAAAGCTGAGAGAACTCGATTGGGCTAAAAGAAGGTCATGGATGACTTGCTACGATGCTAAGGTGAGTGTAACGCGGTTTGAAGGTTGAACAAGTGGAAAATCCGAAAATCGTCCCAAGAAAAAGAAACTTTTTCTCTTAACCGAATTTCATATTTTCTGGCACTTTAAATGCATATTTAATGGTTTCGGCCCGCGAGCGAATTCAAACGAAGACAGGCCTCGCGTTATGGGAAAAGAGGCGAATTTAAAGAAAATGCCGCTTGTGCTTAGCGGCATCTCCGCAAAAGGACAATGATCGCCATAAGGAAGGTCTACGTCATCCTGTGAAACTCAAGCGCGAACCGGATGCATCACGAATGGACGGAATGGTCGCGGCCATCAATTTCTTACGGAAATGATAGGCGGCAGCAGGAGTGTTTAGAAATCTTGATTGAATCTTCAATCAAGTGGCCGAGAATGCAGGCTCACGACTTGCGGGGACGATAGGGATTTTCATCCACTTCGTCCTGTTCCTCATTGCCGTCATCTTCCTCGTACTCATCGATTTCCTCGACCTCATCCCGCGTGCCAACCAACGATTGGCGCACCTCGTAAAACCCGATCGCCATGGCCACCAGGGCAGCGGTTCGCAAGAACAAGTGCACCAGAATCGCCGTGATCAAAGGCCCGCCGGCCGGCTGCGCGCTCAAGGCCATGCCATTGACCGCGATGCCCATCACTTGGTAAATCGCCAGGATCAAGCAAGGAATCCAGCCGGGTTGAAAGGCGAGCCAAAGGGGAACAAGGACAAGAATCAAAACATCGAACAAATCGAACGGATTGAGCGGGGCGACCCCCTCCGGCTGAAAGAAGTAGATGACGAGCATCCCCAACAGCATCCACAGACCGTGCCCGATCTGTAGGGCGCAGGCTGCCACGATGGGAGCGTATTTCTTGGGCACGAGCCAGAAGAGCAAGGCACCGGCAAGCACGCCAAATATGGCAGGATAAACGATGTAGACAAGTTAGTACTAAAGCGATCCACGTCCTGCGCATTGCGAGAAGTCGGCCTGTGGTTAGCGTGCTTTTTTTTCGACCTCGCCGTCCGTTTCGGTGGAATTCGCATCCTTTTCCGCATTACGACTTTCAACGGACTCGGAATGAATCTCCAGGAACCCGATTCCCAAAGCAGTCATGCCCGCGACTCGCAGAAACAGAGGAACCATGAACTCATCAGTCGGCGCATCGTATTGCTCGTTCGCCATGTCGAAACCAACCAAGACAATTTCCATGAGCTGGTAGGCGGCAAAGAATTGGGCAGCCTTGTAGGCGCGACGCCATAACAGCCAGATCGGCAGCACCGCAAGAACCAATGGATCGATCAGATCGAGTAGATCGCGATTCTCCGTTGGCCATACCCCCGACGCGAAATCAAACCCGATCACCAACAGGTTCCAAAGACCATAACCCATGAAGATCGCACAGCCAAGAACGATCGGCCGTTTGCCGATCGGGACGATGGCGTAAAGAATTCTGCAGATCACGGTTGCGAAAATGCATGGGAAGAGAATCTTCCACAGTAATTGAGTTGCGAGAATCAATCCCGCCGCCAGGCAGCCCAACCCCGCCAGGACCAGGATCCATTGCAGGGTGCTTGGTTGTGTTTCGCGGTCAGGGGACTTCGCCATCCACTACCCCTATTTGTCGCTTGTCACCTGATGCGTATCCCTCACGATCGTCAAGCAGAACTGCTCCAACGGAAGATCATTGGCGTCCGTGGCGAACGGTGCTTCGGTCTCGACACCGGCTTCCTCAATGCCAAGCATGCCCAAAGACACGACCGCGACAATGAGCGGACCGGCGAGCCCCATGCGCTCGACCAGCACAAAGGGCAATGTGAACAGATAAATCATCAGGGTTTGCTTGATCAGGGCGGCGTACACGAACGGAAGCGGCGTCTTGAGGATCTTTTCGCAGCCGCCTTGGGAATCGACCATCTTCGCCAGAATCGTCTCCATGTTGTTGGCGATGCGAATGTCCAATTTCGCCTCGGCGTAGCGCGCGAAAATCCACTCGCTGATGGCCCGCGCCAAAATCGTGGGCGCATTGCCGGCCCGGCTTGCTTGCTCGAACAACTTGCCCGGAACCAGATGGCTGATTTCCTCCAGATCGGTGTCGTTGCGCAAGTTTTGCTTGACCGCGATGACGTAGGCACTGATCAGTTCGGCCAGGTCCGAGGCCTTGCCCCCCGCATAGACCTGGCCCATGCGCGCCAGGCTGCGGGCGCTGTTGATCAGCATACCCCAGTTAGAGCGAGCCTCCCAATAGCGCGCATTGGATGAATTGGTGCGAAACACGATCAACAAACCAATCGTCGAACCGAGCACCGTATGCCCCAGCGGATCGAGATTGGGCAAGGAATATTCTTTGGGCAAGATCTCCTTGAGGATGTGCAACACCAGACTCAAGGCGGTGATCATGGCCACCCGGGTGAGGGTCGCGGGAAGAACGGTTCCCTTGTAGCTGGTCGAAATTTTGAACCAGGCATTGCGGTCATAAATGATCATGCTTCAATTGCTCGGAAAGAAAAACGTGGCAAAATCTCGCGGCCTGGGACTTTCGGAAAGATTGGGTTGCACCAGCGGTTTGCCGCCCTCGGGAACACCCGCCTGGCGCGGTGCGGATCCTCGTTTAACGAGGCTAGGACCGCCCGCTTAGCGAGGCTCGGACCGCCCGTTTAGCGAGGCTCGGACCACCAGGGAGCCAGGTCGATTTTCAACGGGACGGAATTGGTTCGATTCTCCCAGTCGGAGTATTTTTCATTGTCCAGAAATGCGGTTTGCAGGTTGCGCGTGATCGTCAACCACCGGTCCTTGGCCATGATCTGCTGGTCGCGAGCCCGCTGCGACATCGGCATGTAATGGGGGTAAATGTCGGGCGCCAAACCGTTCGATTCGTCTACCGAGATCAATTCCTTGTTGCGCACCTGGGCAATGCGCATCTTGTACTGAGTGTGGTCGTTTTCCAGAACATCGGCAGGG
>Ga0208492_1001562_pt1 | contig 13692 bp, 9 predicted proteins | sample Subbioar_CSW14AB_FD_184820 | JGI IMG/M metagenome (GOLD analysis project Ga0208492, IMG submission 184820) | Serpentinite rock and fluid subsurface biosphere microbial communities from McLaughlin Reserve, California, USA - CR12Mar_CSW14AB (SPAdes) | ecosystem: Environmental > Terrestrial > Deep... | reverse complement strand
CGAGCCAGTACACCACCTACCTCGAAATCACCTTGAAGCGCCCGGTGGTGAAGAAGTGGGGCATCAACGGCTCCGGCGACGAGCGTCCGACCGAAACCGTCGAAGTCATGTACAACTCCATCGAGATGAAATACAGCAGCACCGATGAGAAGGGTGCAACCAAGGCCTACGGCCCCAAGGGCTGGGATCTGGTGGCAGGCAAGTCCATTGGCTGAGTTGGCAACAGCACGCACGCGCCGCGGCGCACTGGCCGGGACTTAAGCCATGGCCGGTGCCGATCTCGCGACACTGCTGCGCGAAGGCGACTTCGCCGGCGCCTTGGCGGGAGCCAAGGATCTGGTGCGCAAGCAGCCCGCGAACGCGGCGCATCGCGTGCTTTTGTTTCAGCTCTTCACGGTGGGCGGTGAGTGGGACAAGGCGCTCACGCAACTCGAGGTCGTCGGTGAACTCGACGGCCTCGCCCTGCCGATGGTGCAAACCTATCGCGAAGTCCTGCGTTGCGAAACGCTGCGGCGCGGGGTGTTCGCCGGTGAACGGTTGCCGATGCTGTTCGGCGAGCCGGAACCCTGGGTCGCACTGCTCTTTGAAGCCTTGCGTATGACGACCGCCGGCAATCATGCCCAGGCCCGTCAATTACGCGAGCAGGTCTTCGAACAGGCGCCGGCCAGTGCCGGCACCATCGACGGCCAGGCCTTTGAATGGATAGCCGACGCTGATACGCGCCTCGGCCCCATGCTGGAAGCGATCATCAACGGCCGCTACTTCTGGGTGCCGTTTTCACGCATCAAGACCATTGAACTCGAAGCGCCGGTCGATCTGCGCGATCTGGTGTGGACGCCCGCGCAGTTCACCTGGGCCAACGGCGGTGAAACGGTGGGCTTCGTACCCACGCGTTATTGCGGTTCCGAGCGTCACGCCGACAATCGCGTGCTGCTGTCCCGCATGACGGTGTGGGAGGATCTCGGCGAGGAGACCTTCATCGGCCACGGTCAACGTCTGCTGGCCACGAACGCCGGTGACTATCCCCTGCTCGATACGCGACGCATTGAGTTCAGCGTCGGCCCTGCCGACGGTGACAGCGCCGCGGAATAGGACGCCCGCTCGCCCGTGGCAGAGTCCGCCGCCCAGGACCGCATTCTTCCGTCGCTGCTCGAGCGGTTGACGGACTACGAACCCGAACGGCGCCAGGAAAGCCGCGAACAGCGCGTGATGTCCATCCGCCGTTATCGCGACAGCGTGCTGCGCGATCTCGCGTGGTTGCTCAACACCACCAATATGAGCCGTGCGCAGGACATGGCCACCTTCAGTGAGGTCGGCAAGTCGGTGCTCAATTACGGCGTACCGGATCTCGCCGGCTCGACGTCCTCGACCGTCGAACCCAATGCCCTCGCCCGCGCCATCCGCGAGGCCATCCTCGCCTTCGAGCCGCGCATCCTGCCCGACAGCCTGCGTGTCGAGTTATCGGTCGACGACGACAGCCGCCTGCAGAACCGCCTCGAAATGACCATCGACGGCGATCTGTGGGCGTCGCCCGTGCCGGTTCATGTGCTGGTCAATACCGCTCTCGATCTGGAAACCGGCGCCATCGGCCTGACCGACGCAGGCTGAGCATGGATCCTCGCCTGCTCAAGTATTACAACCGCGAGTTGCAGTTCATTCGTGAGGCGGGCGCCGAGTTCGCAACGGAATTTCCCAAGATTGCCTCGCGCCTGAGCATCGACGGCTTTGAATGTGCTGACCCTTATGTCGAGCGTCTGCTCGAGGGCTTCGCTTTCCTCGCCGCGCGCGTGCAGCTCAAGTTCGATGCTGAATATCCGCGTTTCACCGAGCATCTGCTGCACACCGTCTATCCGCACTATCTCGCGCCGACGCCGTCGATGACGGTGGTGCAGTTCAATCCCGACACCACCGACGCCAATCTGGCCTCGAGCTTCCGTATCCCGCGCGACACGGTGCTGCGCAGCCAGGTGCCGGCCAATGAGCAGACCGCCTGCGAATACCGTACCGGGCACGAGCTGGCGCTGTGGCCGCTCGTCATCAAAGACGCGAGCTATGTCGCGACCGCCGGCGATCTCGGTGCGCTCGGTATCAGTCAGTCCTATAACGCGCGCGCCGGCGTGCGACTGACTTTCGAAGTCACTGCCGCCCTGACGGCCGACAAACTCGAACTCGACACGCTCAATCTGTTTCTGCCCGGCAACAGCCAGACACCGATCCGTCTGCATGAGCAGTTGCTGGCCAATGCCCTCGGCTTCATGGTGCGACCGACGCGCCGTCCCGCGCCGTGGCAGGAATTCTTTCCGGCCTCCGCCTTGCGCCAGGCCGGCCTTGCTGAGAACGAAGCGCTGCTGCCCCATGGCCCGCGCTCCTTCAGCGGCTATCGTCTGTTGCAGGAATATTTCGCTTTTCCACAGCGCTTCCTGTTCGTCGAACTGCTCGGTCTGCAACGCGCGCTCAAACGCTGTCAGGAGAACAGCTTCGAGGTCGTGGTGCTGCTCAATCGTTTCGATGCCGAACTCGAGCGCGCCGTCACGGCCAGCGATTTCGCCCTGCATTGCACGCCGGCCGTGAACCTGTTTCCCAAGCGCTCCGATCGCATCCAGATGAACGAGCGCGATGCCGAGTTCCATGTCGTGCCGGATCGCACGCGGCCGCTGGACTACGAGGTCTATGCGGTGACCGGTGTCAGCGGTTTCGATTCCAACGAGGAGCAGCGCTTCGAATCTTTCTACGCGCATCACGATCTCATGCCGGCGCGCGCTGCTGATCGCTATTACTCGGTGCATCGCATGCCGCGTGTGCTGTCCTCGCAGCAGCGCAAGTACGGCACGCGGTCGAATTACATCGGCAGCGAAGTCTATGTCAGCCTGGTGGACGCCAACGAGCAACGCTATGCCCAGGGTTTGCGCGAACTGGCGGTCGAAACCCTATGTACCAATCGTGATCTGACCCAGTTGCTGGGTTCGAGCGCGGGCGCATCGGAGTTCGAGATATTCACCGGCGGGCCGGTGCTGGGCGTGCGCACCGTGGCGGGTCCGACCAAGCCGCGGCCCGCGCCGCTCGAGGGCGAAATCCATTGGCGCATCATCAATCATCTGTCGTCGAACTACCTCAGTCTGCTCGATACCGATGCCAGCCAGGGCGCGACGGCCTTGCGTGATCTGCTGGGGCTGTACGGCGACACCACGCAGGCCGGCGTCGCCAAGCAGATTGAAGGTGTGCGCTCGATCAGCTACAAGCCGATCAATCGACGCCTGCCGTCGCCTGGGCCGATCGCATTCGGCCGCGGACTCGAGATCAGGCTGGTGTGCGAAGAGCAGGCCTTTGAAGGCGTGGGCGTGTTCCTGCTCGGCACCGTGCTCGAGCAGTTCTTCGCGCGCTATGTGTCTATCAACTCTTTCACCGAGATGGTGCTCGAGAGCACCACCCGCGGCGAGGTAATGCGATGGCCAGCGAGGCTGGGCCGCCGCCACACCTGTTAGAGTTGTACCAGGCGCTGGCGGCGCAGCCGTCACGCTTTGGCTTCTTCTCGACCTTGCGTCGCATCGAGGCCTTGCATGCCGATCGGCCGCGCTTCGGTGAAGCCGTGCGTCTGGCGGACGACCCGCTGCGTCTGGGGCAGGAGGCGACCCTCGTTTTCGCGCCATCGACGTTGGCCTCGTTTGAGTCACGCGCCGATTTGCCGCCGCGACTGGAAGTGTTCTTCCTGGGATTGTTCGGACCGCAGGGGCCATTGCCGACCCATCTCACCGAATACGCGCGCGACCGGCGACGCAATGCCGGCGACGCAACCCTGTCGCGCTTCGCCGATATTTTCCATCACCGCATGCTGTCCCTGTTCTATCGCGCCTGGGCCTTGAATCAGGCGACCGCCGATTACGATCGGCCGGCGCAGAGCAAATCGGCCCAGCACCTCGCCGCCCTGTTCGGCGTCGGGCGCGAGGTCATGCGTGGACGCGACGCGATTCCCGATGCCGCCAAGCTGCATTACGCGGGGCATCTGTCCTGCCAGTCGCGCCATGCCGAAGGCCTGGCCTCGATGGTCGCCGATTTCCTGCGGGTCGCGGTCGAGGTCGCTGAACTGGTCGGTGAATGGATAGCCATTCCCACTGGCGGCATCTGTCGACTGGGCAGCCCCGCGCATGACACCAGCACGCTCGGCGTCAACATGATCATCGGCACGCGGGTGTGGACCGGTCAGCAGAAATTCCGCATTCGCCTGGGGCCCTTGAGCTACGAGGATTACCGGCGGCTGTTGCCGGGAGGCGAGTCGCTGCGGCGTCTGGTTGCACTGGTGCGCAACTACATCGCCGATGAACTCAACTGGGAGGCGAACCTTACGCTGCGCAAGGAACAGATTCCGGCGCCGCGCCTCGGCGAATATGTGCAACTGGGCTGGACCACCTGGTTGTGCGCGGCACCGCCCGAGACCGATCGCGACGACCTGCACCTCAACCCGCATATCATGGGTTGAGGGATGCAGACTTCGCGAGTCTGTGCCGATGAAGGCGTGGTCTATACTCGAATCCGAAAAACCGAATCATGGCAATGAGGTGTATCTGTGAGTGACATCAGTCGACGTGCTCTCTTCGGCAAACTGAACAGCGTCGGATACAAGGCCATCGAAGGCGCCACGGTGTTCTGCAAGCTGCGTGGCAATCCCTATGTGGAACTGGTGCACTGGTTCCATCAGATCCTGCAGCTCACCGATTCCGATCTGCATCGCATCATCAAGCATTTCGAACTCAATCCTTCGCGTCTGGCCAAGGATTTCACCGACGCCCTCGACCGCCTGCCACGGGGCGCGAGTTCGGTGTCGGATTTGTCGTCCCACGTCGATGAGGCCGTCGAGCGCGGCTGGGTCTATGCGAGCCTGGTATTCGGAGAATCCCAGGTGCGCTCCGGCCACCTGGTGGTCGGCATGGTCAAGACCCGTAATCTGCAACAGCAGTTGCTGGCCATCTCACGCGAATTCGAGAAGATCAAACCGGAAGCGTTGGCCGATGGTTTCCGTGACATCGTCGGCGGTTCGCCGGAAGACGGCATGGCGGCCGCCGATGGCTCGACCCTCGGCGCCGCCGCCGAACCGGGCGAAGCAAGCGGCGCGATGGCGCCGGCGCAGATGGGCAAGCAGGAAGCGCTGGCGCGTTTCACCATCGACCTCACCGAACAGGCGCGCAGCGGCAAGATGGATCCCATCGTCGGCCGTGACGATGAGATTCGTCAGGTCATCGACATTCTCATGCGCCGCCGTCAGAACAACCCCATTCTGACCGGCGAGGCCGGCGTCGGTAAGACCGCAGTGGTGGAAGGCTTCGCCCAGCGCATCGCCTCCGGCCAGGTGCCGCCGCCTCTGCAGGGCGTTTCCCTGCGCACGCTGGACGTCGGACTGTTGCAGGCCGGCGCCAGCATGAAGGGCGAATTCGAGAACCGTCTGCGACAGGTCATCGACGAAGTGCAGGCTTCGCCCAAACCCATCATTTTGTTCATCGACGAAGCCCACACCCTGGTTGGTGCCGGTGGCGCGGCCGGTACCGGTGACGCCGCCAATCTGCTCAAGCCGGCGCTGGCGCGCGGCACCTTGCGCACGGTCGCGGCGACGACCTGGGCGGAATACAAGAAGTACATCGAAAAGGATCCCGCGCTGACCCGCCGCTTTCAGGTCGTGCAAGTGGCGGAGCCGGACGAACACAAGGCCATCATGATGTTGCGCGGTCTGGCCTCGGTGATGGAAGCCCATCACCGTGTGCAGGTGCTGGACGAAGCGCTGGAGGCGGCGGTCAAACTCTCCCATCGCTACATCCCCGCGCGTCAGTTGCCGGACAAGGCCGTGAGTCTGCTCGATACCGCCTGCGCGCGCGTCGCCATCAGCCATCATGCCGTGCCGGCGGAAGTGGAGGACAGCCAACGCCGTATCGAGGCGCTGGAGAATGAACTCGCCATCCTCGCCCGCGAACGCACCATCGGTGTCGATACCGCCGCGCGCGAAGTCGATGCCAACGCCAAACTCGAGGCCGAGCGTGTACGCCTGGCCGAGCTCGAACCGCGCTGGGCGGCGGAGAAGGCGCTGGTCGACAAGATTCTGGAATTGCGCGCCAAGCTGCGCGCCGGTGACAAGCCCATCGAAGGCAGCGCCGCTGTGGTCGGCGACGATGCCGCACGCGCCGACCTGCTCACCGAACTCAAGGGCGTGCAGGCCGAACTCAGCACCCTGCAGGGCGACAGCCCGCTGATCCTGCCCAATGTCGATGCCCACGCGGTGGCTTCGGTGGTCGGTGACTGGACCGGCATTCCGGTCGGTCGCATGGTCAAGGACGAAGTCAAATCGGTGCTGGAACTGGCCGATACGCTCAAGAAGCGCGTCATCGGTCAGGATCATTCCATGGAAATGATCGCGCGGCGTATTCAGACCTCGCGTGCCGGTCTCGACAATCCCAACAAGCCCATCGGCGTGTTCATGCTGGCCGGTCCGTCCGGTGTGGGTAAAACCGAGACCGCACTGGCGCTGGCGGAAGCGCTGTACGGCGGTGAGCAGAATGTCATCACCATCAACATGAGCGAGTTCCAGGAGGCGCATACCGTCTCCACGCTCAAGGGCGCACCGCCCGGTTACGTGGGCTATGGCGAGGGCGGCATCCTGACCGAAGCCGTGCGTCGCAAACCCTATAGCGTGGTGCTGCTGGACGAAGTCGAGAAGGCGCACAGCGACGTGCATGAAATCTTCTTCCAGGTCTTCGACAAGGGCCAGATGGAAGATGGCGAAGGTCGCCTGATCAATTTCAAGAACACTTTGATCCTGCTGACGTCGAACGTTGGCAGCGATCTCATCATGAACATGTGCAAGGACCCGGACCTCCTGCCGGAACCCGATGGTGTGGCGCAGGCCCTGCGTCAGCCGCTGCTGCAGGTGTTCCCGGCCGCGTTGCTCGGACGCATCGTGGTGATCCCCTACTATCCGTTGTCCGAGGACATGGTGCGCAAGATCACGCGCCTGCAACTCGGCCGTATCGAGCAGCGCGTGCGCGAGAACCACAAAGTGCCCTTCACCTATGACGACGCAGTGGTGGATCTGGTGCAGAGCCGTTGCACGGAACTCGAGAGCGGCGGTCGCATGATTGACGCCATCCTGACCAACACCGTGTTGCCGCGTCTCAGTGAAGAGTTCCTGAAGCGCATGCTGGAGGGCAAGGAAATCAAGCGCGCGCATATCTCCGTTACCGACGGCGATTTCAGCTATTCCTTCGACTGAGATTGCGGAGCGCGGAGCATGGCAGACGACACTATCGAAATAGACGCTGAGCGCGAGATGTTCAGCGTGCGGGTGCGTAATCTGGTCGACAAGTCTGTGCGCAAGGGGCAGGACTTGCTCGAATTCGACGCGCTGATGTTCAACCTCGACATCGCCTTGCCGGTGGCCGGCAAGAAGGGCGCGAAACCGACCGACGAGCGTGCACTCAAGAAGACCCTGGCGAGCGTCGCGAACAAGGCCGAGTTCATCATCGATCAGATGAAGAAGAAGTGCGAAGCCGAAATTGAAAAGCTGATCAAGGACATCGACTCTCAGTACGAAAAGGATCAGAAGGGCGACGCCAACGCCTATAAGAACGCCAACACGACCATCAAGAACACCGTCAAACGGGTGGATGATCTGGTCGATGGCGCGCCGGCGACCATTCGCAAGATGCTGGAAAAGGAGTTGAAGGGCGATCAGCACTACGACTTCAGCAAACTCAATTCGGTCGGCACCTGGGGCTTTCGCACTTCCAAGGGCATCTGGTTGCGGTCAGGAAAATTCCAGAGCATTTCCGACGACGACAACGAAGCGAACGATCTGCTGGCCAAGAACATCGTCGCGGCGAAGTCCGCCGCCAGCACTTCCTCGCCCTTTGAGTTCATCCTTGCTTCGGGGCGCGATGCCGGCCTCGTCATCCGCAAGCGCACGACCGGGGCCGACAAGGCCGATGCGGTCGCGCGGCGCGAAGGCAGTGGCGCGATCTACTACGGCACCATCCTCTATGAGCGCACCAAATATATGTTCGTGCTGGACAAGGATTGCTCCGTAGGCACCGGCGCCAAGCTGGCAAAGATGATCCAGCAGGCCCTCGAGGACGCGACCGGCAAGCGCATTGCCTTGCGCGTGGTGGGTGAAGGCTACGGGGACGAGGAGGAGGGGGACGAGGAGAAATAGGCGCGCTCGATATTCAAGGCATTGAGCGCCAGCAAGACGAATGCAGCTTCATCCTCTCCCGGCAGCGGGAGAGGATGAACGGACCACACTCACACCACCAGGTCCGATGCGCCGAGACTGGTTACGCCCGTCAGGTTGATCACGAATTCAACCGTATTGAAATCCAGATCGGTGTTGCCGGACAACACGCCGTTCTCGAATTTGAGCTGACCCGCCGCGGTAAACGTGCTGACCAGCGTGGTGCTGAAGGCGTCGTTGTCCAGGGCAGTGTCGGTGTCGGCGTCGATGCCGGACAGGTCGAGCAGGTCGCCGGCGGTAAAATCAGTGATGGTGTCGGTCGCCGCGGTGTCTGTGCCGAGCTCCGTCAGCGCGTCGAAGTCGAACACATCATTGCCGGCGCCGCCGGTCAGCGTATCGAAACCCTCGCCACCGTTGAGTATGTCGGCGCCGTCACCACCGGACAGGGTGTCCGCGCCGCCGGCGCCCGTCAGGGTGTCCGCGCCTGCGCCGCCACGAAGCACGTTGACGTTGTCATTGCCGGTCAGATGGTCGGCAAAGGCGGAGCCCGTGAGGTTCTCGATGGAAATCAAGGTATCGGTGCCCGAATCCGTGGTGCTCTGGGGCAGCTCCGTGGCGAGACTGACATCCACACCCAGTGTGCCGCGCACGCCGGAGGCGTAGGACACCGTATCGCTGCCGGCGCCGCCGTTCAGGATATTGTTGCCGAGGCCGGCCAGCAGTGTGTTGTTCAAAGTGTTGCCGGTCAGGCTGGCGCTGGATGTCAGCATGATTTGACCGTTTTCGACAAACGCCGCAAGGGTGTACGAAGTGGCGAAGCTCTTCACCAGATCCGCGGTGCCGCCGGTGCTGGTTTCCTGCACCACGTCGCTGGCTTCGCGCACGATGTAGGTATCGTTACCGTTGCCGCCGGCCATGGTGTCCTTGCCCGATCCGCCATCGAGTAGATCGTTGCCATTGCCGGCCGTGAGTTTGTCGTTGCCGGCGAGTGCGAACATCTTGTCGTGACCGCCGGTGCCCTTCATGACATTGGCTGTGGCGTCGCCCAGTATGGCGGTGCCGGCGAACGTCACCACGCTTGCGCCGGTTTTGCCGAGGCCACTGATATTGCCCGCCTTGTCTATCTGGCGGATGAGGATGTCATTGGCTTCGTAGGGGCCTTCCACGAGTTTGAAGCGCATGGCATTGGCGCCGGAGGTAGCGCCCTTGGTCCAATGCTTGCCGCGGTCCGTGCTGTACTGCCAGATCGCGCCGGATTCAATACCACCGACCGTTACGAAGCCCGTCTTGTTATGGATGGTGCCGGTCGTAGTCTCGACCGCGGACTTGATAACGATGTTCTTGAGCGGCACATCGCTTTGCCCGCCGCGGTCACCGGTCGCGACCTTGCTGATCTTGTCGATGACCGCCATGCCCGACACCACTTTACCGAAAACCGCATAGCCCGGGTTATTGGCATTCTGGAAATTGAGCTCGCTGTTCTTCGCGACGTTCACGAAGAACTGACTGGTAGCGGAATGCGGATCTGAAGTGCGCGCCATGGCGATGGTGCCACGGTTGTTGGCCAGACCGTTGTCCGATTCCAGGGTGACGGGATTATAGAACGGCGACTTCTGCACCAGGCCGCTGGCGAAGCCGCCCCCCTGGATCACGAAGCCCGGAATCACCCGATGGAATGTCAGGTTTTTGTAGAACCCGGTGTTCACATACGCGAGGAAGTTGACGGTCGTGTACTGCGCGGCATTCGGCGCCAACTCGAACACCACATTCCCCAAGGTGGTCGTCATCGTGACCTTGGGATTGGTGGTCCATTTGCCGGCGGGCCAGAGTTCGGGGGGGACGGGTTTGGTGGTGTCGGTGGCCATGGTCGGTGTCTTGCTGCTTTGTTACTCAAGGAGATTTGCCGAGGGCGTCCTCCGCGACATGGCTTTATACCAAAGTCGGAGCAGAAAGATGATGCCGAAAATGCGATTTGTGCTGACGGTCGTTCACACGCGACGTAATTCACAGTTTGCAGTTCGACACAAAGCCTGGATTTCTCCCCGCGCCGCCACGCACTCAGCGACCGCAGTTCTCACGGGCCTTTCGCAGGCAGGGAGATAACAGCGAACAAGAGTGACCATCAAGGCCGCCACGCGACGCCCCCGTCCGGGTATTACCGGGGCGTCACACGATTGAAAATTAGATCGACTCTCAGTCGGCGACTTCTCACCATTGTTTCCAGTCGAGGCACACACTCCTGCTTTGAACAGACGCCTGTCTCGCGCGACACTACCGCACGATCCGTACTCATGCGTGCAGTGCATTCGTCGCGCGTCGCCATGCTTGCAATCGGAACGCCGCTGGTGATGCCACCGCGTCGCGGTGCGCGACCTGTCAGGCCACGGGTACAGGCTAGTCGGATGATGTGGGTGGGGAAATGAGAAAACTCACATTCATTGCGATGTGAGGATGCCAGGATGGGGCACTCTGGGTGCCCCACCCCTGTGGCGCATCAGCTTACGACCGGATTCGCATCGCTCCAACCCAAGGCCTCATCGCTGACCTCGAGCTTGATCTGCGACCACTTCAGCGAAATGCGGTCCACCGTGCCTTCGACCGCGAGCTTGAAGTTGCCGAGGTTCAGTTCCTCCGCCGGGCGCGACAGCAATTGCGTCACGGCATGGGCGGCTTCAAAGGGTTCCAGCATGCGCGGCTGCCAGCGGCCGAAGACCTTGGCGTTGTCGGCGTATTCCTCGGTCATGCCGGTGCGTACGAAGGGCAGCATGAGGCAGCAGGCGCTGGCCATGTTGGCGGCCTTGCCGAGGTTGGTCTTCAAGACCTCGGGCAGGCGCAGCACCGCCCAGTTGGCGACCACGTATCCCGGCACGGCGACGCCGGGCTCGATGGATTGCATGGACGAGATGTAGATGAACTGCACCGGACTGTTGTGGTAGACCGCTTCGCCGGCCCACAGGTGGGTCATGTACACGAAGCCGTCTATCTTGGTGTCCATCACGAGTTTGGATTCAGCGAGGTTCTCGATGAACTCGCGGCGCACGCGGGCGCGTCGCTCGGCGCGGCTTTCGCCGTCGATCTCGGGCAGGGCGCGGCCGAAGCGATAGCCTTTCTCGGTCAGGCCGGAATTGCAGATGACGATGTCCGGACCTTTGCCGCCCATCTGTTCGATGATGTAGCTGCGGGAAGCCCACAGGTCGCGCGTGTTGGTGACGTCGGCCTGCATGGCGAATGCCTTCACGCCATTGGCGCGCATGGCATCGACCATGTCGAAACCGTCGCGATAGCTGGAATGAAAATGCACGCCGACGACCTCGGCGCCATTGGCCGCGGCCGCCAGCGCCAAACCTTGGCCGATGCCGCCGTCCTTGCCGGAACCGGTGATCAGGACGCGCTTGCCCTTGAATGCGTTTTCCGGAAATTTGAATTTGGTGTAGTCGGCGGTGAATGCCATGGCGATCCTCCTTCGGATTCTTCTTTGGTATGGAGCCAAGGTAAAGGATCGGCCTTGACGGATCCAGCGCGAAACCATGCCCTCAACTGACCCGTGCGGCAGTGCAGCGCGTTGGACGATACGCCCTCGTATGCGATGATTCGTGCGAACCATTTCGGGGCGAACATGAACAATCATTCCGCATCGCAGGCGCACGATATCCGCGTGGCCGTCATCGGCGCTGGCATGTCAGGCATCTTGACGGGCATCCGTCTGCTCGAAGCCGGCATACGCAATTTCGTCATCTACGAGAAGGCCGAGCGCCTCGGTGGCACCTGGCGCGAGAATACCTACCCGGGTCTGTCCTGCGACGTGCCTTCCCATCATTACGTGTATTCCTTCGAACCCAATCCGGAGTGGAGCCACATGTTCTCGCCGGGCGCGGAGATTCATGGCTACTTCGAACGCACCGCCGAGAAGTACGGCGTCGCGCCCTACATCCGTTACAACAAGCAGGTGGTCGCCGCGCGGTTTGACGATGGTCGTTGGCAGCTGGAATTCGCCGATGGCGAGCGGGATGAGGCGCAGGTGGTGATTGCCGCGACCGGTGTCCTGCATCACCCGGTCTATCCGGACATCGAGGGGCTCTCCAGTTTCGCCGGCCCCTGTTTCCATAGTGCGCGCTGGGACCACCGCGCCGACCTTGCCGGCAAGCGCGTCGGCATCATCGGCACCGGCTCGACCGCGATCCAGATAGTCACGGGCATTGTCGACCAGGTGGCGCGGCTGGATTTGTTCCAGCGCACCGCGCAGTGGGTGCTGCCCTATCCGAACGAAGCCTATACGGAAGACCAGAAAGCCGAGTTCCGCGCGCATCCCGAGAAGATGACGGAAATGTTCTGGCACATGGCGGAGCAGTTCAACAGCTCCTTTGCGCGTGCCGTGATCGGCGATGAAACCCAGATGGCGCGTATCGAGCAGCGCTGCCGCATGAACCTCGAACACAACATCCGCGACCCGGAACTACGGCGCAAGCTGACCCCTGATCACAAGGTGGCATGCAAACGCCTGATCATGTCCGACAGCTTTTACGGTGCCATCCAGCAGCCGAACGCCCATCTGGTGACCGAAGGCATTCACGCCATCGAGCCGCACGGCGTGCGCACACAGGACGGCGTGTTGCATGAACTCGATGCTCTGGTGCTCGCGACCGGCTTCGATGGTCATCGTTTCATGCGCGACATCGACATCACCGGGCTCGATGGGCTCAAGTTGAACGATGCCTGGGCCGAGGCGTTGCAGGCCTATCGCTGCCTGGCAGTGCCGAAGTTTCCGAATTTCTTCATGCTGATCGGCCCCAACAGCCCGATCGGCAATTTCTCGCTGATTCTCATCGCGGAAATGCAGGTGAACTACATCCTGAAACTAATCGAGCGCATCCGCGCGCAGGAGTGCCGGGCGCTGGCGCCGACCGCGTCGGCGACGCAGGCCTTCAACGCCGAGCTTCGCGAGGCCATGAAGCATACCGTGTGGGTGTCCGGCTGCCGTAGCTGGTATCTGGACAAGAACGGCACGCCAGTCACCTGGCCGTGGTCTTTCGAACGCTTCCAGGACGACATGCGCGAACCAAATCTCGCGGAATTCGAACTGCGGGCTTGAGCCCGTCCACAACAGCAAGCAACACTATTCATAACCAGGGGGAGCGGAATGGACGGATACAAACACGGCTATGCGGCGGTCAACGGGGCACGACTGCATTACGTGGAGGCCGGACACGGGCCGCTGGTGATTCTCCTGCATGGATTCCCGGAACTCTGGTATTCCTGGCGCCATCAGCTGAGCTTCCTGGCGCGGCAGGGTTATCGGGCGGTGGCAGTCGACCAGCGTGGTTACGGCCGCTCCTCGAAGTTCTGGCGCAGCGAGGCCTACCGTATCGGGCCGCTGGTCGCCGACGTGGTCGGGCTGGTGAAGGCACTGGGTGAAGTGCAGGCGGTGGTGGTCGGCCATGACTGGGGCGCGCCGGTGGCGTGGACCTCGGCCTGGCTGCATCCCGAGG